>Ga0316207_10000116_pt1 | contig 169263 bp, 182 predicted proteins | sample 6weekpyrite_MG_FD_204943 | JGI IMG/M metagenome (GOLD analysis project Ga0316207, IMG submission 204943) | Microbial mat bacterial communities from mineral coupon in-situ incubated in ocean water Damariscotta River, Maine, United States -... | ecosystem: Environmental > Aquatic > Marine >... | reverse complement strand
GGCCATATTCCGCCGGTGCATCGCACCACCGTAACCCATTGCGATTGACGAAGATTATTCCGCTCAACACCCGCCGGTCATCAACACGCTGGCGACCATGGCTCTTCGGAAAATAGGGCTGCAACCGAGCCATCTGCTCGTCAGTCAGCCAAAACAAATCACGCATCCTTCAGGCTCCTTCGCAGCCGCCTGAATCACATCCATCGCCCCAAATCAATGGGTCCTGACCCTAGATTAAGCGGCGAGATCGAGGCTCCTTCTGTCAGGAAGAAGGGAAAGCATCGCTATGCAGGAAAGGTTGCATGGCGTCAGGCCGCTGAATGGGCGCGAGAACTCGGTCTCGATATAGCAGGCATCGAGATGTCTCCCGATGGAAGCATACGTGTGTTCGGTGCTCGTGCTTTCCCAAAGGCCCCCGCCAATGATTTTGATCGCTTTGAGAGCGAGCTGTGAGCGTACAGTTCATCAAATCAGCTCGGCGCGGCAAACCCATCACATGGTATGTCTATGCTTTCAAAGGCGGGTCGCTAATCCTCAAGCATATTGGACCAAAGAGACCCAAGCTTTCTGCGTCGCATTGGCGTCAGATTGAAGAAGCGATCGAGCAACGAAATGCACCGCCATCTGATTGCCTGCGCGCGCTCATTTGGGAATGGCGGTCCCGTGATCCGCAGCGCACGTCTAGTCCCGAATGGGAGGCGCTGGCTGAAAGTACGAAGACTTTGTGGGGCGCGCAGCTTGATTTGATAGATGCGCGCTGGGGCGACAAGCCGATCTCGGTATGGAATGATCCCCGTATGGTCGCAAAGGTCGTTAAATGGCGTGATGAGAGAGCCTCGTCGCCTCGATCGGCCGATATTGGAATTACCGTGCTTCGCGCACTTCTGGAATTTGGTCGCCTCCGTGGTGGTGTTGCGATCAACGTCGCTGCAAACATTCCTCGGCTTTACAAAGGAGGCAATTGCGCGGAAATTGTACGGACAGACGATGATATGGCCGCCTTCAAGGTAGCGGCAGAAGCAAAAGACTGGCCGCAGGTCTATGATGGGCTTCGTCTTGCATCCCTCACCGGATTGCGCCGTGCCGATCTATTGTCTCTCACTTGGGATAATCTTGGCGATTATGCATTGGTGAAAACGGCCTTGAAGAAGAGTGGCGGACGCAGGCGCAAAGCCACGATCCCCCTGACTGATGAATTGCGCTCACTGCTTGATGAACTGAAACTGCGCCCGCGTGGCGAAGGAGTGAAAACCGTCCTTGTAAACAGTCGCGGACAGCCTTGGACACCGAGCGGTTTTACGACAAGCTTCTCTGAAATTCGCAACAAGGCAAATATCAAGTTCGAAACGGAGGATCAGAACGGCAACATCATTCGCAAATGGAAACATCTCCACGATGTGCGCGGAACGTTCTGCACCTTGCTGCTGACTGAATTTGATCTCACTGACAGGGAAGCTGCCGATATTATGGCATGATCACCGGAGCGTGTTGCCAGCATACGCAAAGTTTATGTTGACCATACACGGGTCGTGGTGGCATTGGGCGAACGCATCGGAGCAAAACAAAAAGCAAAACATTCCGGTGCGAGTTTGTAATCGGCAATGATTACAATAGGATGCGGGTATAGCTTAGTGGTAAAGCCCTAGCCTTCCAAGCTAGTTATGCGGGTTCGATTCCCGCTACCCGCTCCAATTTCCTGTTTATTGGCATAACTGTACATCATGCTCTTCATAAGTGGAGGGCTTGCGCGTTTCAAATCACCTTACAGCCCATAACGCAGGGTCAATATAGTCGAGAGCGCGATGATCATGATCACCACGAGCGGGATGCCGGTGCGAAGATAATCGCCAAATGTATATTCGCCTTCACCCATGATCAGCATGTTGGTCTGATAGGCTACCGGCGTAGCATAGCAGAGGTTACACCCGAACAGCACGGCCAGAACCAGTGGTTCGACGGGCAGGTTCAGTTGCTGGGCGAGGCTGAATGCAATCGGTGTGCCCACGGCTGCGGCTGTGGCGTTGGATGCGAAATTGGTGAGGAGTGTGACGAACAGCATAATCGCCGCGAGTACACCGGCTGCGGGAAGGAACTGCAAGCCGAGCGCCAGTAATTGCCCCATCCATTCTGCCGCGCCACTTTCCAGCACGATACGGCCGATGGCAAGGCTGGCAGCGATCAGGACGATGACCTTGGCAGAGAGCGCGCGCCCGACGCGATCAAAGCGTACGCAGCCAGTAATGAACATAAGCACGGCCCCACCCAGCGCCGAGATGGCGATAGGAAGCAGGCCGACACTGGCCAGCCCTACGGACCCGCCCATGATCGCAAGCGCCACAACCGATTTCGCGGTGCGTGGCATTTCTTTTGCGCCTTCCAGCATCAGCAAACCGTCTGCTTGAGCAAAGTTCTGCAGATTCTGCGTGATCCCCATAACCAACAGAACATCGCCTTCGCCCAGTGGCGCTTCAGCGTTATTTGTGCGCATCTCGTGCAAAAATCGCCGTGACTGATGAATGCCGAGCACTGCGATATCTTCAAGTCCGGCAGTTTGCAGAGTTTTACCGACCAATCGGGAATCTGCCGAAATTGCCATTTCGACGACCGTTATATCATCACCATCTGTCTTGGCATCGGCATGCAAACGCTTGATCAACCAACTTGGCGCGGCAGACCCCCCCAGCAAGCGTGCAGCTTCATGTAAGGCATCCTGAGAACCAGATACGCCAATGCGCATACCTTTCACAAAAGGGCCAGTTGTTCCGGGGTCGAAAGCAAAATCGGCAGGCATTTTTGCTTTCACCTCTTCCAGCGGTAATCCGTGAAGTGGAGAGTCCTTGTATAGACGAAAGGTGGCTGTAAAGCTGCGCGGTTTATGGCCGGCTTGAGGTGAATTATCCGGCAGAAGGCGCGGCATAATCAGCCAGATATAGGGTAATGCTATCAGCGCGGCGAGTAACACGACTGGCGTGAAATGAAACACGCTGATGGGCGGTAGGCCAAGATCATTGGCAATAGAAACGACGAGAAGGTTGGTCGAGGTGCCGATTGATGATGCCATGCCACCTATCAATATGGCAGCATTGATCGGCATCAGTGTTTTGGATGCAGGCAACCCGCCATTGGAAGCAAGCTGCACTAATATCGGCAATAGCAGAACAAGAACTGGCGTGTCATTTATCAGCATGCTCATGCCAAAGGCGAGCAGTAACGTGATCAGAAAACCTGCACCCTGATTATATTTCCAGAGCGTGGTAAGCGCACGTGACGCAGGGTTTAGTGCGCCGGTGACCACCAGGCCGCGCCCCATGATCATTAGAGCGCAAATCGTGATGAGCGCATGGTGCCCAAATCCTGCGAAAGCCAGCTGTAGGCCGTCCTTGGCCTGTTGCCCGGGGAGTGGGAAGAAATACAGGCCCAAAGCAATCGTGCCGATGGTCAGCAGAGAAATAATTTCTACGCGGACACGGCCGGATGCAAAACCATAGAACATGGCGCAAGCCAGCATGAGTGCAGCGACTGCATGAGGGGAAGGGACAAGGGTCATAGGTTTTGATAACCGGAAACGGACACTCCCGGCAATGATTTCTCATCGCCGGGAGTAGAAAGAAAGCATGTTCTGAGCGTGGGGCAGGCTTCTATCGGTTCTGCCTTCCTTCGATCAGGCCATCGACCAGAGAAGGGTCGGCCAATGTCGAAGTGTCGCCGAGCGACCCGAAATCATTCTCTGCGATCTTGCGTAAGATGCGGCGCATGATTTTTCCGGAGCGTGTTTTTGGCAGGCCAGGCGTGAAGTGCAGGTGGTCGGGTGTTGCGATCGGGCCGATTTCTGTGCGTACATGTTTGCGCAGTTCGGCGGCCAGATCATCACTGAATTCGATGCCGGCATTCAAGGTGACATAGCAATAAATACCTTGGCCTTTAATGTCGTGCGGGAAACCGACGACGGCAGCCTCTGCTACGAGGTCATGTAACACTAAAGCGCTTTCGACTTCTGCGGTGCCCATGCGGTGTCCGGAGACGTTGATGACATCATCGACGCGGCCCGTGATCCAATAATAGCCATCCTCATCGCGGCGGCATCCGTCCCCAGTGAAATATTTGCCTTTATAGGTGGCAAAATAGGTCTGGATGAAGCGATCATGATCGCCATAGACGGTGCGAGCCTGGCCCGGCCAGCTGCGCGTGATGCACAAATTGCCCTCAGTTGCTCCGCCAATGTCTTCGTCGGCCAGTACTTTGCCTTCATTATCGACCAGCTGTGGGCAAATACCGAAGAAAGGCTTGCCTGCGCTGCCGGGCTTCATGCCATGCGCACCGGGCAGGGTGGTGATCATGATACCGCCGGTTTCCGTCTGCCACCATGTATCGACGACTGGGATTTTGCCTTTGCCGACTGTGTCCTGATACCAGCGCCATGCCTCTGGATTGATCGGCTCGCCAACCGATCCGAGTAAGCGCAAGGAGGATAGATCATGCTTGGTCACATGGCTGTCACCTTCCCGCATCAGTGCACGGATGGCTGTGGGCGCTGTGTAGAAGATATTGACTTTATGCTTGTCACACACCTGCCAGAAGCGGTCATGGGCGGGATAGTTCGGTACACCCTCGAACATCAGTGCCGTCGCGCCATTTTGCAGCGGGCCATAAACGATATAGCTGTGGCCTGTGACCCAGCCGATGTCCGCTGTGCACCAATAAACCTCACCGGGACGATAATCGAACACATAGCGGAAGGTTGTTTCGGTCCAGACAGCATAGCCGCCGGTCGTGTGGAGCACGCCCTTGGGTTTGCCGGTTGAGCCGGAAGTGTAGAGGATGAAGAGCGGGTCTTCCGCGTTCATCACTTCGCAGGGGCAGTCCGTGGCTACATCAGCGCTATAGTCATGATACCAATGGTCGCGGCCTTCCTTCATGGAAACGGCGCCACCTGTATGGCGGATTACCAACACAGCATCGACGGCTACTTTTTCCAGAGCGGCATCGACATTGGCTTTGAGCGGTACGCGCTTGGAACCGCGCAGCCCTTCATCGGCGCAGATCACATATCGGCTTTCGCAATCTTCAATGCGTCCGGCAATGGCATCGGGAGAGAAGCCGCCAAATACGACAGAGTGCACCGCGCCAATCCGCGCGCAGGCGAGCATAGCAAATGCGCCTTCGGGGATCATCGGCATATAAATGGTAACGCGATCACCTTTGGACACACCCATCTTTTTAAGTGTATTGGCCATGCGGATGACTTCGGCCTGCAGCTGCGCGTAGCTTATCTTGCGTACTTCGCCATCGGGGTCGTCTGGTTCAAAGATCAAGGCGATCTGGTCACCACGCCCGGCTGCGGCATGGCGGTCTACGGCATTATGACAAATGTTGAGCTGGCCATCGGTAAACCATTTTATGTCAGCTGGTGCAAAGGACCAGTCGGCGCCAATGGTTGGCGCTTTGATCCAGTCGATACGCTCTGCCTGTTCGAGCCAGAAAGTATCTGGGTCATCTATGCTCCGCTGGTAGAGGTCTTTATATTGCGCAGCTGTGCAACTCGTGCTTTCCAATGCAGAGGCAGGTACCGGAATTAAATTACCAACCAACTCAACCTGATTTTGCATATGTCTCCCCTATATAATGCGCAGCCAACATAGCCGATAATTGCGGCAATATGAATTTTAAACTGGCATAAGGGAACAGAATTTTGCCTGTGAGCGATACCTGAGCAATATCGATTGCAAGCTCTATAATTTTGCTGAGCGCCGACCTTAATGGCGGGTGTCATCCATATTACCGGAAGCGACATCAGGTTTTGGGTTGATGCTGCGTCGCAATATTGGCTCTAACGGGGTGCCTTTTGCGTAGTGTCGCCGACCTTGCCGGAAGCCGCATCAGACTTGCCATTGATCAGGGTAGCGCCTTCGGGCAGCCCTGTGCCGCCCATATCAAGTGCTGCGACTTTTTCTTTCAGGCGTGTTGCTTTGTTGTCGCGTATGGCGATGGCAGCTTGCTCATCGGCTTCGCTTTCAGCACCGGCAAAATCAAGGTCATCTTCTGATGGGAAGCCTGACCCCGCACTCCACGCGAGGATAACAGACATGCGGCGGTTCCGCGGGTCATATATATCTTCCGTGATGAACGGATCACGATCCGCCACGCCTTCTATCTTCGCAAAGCGCGCATTGGGGATGCCATTGTCTGCCAGCGTTTTGCGGGTCGCTTCTGCGCGTGCCGAAGAAAGCAGCCAGTTGTTCATCGTACGTCCGTTTGCATAGGGCAGGCCGTCTGTGTGACCGCGTACGATCACATCATTGGGCACACCAGCCACGACCTGAGCCACTTCGCCGATCAGCTTTTTCGCCTGAGGGAGCAGCTGGTCAGTTGCCATGCCGAACATCGCAAAATCGGATTCGTCGATCAGGTCGATGCGCAGGCCTTCTGCTGTTTCAGTAAAGCGTATGTTTTTGGCGAGCTTGCGCAGTTCAGCGCTGCTCTTAAGTTTTGCTTCGATCTTGGCCTTGATGGCCTCGAACTTGGCGCGATCCTGATCACGGCGGTTCTTGCGATCTCGTCCGCCACGGTCTTTCACACCGCTGGCATCCTTGGGAATGGTGATAGTCAGATTCCCTTGTCCGCCAGTGGTTGGATAATTTTCCTTCGATTCAAAGCTGTCGCCACCAAACATGCCGTTTGAACCAGCGCTGCCCTGCTTTACTTCCACCAATGTTGGCGTGAAATAATCGGCGAGGCCTTTACGCTGCTTTTCGGTGGTAGCACCCAGTAGCCACATCAACAGGAAGAACGCCATCATAGCCGTCACAAAGTCGGCATACGCAACTTTCCATGCACCACCGTGATGACCACCGTGGCCATCCTCGATGATCTTCTTGACGATAATTGGTCTTGGTTCAGGCTCGTTTGCCTGTTTTTTCCCCGCCATGGCTTATTTGCCTCGCATACCATCAAAGACTTCGGCGAAGGCCGGCTGGTTGGCGTGGGTCAGGCTGGAGCGCGCGGCTTCAATCACCAATGGCTGCGGATGGCCATGAAGCGAAGCAACGATGATTTGTTTGACGACATGATACATCGCGCCATCTGCTTCGGTCACTGAGCGGCAGCGATTGGCAAATGGTCCGACAATTCCATAAGCGAGAAAAACGCCGAGGAAGGTACCGACAAGGGCTGAACCAATCATGGCACCCAGTACGGATGGCGGCTGGTCGATCGAACCCATAGTCTTAACAATACCGAGAACAGCCGCAACGATGCCGAGCGCTGGCAGAGAGTCTGCAAGGCCCTGAAGATTGTCTGCCGGCTTAATGACTTCGTGGTGGTGCGTCTTGAGCGCATTATCCATAACCTCTTCCACGGCATGGGGGTCAAGCGTGCCTGATGACACAACAACGAGGCGCAGCGTGTCACAGATCAGGTTGATGAGGCCGTGGTCTTTTATCAGGCTTGGATATTCAGCGAAGATCGTTGAAGACTCCGGGTCTTCGATATGCGGTTCGAGCGCGACCGGGCCTTCCACGCGCAGCGTCTTCATCAGCTTTGCGACAAGGAAGATGCAATCGAGGAAATCCTGCTTTTTATACTTCGGACCTTTGAAGACTTTGGTCATGCCGCCGGCCAGCGCTTTGAGGTCCATGCTGCTGTTGCCGATGATAAGCGCGCCGACAGCGGCTCCACAGATAATCATCATTTCGAGCGGCAACGCCGCCAACACGGGGATCATATCCCCGCCGGCCAGCATGAATCCGCCGAAAACCATAACCAGCAAGACAACTATGCCTATAGATGCGAACATGCGATTCCCCGTGCAACGGTGTTTTCTGTTGAGGCATCCTTTTGGGTGCCATACCCTCTCTAGAACGGCGCGCTTCAGATATGGTTTAGGGCGATGGTTACCGTGTTTTTAATTCGACAGGGTTTTTAGCGGTTTTCTGGGGATAAAAAGAAAACAGCGCCTGAAAAAAGTATCAGACGCTGTTAGCTATAAATCGATTTGTGGTTCGATTAGCGGATTAAATCGAAGAGACTCTGGCGGTTGATACGGGCGAATGTCGCCTGTGCCGCCTCGAGAGATAGCAACTGAGCCTGAATACGGGCGATGGTGACCGTCAGGTCCGTGTCTTCGAGCTGTGAGCGGCGCTCGCTCAGGTCGAGTGATGTATCGACCACACGGTCGCCAATTGTTTTGAGCCGGTCACTGCGAATGCCCTGAAGCGATTGCTGTAAGATCACATGGTCAAGGCCGGATTCCAAAGACGTCAGTGAATTTTCGCGGTCGAGTGGGTCTGTGCTCGTGACCGCGTTGATCGCTTCATCAAAAATATCATCAAGAGTGCGTGGTGTGCCCCCGACATCAATGCCCTCAGAGATGCTTTGACGTGTGGCAACAACTTCGAGGTTGAGGTTGCGGGAAACCGGGATCTGGGTAGAGACATTGTCGTCGAACACAGGGCTGCCCTGATAGTCCGTCTCGTTAAGCAGCTCGTTGGCCACAGCGCGAATATTGGTCAGTTCCGCAACAATAGCGGTTTGCCCGGCGCCATCGAGAGAAGATGTCGAGGCGTTAATCATCAACTCGCGGGCGCGGCTGACGAGGCTATTCAACTGTTCCAGATTGGATTCTGCTTTGTTGGAGCGCGAGACGCCATAAGCGATATTGTCGCTCCATGCGTTATGCTGCACCTGTGCGCGGCCAATCTCTGAAATTTGCACCCAGGACTGAGGGTCTTCGGAGGCCGTACGGATTTTCTTGCCGCTCGACACTTGTGCCTGATCATATGCAATATTTTGCGACAGGCGTTGCTGGCGCTGAATTTCATTCGCCATTGACTGGAAGGTGAGTGTAACCATGTGTCCTATCCTTTGCCCGGCTTCTTACAGACGCAATATTGCATCGGTGATTTCGCGCGCGGTCTGGATGATACGCGCCGCAGCTTGATATGCCTGTTGAACCCTGATCAGGTCGGCGGCCTCGCGGTCGAGATCAACCCCGCTCACCTGCTCACGGGCCGAGCGCGCATTTTGATCACGTGCTTCGGCTGCCTCTTGTTCAGATTTGGTGGTGCTGAGCAAATTACCATGTGCAACGACCAGCGATGTCCAGCCGCTTTCCACACTGCCAGTACCGCGTGTTGTATTAATATTGAGCAGGTTGCCATTGAGGCGGCCATCGGCGCTGCGCGCAGCAATATCGCTATTATTTGCAATCACAACTGCGATGCTGGCCGCTGTCGTGCCAACCGAGAAGAGGGCGCCGCCTGCTGCACCTGCATCTGTCAGACCACCGGCATGCCATGTGTTCAAGTCACCAGCGAACTGTACGGCCAGTGCATCAAGGCTGTCGAGGCGTTGACGCGCGACGGTGGCGCTGGTGAAGAGGCCACCGAGTGACCCACTGGCGGGTGCTACCGTGTTGGTCCCATCAAGGGTAAGCTGAAGAGTACCATCAGCATTCTGGCTCACCGCGAAATTGATCGCATTCTCGCCGGTGACGACATCCGTGCCGTTATAGGTGATCTTGGCATTGTCATTGGCGCCGAAGCTGATGTCGACATCAATGCGTTGTGTGATTTTAGCGAGTTCGGTGTCGCGGCTGTCGAGCAGTTGCGCATGGTTGGAAGTGCCGGGGCGAGAGCCCAGCAGGCTACGGTTGACGCGCGCCAGCTCATTCAGGGAGTCATTGATCAGCGTAACATCGCCCTGTGCTCCCGAATATATACCTTCCAGCGTCGTATTCAGGCCCTCAGCACTGGACTGAAAAGCTGTGACGGTTTTTTCCATCGTATACAGCACGTTTGTGCGCAGTGCAGGGTCGGCAGGGTTGCCGGCCAGCTTATCGATCGCACCGTACATTTCACTGATAGACGCACCGATGCCCAACGCATCATCATTGAGTGCGGTTTCAACATCGGAAAGCCAGCGAAGCCGCGTGTTTGCGCTTCCGAGCGAGGAACCAGTGAGGCGCGCATTCGCATCGAGATAAGGGTCGTTAGCGCGCGAAACGCCACCAATCTGGCTGCCCCCGAAGTCTGCTGTCGGGATATAGAGCGGCTGGGCTGATACAGAAACCGAGGATTCTTCCAAAATTACCGAGCGCCGGTTGTAATTTTCGGTGCTGGCATTGGCGATATTCTCGGAAATCGCGCCCATTTGCGCGCGGAATCCACGCAGTCCGTTTACGCCGATGGAGAAAAGATCTGCTGAAGCCATTATTCACCATCCTTTGAGGGCATTGCCTGAACCGGGCCTATAGCGATTTCCGGTTTTAAGGCTGTGCCTGATGTTGGCGTTATTGGCGTTTTCGGCGCGAACTGGCGCATCAGTAGCTCGGCAATGCCGAATTTACTGGTTTTTGCCATTTCATCAGCCGTGCGCGCATCGGCCATATCGCGGAACTGTTCTGTCGCCTGATTATCAAACATACCTTCGGCGAGGCTGGATGAGCGCATTGCCCCGATCATCTGACGCAGGAAGATGGCTTCGAACGCCTTGGCGGCCTGTTCCATCTCTGGGTTGCGCGTTGATGGGGCAGGCGTTTTGCCTGCATCCAGTCCTATCGGTGTCGTTCCGCTTATTGGCATCACAATATCACCAGCTCCGCTTTCATCGCACCCGCCTGTTTCAAGGCTTCGAGTATCGCGACCATGTCTGCGGGAGACGCTCCAATTGCGTTCACCGCCTTCACTATATCGGCCAAAGAGGCGCCACCTTTAAAATTTATTACCGGTTTCTTCTCTTCGGTGATTTCAATTGAGCTTGCTGGCTCAAGCGCAGTTTCACCTTGCGAGAAAGGCGCAGGCTGCACAATTTGCGGGCTTTCCTGCACACTTACTGTCAGTTTGCCATGAGCAATAGCAGCTGGGGCGATGCGCACAGCACCATTGATTACCACAGTGCCAGTGCGCGCATTGACGATCACTTTCGCTGCTGCATCGGCTGGGCTTACTTCGATATTCTCGATCAGCCCCATCATCATGATGCGCTCTTCGGCGCCTGGCTGGGCATCAATAGCAATAGTCACCGCGTCTGTGGCGCGCGCGCGTTTGTCACCAAAGGCGAGGTTTATGGCGTCGGCAACGCGCAGCGCAGTGGTGAGATCGGCTTCGGCCAGATTGAAGCTGAGGTGAGGTGTGGTGTCAAAGCCGGTTGCAACCGCACGTTCAACTGTCGCCCCACCGGGAATACGCCCTGCAGAAGGAATATTGACCGAGACCTGGCTGCCATCTGCGCCGGAAACACCAAGCCCGCCAACAGCAAGATTGCCCTGTGCCATGCTGTAAATCTGGCCATCAGCACCGCGTAGCGGCGATAGTAGCAATGTGCCGCCCCGCAGCGATTTTGCCTTGCCGAGCGCAGAGACGGTGACGTCAAGGCGCTGGCCCGGTTTGGCAAAAGCAGGAAGCTCGGCAGTGATCATAACCGCAGCAGCGTTTTTGAGCGAGGGGTTGACACCCGGTGGCAGGGTCAGGCCAAAGCGTGAGACGACGCCTTTCATGCCCTGTGTCGAATAATCGAGGCTGTCATCCCCCGTGCCAGCAAGGCCTACGACAATACCGTAACCAGTAAGCTGGTTCGGGCGCACGCCCTGAAACGTGCCGATGTCTTTGATACGTTCGGCATGAGCAGGTACCGCTACGAACCCGGGAATAAGGGCCAGAGCGATGAGAAGCTTAGAGAGAAAGGCGAAACGAAAAACGGTCATTATTTTTGGTCCGATCAGAAGGGGCTAATCATGCTGAAGAAGCGTTGCAACCAGCCCTGACGGCTAGCGCGGGCGATTTCGCCCTTGCCTTTGTAAACGATGCGGGCGTCGGCCACGCGGGTAGAAAGTACGCGATTGTCGGGTGTTACGTCTGCCTGACGGACCAGCCCGGAAATCTGGATATACTCGTCGCCACGGTTGAGAGTGAGCGCTTTTTCGCCTTTCACCAGCATGGTTCCGTTGGGGAATACCTGTGCGATTGTCACAGTGATTTCACCCGAAAGGCTGTTCGACTGGCTGGCGGCGCCAGAGCCTTTGAAATTTTGTGTGCCGCTCGCTGCAACATCGGTCGGCGAGAAGAGCTTGGAGAAAATGCCTGTCGTTGGCGGTGTCAGGCCAAAGCCTCCATCACGCCCGGTATTGGCAGCATTACTCTTTGATGCCTGGGTCGATTCAACCAGCTGGATCGTCAATATATCGCCGATCTGCGCTGCGCGTGCGCCGCTGGTCAGTGGTGCATAGCCGTGGCTAGCCTGAAAGATTGAGCCATTAGCAGGCGGCGTAACTGGCACCGGAACGGAATAGGTCGGCGCATATTGTTCGCGCTCCTTTTTCCGCTTTTTGGCATCAGCAGGCGCTGCGGTCAGCAGTGCTGTAGTGATGAACAGGGCAGGGATGATCTTATGCATGTTGCTTATAACCCTCACAGCTGCTGGTTCACATATTGCAGCATTTCATCGGTCGATTTGATCATCTTGCTGTTCACTTCATAGGCGCGCTGGGTTTCGATCATGTCGACCAGTTCCTGAACGATATTGACGTTAGAGCCTTCGAGGTTGCCTTGCTGTATGGTGCCGCGCCCGTCGAGGCCGGCTGACCCCACTTGCGGAGCGCCGCTAGCGGCGGTTTCCAGCAACAGATTGCCACCAATAGATTGCAGACCTGAGGGGTTGGCGAAGCTCGCCAGCTCAATTTGCCCCAGTTCGGTTGGAGTGCTCTGTCCTGCCTGAACCGCTGAAACAGTGCCATCATTACCAATGGTTATAGAAATCACGCCTTCGGGGATCTGAATTTGCGGCTGGAGCGGCAGGCCATCGCTGTTTACCAGCGTGCCCTCTGCAGTGCGGCTGAAATTACCGTCGCGGCTATATGCGATAATGCCATCGGGGCGCTGGATCTGGAAATAGCCATTGCCTTCAATCGCAAGATCAAGCGCGCTGCCAGTCTGGTTGAGCGTGCCCTGTGTGTCGATGCGGCTGGTACCAGCGAGTGAGACACCCGTGCCTAGTGAAAGGCCGGTGGCAAACTTGTTCTGGCTATCCGATGCTGCGCCAGCGGCGATCAGCTGCTGATAGGCCAGCGCCTGAAAATCTGCGCGATCCCGTTTGAAGCCGGTGGTGTTCACGTTCGCAAGGTTATTTGCGATCACCTGCATCTTGGTGTTCTGCGCATCGAGCCCGGTGCGGGCTACATGAAGTGCGGCGTTGGTCATTTTTAGTCCCCTAGTATAATTCTATGTCCCCAAATGGGGGCAGCCATGGTCCGTGGCTGTTATCCGTCAATTCTCATCAGGCTGGCGCCACCATCGTCGATCTGTCTGGCGGTTTCGATCATCTTGACCTGAGTTTCCCATGCGCGGCTGGCTTCGATCATCTGCACCAGCATATCTGTGGCATTGACGTTCGAGCCTTCGAGCGAACCAGACGTAACCGATGCTAACGGGTCTTCTGGCAGGATGCCGCCATTTACCTCGCGAAAGAGGCCATCCAGCCCTTTAGCAATTTGCGATCCTGTCGGATTGGCCAGTTTGAGCTGGTCAACCTGTTGCGGCTGGTTCGGGTCGCCACCAGTAGGGACGATCCAGATGCTGCCGTCTTTCGCGATCGAAATTTTGTCTGCGGGCGGTAATGTAACCGGACCGGATTGCCCGATCACGGGGAGTCCATCCCCCGTGGTCAGCAATCCGCTATCCGTCATCTTGAGATCACCGCGCCGGGTATAGCCCTCACTGCCATCATTTGCTTGTACGGCCAGAAAGGCCTCACCATTGATAGCAATATCAAGCGGGTTGCCCGTCGCAGTGACCGAGCCTTGGGCCATATTCGCGCCAAGCACCTGCTCGGCCGTCTGCGCGCGTGTCTTGAAGGTCTGGCCATCGATCCAGCGGGTCGTTGCATTTGCGATTTCGCTACGAAAGCCAGTGGTGTTGGCATTCGCGAGATTATGCGCGATCGTGCTCTGCCGCGACATGGCGCCGCGCATTGCCGTTAATGCTGTATTGACTAGCCGATCCATGATTCAGATCCTTCAATTAGCCTTAGTTACGCAGGTTGATGATGGCGTTGGAGATGGTCGATGATGTTTCAATCGCCTTCGCATTCGCCTGGAAGTTACGCTGCGCAGAGATCAATGCGACCAGCTCTTCCGTGATATCAACGTTGGAACGTTCAAGCGCACCGGAACGGATCGCACCATAGAGGCCGCCGTTAGCCTGTCCGTAAATCGGGGCACCTGATTGTAGGGTAGACTCCCAGTGGGCGTCGCCTTTCTGACGCAGACCTTCCTGTGATGGGAAAGCCGCCATAGCGATACTGCCGAGGATTGTGGTTGTGGAATCCGCGAAAGTGGCGGTGATTGTTCCCTCAACCGATACACCAATAGAAGAAAGCTGAACGGTCGGGTCGCCCGGCTTGGTCAGTGGAAGCTGAACGTCCGACTGGGTGGTGGTAAAAGTGTCTGTCACAGGGTCATGCGTGAACACCTGGAGGCGGCCACCCACCGTATCCGTAATGAAGCGTTGGTCGTCGAGCGTGAACGAACCGTTACGTGTGTAGCTGACCTGATTGTTCGGTGCAGGCGTTTTCACAGTGAAGAAGGCCTCACCGGTGATCGCCAGATCGAGCGTTTTGTCGGTTGTTTCAACGGTACCCTGTGTGAACTGCTGGGTGATGCCGTTGATGCGCGTACCCTGACCAGCAACCTGTGTGGTTGTCTGCATCGGTGCAGCAGCGAAAATGTCACCAAAGTTGGTGCGGCTCTTTTTAAATGCGGTCGAGTTCACGTTGGCGACGTTGTTCGAAATCGTTGCCAGATCGGACTGAGCCACTTTGAGGCCGGAGAGTGAGGTGTAAAAGGACATGGACTAAGCTCCTTGGTTGGTAATGTATTGAAATTAAGTGAGTTTGATCGCATCGGCAGGGCTGAAGCTGCCAATAGCGGTAATGAGTTTGCTTGCGGATCCGTCAGCAGGTGATTGCACTGCTGCGACGCTGGCCCAGGTGGCAACATGGCTTGGCGTGGTGCCGCGCACCTTCACCTGTAATTTGTCGCCAGCGATATAATCGCCATTCTCGTTGCGGCCATCCCAGTAGAAGCTGGTCTCGCCTGCTTCGCGTGCACCCATATTGATAGTTTTGAGCACATTGCCATCGCCATCGAGCAGGTCGACACTGACGTCGCCCGCGTTTTCTTCCAGCATGAACTGGCCTGCATAGGTGCCGGTGGCATCTGGTGCAGCGATATTGCTCGTGACCAGCATAGAATGGCCGATCCAGCTTGCTGCATCGCCTAAACGGTTGCCAGACAGGCTTTCATCAATATTTTTCAGCGCAGTGTTCATCTCTGCGATACCGGTGGTGTTGCTGATCGTCGCCATTTGCGCAACCATCTCGCTATTATCCAGCGGTGCGAATGGATCCTGATGTTTTAGCTGCGCGGTTAGCAGCTTCAGGAAATCTGTTTGTGCCAGAGTTTGCTGCTTAACGCCTTGTGATGGCTGCAACAGGCTCTCAGCGCTGCCCAGTGTAGAGGAAGTGATCGTGTTCATGATTATTTGCCCATTCTGACTGTTTGGAGCATCAACGATTTTGCGGTCTGCATGACCTGCACATTATTTTGATACATGCGCGAAGCTTCCAGCATTTCGACCATTTCGGCGCTGCTATCGACGGCGGCCTCGAAGACATTGCCGTCTTTATCGGCCAACGGATGATTGGGGTCGTAGCGCTTCACCGGCTTGGCATCGGTGGTGACGACATTTTCTACCTTCACCGTTGCAACGCCCGGCTTGTCAGTGACCGACCGGAACACTGGCTTGATCGCGCGATAGGCTTCTTTCTCTGTGCCCGTCACATTGCCCGCATTCGCCATGTTTGAGGCGGTGGCATTAAGACGCACAAGCTGCGCTGACATAGCGCGACCAGAAATGTCGAAGATACTCATGGGATTACCAGCCATGGTTATTCTCCTCTCAGTGCTCGGGTGATGGTGTTGAGCCGACCCTCAAGAAAAGAGAGGGTGGTCGAATATTTGACAGCATTTTCCGCGAAGAGCGTCTGCTCCGTGGAAAGCTCCACCGTGTTGCCATCGAGGGTGGGCTGCAGCGGGATGCGATAACCCATTGCGCCCTTCATGGCCTGCTTGGCGTCGGTGCCTTTATTCGTGGCTTCGTTGAGGGCCGCTTCAAAATCAATGTCGCGCGCCTTATATCCGGGCGTCGAAGCATTGGCGATATTGGAGGCGAGCAGGTTCAGGCGCTGAGAGCGAAGCTCCAATGCCTTTCCGTGCACTCCGAACAATTTATCTTCCAAACCCATATTTTTTCTCAAACCCGTCTAAAACTTTTATCGAACCTGCCGTTCTACCGATGTGGATTACCGTGCAGGCTCGTCCAGTCGGTGTATCCAGTTGGTAATTAGCAAAGGTCGTGCCAGTTTTTGACAATTGGCAGATTTGCGTGGTTTTTAGGGGGCTGTTTTTCAGCTCATGGGTTTGACGGGTGAAGGCATCCGGCAAGGGCGGCATTTTTTTGCCGGTCGGCGGCAAAGTTTTGCCTGGTGGACATTTTGGTAAGCATTGTCGTGCATAAAGGGCGCATGGAAGACGGAATGATGGAAATCTTATTCAATCTGTTTAACCCGCTAACCCTTGGCTTCATGCTGTGTGGTTGCGTGGCTGTTGCGCTGTTGCAAAATGGCGCGCATGGGTTTTTACGCGCATTTTCGGGTCTGTCCGCCTTGTGGCGCGCGGACCCTGACCGCGACATGCTGCTGGCGCGTGCTACTATGACCAAAGTAGATCATATCGCTAATCTGCGCGGCTTGCAGTGCACAGACCGTGTGCGTTCTGCCAACCCTTTTCTGGCTATTGCGATTCGCAAGCTTGCCGATACTGACAATGTTGACCGATTTGAAATGTGGGCGGAACAGTCATTGACTGATCGCCGTTTGCGTCATGAAAAAGTACATAAATTCTGGAGCAGCATTGCTGAAACGGCACCTGCTCTGGGTATGGCGGGCACGATTGTTGGCCTGATCGGCATGTTCGGCGCGATGGATGATCCGGCAAAAGTTGGCCCGGCTATGGCGCTTGCCCTGCTTACTACTCTTTATGGCGTTCTTATCGCTAATGTGGTCGCCGCACCGATTGCCGCGCGTCTGGCGGACCTTTCCGAGCGTGAGCTCGCCTGGCAACTGGAATTATGTGATCGTATGTTGCGTGTGGCTCGCCGTGAAACCGCACCTGTGCGACGTGCTTCGATCCGCGAGGTCGCATGAAGACTAAAGCTGTCGCGCTTACCCGTAAAAATCGCTGGGCATTGAGTTTTGCTGATCTGGCACTGCTGCTGCTCGGCTTTTTTGTATTGCTTCATGCCAGCCAGGGCCGCCAGCAAGAGATTGTCAGTGGCGTCGCGCAAGAATTTGGTGCACCTGTTATACAGAGTGATCGGTTGACGGCCGCCGAGTTGTTTCAGCCGGGTGAGGCTATGCTCAGCGAAGCTGGAAAAGCCCGGATTTCTGAGCTTTCCAGCCACTATGGCAAAGGTGGGCAGGGCATGGAAATTCGCTCTGTCGGGCTTGATCAAGCCACCAATCGCTATGACAAATGGGACTTGGCGGCGGCGCGTCTTGGCGCTTTTGCCCGTGCGATCAAGGCACAAGGGATACCACGTGAAGCTATCAGCATTCGCGGCCTTGATGAGCAAAGCGAGAGCAAGGTCGGGCAAGTCTTTATCATCCGGGAAAAATAAGCCTAACAGACGGCTCCTTGAAAATGGCATGGTTATTGCTTGGTTAACCATGATGACGTCCTGCATATGGACGAATGAGGAGAAAATGCGTGCTGCGCCCTGTTGCGAAAATAGTTGCAATATATTCTACCAAACTGGTTTGTATGGCCTCTGTGGTGCTTATTAGCGCCCCGGTGCATGCGCAGAAGTTTGAAAATCTCGACAGGATAGACAGCATCGTGGCGATGACTGTCGGCGCGAATATTGGCGAGCCCGGCGGCCCGGTCGCTCAGGTAGACCGCCGGCTCAAGCTGGCTGCATGCCCGGAAATGCCGCATGTGAGTGGTCCGGTTTTCAGTGCTGCTATGGTCGAATGCAAGTCTATCGGATGGCGGATTCGCGTGCCTTTGCATTCCGGCGGCGCTTATAATAACAGCAGGCCAGCCCCTGTTGCGGCGATGGCCAAAGCGGTTCCACTCATCAAGCGCGGTGACCCGGTCCAGCTTGTAGCAGGCGGCGCATCTTTCACTGTCTCTCGTGTCATGATCGCTGATGAAGATGGCGCTGTGGGCGATATGATCCGCGTTCGCGAAAACCGGAGAGCTGATCCTGTGCTGGCGCAAGTGGTAGAAAATGGTATTGTTCGTATTCCCGGATTTAAGGATTTCTAAATCCTGCCGTTATTAAGATCGCTAGTGAGAAACAAAGGACTCTACGATGATTAAGTCGGTTGGACATTCAGCGAGCGCTTCTGTCGATCTTGCGAAGATCCGCGAGAATGGCAAGTCGAAGGCACCTGAAAAAATTGGTCAGGGCAATGCCGTAGCAGCCGCTGCCTCAAGCAATGCAACGCCTATCCGCCGTATGGCTGATGAAGGCGCACCGGTTGATCTGGACCGTGTCGCGGCGATCAAGCAGGCCATTGCACAGGGCAATTACCCTGTCGATCCCGAAGCGATTGCTGAAAGCATGATCGCACTGGACCTGGACGAATAATGGCTTCAGGCGTCGCCTCACTCGATGCTCTTTATACCGCGTTCGGCGAATTGCGCCGGGCGCTTGATACGCATGATGCGACTGCAATTAATGTTGCGACCCGCGCTGTGCGTGCTGCGACTGATGATGTGCGCGGGCAGGGCGCCTGGAAGATGGATCCGGAATTGCGCGAAAAGCTGGAAGGCTTACAGCCGCTCATTGAATCCGCACGTGTACGCGTGAATCTTGCGTCTGATGATGTGCGCCAGCGCATTTCATTGCTGGGCCGTGATGCTGCCAGCAGTGCCTCGGCGCATACATACGGCCGTTAAAACCTCAAAAATTTCTAAAAGAATATCATACTGGCTCCGATCATTTTGGGGCCAAAAATCTATGTTTTGCGCTGGTTTCATGCCTGTCTTAAGAATGCGCCTGCTACAAAATCTCAATTTTTGTTAACCATATATTTGGCATATCTCTTGCTTAGTGTTGCTTGCTAGCAAGTTAAGGATATCCGAATGTCAGGCGCAGCCGACTTCAATATTACAGGGGGGCAACCGCCCCGTAATGCCAGAGTGACCAATGCGATTGCACTCGCAAGTCGTCGCACGGGCATGGATTTCGGCTATCTTATGGGGCAGGCCAAGCTGGAAAGCAGCCTGAACCCCACCGCAAAAGCATCAACCTCTTCCGCTACAGGCCTGTACCAGTTCATTGACCAGAGCTGGCTTGGTGTTGTGAATGAGCATGGCCATCAATATGGGCTGGGCTGGGCGGCGGATGCGATCAAGCAATCAGCCAGTGGCCGCTATTATGTTGCCGACCAGCAAGTGAAGCAGGATATTCTTGATCTGCGCAAGCATCCTGAGACAGCCTCGGTGATGGCCGCGCAACATGCCGCTGATAATAAGGCGTATCTGGAAAACCGCACTGGCCGAGAAGCTGAACCCGTCGATCTGTATCTCGCTCATTTTCTGGGGCGCGGGGGGGCGTCTAAATTCTTGCAGGCGTATGACCGCGCGCCTCAGACCAGCGGAGCATCGCTCTTCCCATCTGCAGCGCGTGCCAATAGATCAGTCTTTTACGATCGTGCGGGTAGTGCGCGCAGCCTTGCGGACATTCGCAGCAATTTTGCGCAAAAGCTGGAGCGCGGTGTTCAGGGCGCTCTTGAAACGAATGTTGATAGCACTGCGCCTGATGAACCACGTTATGTGCAGCCTGCCGATTATGTGCGGGTGGAGACCGAGCGTCTCAAACAAACAATTCCATCTGAAGATCTGGTGCGGCCCAAGCCTGAAACGGCGCGGCTCGCCTATCTCATGCTTGCGACCCTTGGTCGATAAAATAAGAAGGTAAGAACAGAAATGACACGCAGCGAAATCAACGGGAAAGTCTGGCTGAACACAGCCAAAGGCGCCATCCTGCCGATAGCGACTCTCCTGCTCGTGATGTTCATGATCGTGCCTGTGCCCGCCATCCTGCTTGATGTCGGCTTTATCGGCAATATCATGATCTCGCTGGCCGTGCTCATGGTCGCGCTTAACGCCGCCAAGCCGCTGGATTTTTCAAGCTTTCCTACCGTGCTGCTGTTTGCCACATTGATGCGCCTTGCACTCAACGTCGCTTCAACCCGTGTTGTGCTGGTAGATGGCCATACTGGGACTGATGCTGCTGGTGATGTGATTGAGGCGTTTGGTAACTTTCTGATCGGTGGCGATTATGTTGTTGGCCTGTTCGTTTTCGCGATCCTGATGATCATTAATATGGTCGTGATCACCAAGGGTGCTGGCCGCGTGTCTGAAGTCTCCGCGCGTTTCACTCTTGATGCGTTGCCGGGTAAACAGATGGCGATTGATGCTGACCTTAATGCCGGTCTGCTCTCACCAGAAGAAGCCAAGGCTCGCCGCGCAGAAGTGGCGACCGAGGCAGATTTCTATGGTTCTATGGATGGTGCCAGCAAGTTTGTGAAGGGCGATGCTATCGCCGGTGTTCTCATCCTGCTGATCAACATCATCGGTGGTATCATTCTGGGTACGGTCAACCACGGTATGTCGTTGGGCGATGCCGCTCAGGCCTATGTGATCCTTTCTATTGGTGATGCGCTGGTTGCGCAGATTCCGGCGCTGTTGCTTTCGATCGCAGCAGCTAGCATCGTAACACGCGTTAACAGCGAGCATGATCTTGCGGGGCAGATTTCGACCCAGTTTGGCAATGGCAAGGCGTGGGTACCTGTTGCGGGGATATTGACTATTCTTGGCGTACTTCCCGGTATGCCGCACATGATTATCCTGCCTGCTGCTGGTATCGCAGCCTTTATCGCATGGCGCCTCAAAAATGCGGCGCAGCAGGCCGCTATCGAGCCAGAGGTTGAAGAAGAACCGGAAAACCCCTCGCATATCGATTGGGGCGATGTTTCCGATGGTGCGGTGTTGGGGCTTGAGATTGGCTATGGCCTCATTGCTATGGTTGATGACCGCAAGGGTGCGCCGCTGATGGCGCGGATCACCGGCATTCGCAAACAGCTCTCGAAGGAGTTGGGCTTTGTCGTTCCGCTTGTACGCGTCAAAGATAATCTCGCGCTCGAACCTAATAGCTATCGTATCACCATTGGCGGCGTGATCGTCGGCGAAGATGAAATCTGGCCGGACGACCTGCTTGCGCTCGATAGTGGGGCACTCGAAGGCACGGTCGAAGGGCGCGTTGCGCAAGATCCAACCTTTGGTCTTGAGGCCGTATGGATTACGCCGGACAAGCGCAGCGAGGCTGTGGTCGCAGGCTATACGGTTGTCGACCCGGCAACCGTGGTGGCCACGCATCTCAACCAGCTTATAGCTATGAATGCTTCTGAAATGTTTGGTCTGGATGAAGCTGACAAGCTGCTTGAGGCATTGAAGGAAGCCTCGCCGCAGCTGGTAGAAGGCCTGACCCCGGCATTGCTCACACTGGCACAGATTACGTCGCTTTGCCGTGCGCTTCTCGCCGAGGGGACGCCGCTTAAGGATTTCCGCCGCATTTGTGAGGCGATGGTTGATGCTGCCCAGCCTGACATGACACCTGAACAACTGGTTGAAGCGGTGCGCCAGCGCATTGGGTCGCTGATCATCCAGACTCTGGTGCCGGTCAAAATGCCGCTGCCAGTCATTACGCTGGATGGTGATCTTGAGGGCGTATTAGCCCAGGCCATGCGTGTTGCTGGCGATGCCAAGCATCCGATAGAGCCAGCGCTTGCGAGCCGAATCACCGATGCCGTAATTGATGCTGCACGTCCAATTCTGGCTGAGGCACGCAATTTTGCGATCGTTACATCGCCGGTTGCGCGCCGTGCGCTCGCGCGTTTGTTCAAGCCTCACTTGCCTGAAACACCAGTGTTGTCTTTCCTTGAAATCCCCGATGGCAAGCCGGTTGAGGTGGTTGCTGTTGTGGGTGGAGGGGACCAAGTGATGCCACGCCATGACCCTGTTCCTGAATCTTCCGGCTCGCAGGAAAGAATTGCCTAACCATTTGCGCGTACAACGATAAATGAAAAGACGGGGGCAATAGCCGCATATGTATATGAGCAGGATTGGAACGGACGGTGAAGCACTGACCTATGGTCGGAAAGCTGGTGCGCATAGCCCGGAGCAATTGGCTCGCCAGTATATGCCGCTTGTCCGCAAGATAGCCTGGCATGTGCATGGCCGGGTTTCCAATGCTATAGAGATTGAAGACCTTCTCCAGATCGGCATGGTCGCGCTGGTGGAGGCCGCTAACGGTTACGAAGATCGTGGCTTTGGTTTCGCTACTTATGCGCAGATGCGCGTGCGTGGCGCGATGATCGATCATTTGCGTCGTCATGCCACGCTGTGTCGTTCCGGCATGGCCAAACGCAAGCAATTGCAAGCTGTGCGTGCCCGGCTGGAGCAACAATTGGGCCGTGTGCCCAGCGAGTCTGAGATGTCAGCCGAGATGGGCCTTGAACCATCTGACTATCGTGAAATGGCGGACTCCGCTGAGATGGTACAGCAGCAGAGCATTGATGAGGTCTATTCGGACCAGTCTATGTGGTTCGCAGATGTCGAAGACCGCGCAGATGACGTGATGGAGCGGGAGTCGCTTAAGCAAGCAATGGCCATGTGTATCGGCAAGCTGCCGGAGCGCGAGGCTATGGTATTGCAGCTATATTTCGTTGAAGAGCTGAATCTGGATGAAATTGGCGCGACGCTCGATATTGGGGCGGCACGTGTTTGTCAGATCAAAAAATCGGCGCTCGACAAGATGCGGGTATTGCTCAAGGAATGGGCAGAATAACGCCTTCGACGGGGCCAGAAGTACAGGCCACTTGGAGGTTTAGCGCATTCACCCTATTTTGCATCATGATGACCGAAAATCAGGAATGAATGCATAGACGATATGGCCAAGTCCACTCTTCCTAAAGGACGCGCACCACGCATTTTCATCGGCTCTGTCGCCGCTGTTATTGCCGTGACCTTTGGCGTGACGGTGAGCGGCTTGTTCAAAAGTGATGTGGCAGCGGATGCACCTGTGCCTGAAGCACCTGCATCTGAAACCAGTGCTGTTCTTCAAGCGGGGCAGGGGGCGCAAAAGCCCGGTGCTCCCGTAGATGCCGGGCTTTTACCTGCAATTTCATCCGCGCAGACACAGTCCGCCTCGACACAGCTCACAAAACCCGCAGCAGGCGATTTGCTCTCCCCACTGGCTTCGGCGCAGGGCGCGCAATCTGCCAAGAATTTTGTCGTCAAACGTATATTGAATGTCGATCAGCCGCTTAATCATGGCGATTATGTATGGGATGATGCAGGTGTGCCTGATGGCCCGGTTGTCATCACGGTTGATCTTAAAGCGCAAACCTTATCCGTTTTTCGTGACGGCTATGAAATTGGCGTCTCGGTAATTCTCTATGGTGCTGATGATAAACCCAGCCCGCTGGGCGTGTACCCGATCCTGCAAAAAAACATCGACCATTATTCCAACCTCTATGACAATGCGCCCATGCCTTATATGCTGCGTCTCACATGGGATGGTGTCGCTGTGCATGGCAGCGATGTGCAATATGGCGAGGCAACCCACGGTTGTATTGGTGTGCCGACGCCGTTCGCTAAGAAGCTGTTTGGACAGGCTAAGATGGGTGACATCGTCATCATCACCGATGGCAAGATGATGGATTTGGGTTAGCAGGGTGAGGCCCAAGCTTTTGTATTGGTAGCTCATTTTCCCACTTCTGCGAAAGTGGGAAAGGCCAGATCGCCTAAGGTGACCCAGCTCAAGCTCTGTTCAGATCGCCTCTGGTGCACGGATCAAGTGTGGTGTTTGGTTCACAACCATCACAGGTTGGTATTACGTCTCGTTTGATACGCATATAAGAAAACCCCCGCCGGGGATGGCGGGGGTTTAATTTTTTGGTTTTTTCATACTGTTTCTTTTGTGGTCACTTGGGAGATATGACCCTCGGCACTATAGGGGGACTAATATGTGCCGAGGGTCAGAAAACCGGCCGCTCGGTGGACCAAGACCTTGGACCGGTCTATGCTTATTTCTTACTGACGGATCAGCGAGAGAACGCCCTGCTGAGCCTGATTGGCCTGCGAGATCATTGCGGTCGAAGCCTGGCTGAGGATCTGTGCCTTAGCGAGACTTGTTGTTTCACCGGAGAAGTCGACGTCTTCGATGCGAGACCGCGCTTCAGACAGGTTGGTTACGGTCGAACTGATGTTGTCGACAGTAACTGACAGGCGGTTCTGGCTTGCGCCCAGCGAAGCGCGAGCTGCAGCGATACCATTGAGCGCTGTATCAAGTTTTGCCAAAGCTGCTGAAGCATTGGCTGCGGTAGCAAGATCGACTTCAGTACCAGCAGGAACGGCACCCTGAACAGCAGCCTTGGCTATATTCAATGTCGCAGACTGCGCATCGACCAGAGCAACTGCAACAGTGTCACTTGCATTGGTACCGGTCTGGATGGTGACACTGGTGGCCGCGTTCAGCAATGTGACACCGTTAAAGTTGGTGCCGGTAGCAATAGTATCAATCTGGTCGATCAGGGCACGCGATTCATTGTCGAGGCCGAGGCGGTCAGCGTTTGTTACGGTGCCGTTGGCGGACTGAACAGCCAGTTCGCGAATGCGCTGTACGATGTTGCTGATCTGGCCCAGAGCGCCTTCAGCAGTTTGTGCAAGCGAGATGCCGTCATTGGCATTGCGAGCAGCTGCATTAAGGCCACGGATCTGGGCGGTCATTTTAGTTGCAATGGCAAGGCCGGCAGCATCGTCTTTCGCGCTGTTGATGCGCTTACCTGAAGACAGGCGCTCCATCGACATCTGAAGAGCATCTGAAGCACTTTGCGAAGCGGCCTGAGCGCGCATTGCGGCGATATTTGTTCCGATTACAGTCATGATATGGTCCTTTAGCTATTATGGCCGTTTCCCCCGGCCCTGAAATCAATAACGGCAGGACTGATCAGACCTTTAATCGTCATGGTAAATTTTTTTGAAAATTTTTCTTGAGGAGAAGAGCGATGGCCCGAACCCATTATTTTTCGGCGCTTTTTTTACAATAAAAGTCCCTGCTCTTGGGGGAAGAGCAGGGACCATGATTGTGCGTTATTGTGCTTATAGCTATTATTTTTTTGGGTCCGTTCTGATCGAACTTTTGACCCCCGGCATGGTGGGGACTGGAATATGCCGGGGGCCAGAAGACCGGTGCGGTGGACCAGTACCGCAGCCGGTCTATCTTATATCCTCATTGGGGCATCTCAGGTGGGAAACAGGTTCCCCTTTTCCCTGGCGATGCTCAGTCCGCTATTAACGGATGAGGGAGAGAACGCCCTGCTGAGCCTGGTTGGCCTGCGAGATCATTGCGGTCGAAGCCTGGCTGAGGATCTGAGCCTTAGCGAGGTTGGTCGTTTCAGCCGAGAAGTCGACGTCTTCGATGCGAGACCGTGCTTCAGACAGGTTGGTTACGGTCGAACCGATGTTCTCAACAGTGACCTGCAAGCGGTTCTGGCTCGCACCCAGTGATGCACGAGCAGCAGCTACAGTATTGAGTGCAGCATCAAGCTTTGCCAGTGCGTCTGTGGCGTTGGCTGCGTTCGACAGGTCGATTTCAGTAGCACCAGATGCCGTCTCGACGTCATCTGCGGTACCCAGGATGGTATCGACACCAGCCGTTGTCAGTGCTGCAGCCGGTTTAACGATGCCCAGTGTAGTTGTAGTGGCATCGGCTAGAGTGACGCTCACAGTGTCAGTAGCGCCAGTACCGGTCTGGATGCTGACCGTGGCAGCAGAACCGTCGAGCAAGTTCACGCCATTGAAATTGGTTTTACCTGCAATAGCATCGACCTGATCAAGCAGAGCGCGTGATTCATTATCAAGGCCTGCACGGTCAGCGTTGGTTACGGTGCCGTTGGCGGACTGAACAGCCAGTTCGCGAATACGCTGAATGACGTTGCTGATCTGGCCAAGAGCGCCTTCAGCGGTCTGAGCCAGCGAGATGCCGTCGTTGGCGTTACGAGCCGCAGCGTTGAGGCCACGGATCTGAGCGGTCATTTTAGTGGCGATGGCGAGGCCAGCGGCATCGTCTTTCGCGCTATTGATACGCTTGCCCGAAGACAGGCGCTCCATTGAATCAGAAAGCTGCTTACTTGCGGACATGCTGGCGCTTTGGGCGCGCATTGCTGCTACGTTTGTTCCAATAACAGTCATGGTTTTTCCTTCGTCTTTAACAATTCAGGTCGCATGACTGCGGCCTTGAAAGTCATAACGGCAGGAACGAAAAGATATTTAGAGACAAGGCGAATTTTTCGGAGCCTTATGTTCGATATGATGTTGGACCCTATGCTCTTCGGCAGCCGATAGCCCTTAGATGCAAAAAACCGGCCACGACATTTCTGTCGTAGCCGGCTTGTCTGATATTCTCACAGGAGCATCTCAGGTGGAAACAGGTTTCCCTTTTCCCTAGCGATGCTCATGCCGTTATTAACGGATCAGCGAGAGAACGCCCTGCTGAGCCTGGTTGGCCTGCGAGATCATCGCTGTTGAAGCCTGAGCCAAGATCTGAGACTTGGCGAGGTTAGTCGTTTCAGCCGAGAAGTCGACGTCTTCGATACGAGACCGCGCTTCAGACAGGTTGGTGACAGTTGCAGAGATGTTCTCAACAGTGACCTGCAAGCGGTTCTGGCTTGCACCCAGTGACGCACGAGCGGCAGCTACATCTGTCAGCGCGCTGTCGATTTTAGCCAGCGAAGCCGAAGCAGTCGCTGCTGTCGAAAGGTCGATTTCGGTTGCGCCAGCAACACCGACAACAGCCGCCTTGCCGATAGTCAGCGTAGCAGCCTGTGCGTCTACGAGGCCGACATCAACAGTGTCAGTAGCGCCAGTACCAGTCTGGATGGTGACGTTACCAGCAGTGTTGAGCAGGTTCACACCATTGAAGTTAGTTTTCGTAGCAATCGCGTCGATCTGGTCGATCAGGGCACGTGATTCATTGTCGAGACCTGTGCGGTCAGCATCGGTTACGGTGCCGTTGGAGGACTGAACAGCCAGTTCACGAATACGCTGTACGATGTTGCTGATCTGGCCAAGAGCGCCTTCAGCGGTCTGAGCCAGTGATACGCCGTCATTGGCGTTACGAGCCGCAGCGTTGAGGCCACGGATCTGAGCGGTCATTTTAGTGGCGATGGCGAGGCCAGCGGCATCGTCTTTCGCGCTGTTGATACGCTTGCCCGAAGACAGGCGTTCCATTGAAGCCGACAGCTGCTGAGAAGCGGCCATATTGGCGCTCTGAGCCCGCATCGCTGCTACGTTAGTTCCGATAACAGTCATGGTTGTTCCTTTTCTCTCATTCTTGGGGCGCTGGCTTGGGGCTACCGGCGTCCTCGGATAGAAAAACGGTCATGACCTGGACATTTTTAGGAAAAAGCGGTGTTTTTTTGCCGTTTTCTTGAAGGACTTATTGAGGATTAACCATAATAGAACAGAAGAAAATCCCGTTCTGATATCATAAAATATCTTTTGTTATCAGTTGGTTGTGATTCATCCGGTAAATGCGGAAAAAAATTGCCGCCCCGGCAAAAGAAGCGGCGGATGTTAACCATATCATAAGCGTTCTCCTGCAAAATCAGTGACATCGAACAAACAGGAAAGTGCGGGGGCACGGACCTGTCAAACATTTGGGGACTGATAGATGTCGACCTTTGGCATCAGCGATGCGCTTTGTGCGCATGTGCCTGCTTTGCAGGCGTGGCTGGAACACGCTTTTCTGGATATTGCGCCCGTGGCGGCAAATGCGCCGCGCGAGAAGGGGAGCCGCCATGTGCTGCTCGCCAACGAGATCGCTTATGCGACCTGCCGCGATATATTGGTCGACTACCGAGAGGGCGAACCTCTCTATATACGGGCGGCAAATGGTCTGCCTGCAAGGGTAGAATTTGGCCCCGCTGATATGGAGTTCGGCTGCGCACTTGTTGCTGAGCTGTTGCGTCCTTCGGGCATGCCTGCCGTGGGTGACGAGAATAGCGCGCGCCTGATGTCTTTGGCCTCGCGTATTGCCGCAAGTGATGCAACCGTGCTCATTCAGGGTGATACCGGCACCGGCAAAGAAGGCATGGCACGCTTCCTTCATGCGCGTTCCGCCCGCAAGGACAAGGACTTCATCGCCGTCAATTGTGCGGCGCTTCCCGAAACGATGATGGAGGCGATGCTGTTTGGCCATAAGAAGGGCAGCTTCACCGGAGCGGCACAATCTTCTGATGGCCTGTTTTTGGCTGCGGATGGCGGAACGCTCTTCCTCGACGAAATAGCCGAGCTTCCGCTCAACCTTCAGGCGAAACTGCTGCGTGCGCTGCAGGAAGGCGAAATTCTTCCTGTGGGTGCAACACATCCTGTACCGCTCAATGTGCGGGTTATTGCGGCGTGTAACCGCGACCTTGCTGCTGAGAGCGAAGCAGGTCGCTTCCGTAGTGATTTGTACTGGCGCCTCAACGTTATGCCGCTGGCGCTGAGCCCGTTGGCAACGCGCAAGGGCGATGTCACGGCCATCAGCGCCGCTATGTTGCTTGGATATTATGACAAAGCGCAGGAAAGCGACGCTTTTGCATGGCCGACCACGGAAACGCTGACCATATTGGCTGGGCATCAATGGCCCGGTAATGCCCGCGAACTGGGCAATGTGCTCCAGCGCGCGATGGTGTTGCGTGAAGGCGATCGCATATCGGCAGCAGACCTTAGCCTGATGGCAGTATCCACCCCGGCCCCTGCGCCGACGAACATGATGCCTGAACCGGCCCAGCCCATTCGTGTGCCGAGCCGTGGCCGCCCGGTACGCCTCAAAGATATTGCGCGGGCCTCCAAGCTCGACGCTGTACGCCATGCATTACGAGAGACGGATGGGCATCGTGCTCTTGCCGCGCGCAAGCTGGGTATTTCCGAGCGCACACTTCGTTACCGTCTCGCAGAATTGCGCGACATGGCGATGGCGTGAGCAAGCCTAAGGGGACAGGCAAATGAACGGAATTTCAACCAATAGTGTGATGGCAATGCGTAATGCCATTCTCCAGAAGAACGCTGCGCTACGTGATGCAAGCCAGGTGCCTGGTGCTCCAGGTGGCGCCAATGTCGATGGCGTGCAGGGTGGTAAGTCGGCTGACTTCACATCCGCCCTTCAAGGTGCGATCGAGAAGGTCAACGGCCTGCAAAATGAGGCAGGCGCTGCATCGGCTTCTTTCGAGCGCGGTGAGACGACTGACATTGCCGCAGTGATGCTTGCCAAGCAGAAAGCATCAATCAGCTTCGAGGCGACCTTGCAGGTCCGTAATAAATTACTGTCCGCTTACAAGGACATAATGAGCATGCCGGTGTGATCGGGTTGCGTGAAGGAACAATAAGAACATGAGTGATCCTCTTGCAGCCGCAATGTCGCCGGCTCCCTCTACTGCTCCTGCTCCGGTAGCGCCCGCATATGCTGGGTCTGGCGGCGGCTTTAACTTCAATTTCAGTGATATATTGAACCAGCCTGCCGTCGCGCGCAGCCTGCCTATGCTCGGACTTCTGGGTGTTGTTGCAGCAGCCGCGCTGATCTGGATGACGTTGCGCGAACCGGCGCAACGAGACCTGTTCCGTGGTCTGCCAGATTCAGATAAAGCCGCGGTGGCTGAAGTGTTGGGCAAAAACAGCATCCCCTATAATTTCGACAGAAGTTCCGGCGCAATTACGGTCGGTGAGGATGATTATTTTAACGCCAAGATGATGCTGGCGTCTGAAGGGCTGCCGAAAAGCGCGCCCGATGGCAACAGCCTTATTGATAATCTGCCTATGGGCGCAAGCCGCGCTGTAGAAGGTGAGAAACTGCGGACAGCGCGCGAGATGGATCTGGCGCGTACTATTGAGGCAATTGACTCTGTAGAGCGCGCACGCGTGCATCTCGCGGTTGAAGCGCCGAGCATATTTTTGCGCCAGCGCACTAAACCGGCGGCTTCAGTGATGCTGCGTCTGGCCGCTGGCCGTAAGCTGGGTGATAATCAGGTGCAGGCGATTGTCCATCTGGTGGCGTCCTCTGTGCCGGATTTGACGCCTGAAGCGATTTCTCTGGTTGATCAAAATGGTCGCCTGCTCTCCAGTGCTGGAGGTGTTGAAGGTGAGACAGATCGGCAGATCGCTGTGCAGGCGCGCATTGAAGAGCGTTACCGTCAGGCGGTTATCGCTCTGCTGACTCCGATTGTGGGGGCAGGTAAATTTTCTGCCGAAGTGCATGCCGAAGTGAATTTCGATGAGCGTCAGGCAACCCGCGAAACCTATCCGCAAGACGAAGCACGCCTTCGTATCGAGCAGGGGAGTTGGGAAGCGACCAAACCTGGTGAAGGCGGCGCTGGCGGCGAAGCTGGCGGTATTCCCGGTGCTTTGTCTAACACAGCCCCGGCACCTGCTCAGGCAGGGACGCAAGCCGCTAATGCAGCCAATGCTAACCCTGCCGCGCCCGAAGGAAATCCTGCTGAAAATGGCCAGATCCGCACGGACCTTGCACCATTGCGGACACAGGAAAGCTATAATCGCAGCTTTGAATTGGGCCGTGAGGTCTCGGTAACGCGTGATGCAGTTGGCAAAGTCGAGCGTCTGTCGGTTGCCGTTGCGCTTGATAATGGCGCGGATGGCAAACCGCGTAAGCCAGAAGAAATCGCACAGCTTGAAGCTCTGGTGAAAAGTGCCGTCGGGTTCAGCGAGGCGCGTGGTGATACGGTTGCGCTCTCCTCACGCGGTTTCGCTAAAGTCGATGTGACTGAGGTTGAAACGCCGATCTATGAAGCCGGTTGGTTCAAGATGCTGTTGCGCAATGTTTCGGCGCTTGCAGTGGTCGCTGTGCTTATCTTTGGCATAGGGCGCCCCATGCTCAAGAAATTGGGCGAGGTGAAAAAAGCACCGCCCGTTTCCGCAGCTCAGAAAGCCGCAAAGCGTCAGGAAATTGGCCAGCAAATGTCGCAGGAGTTAGCGAAAGCTGCACAGGTCAACCCTACTAATATGGTGACGCTCGATATGATCAGCTCAACACCAGATTATGCCCAGCGTGCAGAGCTTATCCGTAATTTTGTGAAACAGGATCCGGATCGTGCGGCTCTGGTTGTACGTGACCTGTTGAGAGAGAATAGGGCGAAAGAAGATGCCTGATCTCGATATGGACACAGAGCTTGAAGAGGGCGAAGGTGGCCTGACGCTGCATGGCAGCGCGGCAGCCGCTGTTCTCCTGATGCTCTTCAATGAAGATGAAGCTGCGGAAATCCTCTCCCGACTTGAGCCGGACGAGGTCCGCGAACTGGGCTTTGCCATGTATGATGTGGCAGATGTCGAGATTGAAGAAGTCAATCAGGCTCTTGATAAATTCGTCAGCAAGGCGCGGCGACGCACTACCATTGGTTATGGTGCAACCCGCCATATTCGTGGGGCAATGCACAAGGCTTTGGGGCAGGAACGCGCGGACAATATGCTCGCACGGATCACACCGCCGACACGCTCAACCAATTTGTCTATGCTCAAATGGATGGAAGCGAGCGAAATTGCGACCATCATAGAGACAGAGCATGCGCAGGTGATGGCGATTGTGCTGGCACATCTCGACCCGCCAGTGGCAGCAGATGTACTGGGCATGTTGCCCAAGGATGTGCAGGATGATGTCGTCTATCGTGTCGCAACACTTGGCCCGGTAGGCAACGAAGCCCTTGAAGACCTTGAGGTCATGCTCGCCAGTGGCGCGCCGGCCAAGAAGGGCACAACCTCTCAGCGTGGTGGTACAGGCGAAGCGGCTGCGATTATGAATAATGTCCGCAAGGATATGGAGCAGCGCATCATGAAGGCGCTGACCAAGCGCGACAAGATTGTGGGCCAGACGATCGAGGAGGAGATGTTCATCTTCGACAACCTCATCGATCTGGACGACAAGAATATGGGTGCTTTGCTGCGTGGTATCGATGCCGAGCTGATGACGGTTGCGCTCAAGGGTGCGAACGAAATGCTCAAGGCGAAGATGCTGGGTTGTATGTCGCAGCGTGCGGCACAGTCTATCGTCGACGAAATGGAAGAGCGCGGACCTATGCGCTTGGCCGAAGTTATCGAAGCGCAGAAGCAGATTGTTGCCGAAGCCCGTCGCTTGGCCGAGCAGGGCACGATTATGCTTGGCGCAGGGGGAGACGATTTTGTCTAAATTATTCTCCGCAGAAGATATTGCAGAAGCCCAGTCAGTAGCAATCGGCGGATTGTCGAACGCGGCTGTGGGTAGCCCCTTTCAGGCACGGTTTGCTGATGGGCAGGAAATCTCTCGGCCAATACCCTCTGCCATGCGCCCCGATGGGAGCAGTGGCAAGGCGGCGGACCCGATGGAGCAGGCGCGCACAGATGGTTTCGCACAAGGCTTTGATGAAGGCATGCGAGTAGCCACCGAAAGCTTCGCTGCTGATGAAGAGTCTACACTACGGTTGGCGCAGGCGCTTGAACAGGTCGCACCGGCCATTAATGGCACGCTCTCTTCGCTGCTGACGGCTGCCGTTATGCGGCTCGTGGAACAGGTCGTCGGTGAGGCGGCGGTAGATGCTACACAATTGGCAAAGCGGGTGGAGGCTGTATGCGCTTTCATTGAGGAAGGGCAGAGCCGCAACAGCCTGCATCTGCACCCACAGGATATTGAACTGCTTCAAGGGCAGGAATTTGGCTTCCCGTTGACACCTGATCCGAGCCTTGGGCGCGGTGCCGTGCGGCTTGATACGGCGGACGGCTGGATCGAGGATGGCCCGGATGTGCAGCTCTCGCGCCTCAAGGCCATGCTTGATGATCTGGAGGGGCAGGGATGATCGCTGCTGCCGTCAAACATGCCGAGCAACTGCTCGATCATGTCGCTCTCTCTGATGTGCCGCGCCATGTTGGCCGTCTGGTCAGCCATGATGCGGGCATGCTCGAAGTAACCGGGTTTAACCGTCCTATTGGCACGGGCGCACGTGTCGCGTCGTCTGATGGCGGATTTGCACGCGCAGAAGTTGTGGGTTTTCGTAATAATCGCGCGGTTCTTGTGCCGCTTGATGTCGATGCGCCACTGGAAAATGGTGCGCGCGTTGAGCCAGACAGCGCGGCCAATATGGTGCAGGTCGGCGAAGGGCTGATTGGCCGGGTGATAGATGCTATGGGCCAGCCGCTCGACCGGCGTGGCCCGATATTGGCGCAGGGCATCTGGCCGATTAATGGCGTGCGTGGCAATGTGCTCGACCGTGGCCGCGTAACCGAAAAATTTGATCTTGGCGTGCGCGCTGTCAATGCTTTGCTGACCGCAGGCCGTGGCCAGCGTATAGCGATTGTTGCCGGGTCAGGCGTAGGTAAATCGGTACTGATGGGCCAGATGATTGCTGGCGCTGAGGCCGATGTCGTGGTTGTGGGCCTGATAGGTGAACGCGGGCGCGAAGTCAGCGATTTTATCGAGACGAAATTAAACGGCGGCATGATGCAAAAAAGCGTCGTGGTTGCTGTGCCTGCTGACCATCCTCCGGTGTTGCGTCTTCGTGCGGCAGCGAGGGCGACGGCGATTGCCGAATATTTCCGGGCGCGCGGCAAAAAAGTGCTGCTGTTGCTCGATAGTCTGACGCGTTGTGCTCATGCCCAGCGAGAAATTGGCCTGTCTTTGGGTGAGCCTCCAGCGATGAAGGGGTATCCGCCCTCCGCTTTGTCGCTCATTCCGCGTCTTGTTGAGCGCGCTGGTGTCGATAGCCGGTCTGGTGGGTCGATTACCGCGCTGTATACGGTTCTGGCTGATGGCGATGACACGGATGATCCGATTGTTGATGCCGCGCGGGCTATTGTCGATGGGCATATCGTGCTCTCGCGCCAGCTCTCTGAGCAGTCGATCTTCCCGGCTATTGATGTCGGCAAATCCCTCTCGCGTGTGATGGCCGATGTGACGGATGAGGAGCATTTGCGTGCGGCGTCCATGTATCGTGCGCTGTGGGCGGCTTATGAAGAAAATCGTGACCTTATTTTGATGGGCGCCTATCGCCCCGGCAACGACGCGTTGATTGATGAAGCGGTGTCGCGGCGACAAGATGTACTCAATTTTCTGCGGCAGAGCACGAAGAGCCAGGTTGCTATGGATGATAGTATCGCGGCGTTGAAAGCGGAGTTTGCGCTATGAGCAACAAGCTTCTCAATCGACGCAAGCGCCTTGTGCGCGTCCGTCAGGCACAACATGCTATGGCGGTCGCTGAGACATTGGAAGCGAAAGAGCAGGTACGTGCGCTCAATGACAATGCTCAGCGCCTTGCACAGGTGCGTGCCGAATTGTTCAAGACCGACAGTACACAACTTGGCGGTAATTTCGCGGCCTATCGTGAAATGGCGGACCGTCTGGAACGTGCAGGCAAGCAGCTTGAAGGAGCGATCTATGACGCCAACAGGAAGGTCGAAGATAAGCAGGGCCTGCAGCTCGAAGCCAATCGTGACAAGGAAATTGCACAGCGCCTGAAAGAACGGACTGTTGCAGAGGTTGAGGAACAACGCGAGGCACGTATCGTTGCCATACCGCGTGCCCGCAACCTCCCATTAAGGGGACTATAATGAGCATGAACATTCAAAATGCTTTCAATAGCTTAGGACGTTCTGGTCCAGTACCGGGCCTAGGAGGTGCATTTGGCGAGGATAGTTTTTCGTCAGACTCTGGCGAGGGGCAGGATTTTGCCGCTCTTATGCGTGATATGCCCCCACACAAGGCACCTGCGCCTGAACCGCGCAAGCGAGGTGAGGCTTCCGAAAAGGCTGATCCGTCGAGCCGTACAGAGAGCAAGTCTGATGCGCAAAATAGCAGTGCAGCGCGTCCTGCCAATCGCAAGGCAGAGACGTCACGTGTTGAACGTACCGGCAAAGCTGTTGAGGAAAAGCAGGAGACCAAGCCTGATGAAAAACCAGCTGCTGAGGGTGTCGCCAAACAGGGCGTACCGCCTGTTGCTGCGCCAGTAGCGCAGGCTGCTTCTGAGAATGTTCCGGTGGACGTTAAGACGGACGCTAAGGATAGAGCTGCACCAGCCATAACTGTTGCCAAAGCCACGCCAGAGCCGCTTGCTTCAAGCAAGGGTAAAGCCAAGGCTTCTACTGATAGCAAAGCTGTACCGGTAGAAATTGATGCGAACGCTGCTAGCACGCAACCGAAAGAAGCAAAGCCGACCAAGGTCGATACTGCCAAGGTTTCTGAGCCATCAGCAACAGTTCAGCCAGAGGCCAAGGCGAATACCAGCGGTAAAAAGCCTATGTCGCTATCAGGGGATACTGTTCCTGCACACACTGCTGAAACAAAAAGCGATGTGAAGGTTCCGCTCCAAAAGGTTGAAAAGGCAGAGAGCCAAGCCGCCACGAAGGCAGGCACCAAGGCCGGTGAAGCGACGGCTTTGCTCCAGATCGCTGATGGCCAGCCCCAGACTAAAGCTCAGACTAAAGCCCAGATGCCCTCTGACGCCCCGTTGACAGGTTTCTTTGGCCAGCGCCTGGGACAAAGTGCTCAGTCTGGGAAAAATGGCGCTGGTGTCACTGCTAATGGGCAGGCTGGTGCAACAGCACCAACTTCAGGTGCAGCGATCCTAGCACCGCAGGGTAAAGCCGCTGCCGGGCTCGATCTTACTACGGAACAAGTGCCTAATCCGGCAGCAGTTGCTGCGCGTACAGCATTGGCTCAAGGGACTGAGGCGCCTCTACCTGCACCGAACCGTACGGCAGAAGTCGCTCAGGTATCGACGCTTGCATTGGCTGCGGCACAATCTTCGGGCAACAGCGCTGGTGAGGGCGCGGACACAACAGGCGGCCATCGCGGTGATGCTGCGCCGCTGGGTTCAGGTGTATTTGGCGATGGTGAGGCTGAGGTTGGCGAAAATAGCCAGAGCGTGCGTTTTGCGTCACGCCTTGATAGCGCGGCAAACATAGCTGCAGCTTCATCTTCTGCGCCGGCAACGGCCCCTGCTACGGTAACGGCACCTACAAGCCTCAACCTTGGCGGGGTGCTGGGCCAGCAGGTGGTTGATCTGGGGGTTAGCGGACAGTGGATCAATGACATTGCCCGCGAGATTGCGACCGTAAGCACCAATGCAGGGCATGGACGCTTTCAGATAGCCTCTCAGACTATGGGTGCTGTGCGTGTAGAGATCACTCCGGGCGCGCAAGGCAGCAATGTTTTGATGACCGTGGACAATGAAATGGCGCAAGCGGCCCTTATGAATGACCGCCAGCGCCTTGTGCAGGACGCTCAGCTTGCTTCGGTACGTATAGGGGACTTCAGGGTCGATCGCGTCGCATCGCTCTCTCAGGCCCAATCTGGCGACATGAGTAATGGCCAGCAAGGGCAGAACCAGTCGAATAATGGCCAGAACACGCAAGGCACATCGCAAAATGCTATGGGACAAAATACCGGGCAGGGCGGTGGGCAAAACAGCCGTCAGGATATGGGAGGCCTTGCCGATAATGGACAAAATGGCGGTAACCCTAAAGCTCCGTTTACCCAATCCGTTATAAATGATGCGGAAACGCGCGATGCCACACTGCCGTCCTCAGGGCGCGGTGGTGACACTGCGCGATATGCATGACGTATAGCGCTTGAACACCAGGACTGGAAACGGGGACCGTAGCGATGAGCGAGGAAGCTGAAGAAGCTGAAGAAGCACCGAAAAAAGCCGGCAAAGGTAAGGGCTTAATCCTTGGCATTGCTGTAGCAATCGTCATGGGTGGCGCCGGTGTTGCTGGTGGCCTCTTTGCGGCTGGTGCATTTGGCAGCGATACAGAGGAAGAAGAGGTCGAGGAAGTCGATCCTAAAAAGCCTCAGCTCGTACTGAAGGGTGAAGACCCTGTTGCTATTGGTGAGCAATATGCTTCGGAAGCTTCGGGTGATGATGACGATTCTGAGCATCCGCCAATCCCCGGTGTGAAGAAAAAGGCGGTGCGTAAGGGCATTGATTTGCCGCGTCCTGATAACCCGTCAAAATATCAGGCAACCTATTTTCAGATGCCTGCTCCCTATACTTCGAACGTCGCCGACACTGATTCGCTGGTGCAAGTAGCGCTCGCTGTATCGACATATTATGATGCGCGGGTGATTGATGCGATAAAAACGCATGAGATGGCAATTCGCTCTGAAATTTTGCTGATGATGGCCCAAGAGCAAGAGCTGGTGCTGATTACACCCAAGGGCAAGGAAGCGCTTCAGAAGAGACTGACGCAGATAATTAATAAAATATTGAAGGAAAAGACCGGTTATTCCGGTGTTGATAACGTTTATTTTACCAATTTCGTTATTCAATAGCACTGTCCGAGGCCGGGTATGTCCCCCGGTTTAGGACTGGGGACTATTCGATAATGGACGACGAAGTACAATCTTATACGTTCGGTGCATCCGAACCACAGGCGCCTGTATCTCTCTCTGGCATGGACCGGCTGGGTGAGCGCATGGCGCGGCAAATCCGCTCGATGATCGAACCGATCATCGGCGTTAAGCCCACTATCACCACACAGGCTGCCGAGATGGTCAATTATGACCTCTGGTCAGCTATGGCGCCGAGCTTCTGTTCGCTCTCCACCTATAAGCTACATCCCTTGAAGGGGGTGGTGCTGGTCAAGCTCGATGCCGAGCTGATTTCTTTTGTGGTTGAGCGTTTTTATGGCGGTTCCGGTAAAGCGAAGAAAACCGAGGCAGAGCGCACTGAATTTTCGCGTAGCGAAGAGCGAACCCTTTCGCGTCTATCCGATGAAATTATGAATGCGTTCATACATACATGGGCTGACTTGATGCCGATGGATATGGCGTTGGTTGCACGCGAGCATGACCCGCAGGCTTTGGTACTTGCTGATGCCAGCGACCAGCTTTTGAGCCAGACATTCAAATTGAGCCTGGGTGGAGAAGAAAGCTGGGACATCGAGTTGATGTTCCCGCTCGTTGCATTGCGCCAGCTTGAGCCTTTCCTTGTTACCAACTCACCTGATGAGATGAAGCATAAAGACCCGCTATGGCAAGGGCGCCTTGCGCGGCAGATGGGCAATATTCGCTTGCCTGCCAAAACAGTGCTGACGCGGCCAACGCTGACCCTCAATGAACTACTTAATCTTAAAAATGGGGATGTCATCCCCGTCAATATCGCCCGGCATGTACCCCTGATTGTGGGTAGCCGGGTGCTCGCCCAGGGGACAATCGGTGAGCAGAATGGCCGGGCGGCCTTCATGATAGAAGCAATGAATAAGGACCAGACAGTATGAGTGATATGAGCGAAGCCCCCAAGATGGAGAGCACGGCTGCCAAAATGAATAACAGCCCGCAATATCATCTGCTGTCCAGCATTCCGGTTCGCTTGACGGTTGAAGTTGGTTCGACCAGCCTGCGCCTTTCCGAGATTATGGATCTGGCGGAAGGCAGCGTGGTTGAGCTTGATCGTCAGGCCGATGAATTGCTCGACATCATGGTCAATGGCGCACTGATTGCGCGCGGTGAGGTTGTTACGGTCAATGGCCGTTATGGCATTCGCGTCGTGGATGTTGCCAATACCGAAGAAGTGATGGCCGGTGTTGAGCGTCGGGCCTGATTGATGACCTGGTATTTCGTAAAATTACTGGTGCTTTTGCCACTGGTCGGCGGCATGGCCTTTGCTGCGCTCTGGTTGTGGCGCAAGTATCAGCCGGGTCTGATCAATGCGCAGGGCGATCGTGCTGTCAAAATTCTCGAAATGCTGCCTATGGGTGCTTCGGGTAAGCTGGTTGTCGTAGAGTTTGAAGGCAAGAAGCTGCTGGTTTCAGCAACACGCGGACGCATTGAAAAAATTGCCGAAGGCGACCCGGTGAGTGGGCCTTCGCTTGGGGGATTGCCGCGTGCGCGTTAAAGCCCTTGTCCTGGCCATAGTTGGCACATTGATCACGCTGGTTTTTTCCAATCCGGCGCTGGCTCAGGCTGCTGCGGCTGCCCCTGCGCCCGGTGGTGCCCTGACACGTGCTCTGGGCGATGTAACGGGCGACGGCGCGCCTATGTCGCTCTCGCTACAGATACTCGTTCTGATGAGCCTGCTGACGGTATTGCCGTCGTTGGTTCTCATGATGACGAGCTTTACTCGTATTATCATCGTGCTCTCACTGTTGCGGCAGGCGCTTGGTTTGCAACAGACGCCGCCCAATCAGGTGCTGGTCGGGCTTGCGTTGTTCCTGTCGATCTTTGTCATGCGCCCCACGATAGAAGCAGTAAACGAGCAGGCGTTCACACCTTATGGTGCTGGCGAAATTTCTGTTGAGGAAGCTATTGGCCGCTCGTCTAAAGCTTTTCATAGTTTTATGTCTAAGCAGACGCGCGAGAGTGATCTGCGCATGTTCTCCGGCCTTGCAGATACGCCAGAGTATCAGAGCATCGATGATGTGCCTTTCTCGATCTTGCTGCCAGCCTTCGTGACCAGTGAGCTTAAGACAGCGTTTCAGATCGGTTTCATGATCTTCCTGCCATTCCTCATCATCGACCTTGTCGTGGCATCAACGTTGATGTCGCTGGGTATGATGATGCTGTCTCCGACAATCATTTCCATGCCGTTCAAGCTATTGCTATTCGTCATGGTAGACGGCTGGGCGCTCACAATGGGCTCGCTTGCCGGGTCGTTTGCGACCTAGGGCCGGGAGAGGGGACATGGAAAGCTCAGATTTTTTCGTAGGCATGGCCCAGCAGGCACTGTGGATTACAGCGCTGGCGGCGGCACCTATTCTGCTTCCTGCACTCATTACAGGCCTGCTGCTCGGCATGGTGCAGGCCGCTACCTCAATTAATGAACAGACGTTGAGCTTTGTCCCCAAGCTCATCATCGTTGCTGTCATGCTCGCAGTGTTTGGTGGTTCGATCATGTTGTTGATTGCGGACTTTGCGCGCGAGATATTTGAGCGCATTCCTGAAATCATGGGTAATTAGGAAGGGCGCGGCAGACCATGTTCGCTCCCGGCTTCATTGGCGTTGAAAACCAGCTCTGGCTCTGGTTGATAGCGATGATCCGTCCCGGTGCAGCTTTTGTGGCTGCGCCTATCCTTAGTGGTCGCGCTGTGCCGGTACAATTGCGCCTTATCATCAGCTTGGCTGTTGGCGCAGCGGCGATGAACAGTGTGGTCTTCGAGATGCCAGAAGGCGGAATCGCCAGTTTTGCCGGTGTGCATCTGGTGATCACTGAGGTGCTGGCTGGGCTTGCTATGGGTTTTGCGCTGCAAATTGGTTATGCCGCGACCTTTGTAGCGGGCGAGACAATCGCCAACGCTATGGGCCTAGGTTTTGCGTCGATGATTGACCCGCAATCGGGCCAGTCAACACAGGTGGTGGGCCAGTTCCTCTCGATCATCGCGACATTTCTGTTTCTTGCGATGGACGGACATTTGCTGCTCATCGGCTATGTCGTGCAAAGTTATCAGGCACTGCCGCCGGGTGGTGCGATGTTGTCCAATGATGCGATCTATGGGCTGGTCATGTTTGGCGGTGCTTTATTGGGGGCAGGGCTCACGGTCGCGCTGCCGGTTGGTTTTGCGCTTATTCTCATTCAGCTTGTCATGGGCATGCTCGCCCGTTCTGCGCCATCGCTGAACATCTTCTCTGTCGGTATTCCCGTTGCCCTGTTTGTCGGTCTGGTCCTGCTCGCAATTGCCTCGCCCATCATGGGGCAGGGTATTGCGGAAGCATTGCGGCAGGGTCTGGATCAGGCTGAAGTGATTGCGGGAGGCCGCTAAGCTATGGCTGAGCAAAATAAAAATGGTGGCGGTGAAAAAACCGAGAAGCCAACCCCAAAGAAGCTGAGGGACTCCGCCAAGGAAGGCGACATCCTTCAGTCGAAAGAACTGGCAATCGCTATGGTTGTTATGGCTGGTGCAGCCTGGATGGCTGTTGCAGGCCCCATGATTATGCGAGCTCTTCAGGATATGCTGATCAATGGTCTGCGCTTCAGCCGTGATGATATCATGCAGTTTGAACCAGCGCAGCGCACCGTTGCACTCAGCTCAGGTATAGTCATTCCGATTGGCGGCATCATGCTGGCAACGATCATCGCAGCGATTGCCACGCCGGCTATGTTGGGGTCGCTTGGCTTTCGGGCCAATGCATTCAAGTTCAAAGCCTCCAAGCTTAATCCGGGCAGCGGCCTGAAACGCATGTTTGGCATGAACGGCCTGATCGAGCTGGTGAAGTCCATTGCCAAAGTCGTGTTGCTCGGCGCTATTGGTTTCTGGTTGATCTGGGACAAGCTGGCCCAGATTTCCGCTATGGGCACCAGCGGTCTGCATGAAGCGCTCATTGGTGTTGGCAACATATTCATTCTGGCCTGTCTGGTCATGGGCGGCGCATTGTTCATTGTCGCAGGCATTGATGTCCCGTCGCAGATCATGCAGCGCGGCAAGCGTTTGCGCATGAGCATTCAGGACATCAAAGATGAGCATAAACAGACTGAAGGTTCGCCCGAGCTCAAAGCCCATATCCGCCGTAAGCAATTTGAAGTGCTCAATGGCAGCATGAAGAAAGCAGTGTCTGAAGCCTCGGTCGTGCTCATGAACCCGACCCACTTTGCTGTCGCGCTGCGCTATAATCCATTGAAAGGCGATACAGCACCTATTGTTGTGGCGCGTGGTTGCGATGCGATTGCCTTAGCGATCCGTGATTTTGCTGAGACACAGGATGTTACGGTGATGGAATATCCGCAGCTTGCGCGTGCCGTCTATTTCACCTCACGTGTTGGTCAGGTGGTGGATGAAGCATTGTACATGGCGGTGGCCACTGTGCTGGCCTTCCTGTTCCGGGTTGAGAATAAGATGTCGAGCATGCGAGACCGCCCGCATATTGAGTTGCCGGATGACATGCTGTTCGACGGAGACGGCAAGAAAGCTGAGAAACCAAAGCCTGACTAAGCTTTTTTCGCAGTTTTCCGTCAGAACATGCTTAATTTCGGTTTAATCCGATTTGTTCGCAAGGGCTTTACATGCGTCGCCTATAAAAGGTGCCATGAATGAATTTGTGCCTCGAATAGATAGTCTCTCGGCAGAGCGTAACACGCCGCCCGTGCGCCCTGCGCCGGCCGTTGCTCCGGTTCAGCCGAGCGCTGCCTCGTCGCAGGGTGCGAATACATCTGGTGCAGGTACCGATGCTGGTGAACATGCACGGCGCGAGCATATGGCCAGCGCATCGGATTATGCCCGGGTGCAGGCTCGTATCGCCGATATATTAGCGGATATGCACGCCAGCACGGCTGAACCGGCTGCCGCGCTCGATGAAGCGCAGAACCGTATAGGCTCATTAAGTCTGAGTTCGACTGTCATCATCCCGCTACCACCAGCCAGTGTGGAAAGCATTGAGCGCGCGGTGCAGGTGGCTCAGGCTATGGCTGAGCAGGCATCCCTTGCCCGATCTTCACAGGCGAATGTCAGCACAGGCACAGTCGACCAGATACTCTCTATAACTGCCTGAGCAGCGCAGAACTCTATCCTTCATAGCAATCAAGGCTAGGTTGGGCGCATATTGCGCCTTTTTAGTCATATTTTTTGCCCAAAATCGGCATTCTGATGCGCTTTTCGAGATATTCTTAAGCCTCTCTAAAACTTTCCCCCTGTATGTCGTTCTTATCGGTGGAAAGGTATTCACATGCAGAACGTTGGCGGCAGCATTGTCAGTATATTGTCGGGGTCGAACAGCATCGATACTTCGGCGCTGGTTACTCAGCTCGTCGCTGCGACGCGCGATCCCAAAGAAGCTGTTCTCAACGATCGCTTGTCAGACAATAGCGCACGCATCTCTGCACTAGCCAGCGCGGCAAGCTCGCTTGATACTTTTACCACTGCACTGAAAGATGTGTTGGAAGACAGCTCTTTTGCAGGCCAGCCAGCATCTAATGACCCCACCATTGCTGGTGCCAGCCTGCTTCCGGGTGGTAACCCCACGGGGCTGCCTGCGCAAATTGAAGTCACGCAGTTGGCTGCGGCACAAATTCTTGAATCGGTAAATCTGGCTGATAGCACTCAGGCCGTAGGGCAGGGCACATTGACGCTCACCACGGCAAATGGACCACAGACGATTACTATCGATGGCACAAATGATAGCCTGGATGGCCTTGCCGCAGCGATTAATGATGCGGAGGCAGGCGTTATTGCTACGGTAGTTACCGATAACCGCGGTGCACGTCTTGTGCTCAAGGGTGAGACTGGCGATGTTAACGCCTTCACTCTGACCAAAGAGGCGGGCGATACTGCGGATGCAGCGCTTGAACGTTTCACCTTCGATGGCACCGCCGGCAATATGCTGAAGCGCCAGTCTGCGACCGATAGCATCGTTTTCATCGATGGCGTTGAAATGCAAAATGACAGCAATGTGCTGGAAAGCGCCATTCCTTTCGTTCGTATTGATCTCAACAAGGCTGAGCCGGGTACGTTGGTGACTCTGGGTACTACAGAGCCACTGACCAGCACCAAAGAGCTGGTGCAAGAGTTCGTCAATGCGTTCAACCAGCTTCGCAGCGCCCTGAACACGGCGAGCCTGAGTGGTGCAGATGCTTCCACGGCTGGTGCTCTGGCCGGTGATTCGTCGATCCGGACGATGAAGAATGAACTTTCAAAGCTGACGACAACGCAGCTTGCCAGCAGTGGGCCTTATCGTGCGCTGTATGATATTGGTATTAAGACCAATCAGGACGGCACATTGTCGCTTGATACAGCCAAGCTGGACGCGGCGATTGATGCTGATCCCGAGGCTGTTGTAAGTATGCTCAGGCCGATAGAAAGCACAGAAACAGACCCGGGCCTCGCTGCATCTGTCGAGAAAATTCGTGATACTTTGCAAGGTGAGAGCGGGCCACTGACAGCATCAAAGGCGCGTTATGACGCGCTTCAGGCAGAGCTGAACGAACAGCTTACCAAGCTGGATGAGGACATGACCTCTTATGAAGAGCGCCTCACGCTTGTTTATTCGCGCATGGCATCGCAGCTCAATGCGTTCAAGGCGACGCAGAGCTATCTGGAACAGCAGGTCGCAATCTGGACGAACAGCGATAACTAAGAAATTGCATAATTAAGAATATAAAAGGACCAGTAGAACAATGTATCATTCGCCGGGTTTAGCAGGATCAGCCAGCCGTCGTTACGCTGCCATACATGCGGGTAGTCGTGTCGAGAGCGCTTCGCCGCATGGACTTGTCAAAATCTTGTTTGATGAACTGTTACTGGCGATCGATGCTTTTGCTGTAGCGCTTGATCAGGGTGATATGGCCAAGGCCAATGATAAAAACCTGCGGGCGCTTTCGATTGTGCAGGCACTTGATGATAGCCTGGATTTCGACAAAGGCGGCGATATTTCGATTAGCTTGGCCCAGATCTACCGCGAAACGAAGCGTTTACTGCTCTCTTCAATGCAGAGCCATGGTTCGGCAGATGCGCGCAAGGCGCACGGTATTATCTCTGAAATCGCTGATGCCTGGAACCAGATCGGCTAGAGCATTTCAGGAAAAGTGAGAACCGGTTTTTCGCTCGGAATGCTTCTACGAAAATAGAATTTAGCGAATTTTTGATCCCAAAAGCGTTAATTGCCACGCTTAAATGGCGAGAGTGTTGACGTTACAGGGCGAGCCACGATATAGGCTCGCTTCGCGAAGGGCGGCCCGGCGGGGGTCGCCTTTTTGCGTTTGTTTCAAATTGCTTTGCATTCACGTCGCCTGGAAAGAGGCACGCAGACCAGAAAGGGAAGTTCATGTCGATATCTCCGCTCATGCCAGTATATCCCCGGTGTGGTGTGCGTCCGGTGCGAGGCGAAGGCTGTCATCTGATCAGCGAGGATGGCGCGCGCTATCTGGATTTTGCCAGTGGCATTGCCGTCAATGCATTGGGACATGGCGATCCACGGCTGGTAAAGGTCATATCCGACCAGGCTGCCACACTGATGCATGTGTCCAACATATATGGCAGTCCGCAAGGCGAGAAGTTCGCGCAAGAGATTGTTGATTCTACGTTCGCTGACACGGTGTTCTTCACCAATAGCGGCGCAGAAGCGGTGGAAACGGCTATCAAGACGGCGCGGCGTTATCATTTCGCCAATGGCGAGCCGAACCGGCACAAGATCATCAGCTTTTCAAATGCGTTTCATGGCAGGACGCTGGGGACGATTTCCGCCACAAACCAGCCCAAGATGCGCGACGGCTTCGAGCCGCTTTTGCCCGGTTTTGATGTTGTGCCATTCAATGATCTGGAAGCAGCCAAGGCAGCGATAGACGCGGATACCGCCGGTTTCATGCTTGAGCCTATTCAGGGTGAGGGCGGCATATTGCCCGCCACGCAAGAGTTTATGGATGGGCTGCGCGCGCTGTGCGATGAGCATGGCATGCTGCTTATTCTTGACGAAGTGCAATGTGGCGTAGGGCGTACCGGTACTTTGTTTGCCTATGAGCAATATGGCGTGATGCCGGACATTATGTCAGTGGCTAAAGGCATAGGCGCGGGCTTCCCGCTCGGTGCCTGTCTCGCCACGGAGGAAGCCGCCAAGGGTATGGTGGCGGGCACGCATGGCTCCACCTATGGCGGCAACCCGCTGGCTGTGACGGTCGGCAGCACAGTGTGGGGGATCATCAACGATCCGGAATTTCTCTCTCATGTCAATGCGATGAGCGAGAGGCTTCGCGGCGCACTGGAGCAGCTCATTCCCAATCATGATACGCTGTTTGAGAGCGTGCGGGGCATGGGGCTTATGCTCGGTTTGCGGCTTAAGAGCGAAAGCCGTTCGTTCGTGGCGCATTTGCGAGAGAAGCACGGATTGCTGGCGGTTGCTGCTGGAGATAATGTGGTGCGCCTCTTGCCGCCGCTTGTTATTACTGAAGAACATATATCTGAATGCATTGAGAAATTATCGGCCGGTGCGCGGGATTATACGCCGCCTGCTGCGAGCTAGAGGTGGGTGATATGACCCGGAACTTCCTGAATCTTTCTGATGCTGGCCCGGACGCGATGGCCGCGATGATCAATGATGCTATCGACCGCAAGGCCGCGCGACTGGGTGTGCCCAAAGGCGCGATCGACAGCGATGCACCTTTGCGTGGCCATACGCTGGCGATGATATTCGAGAAAAATTCAACGCGCACCCGTGTCAGCTTCGATATGGCGATCCGCCAGCTGGGTGGCTCCAGCCTCATTCTGGATGGCGGCACGTCACAGCTTGGACGAGGCGAGACAGTGGCGGACACTGCGCGCGTGCTCAGCCGCATGTGTGATGCTATCATGATCCGCACCGATGATCATGCCAAGATTGAGGAAATGGCAGAGCATGCGAGCGTTCCGGTTATCAATGGCCTGACGGACCTTTCGCACCCTTGTCAGATCATGGCGGACCTGCTGACCGTGATCGAGCATAAAGTTACGCTGCCCGGCAGCCAATGGGCATGGCTGGGCGATGGTAATAATGTGCTGCATTCGATTGTTGAAGCTGCAGGCCTGCTGAAGTTTGATGTGCGCATTGGCGTACCGGAGGGCTATGATCCTGACCCCAGTTTCGCGGTTGAAGCAGAGAGGCAAGGCGCGAAAATTACGCTCACCCGTGACCCGCATGAAGCGGTGCGCGGTGCCGATGTGATTGTCACGGATACATGGGTTTCTATGGGGCAGGCGCATGCTGAAGAGAAGCTAGCGGCGATGATGCCTTATCAGGTCACGCCCGAACTCATGGCACTGGCCAAGCCGGATGCTAAATTCCTGCATTGCCTGCCTGCGCACCGTGGCGAGGAAGTGGTTGAGGCTGTGATAGACGGGCCGCAATCTTTGATCTGGGATGAGGCAGAAAACCGGCTTCATGCACAGAAATCCGTATTGCTCTGGGCGCTCGGCCAGCTTTGAAATTAGGGGAACGGTTGCGATTTGTGCACCGCACCCCATTTACGCGATATAACGAGTAAGGAAATTTCTTTGAGCGAGCAGGCGACAAATCAGGCGTTGGGCTTCACTATCCCGTCGCGCAATGTGCGCGGGCGGGTGGCGCGGCTTGGGCCCGTGCTGGATGAGGTGCTTTCGGCCCATGCCTATCCGCCGGTGATTGAACGCTTGCTGGCCGAGGCGCTGGTTCTGGCCGCGCTTTTGGGCAGTACACTCAAAAATGACGCGGGACAGCTCACCTTGCAGGCGCAGACCGAAGCGGGCGCTATCAGCCTTCTGGTCGCGGATTATATGGCGTCGCCAGAAGGTGGCGCGCTGCGTGGCTATGTACAGTTTGATGCGGAAAAGCTGGTGGAGCAAGGGAGTGAACCCACGCTTTTTGGTTTGTTTGGCAAAGGCTATCTGGCGATCACGATTGATCAGGCTGCTTCTGCTGGAGCCGAGGCGAATCGGTATCAGGGCATTGTCCCGCTGGAAGGGGAGTCGCTTGCTAAGGCTGCCGAACAATATTTCCTGCAATCCGAGCAGATCCCCAGCTTCGTGCAGATAGATGTGCGGCATGAAGAAGGTGAAGGATGCAGTGCCGGCGGCATATTGGTGCAGCATCTGCCTGAGGGAGAAGTTGGGCGTGAGCGCTTGCATGTGCGCCATGATCACCCGGAATGGGAGCATGTACAGATCATCGCCTCGACGCTGAAGGCCAGCGAGCTAACGGATGGAACATTAGGGCTAGAAGACATTATCTGGCGGCTCTTCCATGAAGAGGAAGAGGTGCGGGTTCAAGATGGATCTGTGTTGTCGCGCGGGTGTCGCTGCGATGTGAACCATATCCGCGATGTGATCGGGCGGTTCCCGTCCGAGGAGCGCGCAGAAATGGCGGATGAGGCAGGCAATATCAATGTAGATTGCGCTTTCTGTTCGCGCATCTTTCCGATTTCAGCGGCAAGCCTGAATAACTGAGCTAGGCTCAGAACCCACATGTTGGGGGTTAACCCGGCATTGGATTAGGGAGTTAACTCCCTTTTTGCGCCATGACCCTGATTTCGCCGCAATTCTCTGTTATTGACTGAAATCAGGGACGCGATTGGCTGGCCAAGCCTGAAAACAGGGGGCCGTGCATGTAAGGTTTGATGCGAAATGACCAAAGCGATTTTCCGTATGGCTGGCATAGTGCCGGTATCATTGTTGAGTATGGCGGCGATGTCGCCCTCTGGCCCTGCTCCCAAAACGCCTGATATGGCAGCGTTGCGTAGCCTTGAAAAAGGCCAATGGGAATTGCGCGAGCGCGGTTCAGAAGCGAAATCGCGCCCTGCCAAGCGTATATGTGTGGGTGATCCTGCGCAATTGCTTCATGTAAAGCATGAGCGCACCAATTGTCGCCGTTTTGTTGTGAGCGATGATAACCAGCATGCTGTTGTCACCTATGAATGCAGCGGTGAAGGCTCCGGACGCACGGATTTGCGGGTGGAAACACCGCGCCTCGTGCAGATTGATGCGCAGGGCATATCGGAAGGTGCACCTTTTTCGATGACACTGGAAGGGCGCCGTACCGGCGATTGCCAATAAGCAATCCGTCTTGCGTGCGCTGGCTTATACGGTTAGCGCGCGAGGATGACTGAGATTTCTAAACCTAAAGCTGTCGTATTACTGTCTGGCGGGCTGGATAGCTTCGTTGCAGCTGCATTGGCGCGCGAAGCTGGCTTGGCGCTGTACGCCCTGACGATCGATTATAATCAACGCCACCGTGTTGAACTGGAAGCGTCGAAGCGCATTGCGCAGTCTTTAGGTGTGGAGCGCCATGTAGTGTTGCCGCTTGATTTGACGGCCTTTGGCGGGTCAGCGCTGACCGCAGATATAGATGTGCCCAAGGATGGCATTGGCGCGAATGGCGATGGGGGCATCCCCATCACCTATGTGCCCGCGCGCAACACGATTTTCCTCTCCCTCACATTGGGCTTTGCTGAAGTGGTCGAAGCGCAGGATATTTTTATAGGCGTTAATGCGCTCGATTATTCCGGATATCCCGATTGCCGTGAGGAGTTTATCACGGCGTTTCAGAATATGGCGGCGCTGGCGACCAAGGCAGGCGTCGAGGGGGCGCCAGTGCGGATTAATACGCCGCTTCAGTTCATGACCAAGGCCGATATAGCCAAGGAAGCCACCAGGCTTGGGCTGGATGCCGGCATTAGCTGGTCCTGTTATGACCCCACGCCTGATGGCAAGCATTGCGGGCAGTGCGATAGCTGTCGTCTGCGCGCCAAGGGGTTTGTTGAGGCGGGTTTGCCAGACCCGACCCAATACGCATGAGCTATGCGATCAAGGAGATGTTCCTGACGCTGCAAGGGGAAGGGCAGCGGGCAGGGCGCAGGGCCGTGTTTCTGCGCTTTGCGGGTTGCAACCTGTGGTCTGGCCGCGAGCAGGATCGCGCTGAGGCCATATGCCGTTTTTGCGATACGGATTTCGTCGGTACAGATGGGCCTGGTGGTGGTAAATTTGCTGATGCCGCGAGCGTTGTTGAGGCGGCGGTAAAACATTGGGGCGATGGCACTGTGCAGCGCTATATTGTGCTGACGGGTGGCGAGCCGATGTTGCAGGTTGATGATGCGTTGGTTGATGCGTTGCATGAGGCAGATTTTGAAATTGCCATTGAAACCAATGGCACAATAGCGGTCCATGCCGGTATTGATTGGGTGTGCGTCAGCCCGAAAGCAGGTAGTGAAGTCGTGCAGCGTACAGGTGATGAAGTGAAGCTGGTATGGCCACAGCCCGCCGCGCCATTAGCGGGACATATGCCAGACGATATTGCGCAGTGGGATTTTGAACATTTCCTGCTCCAGCCGCTTGATGAGGCCGGGAAAAACCAGACGCATGCTGCCACATGCATCGACTTTGTGATGGCCCGTCCGCAATGGCGGCTTAGCCTGCAAAACCATAAAATGCTGGGTCTTAAATAGATTCTATTGGGTTTCTGCGGCAAGGGCCTGCTTCCAGGCCTTCTCACATTTTTTGCGTAATTTATTGCGCTTCCAGCACTTTTTACTGAACGAGGGCAGGGTTGCATGGAAGCCATAGCCCGGATTGGTGAAATATTGCTCGCCGGTTGGCACAAGCGCACGCCTGATCTCGCCGAGGCGTTTTTGCGCGAGCTGGCCAAGGCTGGCGCGCGGGGTAAAGATTGCTTCGCGGCCAACGTGCCCCATGACCTGACAGAAATCCTTCTGCGCATGCACGGTTGAATAGGAAGAATAGACTCTCGTATTATATTTATCGAAAGCGCGAGTGGCGGTGCGTGCGCTTGGATTGCCTGACCGCCGGAAATAGCCGGTCAGTGTATCGAAGGCGCCTGCCAGCTCGCTTTTATGGTGCGCGAGTGTTGCGTTATAATTGCTCACCGTGAGCAGGCTTGGCTCAAAATCACATTGCAGTGCCCCGACATTCATTGCGACCCGCAAATGCCACAGCATGCCGGCACGCAATTCTGTATCGGTAGCGCCGGGCAGGTTTAGCGCCAGTTGTGGTTCTGCACCCGTCATTGGCGGTGTGCTGAGATCCGGCGCTTTATAAAAAATTTGCGCATGGGCAGGGGCGTTGATGCCTATGCCCGACAAGAACGCCGCGCACAGAAAGGGGGTAATGTGCCCATTCAGCCGTCTGGTCTTGAATATCATTGTTCGAAAATCACTCACTGCCGGTTTCTTCGGTTTGTGGTGCAGCGGGCGGCGGTGTCGGATTGTCCGCGCTATTTTCGCTTTCGGCCATTGCCGCGCTTTCCATCTGCACACCGTCCAGATCGGTCATCGCATCATTGATGGTTCCATCGACAGCCTCAAGGTCTTTCATTTGCACCTCAACGCTGTTCGTCGCTTCTTCTGTATCGCCACCACATGCGGCAAGTATGAGCGACAGGCTCAGTGGTGCGACGATCAGGCGAGCTTTGGAAATCAATGAATGCATCTACTTCTCCACGTAAAAGTCATTGATATGACAGTAACTATGCTCTGCGCATTGCTCAAGCAGAACCGGATTTTTCATCGGGGCAGCGCCTCAGTCCTGCGATAAACGCAGGAAAATGCACTTTGAGTGCTTCGTCAAACTCTGCCATCGAGACATTTTTACCCAATGCCGCAAGGCTGGTGACCGGATATTCGGAGATGCCGCAGGGTATGATGCCCGTGAAATGGCTAAGATCCGGATCGACATTGACGGAAAATCCGTGGAGCGTCACCCATCGGCGCACGCGAACACCGATGGCGCCGATCTTGGCCTCTTGTCCATTAAGGTCATTGGTCCAGATGCCGATCCGCCCATCGGCGCGTCGCGCTTCCACGCCGAACTCGGCCAGCGTATCAATCACCCAGCCTTCCAGAACATGCACGAAATTGCGGATGTCTTTGCCGCGTTTGCCCAGATCAATGTTGAGATAGCCAACGCGTTGACCCGGCCCATGATAGGTATAGCGCCCGCCGCGCCCGGCATCATAGACCGGGAAGCGCTGATCGAGCAGTTCGGCTGTGTCGGCGCTTGTTCCCGATGTATAAAGGGGCGGGTGCTCAATTAGCCAGACACGTTCAGGTGCCCCGCCAGCCCTTATGGCGGCTGTGCGTGCTTCCATTTCTGCCAGCGCTTCGGGATAGGGCAGGTGCCCTTGTTCTATGCGCCATTCAATATCGTCAATTATAACTGTGTCAGGCATGAGCTTTCTTGACTTGGCACGGCCATGCTATCAAGTGCTTAATTTCTAGCAAAAGGCAGTTTGTCTGTCTGTCAGGGAGGTATATCGCGATGAAAAAGCTCTCAATAGGAGCTGCCTGGCTTGAGGCTCAGCCTTTTGTCCGTCGTGAGCTGCCTTTGCTCCTGCCGGTCGCGCTGCTGTTTATCGCCATTCCGCTCGCGCTGATGTTTATCTCCATCCCGCCAGAATTCAGGCAGATGCAGCTTGACCCCAACGCCCCCCGGCCGGAACTGTCTGGCGGGGTTATGGTGTTGGTTATGGCCTGTACACTCATCGTGATAGCCGGCTCTCTCAGCCTATATGCCTTGGCGCTCAAGCCTGCCATCAGCCTTAAGGAGGCGTTGATGGTAGGGTTCCAGCGTTTGCCGGTAGCATTGGGTGCGACATTGATAGCGGGTTTTGCTTTCGCGCTGCCTGTGTTGGTCGTAACCATTGTTTCGCCGCATCTTGCTGGCTTTGTCATGTTGGTTGCTGCTGTTATTTTTTCTGTGCGGTTGGCGATGCTCAATGCGATAGTGGTTGATGGCCCGGTCGGTGCGCTGGAGGCATTGAAGCGGAGCTGGGCGTGTTCCAAGGGCAATTTCCTGCGCATATTAGGTTTTATGGGCATGATCACCGTCGCCATCATGTTGGCACAATTTGTTGCCCAAATGCTATTTGGTGTGATTGGTTTCGCTGCAGCAGGAGCAGATGGCGGAAGACAGGCGGCCGACTTCGGCGGCGCGATCGCACTTGCACTGGGCCAGCTATTGATGATTGTCATGGTTGCGCGTTTATATCGTCAAGTGGTGGACTGACGGGCGCAGGATGATAGCCTGTCAGCTCCAACTGGCCATCGGTGGAAGGCTCATCAATATTGCATCGATATTGCCTCCGGTCTTGAGGCCGAAAAGCGTGCCGCGATCATGGACGAGGTTGAACTCAGCATAGCGTCCACGCCATTCGAGCTGCTGTGCGATATCTGATTCGTCCCATTTCTGGTTCATGCGGTGGCGCACAATGGGCGGGAAAGCTGCCAAAAAGGCATCGCCTACAGCGCGGGTAAATGCGAAATTGGATTCGAAGTCAGCATCATTTCCGCATTCCAGATGGTCATAGAATATACCGCCAACGCCGCGATGTACTTTGCGGTGAGGGATATAGAAATATTCTTCGGCCCATTTTTTGAAGCGGGGATAATAGTCCGGGTCATGGGCATCACAGGCTGACTGTAATGTTTTGTGAAAATTCTCTGTGTCTTCCTCATAGGGAATTGGCGGGTTCAGATCTGCTCCGCCACCAAACCAACGCTTGGTGGTAACAAGGAAACGTGTGTTCATATGAACAGCGGGGACATGCGGGCTGGCCATATGGGCGACAAGGCTGATGCCCGTGGCGAAAAATTCGGGGTTTTCTTCGCCCGCGCCATTGATGTTCTTGGCGAATTCCGGCGAGAAAGCCCCGCCGACGGTAGAGACGTTGACACCGACCTTCTCAAAGACCTTACCTTTCATGACGCCGCGAACACCGCCGCCGCCTTCGCTGCCATTTTCGGCTTCACGATCCCAAGGCGTATATTCAAAAGTGGCATCACTGCCAGCTTCGCGTTCAATCGCTTCAAACTCACCGCATATCCGGTCGCGTAGCGACTCAAACCAGTTGCGTGCCTGTTGTTGTTGGGAATCGAGGGGCTTCATTCGGGATAGAGTCCTGTTTGCCGTAATGCTTCACTCAATGCGATGCCCGCTGCGACCGCAATATTCAAGGACCGTAATTCGGCCACCATCGGAATATTGACCCGAAACGCAACTTTGTCATGTACGTCTTGGGGGACACCTGCACTCTCGCTGCCCAAAAGCAATGTGTCATTGGTGTCAAAACGCATGTCGGGCAGGCGGGTGTCGCCCTGGCTGGTCAGCAATATTATACGGCGCCCATATTTTTTCTCCGCGTCGAAAAAAGCATCGGCATTAATATGGCTCTCTACCTCTGCGGATTGTGCATAGTCCATTGCGGAACGTTTGAGTTTTTTGTCTGATGCTGGAAAGCCGCAGGGCATGATGATGTCGAGAGGCACGGAAAAGCAGGCGGCAAGGCGCATGATCGTGCCTACATTTCCGGCGATATCTGGCTGATAGAGGGCGAGACGCATGGTGGCCCAATAGCGCTCGTGCCCATGTTTGTCACTTAAAGGTCAAATTGCTGTTGGCAAATCACACCTTAGGAGGCTATCAGGCGCGCGAATGCGCAGGGGGGTAGTGTGCTAAACCGTGCTGGGAAAGCGCCATACCTCTTGAAAAAGTCTGTTTATGCGGGCAATGCGGCGCGGTAATGGCTGTCACGGGTTCCTGTGAATCAGTTTCGAATAACAAGGGTTGAATGCATGGCGACGCTAGAGAATACGGCAAGCGGTGAAGTTTCGGCAGAAGGGGATGGCGTCCGTCGGCGCGATTTCATCAATATAGCAGCGGTAAGTTTTGCCGGTGTTGGCGGCGTTGTCGCTGTTCTGCCTCTCATCAATCAGATGAATCCCAGTGCAGATGTTCTGGCGCTGTCGACTACAGAGGTTGATCTTTCGGGCATCCAGCCGGGTCAGGCGATTAAGACAACCTTCCGTAGCCAGCCACTTTTCGTGCGCCAGCTTACGGAAACAGAAATCGCCGAAGCTGATGCCATAGACGCCTCTGGCCTGCGTGACCCTCAGACCTTGGGAGAGCGCACTGTAGATGGCAAAACGCAATGGCTTATCACCATGGGCGTCTGCACTCATCTTGGTTGTGTGCCGCTGGGCGCAGGCGAGGGCGAAAATAAAGGCGAATATGGCGGCTATTTCTGCCCATGCCATGGTTCGCATTATGATACCGCAGGTCGTATCCGTAAGGGCCCTGCTCCGACGAATCTGGAGGTTCCGACCTACAGCTTCACTTCTGACACCGCTATTCTGGTAGGCTGAGGAACAGATCGATGAGTTTTCCCTGGGCAAATGAATATACCCCCAAGGCTCCGCTGATGAAGTGGATCGACGAGCGCCTGCCTTTGCCGCGGCTCGTTTATAATGCAGTTGGTGGCGGCTATCCTGTGCCGCGTAACCTGAATTTCTTCTGGAATTTTGGTGTGCTTTCGGGCCTTGCGCTGGTGATCCAGCTAGTAACCGGCATCATTATGGCGATGCATTATGGCGCCAATGATCTGGTGGCATTCGGCACTGTTGAGCATGTGATGCGCGATGTGAACTCCGGCTGGCTGATGCGGTATGCGCATGCCAATGGCGCGAGTTTCTTCTTCATTGTGGTCTATCTCCATATTTTCCGAGGCCTCTATTTCGGTTCCTATAAGGCGCCGCGCGAGATGGTCTGGCTGCTTGGCCTTGTTATCTTCCTGCTGATGATGGCAACGGCTTTCATGGGCTATGTGCTTCCCTGGGGGCAGATGTCCTATTGGGGCGCCAAGGTGATTACTGGCCTGTTTGGTGCTATTCCGATTGTAGGTGAACCGATCCAGACATGGTTGCTGGGTGGCTTTGCTCCTGGCAATGCTTCGCTCAACCGTTTCTTCTCACTGCACTATCTGCTGCCGTTTGTGATAGCCGGTGTTATTATCCTGCATATCTGGGCGCTGCATATTCCGGGCTCTACCAACCCGACAGGTGTTGAAGTGAAGGGACCGCAGGACACGCTGCCGTTCCACCCTTATTACACCGCGAAAGACGGTTTCGGCGCAGGTATCTTCCTGATCCTGTTTGCGATTGCGGTCTATTTTGCGCCGAATGCACTGGGCCATCCCGATAACTATATCGAGGCTAACCCGCTTTCGACGCCTGCGCATATTGTTCCTGAATGGTATTTCTGGCCTTTCTACGCGATTCTGCGTGCATTCACTTTCGACTTCTTCTTCATTCCGGCAAAGCTTCTGGGTGTGTTGGCAATGTTTGCCTCCATCCTGTTGCTCTTCTTCCTGCCCTGGCTGGACACGTCGCCAGTGCGTTCAGGTCGTTACCGCCCGATGTTCCGTAAGTTCTGGTGGATCTTGCTCGCTGATATCGCGGTCCTTGGCTATTGTGGTGGCGCTGCTGCTGAAGAGCCGTGGGTTATGATTTCGCAAGTCGCTTCGGCTTATTATTTCGCCCACTTCCTCATCATCCTGCCGCTGATCTCAGCCTTTGAACGGCCTGATCCGTTGCCCGGTTCAATTACCGAAGCGGTTTTGGGTAAAGATGATCACGGCGCTGAAACCGCCGCAGTCGCAGCCGAATAAGGGGACGCAAGAAAATGGTTCGCATTGGTGCATTTTTCGTCGGCTTGTTTTTCTCTGGCTGGCTCCTCGTTTCCTTCATCATGGGTGCGGTCGCTTATGTGAGCGAGCCTCCCGCGCCTACGGCTGAGCATGAGTTCCATCTCAAGCCCAAGCATGTGAGCTACAGCTTTGATGGTCCGCTGGGCCGTTATGACAAGCAGCAGTTGCAGCGTGGCTTTCAGGTGTACAAGGAAGTGTGCGCGGCTTGCCACAGCCTGAAGTTTGTGGCGTTTCGTGACCTTGCAGCGCTGGGCTATAACGAAGCCGAAGTGAAAGCGATTGCCAAAAGCTGGATCATCAAGACACCTTCTGTTGATCCGGCAACGGGTGAGGCTTCCAGCCGTGATCCGGTCCCGGCGGACAAGTTCCCAATGCCTTTTGCTAATAATGTTGCAGCGGCTGCGGCGAACAATAATGCCATCCCGCCAGATCTTTCGCTGATGACCAAGGCGCGTCATCATGGCACGGCTTATGTCTATTCGCTGCTGACGGGGTACACAAATCAGGCAGGGTATAAGAACGAGGAGGGTAAGGAATTGCTCGCAGAGTTCCCCGATTCGGAGACTCCTGCTGGGCTACATTTCAACCCGTACTTCCCGAACCTCAATCTTGCGATGGCGCCGCCACTCACGGCTGAAGGTCAGGTTACCTATGATGAAGGTCAGCCCACTCCGACGGTAGACCAAATGTCACAGGACGTGTCTGCGTTTCTGGCATGGACGGCTGAACCGAAGCTGGAGGATCGCAAGTCTGCTGGTATTGCAGTGCTGCTGTTCCTCATTATTGCTACGGGCCTTGCCTATATGTCCTACCGGAGCATCTGGGCGGATCAGAAACATTGATCTGAAGCTGCTAGCTATGTGATTTGAAGAGGGCGGGCCAGAAGATGGTCCGCCCTTTTTCATTCAACTGCCACATGTGCGGACGTGATGATCACCACAGCGCATATCGCAGGCATAGCTGCGCTCATGGGAGTTGAGTAATTCTGTTTTGGAAAAGGAAATGGTGGGCGTGGCAAGGATTGAACTTGCGACCCCTGCGATGTCAACACAGTGCTCTACCACTGAGCTACACGCCCACATTTTGCTCGGTCAATTTCGCATGGAAATAGCCAGGGGAGAGGCGCTGTTAGCGTCGATCAGCCGTTTGTGCAAGCCTTGATTGGCCAGTAGAAGAGGATTTCTACATCACATGAAACAGAGGCTGCTTGATGGGTAAAGGCCAGTAGCCTGCTGGTAATAGTTCAGCTCTTATCGAGGGTGAATTATTGCAGCCCGCTTGCGCTATCAAGGCCGAACATCCGGTCTACTTCCAGCACAAGATCCCGCAGGTGGAAGGGCTTGGAGAGCACTTTCGCCTGTGGCACGGCTTTGCCCGCCTTCAATGTGACAGCGGCAAATCCGGTAATGAACATGACGCGGGTATCTGGGGCGACTTTTGCAACATGCTGGGCCAGTTCAATGCCATCCATTTCCGGCATAACGATATCCGTCAGCAGCAAATCGAAGCTCTGTGCTTCGAGCAGCGGAAGGGCCTCCGTGCCGCGATCAACTGATACAACATCATAGCCGGACTTTTCCAGCGCACGTGCCAGATATTGGCGCATCGCATCATCATCTTCGGCTAATAATATACGGAGCATTGAACCCGTCACCCTTATTTAGTTGTCACCCCAGACTGCTGACAGGGCATTGTTACTCTGTCAATGCTGAGAAATATGCTTACCTTATATGGATAAGGGCTTAACAGTGCGATAATTAGAATAAAATTTAGGTATGAATGCCGTGGAAATGATGCCTTGAAGAAAAAAATAGAGGATAATTGGACCTCTGGAGCAATATTTGATGTGTATGGTGAGGATATTCTTGCCATGCCTGTTTTGTTGTCCGTGCCCCATGCAGGCCGGGCTTATGCACCTGCTGTGATGGAGCGCTGCCGTATTCCTCATACTGCGCTGTCGCGTCTTGAAGACAGATATGCTGACCTGCTTGTTGCCCCATTATTAGAGCGTGGCTGTCGCGCAATCATAGCGCGCGTGCCGCGTGCTGTGATCGACTTGAACCGTGATGCACGCGATATTGATGCCCGTGTTGTTGCCGATATCCCCAAAAGGCAACCGCTGATCCAGTCTTCCAAACAACGAGGTGGATTAGGGGTGTTCCCGCGTACCTTGCCGCGCACGGGTGATATATGGAATGGCATGATATCGTGGGAGGAAGCGTGTTCGCGGATCGACCATGCCCATGTGCCTTATCATGCTGCGCTTGAATACCACCTCGATTCATTGTCGGCTTATCATGGTGAGGTGCTCCTATGCGATATTCACAGCATGCCACCACTGACTGCAAAAGCTGAGACAGGCAGGAAGCGTGCAGACATTGTCATTGGTGATCGTTTCGGTGCCAGCGCTATGTCACGTCTGGCGGAACTTGCCTGTGCGACGGTTGAGGCACATGGTTTGGTCGCTGCGGTAAACCATCCTTATTCCGGTTCTTATTTGATTGAGCGACATGGTGAGCCGGGAAAAGGACGCCATGCATTGCAAATTGAGGTGTCGCGAGATCTCTACCTTGATGCAGAATTAGCCGAGCCGGGAGAAGGGCTGGGTAAGGTTCAGGCGTTGCTTGCTGATCTCGTGGCAGAATTGACACGCGAAGTGAGTCGCGGGCGTTGGTCTGAGGCAGCGGAATAAGCCTTCCATACCGGCTGTGACCCTGCGTGGGTGCTTTGACGGTGTATCCCGCACAAACCCTATAAAAAACCACCCTATGCAAGCATAGGGTGGCCAGGTTCAGGGAGGAGACGCCCTCGAAGGGGAAGGCGTCCTATGTACGCACCTGAAAGGGGAACAGGCACGAACATGACATATAATTAGGGCAGGGGCCGGTCTTTTTCAACCACTCATCCAAGATGGATCAAATCTTTTAGGTCGAGGCTGGGTTGCAGCAGCCGATAACAGAACGCCCGGCACTATGGCCGGGCGTCCTAAATTTCTTGCCGGATTGGCAATAAAGGCTCAGTTTACAGCTTCGGGGGCCGGTGCTTCAGGCATTTTACCCTGTTCAACCTGCTGCTGGAAAACTTCGCGCATCAGCTGAAGGGAGAAAAGATGGGCGTGGATCAACGGCAGCATACCATTTTGGCTGATCTTGCGTAGTTGATCACCACGCATGTCGCGTAGCTTCTCTTCATTAATCATACGAAAGCCACGATAGACGAAGGGCTTGTCATTGTCTGGAATCTGGATGGACACTTCGCCGTCCATCAGCAGGTCCATCTCTACGAGTTCTTTCATGAACAGGCCGGTGCGATGCGCCGATTGTTCAAACTCTTCGCAGAATTTCAGGACGTTCTTGGTAACCTCGCTTGGCTGCTTGTCTTCGAGCAGCAGGTCGCCTTCTTCAAACTCACCAATCGATTCGCTGCTTGGATCAAAGCAAAGCGAAAGCTCGTCGCTATCGGGACGCAGCTTGGCGAGCATCCAGGGATAGCGGCGGACATAGGCCGGAACATAAGCGCGGCCCAGAAGCTTGCCTTCTTCGTCGAGGAAGGTGTTTACACCTTCATTCAGCCCCATGAGGGCAAGCGGAACTGGTTCATCGCCTGCCGAAAAGATGATTGGTACAAAACGCTGCGCTGTTACGAATTCATCAATCGTCAGCGGAACGGCGTGCTGGTTCTTGAGGAATGGAGCGGAATCGACTGGCCGAACGCGGAACTTCTCATGCTCATTACTGTTGAGCGGTACGAGGCCATTGTAAAATATTGGCAGGTTGGCATTAGGCGCGCTGGCCATGATCAATCTCTCCATTCTGGCTGAATTCCGGTCGCTCCGGAATCGAAAAAGCTGGTTTTTTCAGTAAAGCCCTCAGCCCTCTGATGCAAGCGGGATGAGCTTTTCCGGGTTCATAATGCCTTTCGGGTCGAGCGCGGATTTGATCGCGCGCATTGCCTGTATTCGTGCCGGTGACGAGAGGCGCCCCAGCTCGGCACGCTTCATCTGACCAATGCCATGTTCAGCCGAGATGGAGCCGCCAGCAGCGACCACGGCATCATGAACAAAACAGCTGATGGGTTTGCCTTGCTCGGCAATCCATGCTGGCCCGTTATCAGTACCCGTAGGTGCGCGGACATGAAAATGGACATTACCATCACCCATATGGCCATAAGAGGTTGCACTGGTGCCTGAAAAGGCCGCTGAGGCTGCTCTTGCTGTATCGACCATGAAGTCAGGCATTTTGGCTATAGGTACGCTGATATCAAATTGTACAGCAGGCCCAATGGTGCGTTCTGCTTCTGAAATGGATTCTCGCAGCCGCCAAAAAGTGCTTGCCTGTGCCTGATTATGCGCCAGCGTTGCATCCAGTATAATGTCTTGCTCCAGCGCATGGCCCAGCACCGCTTCCAGAGGGTCTGGGGCGTCAGCTTGTATTGCGCTAAGGTCAGCCTCGATCAGGGCATGCCACGGAGCGGGGGTTTCTATTGGTGCACGTGCGTCCGGTATATGGCTGAGTACATGTGTCAGGCAATCACCTGCCAACACTTCAAAGCCTTCCAGAATAGAGCCAAGCCGCTCTTGCAAGAGCCGAAGCAATGTAAGCGCATCATGGGGGCTGTTAACGCCCACCCATGCAGTCGTGCGGCGGGTCATGGCGGGGACTAGCCGTAAAGTCGCGGCAGTTACCACGCCTAGCGTCCCTTCTGCGCCGATCAATAAATGGCGCAAGTCATAACCGCGATTGTCTTTTTTCAGCGGTACAAGTCCTTCATAAATGCTGCCATCAGGCAATACCGCTTCGATACCTTCGACCAGTCCACGCATAGTCCCATGACGCAAGACCTGTGTGCCGCCTGCATTTGTTGAAATAAGCCCGCCTATGGTTGCAGAGCCTTTTGCGCCTAAGCTCAGTGGAAAGCGCCGGCCAATGTTCTCAGCCGAGTCATGCAATGTCGACAGAATGACGCCTGCTTCACAGACCGCCTGATTGCTCTCTTCGCTGATTGAACGAATGTGGTTCATACGGCGCAGAGACAGGATCAGCGCGCGGCCATCTTCCGGTGGGGTGGCGCCGCCAACCATAGAGGTGTTCCCTCCCTGTGGCACCAGCTGTATATTATGTTCACTTGCCAGCTTGATCGTTTCGGAGACTTGTTGCGTATTAGCCGGAGCAAGGATTGCAGCACTTTTGCCATGCCAGCGCCCGCGCCAGTCTGACAGCCAGGGGGCAATATCGCCAGGGTCGGTAATGACTCCCTTTGGCCCAAGCAGTTTTTCAAAGCATTGAAGGGAGGTTACACTGGACATGAGAGCCTATATCGGCACAATTCACCTATTGTTCAAGCATCGGCGGTTATCAGTTAGATATGCAGCATCCTAATTTATGTAATATGCTGAAATAAAGGGTAAAAGTGATTTCCGCTTCCTTCTTGATTCTGTCTGCCATGAGCATCGAGCCGATGCCGCACAATCTTGTGCCGCAGCATAATAGCGCAAGGAATAGCGGGCCGGTTGTGGAAATGCAGGAATTTCAGGGGCGTATATATGCGCAGTCAACTATTGAGCGGCGCGTTATCATCCGTATCCCAATGATGCGTCGCGCTGTGCCGCCACCTGCCCCGCCACCTGCGCCGGAGATTACGCCATCACCCCACGAACAGCAAATGCGGGCTTTGACATGGAAGGAGCACAAAGGGCCGAAATGCATAAAGGTGAAAACTGTACGTGGGGCGACGCTTACATCTGCCCGCGGTATTGATTTGATGTTGCGCAACCATAAGAGGTTGCGCGCCTTGCTGGGACGCAATTGCAGATCTGCAGACCTGTATTCCGGCTTTTATATCCAGCCTGATGAAGACGGCAGGCTCTGTGCAGGGCGCGATAGGGTGTTGGCGCGTAGTGGTGCCAATTGTGAGATAGTGAGCATAAAGACGCTCGTGCCTGAACGGTAATTCCATAGCTTAGTCCGTAAGGGCCGGTGATGGTATTTCTTGACAAATGCAGCTTTTTCGCCAATGGCCCGGCTTTGCGCCAGCATAGCAGGGCGCTCCCGCTATTAGTTCCGGACAACTGAATGACCTTTGCCGATCTCGGCCTTTCTGATGAATTGCTAAAAGCCGTCACTGAGGCAGGCTATGATACCCCTACGCCTATTCAGGCGCAGGCCATACCGCCTGTATTGATGATGAAGGATCTGATCGGTATCGCCCAGACAGGGACGGGTAAAACGGCGAGCTTCGTTTTGCCTATGATCGACATATTGGCACATGGCCGTAGCCGTGCGCGTATGCCGCGCTCGCTGATCCTGGAACCGACGCGTGAACTGGCCGCTCAGGTGGCTGAGAATTTCGAGAAATATGGCAAATATCATAAGCTCTCGATGGCGTTGCTGATCGGTGGCGTATCGATGGGCGATCAGGTTAAGGCGCTGGAAAGGGGTGTCGATGTACTTATCGCCACGCCAGGCCGCCTGATGGACTTGTTCGAGCGTGGCAACATATTGCTCACGGGCTGTGACATGCTGGTCATCGATGAGGCAGACCGCATGCTGGACATGGGTTTCATCCCCGATATTGAGAATATTTGTACCAAGCTGCCTGCTAACCGCCAGACTTTGCTTTTTTCCGCGACCATGCCGCCGCCGATCAAAAAGCTGAGCGACAAGTTTCTGACCAATCCCAAGTCCGTCGAAGTGTCGCGTCCGGCGACGGCTTCCAGCAATATTGCGCAATGGCTGGTCAAGGTTGATGCGCGCAAGAAACGGGAAAAGCTGCGCGGATTGCTGAAGTCGGAAAATGTCGCAACCGCTATCATCTTCTGCAATCGCAAAACGACGGTGCGCGAGCTGAACAAGAGCCTGCGCAGCCACGGCTATGCCAGTGGCGAAATTCATGGCGATATTGATCAGGCAGCGCGCATTGCAGAGCTTGACCGTTTCAAAAGTGGCGAGGTCAATATTCTAGTGGCGTCGGACGTTGCCGCACGTGGGTTGGACATTAAGGGTGTGTCCCATGTGTTTAACTTTGATGCGCCCTGGCACCCGGATGATTATGTCCATCGCATCGGGCGTACGGGCCGCGCAGGAGCAAAGGGTGTTGCTTATACCTTTGTGACTAGCGCAGATGCCGAAGCAGTTGATAATATCCAGAAGCTGATCGGTACGAAAATTGACTATGCTGGCGTTGCCAAGGCTGACGCCGATACTGGTGATACTGCCAGCGTTGGCGATGATGAAGCTGGTCATGAGAATAAGCCAAAACGTCGGGCGCCGAGAAAAGCAAAGGCCGATAAGCCTGCCGTGGACAAGCCTGATGTGGACAAGGTAGCCACGGAAGAGGCCGGGGTTGATAAGTCTGCAGCTTCCAAGCCAGCCCCTGAGAAATCTGGCGGCAAGCGTCACCCTGACGTTGATGGCACCAAAGAAGATGGCGAATGGAATGGCCCCGTGCCCGCTTTTCTAGCGGTTAAGCTTTCCTGAATTACATTTGACAGGTGGGTGCTTATCGCGGTTTTTTAGTCATTACCGCTATGCTGTTTATGCCGTTGCTATGAAAAGTTGGCCTGCCTATATCGAACAGGTCGTGTGCTACAAGCTTGCGAGCCGTCGTTCATAACGAAGTCAGGCGGGATATCCCTTTTGGCCCTTGCCGGGTCCATCATGAACCACAGTATGAGGAGTGCATATGCCTCTATATGAATTTGAAGGCAAAGCGCCGACTCTACCCGAAAATGCATCGACATGGGTTGCCCCTTCTGCTGATTTGATCGGTGATGTACAGTTGGCCGCAGATACCAGCATATGGTTTGGCGTGGTGATACGCGCAGATAATACCCCCATTAAAATTGGTGCACGCAGCAATATTCAAGAACATACGGTGATGCATAGTGATGCAGGCGTGCCCTGCACTGTAGGTGAAGGATGTACGATTGGGCATCATGTGATGCTGCATGGCTGCACGATTGGCGACAATAGTCTGGTGGGCATGGGCGCGACTATTCTCAATAATGCCGTTATTCCTGAAAACTGCATTGTTGGAGCGGGAGCTCTGGTGACGGAAGGCAAGACATTCGAGCCAGGGAGCCTGATTGTCGGTGTGCCAGCCAAGGCGGTGCGCCAACTGGATGAGAAGGCTATTGCGGGTTTGCGCACGTCGGCGGAGCATTATGTCACCAAATCACATGCCTTTGCCAAAAGCCTGAAGCGCGTTGATTGATCTGCGTTCGGGGGAATGAGGCAGTAGTGTAGTTCTATGCACTAAACCGGCTTTTGCCTTATTATATGGCGTAGGTGATAGTTATTGGCTATCAAAGCCGCCATGCAGATACGCTTGGTCCGATATTTTCTGGCTCTTGTGAAAGAGCAGCATTTTGCGCGTGCGGCTGAACATTGTGGTGTGTCGCAGCCGACATTGTCTGCTGGCCTTAATGCTCTGGAACGGCAATTGGGTAAGCGCCTCATATTGCGTGATCGTCGCTTCATTGGACTGACACCGGAGGGTGAAGCGCTGCTCCCTTGGGCGCGGCAGATGGTGGCAGCGCAGGAAGGGATGGCATCGGCAGTATCCGCAACCAGCGGCCCATTGCAGGGCGAGTTTCGTTTAGGCGCTATCCCTGCTGCCTTGCCGTTCGCGGGAAGAATGGCGCAGGCGTTGCTTGATATGCGCCCGGCATTGGCGATGTCTGTGCGCTCGCTGACCTCGCGTGAAATCGCCCGTGGACTGGCCGATTTCGAGATTGATGGCGGGCTGACCTATCTCGATCATGAGCCGCCTGCTGATGTGCTGAGTGTGCCTCTCTATGAGGAAAGCTATCGGGTGTTGGTGCGTGTGGAAGGGATGTGGGCCGGACGTGACACAATCAGTATAGCAGAGGTGGCGGCTTTGCCATTATGTCTGCTGCATCAGGGTATGCAGAACAGGCGCATTTTGGATGCGCGCATGGCTGAACATGGTTTTGCGTTGCACCCTCGTGTGACCGCAGATTCCTATGCGACCCTTCTGTCGATGGTGCAGTCTGGCGCGTTTGTCTCGATTATTCCTGATAGCTATGTTGCGCTTTTGCCAGACCTTGGCTGGGCGAAGGTTCTGGAGTTTGAGGAAGCTATGCCGATGAGCCGTATCGGGTTGGTTGTGCTGGACCGTGCGCCATTAACACCGCTCGCCAGTGCTGCGATGCAGGCGGCACGTACATTGGTGTGATAGATACACTCTATCATTAATGAGACGGATTGATTTGACCGGACTCGGTTATCAGGCGCATTATCTCATGTACCAACAGTCAGGACATTTGCATGATTTCGCAATTGGAAGAAACAATCGAAGCCATCATTGCGCGCCATGTGGCGCAAGAAGATGTCGCGCGCGGGGCATTGCTGCCGATATTGCATGATGTGCAGGCGGAATATGGCCATGTCAGCGAAGAGGCTGTGCGGCATATAGCGGCAGGGCTGAATCTGACGCGCGCAGAGGTGCACGGTGTTGTTAGTTTCTATCATGACTATCGCAAAGAACCGCCCAAGCTGCCGGTTATTAAACTGTGTCGCGCGGAGGCCTGCAAGGCGCGTGGTGTTGAGGCGTTGGTTGAAGGCGCTGAGCGGGCCGCCAAAGGAAAAGCCGCTATCGAAACAGTATATTGCCTTGGCCTGTGCGCGGTTGGTCCGGCTGCGCTGGTTGGCGATGATGTGCATGCGCGGCTCGACGAACCCAAGCTCGCAGCGTTGATCGGAGATACGGCATGAAGACAGTGCGTATTTCCGATGATGCCGTGGCGTTAGCTCTGGGTGCCGATGCACTGGCCGCTGCATTTGAGCGCGCAGGAGCGAGCGTCGAGCGCGTATCGAGCTGGGGTATGCACTGGCTGGAGCCGTTGGTGGAGATTGACGGCATTGGCTATGGCAATGCAACGCCTGATAATGTCGAGGCCATATTGGCTGGCAGCGCACCCAATATCGGAAAAATTGAGAAACACCCTTATATCGCCAGCCAGCAGCGCCTGACCTTCGCGCGCGCGGGCAAGACGCAGCCTTTGGATCTTGACGATTACAAGGCGACGGGCGGCTGGGCCGGGCTTGAAAAGGCGCGCGCTATAGGCTCGGAGGCGGTGCTGGAAGAGGTGATTGCTTCAGGGCTGCGTGGGCGTGGCGGCGCGGGGTTCCCCACGGGTATCAAATGGAAAACAGTCGCAGGAACAGACGCCGAGCAGAAATATATCGTCTGCAATGCCGACGAGGGGGACAGTGCGACCTTTGCTGACCGTATGGTGATGGAAGGCGACCCCTATATGCTGATCGAGGGCATGGCGATTGCTGGCCTCGCTGTGGGCGCGAGCAAGGGCGTCGTGTATCTTCGCAGCGAATACCCTCATGCTATCAAAAAGATGCATGCCGCTGTTCAGAACTGTGCGCATATCATCGCGCCGTTCACGGTGGACATTCGCGTCGGTGCGGGCGCTTATGTCTGCGGCGAGGAAACATCGCTGCTCAACTCGCTTGAAGGCCGCCGGGGTGAGGTGCGCGCCAAGCCGCCACTGCCTGCAATCAAGGGTTTGTTCGGCAAGCCTACCGTCATCAATAATGTGCTCAGTCTCGCGGCAGTGCCGTGGATTTTGGAACATGGCGGCGCGGCTTATGCCGCTTATGGCATAGGCCGCTCGAAGGGTACTATGCCGGTGCAGCTAGCGGGTAATGTCAAATATGGCGGGCTGTATGAAATCGCTTTTGGCATCACGCTGGGCGAGTTGGTCAATGATATTGGCGGTGGCACGGCGTCTGGTCGGCCGGTGCGCGCGGTGCAGGTTGGCGGACCGCTGGGCGCCTATATTCCGGTCAGTCAGTTTGGCCTGCCGTTCGATTATGAAGCCTTTGCCGCTGCCGATGCGCTGATTGGCCATGCGGGTATCACGGTGTTTGACGATAGTGTGGACATGAAGGGCATGGCGCGGTTTGCGCTGGAATTTTGCGCGGCGGAAAGCTGCGGTAAATGCACGCCCTGCCGCTTGGGGTCCGCGCGCGGTATGGAAGTGATGGATGAAGTCATTGCCGGGCGTGATGTGGGCAAGAATATCGCGCTGATCTCGGATTTGTCCGAGACGATGAAATTTGGCTCGCTCTGCGCTTTGGGCGGCTTCACGCCTTATCCTGTGATGAGCGCGATCAGGCATTTCCGCGAAGATTTTGAAAATGATAGCGCCATGGAGGCTGCTGAATGACCTATCAACCGCAAACCGACTTTGGCACGCCTGCTTCCAAGGCAGAAGAGCAGGTCACATTACACATAGACGGGCGCGCGGTCACTGTTCCCGCTGGAACCAGTGTGATGCGCGCAGCGGCTGAAATCAACACATCGATCCCGAAGCTATGCGCGACGGACAGTGTCGAGAGCTTTGGTTCGTGCCGCCTGTGCCTTGTCGAGATTGCCGGGCGACGCGGCACCCCTGCGAGCTGTACCACGCCGGTCGAAGCGGACATGGTGGTGCACACGCAAACGCCACAGCTTGCAAAATTGCGCAAGGGCGTGATGGAGCTGTATATCTCTGATCATCCGCTCGATTGCCTGACGTGCGCCGCCAATGGCGATTGCGAATTGCAGGATCAGGCGGGCGCAGTTGGCCTGCGCGATGTGCGCTATCCGTCTGCCGCGACGCATTTGGGACAGGAGAAAGACCACTCCAACCCCTATTTCGACTTTGACCCCAGCAAATGCATTGTCTGCTCGCGTTGCGTGCGCGCGTGTGATGAGGTGCAGGGTACATTGGCGCTCACAGTTGAGAGCCGTGGCTTTGACTCGAAGATCAGCGCGGGGCTGGCCTCGGATAATTTCATGGGGTCTGAATGCGTATCCTGCGGGGCATGCGTACAGGCCTGCCCGACGGCAACGCTGGTAGAGAAACAGGTCGTCGAGATCGGCACCCCGGACCGCTCGGTGATCACCACCTGCGCCTATTGCGGCGTGGGCTGCACTTTCCGCGCCGAAATGCGCGGAGAACAGCTCGTGCGCATGGTGCCCTGGAAGGATGGCAAGGCCAATCGCGGGCATAGCTGTGTCAAAGGTCGGTTCGCATGGGGCTATGCGCACCATGCCGAGCGCATCACCACACCGATGGTGCGCGAGAGCATCGACCAGCCATGGCGTGAAGTAAGCTGGGAGGAAGCATTCGCTTTTACGGCGCAAAAGGTTCAGGCGATCAAAGCGGAGCATGGTGCATCGGCTTTGGGCGGTATTACCTCAAGCCGCTGCACCAATGAAGAAACTTTCCTCGTGCAAAAGCTCGTGCGCGCCGGTTTTGGCAGCAATAATGTCGATACCTGCGCCCGCGTCTGTCACTCGCCCACAGGCTATGGCCTCAAGACAACTTTCGGCACATCGGCAGGCACGCAGGATTTCGATAGCGTTGAGGACAGCGATGTCATCCTCGTGATCGGCGCGAACCCGACCGATGCGCACCCTGTGTTCGCCAGCCGGATGAAGAAGCGGTTGCGTGGTAAGGATGGCCGCGAGGGGGCAAAGCTGATCGTCGTCGATCCGCGCCGCACGGACCTTGTGCGCTCTCCCAATATCGAGGCGGATCATCATCTCGCGCTCAAGCCCGGCACCAATGTTGCCGTGCTTACAGCATTGGCGCATGTGATCGTGACCGAAGGGCTGGCGGATGAGGCGTTTATCCGTGAGCGCTGCGATTGGGATGAATATCAGCATTGGGCGGAGTTTGTCTCGCTGCCGACCAACAGCCCGGAAACTTTGCAGGCGGTAACGCAGGTTCCCGCCGAGACGGTTCGTGCTGCTGCGCGCACTTATGCCACGGGCGGCAATGCTGCCATCTATTATGGCCTTGGCGTTACCGAACATAGTCAGGGCAGCTCGACCGTGATGGCGATCGCGAATCTTGTGATGGTGACGGGCAATATCGGGCGGCGCGGCGTGGGGGTGAACCCGTTGCGTGGTCAGAATAATGTGCAGGGGGCTTGCGATATGGGTAGCTTCCCGCATGAGCTATCGGGCTATCGGCATATTTCTGACGCTGACACGCGCGCCTTGTTCGAGGCGGATTGGGGTGTGTCGCTGGACTCGGAACCGGGCTTGCGTATTCCCAATATGCTCGATGCCGCTGTCGATGGCAGCTTCAAGGTGCTTTATGTGCAGGGCGAGGATATTCTCCAGTCCGACCCCAATACGCATCATGTCGCGGCGGGTCTTGCGGCGATGGATTGCGTCATTGTGCATGATCTTTTCCTCAATGAAACAGCCAATTATGCGCATGTCTTCCTGCCCGGCAGCACCTTCCTTGAGAAAGACGGCACGTTCACCAATGCCGAACGGCGCATTCAGCTTGTACGCAAGGTAATGACGCCGGTGAATGGTCCGGACGGGCAAGGCATGGAAGATTGGCAAGTGACGCAGGCGCTCGCCAATGCGCTAGGGTTGGGCTGGGACTATAGTCATCCAAGCGAGATTATGGACGAGATTGCGCGGCTGACGCCGAGCTTTGCGGGCGTGAATTTCGAGCGGCTGGATAAGGAAGGTTCGCTGCAATGGCCGATCAATGATGCCGCGCCTGATGGCTCGCCGATCATGCATGTCGACGGTTTCGTACGCGGCAAGGGTAAGTTCGTGGTGACGGATTATGTACCGACCGATGAAAAGACCGGACCGCGCTTCCCGCTATTGCTCACCACCGGGCGTATCCTGAGCCAATATAATGTCGGCGCGCAGACCCGGCGCACCGCTAATAGCGAATGGCATGGGGAGGATGTGCTGGAAATCCATCCGGTCGATGCTGAGGACCGGGGGCTGAAAAGCGGGGACTGGGTCAAGCTGGCGAGCCGTGCGGGTGAAACGAGCCTGCGCGCGTTGGTGACGGACCGGGTGGCTCCCGGCGTGGTCTATACGACTTTCCACCACCCGGATACACAGGCCAATGTCGTCACCACCGACTATTCCGACTGGGCTACCAATTGCCCGGAATATAAGGTGACGGCGGTCCAGATTAGCGCATCCAACGGCCCGACCGATTGGCAGCAGGAATATGAGGCGCAGGCTGAGGCGTCGCGGCGCATACTGAATGTCGAGGCTGCGGAATGAGTAGTACCCAGGACACGCTGGTGCGCATGGCCAACCAGATCGCGGCCAATCTGGCGCATGAGGATGACCCCGCTGCTGCAACGGCGGAGCATATTCGCCTGTTCTGGGACCCGCGCATGAAAACCGGGATAAAGGCGCATGGCAGCGAGGGCCTTTCGCCCGTCGCTGCCGAGGCTGTCAGTCTGTTAGATAGCTAAACTATTCTATATTGAGTTGAGAAAGATTTTTAGCGCCCTTTCCAGATGCCCTGACGCTTCTCGATAAAGGCAGCCATGCCTTCCTTCTTGTCTTCGGTAGCGGTCAAAATCTGGAACATACGGCGTTCGCCCTGAAGCCCCTGCGTCAAAGTTGTTTCAAAGGCGAGGTTGACCATTTCCTTGTTTATCATCGCGGCCATAGGGGGCATGGATGCGATAGTCGCAGCCGTTTTGAGCGCATCGTCGAGCAGGTCAGCGGCAGGAACAACGCGCGCCACAAGGTTTGCCTTTTCAGCCTCTTCTGCGCCCATCATACGCCCGGTGAGGCACATTTCCATCGCCTTGGCTTTGCCAACAGCAAGGGTGAGGCGTTGTGAGCCGCCCATGCCGGGGGCAACGCCAAGCTTGATTTCCGGTTGACCGAATTTGGCGGTGTCGGCCGCGATGATGAAATCGGCTGTCATCGCCAGTTCGCATCCGCCGCCCAGCGCAAAGCCATTAACAGCCGCAATCCAGGGTTTGCGCGTAGCGGCGACATTGCTGGTCCAGCCGGAGAAAAAATCCTCCAGGTAAAAGTCAGCGGCGGCTTTTTCAGACATTTCCTTGATGTCCGCGCCGGCAGCAAATGCCTTGTCGCCACTGCCTGTGACGACGGCGCAATGCTGAGTCGGGTCTGCGTCATAAGCAGCGAACGCGGCACTTAAATCGAGCAAAACCTGATTGTTCAGCGCGTTGAGTGCTTGCGGGCGGTTCAACGTGATCAGCGTAACCGCATCGCGTTTTTCTACCAAAATTGTTTCATAGCTCATTGGGAAAATCCTTGTATCAACATACTGGTGTTCGGGCCTCATCCTGCGCAAGTGGCGTGAAGATAGAGGTGATTCATTGTACCTATCGTGCCTTGAATTGTGGCTGAGCACCATTTGGGCGCATTGCTCTCATCAATCAACCGGGCATGAGTATTTTCGATGAACCCAGAGAGATTATGGCGTGGCTGGCAGGGTTGTCGCCCCTTTCTTTTGCCTGAAGCAGGATGATCGCAACGACCCCGGCCATGATTAAAGCGGAGCGGTGCCGGTTTGAAAATGGGTGTTTATGGAGTAATTACCCGAGTAACAATTGTTGATTATCAGCAACCAATTGCACCAGCCACTGGCTGACAGCGCGGACTGCTGGGAAACCGCGGGTTTCGCGGTGGGTCGTGAGCCAGAAGCTGCGCTCGATCTGAATGGAGGGCAGCACGGGGCATAGCTGCGGGTCTGGGTCGGCAATGAAATAGGGAAGAACACCGATGCCGACTCCGGCTGCTACCATCTGATGCTGGGCATTGATGCTGGAGGAACGAAGCTGCGCATGGGTTGAGAATGGAAGTTCTTCAAGGTAGCGCAGTTCCGGCGCATAAATGACATCGGGAATATAGCCAATCAGCCGGTGTTTGCGCAGGTCTGTGGCGGCCACGATCTCTGGTGCGGTGCGCAAGTAAGATTTGGCGGCATATAATCCCAGCCCATAGTCGGTGAGCTTGCGTGTCACCAATGGCCCTTTGCGTGGGCGTGCCAAGAGGATGGCGAGATCGGTTTCGCGCCGGGTTGGGTTCAGAAAGCCACTATTGGCGACAAGGTCGATTTCCAATTGTGGATAGGCATTTGCAAAACTGGCCAGATGCTGGCTGATGAACCATGTGCCAAACCCTTCGGCGACGCTAACCCGCACGGTGCCTGTGAGCGCTTCCGATTGCGAGGACTGTGTGCTTGCTGCGGCATCTTGGGCAAGTTTCTCCATCTCCTCTACGCGGCTCAGCAAATTGCGCCCGGCCTCCGTCAACACCCGCCCGTCATCTCCTTGCTCGAACAGGCGCGTTTGCACCGCCTGTTCCAGACGACGGATACGGCGGCTGACGGTGGTTGCGTCAGCGCGCAGCGCCACTGCTGCCTTGGCTAACTGTCCGTGTCGGGCCACGGCGAGAAAATATGGTAGGTCACCCCAATTCATAACCTGCATTTATGCAGTATCGACTGGCAAATCTAGCCCTTGTTTTTGCAGCCTGTTGCAGCGCATGATCTAGTTTCTATTTCGGGAGATAATATTGTGCGCCAGATTGATCATTTTATTGCCGGTAGCAGCAAGAGCGCCGCATCGCGCACCAGCGACATATTCAACCCTAACTCAGGCGCGGTACAGGGGCAGGTGGCGCTCGGCGATGCTGCAGTATTGGAAGCTGCGGTGCAGGCTGCGCTTGCCGCACAACCAGCATGGGCGGCCACCAATCCGCAGCGTCGCGCGCGGGTGATGTTCGAATTCAAGCGTCTGGTAGAAGCCAATATGGATGAGCTGGCACATCTGCTTAGCTCTGAACATGGCAAGGTGATCGCTGACAGCAAGGGCGACATTCAGCGCGGTCTGGAGGTTATCGAATTTTGTTGCGGCATCCCTCATGTGCTCAAGGGTGAATATACGCAGGGCGCAGGTCCCGGCATTGATGTCTATTCGATGCGCCAGCCCATCGGCATTGGCGCTGGTATCACTCCGTTCAACTTCCCGGCGATGATCCCGCTGTGGATGTCGGGCGTGGCGATTGCGACGGGCAATGCCTTCATCATCAAGCCGAGCGAGCGTGACCCCAGTGTGCCGGTGCGGCTTGCCGAGCTATTTATCGAAGCTGGTCTGCCAGAGGGGATTTGTCAGGTCGTCAATGGCGACAAGGAAATGGTTGATGCCATTCTCGATCATCCTGCCATCGGCGGGGTGAGCTTTGTTGGCTCGTCTGACATTGCGCATTATGTCTATAATCGCGGTGTCGCCAACGGCAAGCGGGTGCAGGCTATGGGGGGCGCGAAGAACCACGGTATTGTCATGCCCGATGCTGATCTCGATCAGGTGGTGAATGACCTTACGGGCGCCGCTTTCGGTTCGGCGGGCGAACGTTGCATGGCGCTGCCCGTGGTGGTGCCGGTTGGTGATGAAACGGCAGAGCGCCTGAAAGAGAAGCTCCTCCCGGCAATCGAAAAACTGCGTGTTGGTGTTTCGACTGATGCAGAGGCGCATTATGGCCCCGTGGTGACTGCTGCGCACAAGGCGAAGGTAGAAGGCTGGATCCAGACCTGCATCGACGAAGGCGCGGAACTGGTCGTTGACGGGCGCGGCTTTACGCTGCAAGGGCATGAAGAGGGCTTCTTTATCGGCCCGACCCTGTTCGATCATGTCACGACCGATATGCAGAGCTACAAGGAAGAGATATTCGGCCCTGTGTTGCAGATGGTGCGCGCGCCGGACTTTGAAACGGCCCTCTCGCTGCCCAGCCAGCATCAATATGGCAATGGCGTCGCGATCTTTACCCGCAATGGCAATGCTGCGCGGGAGTTCGCAGCCCGTGTGAATGTCGGCATGGTTGGTATCAACGTGCCGATCCCGGTGCCGGTTGCCTATCACACCTTCGGCGGCTGGAAGCGCAGCGCCTTTGGTGACACAAACCAACACGGCATGGAGGGTGTCAAATTCTGGACCAAGGTCAAGACTGTTACGGCCCGCTGGCCGGATGGCGGCGTGGGCGATGGTGCCAATGCCTTTGTCATTCCGACCATGAGCTGACATAAAGCATCATGACCCAATTTGATCTGACCGAAGAGCAATCCGCCATACAGGATATGGCGCGCCGCTTTACCGCTGACGCCATTACGCCACATGCGGCAGAATGGGATGAGCAGAAGCATTTTCCGCGCAATGTGGTGAAGGCAGCTGCAGAGCTGGGTTTCGGGGGCATTTATGTGTCGGAAGAAAGCGGAGGCATCGGCCTAGGGCGGCTCGAGGCGGCGCTGATCATGGAGGCGATGGCGTATGGCTGCCCGTCCACCAGCGCCTTTATTTCGATCCATAATATGGCGGCGTGGATGATCGACGCCTATGGGGATGCAGATGTGAAGGAACGCATGCTTCCTGATCTGATCTCCTGCGAGCGTCTGGCCAGCTATTGTCTGACCGAGGCAGGGGCGGGTTCGGATGCGGCGTCGCTCAAGACGAAGGCCGTGCGTGATGGCGATGACTATGTCGTCAGCGGGGCCAAGCAGTTTATCTCCGGTGGTGGAGAGAATGAAATCTATGTCTGTATGGTGCGCACAGGCGAAGAGGGGCCAAAGGGCATAAGCTGCCTCGTCATTGAGAAAGACATGCCCGGTGTCAGCTTCGGTGCGCAGGAGCGCAAGCTCGGCTGGCATTCGCAGCCCACTGCGCAGCTTATCCTCGATAATGTCCGTGTGCCGGTTGCGAACCGGGTCGGCGCGGAAGGAGACGGGTTCAAAATCGCGATGGCGGGCCTTGATGGTGGTCGCCTCAACATTGGCGCCTGCTCGCTTGGCGGGGCGCAGCGCGCACTTGATGAAGCTGTTACCTACACCAAGGATCGGCAGCAATTTGGTCAGCCTATCGCCAATTTCCAGAACACGCAGTTCACGCTGGCGGACATGGCAACCGAGCTGGAGGCTGCCCGTGCGCTCCTGTATCTTGCCGCTGTTAAGGTTACAGATGGCGCGCCGGACAAGACGCGCTTTGCCGCAATGGCCAAGCGCTTCGCGACCGATACGGGGTCGGCGGTGGTTGACCGGGCGCTGCAACTCCACGGCGGCTATGGCTATCTGATGGATTATCCGATTGAGCGGCTCTGGCGCGACCTGCGCGTGCACCGCATTCTTGAAGGGACGAACGAGGTGATGCGCATGATTGTCGGGCGGGATTTGCTGAAATGATCGATGAGGTTCTGCTCATTCGGGAAGGGGCTGTAGGGCGCATCCGGCTTAACCGGCCCAAGGCGCTGCATGCTCTCAATGAAGCCATGTGCGCCGCGATCAATGATCAACTTCTGGCGTGGCGGGATGATCCGGCAGTGGTCATGATCATGATTGACCATGCAGAGGGCAGGGGGTTCTGCGCGGGTGGCGACATTCGCATGATAGCAGAGAGTGCGGGCGGCGATGGCGTTGCGGCACGCAGCTTCTTCCGTACCGAATATCAGATGAACCATCTCTTGTTCACCTACCCCAAGCCGGTGGTGGCTTTTGTGGATGGCATCGTCATGGGTGGCGGCGTTGGCATCAGCCAGCCCGCGCGTTATCGTATCGCTACCGAGAATACCCGTTTTGCGATGCCGGAGTCCGGTATCGGCCTGTTCCCTGATGTTGGCGGCGGCTGGTATCTCTCGCGTCTGGCCGGAGAGGTGGGCAAGTTTCTTGCACTGACCGGTGCGCGTTTGAACGGCGCAGATTGTATGGCGCTGGGACTGGCAACGCATTATGTTGATGCGGCGAAGGTTGAGGATGCGAAGGTCGCTTTGATTGCTGAGCCGGACAGGACCGAGGCCGTGCTGGCAGATTTTACTTCGCAAGCCCCTGATGCACCGACCCTTGCTCAATCCACTGAGATCAATCGACTATTTTCCGCTCAAACGCTGGAGGGTATCCGCGATGGACTTGCCGCGGATGGCAGCGAATTTGCGCGTGAACAATCTGCTATCCTTGCCACCAAATCACCATTGACCTGCAAGGTGTCGCTGAGGCTGTTGGCACAAGGCGCGAGCAAAACCGACTTTGCCGATGAGATGGCTCAGGAATATGCCGTGGCCAGCCGGATTATTACATATCCCGACATTATCGAAGGTGTGCGAGCGGTTATTATCGACAAGGATAATGCGCCGCGCTGGCAGCCGGAGAATGCCGAAGGCATCAGCGACAAAATGATCGATACGATATTCGCGCCCTTGCCCGCTGATGAGCAGTGGAAACCCCTATGATCTGTGAGATTCTCATCGAAAAGCGCCTTGGCGTATGGAAAGGACAGTAGATATGGCAGCCATCGCTTTCATCGGTTTAGGCAATATGGGCGGCGGCATGGCGGCCAATCTGGTGAAGGCCGGACATGTGGTTCACGCTTTTGATCTGGCTGATGCTGCATTGGAAAAAGCGAAGGAACAGGGCTGTGTTCCATTCACCAGCGTGCGAGAAGCGGTGCAGGGTGTAGACGCTGTCGTGTCGATGCTGCCTAATGGCAAGATCGTTGAGGCCGTTTATATCAATGATGTGATCGGCCATGCACCTGTCGCTGCACTGTTGCTCGATTGTTCAACCATTGATGTCGATACGGCGCGGATGGTGGCCAGTGCAGCGCAGAACGCCGGCTATGCTATGGTTGATGCGCCGGTGTCGGGTGGCATTGCTGCGGCGAATGGTGGTACACTCACCTTCATGGTCGGCGGCAGTGAAGATGCCTTCGCGCGCGCCGAGCCAATATTGTCGGTAATGGGCAAAGCTGTGATCCATGCCGGGGCCAGCGGGGCAGGGCAGGCGGCCAAGATTTGCAACAACATGCTGCTTGGGGCTTCTATGGTAGCGACGTGTGAGACGTTTAAGCTAGCCGAAAAGCTAGGCCTCGATCTTCAGACCTTTTACGACATATCATCCAAGGCATCGGGTCAGAACTGGTCGATGACCAGCTATTGCCCGGTCCCCGGCGTTGGCCCGCAAAGCCCTGCCGACAATGATTATCAAGGCGGGTTTGCTACTGCATTGATGCTGAAAGATCTCACGCTCGCCATCGCTGCCGCAGAGTCTGCCGGTGCATCGGTGCCGATGGGCGAGAAGGCTAAAGCGCTTTATACTGCCTTTGATGCTGAGGGCGCGGGGGGACGTGATTTCTCGGCAATCATAGAAACATTATAACGGGCTGCAGGATCAGAGCTGACTGGCAGGAAATTTAGAGGGCAGACTGTCAACTCGATCATGAACGCTGTTGGCTCTGAGTGCGGAAAGCGTTTTGGCGATGGCGTATTGCCGCTCCTTGAGAAAGCAAGCTGGTGTGAAACAGAATGTGGATGGGCTGGATAATAGCATTCGGCCAATGACCGATAAGGCTCGCGTCAAATGAGCGCTTAAAATCAACGGTGAGAAGAAGTTTGCCGTTTTAATTTCGAGTTTAAAACGGTGATACTGACATAAGTCATTTATTTTATGGTGCCGGCTGCAGGAGTCGAACCCGCGGCCTGATGATTACAAATCAACTGCTCTACCAACTGAGCTAAGCCGGCGTGTCTGTGTAGACTGGGGCCTAATGGCGAAAGCTGGACGGAAGGTCCAGTTAAAAATGCATAAAATATGGCCTTGGCTCATCTTTATGACCTGCCCTCAATATATAGAGAGTTAAGTTATTCGCAGCGTCGCTTGCTGTCGATCTCCTTACCGAGGAGGCCGCCTGCTGCTGCACCGAGTAATGTCCCAAGAGTTCGGTCGCCATGCCGGTCGATAGTACGACCTATAAGAGCGCCGCCGACTGCTCCTACGACCAAGCCCGTGGTGCCATCGGACTTGCGGCAATAGAGCCGCCCGTCACGTCCACGCCATTCTTGATAGTCCTGCCCTTGTGTTCTGCTCCTGTCCTTCGCAGACGCTGAGGGCAGGCTTATAACAGGCGTCAGCAGCGATACTGCTGTGACAGTGAGAAGAAATTTTCGCATAATGACCCTCTCTTGCTTCACATCATGTCATGCATGAGAAACACATATATCCTATCGCCGGTTATATGAATATGAGGCAACAACCGCATTATTGTGTCGGTTCGCAGACGAATTGGAACGTTCCAGCTTACTGATCGATTTTTTCAATCTATGTGGAGCATAAAAGCAATTTTACCTTTGAAAAAACTGCTGGTAGCACCAGCATGAAATTTACCCCAAGCCAACCATGGAGACCAAAATGGCTGTCATCAATACTGAGATCAAACCCTTTAGCGCGACTGCTTTCAAAGAAGGCAAATTTGTTGATGTGACCGATGCAGATGTGAAGGGAAAATGGGCCATTTTCTTCTTCTACCCGGCTGACTTCACCTTCGTCTGCCCGACAGAGCTGGAAGACCTTGCTGATATTTACCCCACTCTGCAGGAGATGGGCGTCGAGGTCTATTCCGTTTCAACCGACACGCACTTCAGCCACAAGGCATGGCATGACAGCTCACCGGCTATCGGCAAGATTAACTATTACATGCTGGGCGACCAGTCTGGTCAGATCACCAATAATTTCGAAGTGATGCGCCCCGGCGTTGGCCTGGCTGATCGTGGTACTTTCGTGGTCGATCCTGATGGCATTATTCAGGTCATGGAAATCACCTGCGAAGGCGTTGGTCGTAATGCCGCGGAATTGCTGCGCAAGGTCAAGGCTGCTCAATATGTTGCCAGCCACCCCGGCGAAGTATGCCCGGCCAAATGGGAAGAAGGCGAGAAGACGCTTGCTCCCTCACTTGATCTCGTTGGCAAGATCTAAGGCGATAGCTGCCTGAATATAGGTTCGCAAAGCTATTGTGAGCCTAACCAGTACCGCCTGCCACTATATGGCAACACCATATGGCCTTTTTGATTAAAGGTGGCAGGCGGTTTTTTGCGCCCATTTGAAGTGGGCATAAGGAGGATGAAAATGCTCGAACCTGCAATGAAAGATCAGCTCAAGGCTTATCTTGAGAATATCCGTGAGCCGATCGAACTTGTTGCGTCGCTCGATGACGGCGCCAAATCGGCAGAGCTTGGCGAGTTGCTGGACGAGATCGCGGCACTCTCGGACAAGGTGAGCACTCGCCGTGACGGTGATGATGCGCGCAAGCCTTCCTTCTTTATCCACCGTACGGGTACTGACATTGGTGTCACCTTCGCTGGCATTCCGATGGGCCATGAATTCACGTCGCTCGTGCTGGCTTTACTACAGGTTGGCGGGCACCCGTCCAAAGAAGCACAGGAATTAATCGAGCAGGTGCAAGGGCTGGAGGGTGATTATACCTTCGAGACCTATTTCTCGCTGTCCTGCCAGAACTGCCCGGATGTGGTGCAGGCACTCAACCTGATGAGTGTGCTGAACCCGCGAATCAAACATGTCGCGATAGATGGCGCGCTGTTTCAGGGTGAGGTTGATGGCCGCAAGGTCATGGCTGTGCCGACGATCTTCCTCAATGGCGAACAATTCGGTTCGGGCCGTATGGATCTGGAGCAGATCGTTGCCAAGCTGGATACGGGTGCGCAGGCCAAGGCTGCCGAGAAGATCGCTGCCAAAGAACCCTTTGATGTGCTCGTTGTTGGTGGCGGCCCAGCGGGCGCGGCCTCGGCCATATATGCGGCGCGCAAGGGCATAAGCACGGGCATTGCCGCTGAACGTTTCGGTGGGCAGGTGCTTGACACGATGAGTATCGAGAACCTTATTTCCGTGCCACACACTGAAGGTCCGAAGTTAGCGACGGCGCTGGAAACGCATGTGAAGGAATATGATGTCGACATCATGAACCTTCAGCTGGCGAAAAAGCTGGTCCCGGCCAGCATGCCGGGCGGGTTGATCGGCATTGAGCTGGAGAATGGTGCAAGCCTCAAGGCGAAGACTGTGATCCTCTCTACTGGCGCGCGCTGGCGGCAAATGGGCGTGCCGGGTGAAGAGGAGTATCGCAATCGCGGTGTTGCGTATTGCCCACATTGCGATGGCCCGCTGTATAAGGGCAAACGTGTTGCGGTGATCGGTGGTGGCAATAGCGGTGTTGAAGCTGCGATCGACCTGGCAGGCATCGTGGCTCAAGTGACGTTGATCGAGTTTGATGACCAGTTGCGGGCTGATGAGGTGTTGCAGCGCAAGCTCAGGAGCCTGCCCAATGTTGACGTGATCGTTTCGGCGCTCACGACGGAGGTCTTGGGCGATGGCGATAAGGTGACGGGCTTGAGCTATAAGGACCGGATGACGGACGAGGTTCATCAGGTCGAACTGGAAGGCATTTTCGTTCAGATTGGGCTGGTGCCCAACACGGAATGGTTGAAAGGTGACATAGCGCTTAGCCCGCGTGGCGAAATTGAAGTCGATGCGCGCGGTGCGACGTCGCTGCCCGGTGTATTTGCAGCAGGCGATGCGACAACGACGCCCTATAAACAGATCGTCATTGCTATGGGTGAAGGGGCTAAGGCAGCTTTGTCGGCCTTCGACTATATGATCCGTCAGGCGCCGGCAGACGATGTTGCAGAGGCTACAGCTTCGGCAGTAGCTTGATCGAACAATTTCCGGTCCGTATCGATTTCGACAGGGATATGGGCCGGATCTTCGAATAAACGGATCAGGGTAGACTCGATGAGCGTGGCGATAGCCGATTGGCTGGCAAAACCGCCGGCTACCAAGCAGCGTTCATGCAATACGCGCCGGAAGGCGTCATAGAGTTCTATATCCGGTGGTATAGGCGCATTCCAGAAATCGTCGAGCTTGCCTTGGTGGGTGATGCCCGGAATATCATATATGGCGCTGCCCAATACGAATACCGGAGTGCCTGCCGATAGGCCCAAAGTTCCCGAAGTGCTGTTTACAGTGACAATGCCTTGACTGTCGCGCGCCATGCGGTTGAGATCGCCGCCAGCAATATGGATCACGCGGTTTTCAATGCCCAAGCGCCTGGCATGCTTGATCACGAAACGACGCCAGCTGCGAAATTCGCAATCCAGCGGGTGCTCCTTGATGACCAGACTCATATGCTCCGGGGCATGTGCTGCGAAATTTTCTATCACATAGAGAGTGGCTTCGCGCATCGTTGCGAAAGGCGAGTGGGTGCGTATCTGATAATCGGAATTGAGCTGGAGCGGGAAGAGGAAATAATCAGACCGCCTGATGATATCTTCAGCCTTTTGTATAATAGCACGGTTCACCCTTTGCCGTGCAAATTTCACCAGCCACCCGCTAGCTTCGCCGACAAGAGAGCCGGGGCGGTGTGGTTTATACAGCGGATATTGCCAACGATTGAAAAAGTCCGCGACGTAATAATGCATAGCGTCGCGCATCCTGCGGCGGAAGCTGGCTGTAATAGGGACCGGACGCGGCAGGGGAGGCAGGCTGGCTGCTTCTTTCAAAAGCGTTGCGGGGTTGCGCGACAATTTAGAATGGCCATTGACGCCGTCCGGCTCCATCGTGATCCAATGAGGGCGAATATAACCTTCTTCAAATACATGAATGCTGATGTCATGCAGCTTTGCCAGACCATGCGCGGCGCTATGTAAGGGGCGGCAGTCGCCGAAAAGTAATATATCGGTGATTTTATTTTCGCGGACATATCGATCAAAGAAACGGCCCCAGCCATTTTCACTGCCGCGATAATTGGTCGCTTTCCCTGGCCAATCAGCCTTGTCGCCACCATTGAAATTAATACGAAAAGTCTGATACCCACGCGCTACCAGTTCGCGAGACAATAGCCAGAAAAATGGCCCGGTTGGTCCCTGAAGAAAAAGAAATTTTCGTTTTATTGGGCTATATGCCTTCATGATTTCTGCCTAGTTACCCAAAGCAATATGGCTGGCGGAACTGCCTGCAGATGCGGTTATGAATGCATCGCGATAGAGTAATGCAGAAATAAAATGCGCTCGGTTAATCATTGTTATCTACCACACCCTGCACAATTTTATCTTTCTGGCCTGTGCGACCACCCGTTGGGGATAGACTGGGCATACGGACCAGTAAATGCCTAAATCATCTCTGCGCCGAATTGGACGAAACTCCTGTCTGCGCGTAACATAATTGCGACTAACCGTTGGAATTTGGCGGTGTTTTGCCAACATCACGCCAAGGTTGGCCTATCCACTTCTTTAAACGGTCGCGCCCAGCCCATAACCAGCCTATGCGCCGTTCCGCAAGACCGGGCAAACTTAGCAGGTCGCCACCAAGCCACGGAATGAACGGGTTCCGCCTGCTATATGCCCATACTTCAATACGCATTGAAGGACGTGATGACCGGGCTCTGGCATGAAATCCACATGTGTCCACCACCACCAGCGTATTAGCAGAGACAGCAAAATGTGTGGCTTGCGGCAGACCAAGGGATGGCAGCTCTTCCTTTGTTATGCGCATGGACCCACGAGCGGAGAGCCGGTCCACATTTTCAGGTGCAAGCAGGCTTCGTTCGTGTTCCCACTTTAGACGTTCCGGCGTCATTTTGTGGGACCCGTTCACATAACAAAGGGGGCCATCTTCTTCCGCGACATCGGTAAGAAAAAACCAGGCTTTCATCGTTGGATGAAACGTGTCCGCATGCAGATTATTCTGTGGGTCTGGTGGCGCATCGTGGCGGTGGGTCAGGATAGTCTGGATATAATATAGCGGTTCTACGTTGAAGCTGGAGACATAGCGCATCAATCTCGACCAGCGCGGTTGACGCAGCAAGGTCTTGAGAGCCGGAATATCACGCATCATCTCGCCATCTATGGCAATACGGCGGGTGATGGCGTCTCCCTGAACCATTTCGCGGGCATCGGAAACGCGAGGCAATATAGCATCGCGCAGTGCTTCAAATTCATCTTGGGGCAGATAATCGGGGACCAGCACATAGCCTTTCTCGGCAAGCTGTGCGCGATCCTCGGCGCTGACCTTGCTACGCATGCGTGTGCGGCGGTGCCAGGCCAGCCAGTGACTGATGCGTACGCGGCTTGCATGAAGACCGAGGCGGTTGAGCCGCTTGGAGCCGATTAGCGGGTTATCGCAAAAGCTCTTCGCGCTAGTGAAAAGCTGTATCACCCACCAGGGCAAAGCGAGCCAACGCATGGGGGAGGAACGAAAGGCCTTACTCATATGCCCCCTTTGAGGCGACGGCCAGCCTGTGTAAAGAGGAGTTTCGTTCCAACTATGGTGCCCAGCTGATGACAGCGCCGCTTGCTTCCAAAGTTTCTGCCAATTCGCGCCTTGCCAGCAAGGAAACCGCGCGCCTGCGTCTCTATTTGCTAGGGGTGTTGCTGGATATGAGCGCTATGCTTGGCAGTTTCGTTTTGGCGAACTGGCTTGTTTTGGGGTCGTTCTGGGGAGAGCCGGGCAAACCGCATGGCTTTGTGATGTTCGCTATGATTGGCCCTATTTATGCGCTGCTTGCGATTAATAGTGGCGCCTATGGCATAAGAATGCTCGGTGCGACCCGCCAAAGTATTGGCCATGCGCTACTTGCTTTTGCACAGGCATTGCTGGTGATGCTGCTATTGGTGTTTCTTGTTAAAATTGCCGAGCAGCTCTCGCGGATGACTTTCATGGTCGGCAGTGTGTTGTCCGTATTTGGGTTGGTTGGTTGTCGTTTCATTATCACGCATTTGGCTCGTAGCATGTTGGGTAATGTCCCACATATCGAGCTGTTCATAACCGATGGCGTTGATATGCCGGTCTTGCCAGATCATATGAATATACTTGATGCGCGTGCACTGGGGCTGGATCCTGCGCGTCATGATGCTGCTATGGCTGAGAAACTGGCCGAGGCAGTCGGCGGAGCGGAGCATGTGATTGTTGCCTGCCCAAGCGACCGGATTGGTGAATGGAGTGTTGCACTCAAATCGCTTTCAGCGCGTGGCGAGATTTTGGTGCCGGAACTGGCCCGCTTCGCGCCAGCACAGGGAGGGACCTTCCAGCATCAGCCGACGATCATCGTGGCTGGTGGACCGTTGAATTTCCGCGATCGCATTATCAAGCGGATATTTGATATTATGATCTCTATGGGCGCGCTCATTGTGTTTTCGCCTGTGCTGTTGTTCGCGGCGATAGCCATCAAGCTGACCAGCTCAGGGCCAGTCTTGTTTCGCCAGGCGCGGCTGGGGCGGGATGCGCGCCCGTTTTATATCTATAAATTTCGTTCGATGCGCGTTGATACGTCGGATCATCGCGCAGATCAGCTCACGCAGAAAAATGATCCACGCCTTACGCGTATCGGCGCTTTCATCCGTGGCACCAGCATCGATGAATTGCCGCAGCTTTTTAATGTATTGCGGGGGGATATGAGTATGGTTGGCCCGCGGCCTCATGCGGCAGGCGCCAAGGCAGCAGAATCGCTATATTGGGAGGTGGATAATCGCTATTGGGCACGTCATTGCATCAAGCCGGGGATTACCGGTCTGGCGCAGGTGCGCGGGCACAGGGGAAGCACAGACGCGCATGAGGACCTGCTTCTCAGGCTGCAATCTGATCTGGAATATGTCACAGATTGGTCGATCTGGCGTGACATCGCTATCATAGCCTCGACGGCGCGAGTGCTGGTGCATGATAAAGCATATTGATATGGGGCATATTGATATGGGGCGTTTGACACTATGCGAGGGGCGTAAAGCATGATCACTGCGCAGCGCGCGTTTAAAGCGGCAGGCAAACATGCTTCGCGCGCGGCCTTGGCGTTGAAATCGTGCTTTGGTGGGCGCAGTGACCATTATTGCCCGGCTTGTAATGCCCATGTTGTCGGCTTTTTCCGTTATGGTGATTGTGCGCATTGGGGCTGCCCGGCTTGCGGCGCATCACCGCGCGAACGGCTGGTCAACCATCTGATCGACAGCGGGGCGCTGGCTTTGCCCAAAGGCGGCGCAATCCTTCATATGGCGCCCAATGAAGGGAGCCTTGTCGAGCGGTTCCGGGATGCCACGCGCGATTATATACCTGCCGACATTGACCCTGCGCGTTATGATGTGGAGGGCGTACAGCGTGTTGATCTGATGAATATTGTCGAGGTTGAGCGCTTCGACCTGTTCTATGCCAGCCATGTAATGGAGCATGTGCCGGATGATCTGTATGTGCTCAGCAATATTTTCAGAGTATTGAAACCGGGCGGTGAAGCGTGGCTGATGGTGCCGCTATGGGATAAACACACGGAAGAAGGAACGCCCGATATGAGCCCGCGCGAGCGCGAGAGGCGCTTTGGGCAGTGGGATCATGTGCGGCAATATGGTCCGGACTTTGCCGATCGCATTGCAAAAGCGGGTTTTGAGGTCAGCCTGTTGCGCGCTGAGGATTACCCGGCTGAACTGCAAGACACTATGGCGCTGGGCGAAACCCTGTTTCGTGCGCGCAGGCCAGAGCGCGGGGGCTAAGGCGGCGTGGTGCGATCTCTTTTAGCGGCGGGCGAAAGGTCAGCGAAGATATTGACCATGGTCAAGCTGGCTAATGTGGCGCTTTCCATGCTGTGGGGTTTTGCCGTCACTTTCGTCTTTGTGCGTGCGCTGCCGGGAGAGGAGTTTCGCGCTTTCCTCTTGCTGGTGGCCTTTAATAATTTCACCATCTCGGCAGAATTCGGGCTGACCAATATCGTCTATTCGCGGTTACGTCGCTTTTGGCTGGGTGATGAGCCGGGAGGCGAGCAGGGTTTCCGGCGTGAAGAAATTGGTGTGCTGTTCCTGTTTCTGGGTGGGCTGATTGTTATCAGCAGCCTGCTGGTTGTTGCCCTGATCGCGCTGGGCTGGATTGATACGCAACTGCCTGCCATCTTCCTCATATTCTTTCTCGCTGCCGCGCTTAATGTACTGTTATTGCTGGCCAAACGAACCTTGGCGGCGATGGATTGCAACCTCCAATGGGAAGTGATCGATATTGCACGGCGTGTATTGGGACTGATGGCGTTGTTTGCTGTGCTGGGTGGGTTCAGTCTGCTGCATTCGGTAGCCGTCCAGCTCCTGCTCAATGCGGGGGGCGCGCTTATCGGGATGAAGCTTATTCACAGCCTGTCTGGCATGCGCTTGCGCCAGTGGTTTGCTTATCATGTCGGTGGTGGGCATATCCGTTCTGGCTATCTCAGAGACATTGGTGCTTCGGCGACGCTGACCGCCAGCGAGATTATCGCCTATAATGCCCCTTATTTTCTGATTGCCGCGTTGAGCAGCGACCCGCGTTTGCTGCTTATTTTCGATTTCGTCTTCAAGATCATTCGCTCTGTTGGCATGGCGATCCGTGCGACGATTGAGGCGGTGCTTCCGGTGTTGACGCGCTATTGGTTCGCGCGGGACAGGAAAGGCTTTGCTCGCGTATTGATGCGGGCGGGCGGCGTGGCGCTGGGCATAGCTTTATGTGCTAACCTGTTGTTGGTTGCGATTGGGCAGACAATATTCGGCTTCCTCTATGATGGCGCGACGCTGCTGCGTATGGGGGAGATGTTCTTGCTATGCACGTTGCTCTTTGGCTTGGCGGTGATGTGTGTCTCTGGCTATGTGCAAATGGCTTTGGGAAGGTTTAGTGCGTTGTTGCGCTGTTCATTGCCCTTCATGCTGGGCTGTTTGCTGGTTACGCCATTGGCCACCCGCTGGCTGCCTGTGCCGGGCGAGGGTGACGCCTTCATCTTCATGCTTCTCTATACCAGTGTCTTCATGGGCGGTGCTACATTGCACCTGTACTCGCTTGTAAAGCTGAAACAAATTTCATGAAAATCGCTATGGTTGACCCGTCGCTGTTTACCGGGCGCTATGATGATAGCCTGTGCAGAGCGCTCGGCGAGGCGGGGCATGATGTGACCCTGCTGGCGCGGCCCAGGCGCGTGACTGATGCAATAAACCATGCGCACTATCGCTATGACCCGCATTTTTTCCCTTTTTCCGAGCGGCTGCGGGGAGCGTTGGGCGAGGGTATGGCTTTTAAACTGGCCAAGGGCGTGGAGTATATGGGGGCAGCGCGGCTTGGCGGGCAGGCGATATTACATGCTGCCGATGTCGTACATATGCAATGGCTGCCTTTGCCGATGGCGGACCGGCATGTGCTGACGCGTCTGAAGAGTAATATGCGGCGCCCTGCACTTGTGCATACCGTTCATAATGCTTCGGCCTTTCATGGAGATAGCGGCGCGCAGGGCAGGGGCTATGGCGCATTGCTGGCGCAGTTTGACGCACTCATCGTTCATGGTGAGGAAACACGGTTGGCTCTGGTCGCGCAGGGGATAGCGCATGACCGCATCCACATTGTTCCGCACCCGCCGATGGAACTGGCACAGGCAGAGGCGCAGGAGCTGGCCGCCGTGCCTGATGCCGTATGCCCGCGCATTCTCTTCTTCGGGACGATCCGGCCTTATAAAGGCTTCGACCTGTTGATTGACGCAGCGCTGACGCTCTGGCGCGAGGGGCTGGATTTTGAGCTGGCTGTCGCAGGCAAGCCATTTATGGATATAGAGCTCTTGCTGGCCAAAGTGCGCGAGGCGGGATTTGAGAAGCGATTGGTGCTCGACCTTGGCTTCCTCAAGGAAGAGCGGCTCGATGCACATATGCGCAAGGCAGACATACTGGCGTTCCCCTATCGTGATATTGATAGCAGCGGGGCGTTCCTCTCGGCACTTTCTTATGGCAAGGCGATGGTCGCTACACGGGTTGGCATGTTCGCCGCGATAGATGAAAACACGCTTTCTCTCTGTACGCCGGAAGATACAGCTTCTCTTGCTGACACGCTTCGCACACTGGTCATGGATGAAGGCGAACGGGTTCAGCTCGGGCAGGCTGCGCTGGCGTTACGAACGCAACTTGGGCAATGGAGCGACGCGGCCTCCGCGGCTGTAGCGATATATGAGAGTGCAATGTTAAAAGTGCAGGCAAGCTTATGATTTTACAGCGCATCAAGCGAGAACTGTCGCTGCGCTGGCTTGCTGTGCGTATGGCATTGTCTGGCCGTGTGCATCAATATCCCGAGATAGTGGCGCTGCGGCGGGTCTTTGCTGCGTTTGAGATTGATGCACTGATCGATGTGGGGGCTAATGCCGGACAATATGCGCGTTCGGCGCGGCGCGATGCGGGCTTCGCCGGGCATATTTTCTCGTTTGAACCAAACCCGGATGTATTCATCGTACTGGCGCGGCATGCGGCGCGCGATCCCAAATGGCATGTCTATAATATGGCGCTGTCCGATTGTGATGGCAGCGTCCGCTTCAACATTATGGCGGCTGATCAGTTCAGCTCGATTGCCAAACCCGCCAACCAGCTCGATCCGATATTTGCAGAGCGCAATATAGTGGAGCGTGTCGTCGAAATGCCCGCGCGCCGCCTTGATGGCATGCTGGATGAATTGCTCGGGAATCATGGCCTTTCGCGGCCCTTCCTGAAGATGGATACGCAAGGGCATGATCGCTCCGTGTGCGAAGGGGCGGGCGGGCGTCTGGCCGAGATGATTGGTGTGCAGAGCGAGCTGGCCGTGCGTCCGCAATATGAAGGCGCGAGCGATTATCGCAGTATGATCGAGTATCTCGAAGGTGAGGGCTTCGTGCCCAATGCGTTTTTCGCCAATAACAAGGGGCATTTTCCGCTTCTGGTTGAGATGGACGGCATTTTCCTGCGCGCTAACCTCGCGCAGCAAGGCGCAGTCAGCGCATGAGGGAGCGTCGCTTCTCGTGGCTCCTGCTGCTGAGTGCGGTTTTGGCTGCATTGTGGCTGGGGCTGAGTTGGGGCATTGAGGTCGAGGCGCTGAAAGGGCGCACGTTGGGCCATCACCTCTTTAAGATACAGGATATGCCAGCCTTGCTGCTGGGTGCAGGGGCGCTGCTAATAGCGGCATTCATAGTGCGGCTGGCGCCAGCGGCTAGTGTACGTTGGGCGAGCGATGGCCGGCTGGTGGCTGTGTTGCTGGTGGCTTTTGTATCGCTGGCTTGGCTCGGCCATTACTGGCTGTTTGGCGGCTATAGCCTCTCGCGTGATGAGGAAGTGGCGGAATTTGCGGCGCGATCCTTGTCGCTTGGCTGGCTGGGCAGGCCGATTCCAGCTGAATGGATCGAATATCGCCGCGCGATCATACCGGAGTTTTTCTCGCCCTTCGGTGCGGACCAATATTGGATGGCTGCCTATTTGCCGCTTAACGCTGGCTTTCGTGCGCTTTCCAGTTTCATCGGAGATACTAATCTCGCAGGGCCAATATTTCTGTTCATCGGCCTGATCGCGTTGTGGCGGATCGCACTGAGGCTCTTCCCGGATCGTCCCGATGCGGTTGCGGTTGTCATGCTCATGGCGTTGACCTCCAGCCAGCTTCTTGTCACCGCGATGACGCCTTACGCGATGACCGGGCATTTCGCGCTTAATATGCTCTGGCTGGCGCTGGTGCTCCGCGATGATCGTTTCGGGCATATAGCGGCGGGCGGCGTGGCGCTGTTGCTCACAGGGCTGCATCAATATCATTATCCGCTGCCTTTTCTTGCGCCTTTCCTGCTCTGGTTTGCCTTGAGGCGACGCTGGGGCGTACTGGCTTTTCATGGAGCAGTGTTGGCATTGGCCATTGTGATATGGGCAAAGCTGTGGCCGTCCCTGCTCATCGACCTTTATGGCCCTGCGGCCGATGTGCGCCCCTCGGCTGGCGTTGCCGACAAAATGGGGAGCCTGCTGGATCGGCTCAGCAAGTGGCACCCGCTGCTTCATCTTTCGCGCTTTATGGCATGGAACAATCTGTTGCTTGTGCCGCTGGCGATTATTGGCCTGTGGCGTATCAAATGGCGCGAGGCGCTGCATGGTGAGGCGATAGCATTGCCGCTAGGGTTGGGCGCGCTGGGCATGGCGGCACTGGCGATCGATCAGGGCTATGGCTGGGGCTATCGTTATTTACACGGCTTTATTGGCAGCTTTGCTTTGCTGGCTGGCTATGGCTGGGCGAGCATGCGTCCGCGTCGCCCTATGCGTGTAATATGGATGTCTGTTTTGGCGGCGGTGCTAACTGGCAGCTTCCTGATGGCGCGCGCCCATGACTATGTCATGCCTTATGCGCAGAGCCACAAGCGCATCATGGCGAGTGGTGCAGATGTCGTGCTCGTTGATACGCGCGGTGGGCGCTATGTCACGGATGTCGTGCGCGGGGCACATGGCGAGCCTTTGGGGCGCCCGGTGGTGATGAATATTGCCATGCTGGATATCGCGCGGATTGACCGCCTGTGTGACCGTTATGATGTGGCGATTTTTGACAAGAGTGCGTTTTTGCCGCTCGGTGTCGGAGCGGTAAAATCGGCGCGTGCCAGCACTGAGGCAAAGCGTGCGCATATGGCGGCGCGTGGTTGCGGTCGGCTTATCGTGCCGTTTTAGTCTCGCCCTTTATCCACGCGCGTTTGCCGCTGATCCAATGCTCCAATATTTGTGCGTCGCCTGTCTGCTGCGCTGTTGTGTTGCGTATGTCGCGGTCGAGGATTAGAAAATCAGCCCATTGCCCCGGCTCCAGCGAACCAATCCGTGTCTCTGCAAAGGCGTTATAAGCGGCTTTTCCAGACGTAAACAGAGCAGTGGCCTGTTGTTTCTCGCCCTCCACACGCCAGCGCCGGTCGCCCGTATAGCTGCCGGATACCTCGGCTATCGTATCATGTGCTTCCTGCCGAGTGCTAGAGCCATCGGGAGACAAGGCGACCTGAAACCCGTCCATCGCGGCGCGGCTGACCTGATTGCGCAGGCGGGTGGTATCTGCCCCTTCGTCAACCGGCAAATGCACGCCGACCAGCCTTAGCCTGTCTTCATAAAGCCATTGAGAGGGGGAAGGGCCTGCAATGGTGATCATATTATCGATCCCGCCCGCATAGCCGATAATGCGGATGCGCAGCGCACCGCGATCGCCCGCGCGCCGATAGGCCTGCCAGTCGTCAATGCTGGTGCCCATGTCTGCGACTGTCGAAATGCCGCGCGCAATATAGAAACGTTGTGCCTTATCGAGCGCATGGTCACGGTCTTTGGGTGAGGGGGCAGGAGCTGTGCGCTCCATTTTCTGCTTCGCTGCGCCGGATAAGCTGCTGCTCGCCTTCAGGCTGGCCAGCCGCAGGGCGGCGCTATTGGCCCAGCCACGCCTGCCATCAGCGCTTATCAGCCATGTGGGAGTATCAGAAACCGCTATGTTGAGCTGTGCGACTGTCGGCTGCTCGGTCATGCCCCAGCGCGCAACATCCCAGCCCCCGCCCAATATCCATTTGTTGCCGGGATAGGCTTGCGCATAGTCGGCAATTTTTGCCTGTGCTTCAGCGAGCGAACGTGTCTCGGACAGGTCCAGCGTCATCAGCCTTATGCCTGTCTCGATAACGCGGCTATGATTGTCCACAAAGGAGGGGATCAGTGTTTTGCCCTGCGCATCATAGCGATAGATGAGGTGCTCCGGGCGCTTTTCATCACGCGACAGGCGGCGTTCGACCCGGCCATCCTGCCCAACAAGTAATCCGGTGAAGTGGGCAAGCTGCCCATCTGGGCCGGCTGCCAGTCCATTTACATTGTCGATCAGGCCTGTCGTAGGTGGTGGCAGTGGCTCGCGTTTCTTGCGGGCTTCGGCGGCTGTAACAGACAGGCTAAGGGCAACGCTCAGGGCGAGTGTCATCATGCCGCGCCTGCCCGTCCGCAAGCGCATCACTTGCGGGTGATCCTCCGCACCAGTGCACTGGTGTCCTGTCGCCCGCCGCCCATCGCCTGCACATCGGCGTAAAACTGGTCGATCAGGGCCGAGACAGGCAGGGTTGCACCATTGGCACGCGCTTCTTCGAGGGCAAGGCCCATGTCCTTGCGCATCCAGTCAATCGCAAAGCCGAAGTCGAATTCATCCTTCGCCATCGTTGCCCAGCGATTGTCCATCTGCCAGCTTTGTGCCGCGCCGCCGGATATGGCTTCAAACACCTTGTCGAGATCAAGATCAGCGGCTTGCGCAAAGCGCATGCCCTCAGCGAGGCCTTGTACGACGCCAGCAAAACATATCTGGTTGACCATTTTGGTCGTCTGCCCGTCTCCTGCGCCACCAACATGGACAACGCGCTTGGCATAGCTCTGCATGGCAATCCGTGCGGCATTGACCGCCAGCTCCGTGCCTCCGCACATGACGGACAATGTGCCATTTTCTGCGCCTGATTGCCCACCTGATACGGGGGCATCAACGCAATGAATACCTTTGCTCTCACCTTCAACAGACAATTGCCGGGCGATGCGCGCTGACACAGTCGTATGGTCGATAAAGAGCGCGCCCTTCTCCATCGTGCGAAAAGCGCCGTCGCGGCCCAGCGTAACGGATGCAAGGTCATCGTCATTGCCTACACAGGTGATAACGATCTCTGCTTCCATTGCAGCTTGTGCCGGGGTGACAGCCACTTCGCCGCCATATTTTTCAGTCCAGGCACTTGCCTTGGACATAGTACGGTTGAAAACAGTGAGGTCATGGCCTGCATTGGCGAGGTGCCCCGCCATTGGTCCGCCCATTACTCCCAAGCCTATAAACGCAATCTTTGCCATATCTGGTCCATAGACATTCTTCGCTCGTACGCATAGGGCGTGTTTTCAACATATTTGCGTTTCAGCAAGAAAGGACGATTGCAGTAATGGATCATGGGACCAGCCTTCGCAAAACGGACACAGCGGCAGCGATGCCGGTGTCGATTGCCGATGTGCGCGCGGCTCATGAACGAATTAGCGGCGCAATCGTGCGGACGCCCACGCTGCATAGCCGGACGCTTTCTGAGCTGGTTGGTGCGGATGTCTATCTGAAGTTCGAGAATCTACAGTTCACCGCAGCGTATAAAGAACGTGGCGCGCTTAACCGCCTGCTTTCGCTGAGTGATGAGGCGAGAGCGCGCGGTGTGATCGCAGCATCGGCTGGCAATCATGCGCAGGGCCTTGCTTATCATGGCGCGCGCCTTGGTGTGCCGGTCACGATTGTGATGCCCAAGCCGACACCTACTGTGAAGATAATGCAGACTGAAGGTCATGGCGCGACAGTCGTGTTACATGGCGAGAAGTTTGAGGAAGCTTATAACCATGCGCGCGAGCTGGAAGCGGAGCAGGGGCTAACCTTTGTGCATCCGTTTGATGAACCCGATATCATAGCCGGGCAGGGGACTGTTGGTCTCGAAATGCTCGAAGATGCGCCAGAGATAGACACGCTGGTTATTCCGATCGGTGGTGGTGGTCTTTTCTCCGGTATCGGTATCGCCGCACGTGCGATCAAACCGGATATTGAGCTGGTCGGTGTTCAGGCAGAGCTTTACCCATCCATGTACGGCTTTGTGAAGAAAGCTGATGTCCAATGTGATGGTGATACTCTTGCTGAAGGCATTGCGGTCAAAGAACCGGGGCAGGTGACACGTCAGGTTGTCGATGCGTTGGTCGATGACATTGTGCTGGTCAACGAGCGTGACCTTGAGAAGGCGGTTAGCCTGCTGGTGCAGATTGAGAAGACAGTGGTGGAAGGTGCCGGCGCTGCTGGGTTGGCGGCGCTGCTGGCACATAAGCAGCGCTTTGCTGGCCGCAAGGTCGGCCTTGTGCTTACCGGCGGTAATATGGATACGCGCCTGCTCGCTAATGTGCTGCTGCGTGACCTTGCGCGTTCTGGCAGGTTGGCGCGTTTGCGGATCCAACTGCAGGATCGACCAGGCATGTTGTATCAGGTGTCGCGTATTTTCGATGAACAAGCCGCCAATATATTGGAGCTGGCGCATCAGCGTATCTTCACCAATTTGCCTGCCAAAGGCTTGTCGCTCGATGTGGAGTGCGAGACGCGTGATGCGGCGCATCTCGACCGGCTGGTTGCTGCTTTGCGTGAGGCTGGTTATCCGGTTACGCAAATCGAATTGGAATAAGCGCTGGAAGCGCTTGAAAACGCCCCGTAAATCTTTTTGTGGTAAATCCTCTTTTAATGGCGAGCGATGCTCGGCATATTAGTCAGACCAAATAAGGGTTCGTCGCCAAATATAGACTCGCCGAGAGTCATTGCTAGCAAAAGAGGGTGTCAGAGTTGACCGCGCCGTTTCGTTTTCCCCGGTTTTTCGTGACCAGCCCAAGCCCTTGCCCCTATTTGCCGGGTAAGCAGGAGCGCAAGGTGTTCACCGAATTATCGGGCACGAACGCTGGTGAGCTTAATGATGCGCTTGGCCGAATCGGTTTTCGTCGCAGCCAGAACGTCGCCTATCGCCCAAGCTGTGCGGATTGCGCTGCCTGTGTTTCGGTGCGCGTGGTGGCGGATGAATTCAAGCCCAATGCAACCCAGCGCAAGCTGTTGAAGCGTAATAACGATCTGGTGGTCAGTGTGTGCAAACCCTGGTCGACCGATGAGCAATATGCACTGCTCCAGCGTTATCTCATGGCGCGCCACCCTGGTGGTGGCATGACCGAGATGGACGAGCTGGACTATGCCGATATGGTCGAGCATTCGCCGGTCGATAGCTATATCATCGAATATCGTGAACCTTCGGTTGACGGATCGCCCGGCGCGCTTGTCGGCGCATGCCTGACGGACAAGCAGGGTGATGGCCTGTCGATGATATACAGCTTCTTTGAGCCAGACACAGAAAAGCGCCCGAGCATGGGCAATTTCATCATCATGGACCATATCATGCGCGCGCGGAAATCCGGGCTGCCTTATGTTTATCTCGGCTATTGGGTCGAAGGCTCGCCACGTATGCAATATAAGACCAAATATCAGCCACTTGAGCGCCTGAGCGCAGGGGGTTGGGCAAGGTTTGATCCGAAGCAAAGTGCGCCAGTGGCCGCTCCTGATGCCGCGCCTAAGGCAACGCCAGCTATGGATAGTCAGCCCACCGATATCCAGCCACGCCAACTTGCTGAGTTGTTCCGCAAGTAAGCTTTCTCTCTCCGCGAGATTAGAATCTGCCGACGAAAGTGCGCGATTGGCGCATAAATCCTATGCTCTTGTGCAACTTGGATGAAATCGGGTCTTACACATTGATGGGGTTCATGATACCCGCCAGACTATCGCGCGGGCTAAAAGCTTAGTCTGTGAAGCGCCAGAATTTCGTTTTGGCTGAAACATATCTGAAGTACAGGGCCAATTCATGAACAGTGAACTCAATGCGACAAAGGCGGTTATTGGAGAGCTGGCCCGGCATCTGGATGTCGATATTTGTATTGAGCTTTGGGACGGCACGATCATTCCGCTTGGCGAGAATGCGCAGGAAGAAATCCGCTTCGTGCTGGCTTCGCCGGTGGTGCTGCGCCGCCTGCTGGCCAACCCATCCCTGATTAGTGTTGCCGAGCTGTTTGCTGCGGGTGATATTGATATCAAGGGTGGCAATCCGGTTGAGGCGATGAACCATGTTGATCATCTCCAGTTTTTAAGATTGCCGAAAAAAGTCAATAAAGCCCGTATGTTGAAGCTGGCTTTGCCTATTCTTCTCAAGAGTTATTCGTTTAATTCCCTCGTCAAAAGCGTGAAAAACAAGGTGGGGATATCCTCGGCGGATGGCCGGGATGACCGCGAGCTGATCAAGTTTCACTATGATCTTTCCAACCAGTTTTATGAATTATTCCTCGACGAGAATATGGTCTACTCCTCGGCCTATTTCCCGACGCCTGATGATACGCTCGATGATGCGCAACGGAACAAGCTGGACCTGATTTGCCGCAAACTTCGGCTGACGCCCGGTGACAGATTATTTGACCCCGGCTGCGGCTGGGGTGGCCTGTTGTGTCACGCGGCCTCAGAATATGGCGTGAGCGCTTATGGGACCACGCTGTCGCAGGAACAATATGATTATGTCACCGCGAAAATCGCGCGGCTTGGGCTGGGCGATAAGGTCAGGGTGGAGCTGCGGGATTGTCGCAATCTCGATGATGATATGATCTTCGACAAGGTCGCGCAGGTCGAGATGGTGGAGCATATTGGCCTTAAAAATCACCATGATTTCTACCTCAACCTCAGACGCCATATGCGCCCGCGCGGCATTTATTTCGGCCAGGCCAGCGCGCGCAGGATGACCCCTGACCCTGAAAATTTCCCGAAACTGACGCCCTATATGAAGTTCATCGGCCAATATATCTTCCCCGGCGGTGAGCTGGATCATATTGGCATGACCTGTGCCAGCCTTGAGCGGGCGGCGTTTGAAGTGCATGAGGTCGAGGCGGTGCGCGAGCATTTCGGTATGACCTGCGAACATTGGGTCCGGCGCTTGTATGCGCGCCAGAACGAGGGCGCGGCGCTTGTTGGTATGCCAACGACGCGGCTCTGGCTGCTCTACCTGTCGCTCTGCGCGCTGGCGTTTCACCGTGGCTCGCTCAATGCTTTTCAGGTCGTTGCCTCAACCCGCTATGTCGGCCCGTCCGGCATCGCCTATGACCGCAAGGCGCAGTATGGCAAGGGCGCAGCACAGGCATAAGGTCGCACCGCGCAGCCCGCGTGCAGAAGGTCATGAAGTCTACAATTAATGCCCTTTTATAAGGTGATTAACCCTTCCCCGCTATTGAATCATTCAGTAGCTACGGAGAGGATATTATGCAGACTTTTGCTCAGTTGATCGACGATCACGAAGGACTTGCTATAGAAGCAAAGCGTTTGATCGCCCTTGTTTCTCAACAGGAGTCTCATGCGGCGCAAGCATATGACCAGCTTTGCAAATTCAGAAATCAGCTCGATACACATCTCTACGCCGAAGCTGACTTTATCTATGCTGATGAGATGCGTAAAGACCCCTCTCGGCTTGAAACCGAAATCATAGCCTTCGAGCAGGAATTTGCCGACCTAAAGGCAGATTGGGGCGATTATCTTACTGAGTGGTCAGAAGATAATATCGCTTCAGACTGGGCAGAGTTTGCCGGTGTAACAGCGCGTATGATGGGACGCCTTCTGGAGCGCATTGCGGCAGAAAATGCTGTTCTATATCCATTGGCGTTGCAACATGGACGCATCCGCTTGCGCGCAGCATGATGAAATAGCTGCTACAAGCAATGCTTGGCAGCTCTCAGTCTCTTTGGTCATTTTCTTCTATTGAGCGCCTAGCTCTCAAGCAGCAATGTCGTAAGGTACGATCCCGCCCTCAAGGTACAGCTTGCGCGCTTTTGAACGGCTCAGTTTGCCCGATGATGTGCGCGGCAATGTACGTGGGGGTACTAATTCCACGACGCAGTTCATACCGGTGATGGCGCGGACGCGGTCGCGGATCTGGTCACGCAGCTTGGTGCGCTCGGTGCCGTCGGATGTGCGACAATGGACCAGCACAGCGGGCGCTTCTTCGCCGCCCGGTGTGGTTATCGAGAAGGCGGCGATGTCCCCCTGCTTGAAGCCGGGGAGCTGCTCAACGGCCCATTCAATATCCTGCGGCCAGTGGTTTTTGCCGTTGATGATGATCATGTCTTTGGCGCGGCCGACGATGTAGAGATAGCCGCCGGACATATAGCCCATATCCCCTGTGTCGAGCCAGCCATCAGTCATGCACTCTTGGGTGGCTTCGTCGTCGCGGAAATAGCCAGCCATCAGAGAAGGGCCGGTAGTCCATACTTTACCGATCTGCCCTTCGCCGAGCACGCCGCCTTCTTCCTCGCGGATTTCGACGATCATATCCTTGGCGGGCTTGCCGCAGTTGACGATGGCGCGATAGCGCTGCGGGCGTCCTTCGGTGGCGTCTCCACCGCTAAGGTCGGTTTCCTCGACGAGCTGCACTTCTATGCCTTCGCCCGGCGGCATGATGGTAACGGCGAGCGTAGCCTCAGCGAGGCCATAGCTGGGCAGGAACGCGCTGGGTGAGAAACCGGCATCCCCAAAGGCATCGACGAAGCTCTGCATTACGTCCGGGCGGATCATGTCTGCGCCATTGCCGGCCAGACGCCAGCGGGAAAGGTCGAAGCGGTCTGCTGCCTTGGTCTGGCTCGACATGCGGCGCGCGCAGATGTCGTAGCCGAAGGTTGGCGAATAGCTGATCGAAGTGCCTTCATTGCGGCTGATAAGGTCGAGCCATGCGAGCGGACGGCGGGCGAAATCCTCAGTCTTGAGATAATCGACCGTCACCTGATTGGCGACCGGCGAGAGGAAGCAACCGACAAGGCCCATATCATGATACCAGGGCAACCAGCTGATGCAGCGGTCGCTGTCCTGCACCTGCATACCGTGGCTGTGCGCGGAGAGGTTGGACATCAGGGCTTTATGTGTGATGATAACGCCGTGCGGGAAACGGGTTGAGCCGCTCGAATATTGCAGATAGGCGATGTCGTCAGTTTGGGCCTTGGGAAGGGCGCAGGGTGTAGCCTCGCGGGCGATGAAGCTCTCGAAATCAAGGCCTTCTACGTTATTTATCCGTGCCGCCTCACTGGCCATTTCGGCAAGCTCGGAAGGGAAGAACAGGGTCTTCGGGTCAGAGCTTTGCAGCTGAACAGAAAGCTGATCAATATAGCTTTCCTTGCCACTAAAGCTGGTGGGCAGGGGCAGGGGCACAGGCCATGCGCCCGCATAGATGATACCGAAGAAGAGCTGAGCGAATTCCGCGCCGGTCTCGGCAACAAGGGCGATGCGGTCTTGCGGTTGTACGCCGTGTGCAATCAGGCGATAGGCGCATTCCATCGCATCGGCGCGCAGCTCACTATAAGGATAGGGACGCGAAAGATTGCCGCGAGCGTCATGAAAGTTAAACCCGCGTGTGCCAATGGCAGCATAATCCAGTGCTTCTCCTAATGTTGGGAAGTCGGAAAAACGGCGAGGCAAGGCGTCCAGAGTCGGCAGTGGTGTGAGCACAGGTGTGTCGCCCGCTTGTGCTGCCTTATGTGCTGTAACAGCGGCAGATGCAGGTTTTGCCAGAACCGCCGTGTCTGTCATTTCGCTCTCAGCCAATGGCAAATCCTTTATCTTTGAAGCGTCCCGTGTCCGCTTTGAGCGGCTATATTATCCAATATTAACTGGCCCTTGCCAATGGGTACCATATCCAGTTTGGTGCATGTAACGTATAACTCAAGTTCAAATTCTGACCCGAGTGTGGCACAAAAATGGCGCATGGCACGATATAACCCACAAAACAAGCGGTCTGGCCTTAATCAGCAGAGCCTGCGCGACCTGGCGCTGACCTATGTCGGGCGCTTCGCAACGACGCGCGTGCGCCTTATTCGTTACCTTGAGCGCAAGCTGCGCGAACGGGGCTGGGAGGGTGAAGACGCACCGGATATTGAGGCGCTTGCCGAATCTTTTGCAGAGCTGGGCTATATTGACGATAGCGCTTATGCGCGCATGAAAGGTGCGTCTATGGAGCGGCGAGGGCTGGGCGTGCGGCGTATTACAGCGACTTTGCAGTCTGATGGCGTGACAGAGGGTGATCGCACAGAGGCCGAAGCGCAGGCGCGTGATGGGCGCTGGGAGAGCGCAGATATATTGGCGCGCAAAAAGCGCATCGGGCCTTATGCGCTGGAAGATGCGCAGCGCCATGACCCGAAGTTGCGCGAAAAACAGATTGCAGCCTTCATTCGGGCGGGTCATGATTTTGCGACAGCGCGCGCATGGGTGGAGTGCGCGCCTGATGAATTTCCCGAACGGAGCGAATAAATGCGATATTTTCGAAGCCTGTGCTGTGTTGCACTATTGAGCGCTTGTTCGCCGTCGATGGAGGAACAAGGCGCGGTATCAGATGACCAGCCACAGTATCTTGGCAAGGTGCCGGTGGTGATTGAACATGGCGAAGGGATGCCTGGCACAAAGCTTGATATCGAAATTGCGCTGACACAGGAGCAGCAGGAAAAGGGTTTGAAGCATCGTGAGGACATACAGGCGGGTGGTGGCATGATCTTCCCGATGATACCGCCGCGCATGCCGAGCTTCTGGATGAAAGATACGCCGACATCGCTTGACCTTGTTTTTATTCGCAATGACGGCAGCATCGCCCGGATTATCGAAAACACAGAGCCGGGCAGCATGACGCCCTTATTCGCCGAATCTCCGGTTGCGGCTGTACTGGAATTGCGCGCTGGCGGTGCTGCGGCGCATAGCATTGATGCGGCGGATCATGTGTTTTGGGGTGCATGTACGCTGACCCCGGAAGTGCCGCCTGTGAAGGAAGCGGATAATTTCTGCCCCGGTTAAGAGTCTGTTGGGGGGAGCTGGCTGGTGCCGAAACCGAAAATTAGCCTTTTGGCCAATTTCCAATCAGACTCTGGCGCTATTTAGGTGCTTGCCAATCAGGCCAGACCCGCTTAATCGGGCGCATATGGGATTGCTGATGAAAATCTTCACCTGGTGGGAAGGCGCCACCATAGGCACATCGCTCTTTAGCGCGCTTAAAGGCACGCGTGTGGGCGAAGACCATATGGGTAATGTCTATTATGAAGGCGGCAAGGATGTGCATGGCAATCCGCGTCGCTGGGTTATTTATGATGGCCCCAATGACGCCAGCCGCGTGCCTGCTGAATGGCATGGCTGGCTGCACGGCAGCATTGATGGCCCGCCAGAGAGCAATTTACCGCCCGCGCGCATATGGGAAAAGGATTATATCCCTAACCAAACCGGCACGGCGCAAGCCTATCGCCCCAAAGGTGCCATAGAATCAGGTGGCCAGCGCGCTATGGCTACCGGGGATTATGAGGCGTGGACGCCCGACGCGTGATCATGTCGCATATTGGGCGCGGCGTTGCTTTTATAGCCCTGCCGTTGGTGTTGGTTGCCTGTGATGATGGCATGAAGCAGCTTCCACAGGGTAATGATTCCCAGGCTGTCATTGAGACAGAAGATGGTGCGCCGCTTGTGGCGGGAAGTGTTGCGCAAACCGGTGCCACTCCGATGCGTGATCGTGTTGCTATCATTGGCTTGCTCAATAAGCGAAATGGTGAAACGCGTGATATTGGCCTTAAACCGGGCGAGGCGCTGCGCGTTGGTAATGTGATTGTTCGTTTGCGAGCATGCGAAACCACTGCACCTTGGGAAAATAACAAGGAAACCGGGGCCTTTGTGCAGCTTGATGTTCAGGGGCCCAAAGGCGAAAAAATGGAGCGCGTGTTTTCTGGGTGGTTGTTTAAAGAGCGCCCTGATCGCAATATCGTACAGCACCCGATTTATGATGTCTGGGTTAAGAGCTGCGATATGAACTGGCCTGAAATGGGGCCGGATACCATCAAAGCAGCCGCTAAATCGGTTGCGAAGGCCCGTTCGGCTTCAACGCCGGGGCCAGCCGATAATGCTTCTGTTTCCTCGGTAAGCGAAACGTCGCAAAGCGCGGCTGAAAGCACCGATTGATAATCGCGTTGGTCGATCTCAATCGCGCCCAAAGATTGCAGATGGTCCGTCATGAACTGGCAATCGAGTAAGCTGCACCCACCGAGCCTCATGCGCGCTACCAGCCATGCCAGAGCGACTTTCGAAGCATTGGTACGCCGCGTAAACATGCTTTCGCCAAAGAAGGCGCGGCCTAATGATACGCCATAGAGTCCGCCAACCAGCTCACCCTCTTTCCAACATTCAATGCTATGCGCAAAGCCGAGCCTGTGCAGATGTGTGTAGCTTTGCTCGATCTGATGGTTGATCCATGTGCTCGGGCGGTCTGGTGCAGCCTTGGCGCAATGCTGGACTACGGCGGGAAAATCTTTATCGACCGTAACGCGGAACTTGTCTGTGCGGATTGTCCTGGCGAGTGAACGTGACAGGTGAAATCCGTTGAGCGGCAATATCGCGCGTTTTTTTGGTTCGACCCAGTAAATATCTTCAGCTTCCCGGTCGTCTGACATGGGGAAAAGGCCGATAGCATAGGCGCGCAGCAGCAGGAATGGGTCGATAGGCATGTGTTATGATTGTGGCAGAGGGCGAGATGGCCTCCAAGCCTATTTTTATGGGATATGTCTGAAGTGATCCCAAACCATTTCAAACTTGCGGAAACTGAATCAAAAAGAGACACTCATCGCTTGCACTTGGCCACAGGGGCAGCTAATGCGTCCGCCTTCGTCGTGCAGGAGTGTAGCTCAGCTGGTAGAGCGTCGGTCTCCAAAACCGAATGCCGGGGGTTCGAATCCCTCCACTCCTGCCAAAACTTGCGCAATTAAAGGCGTGGGGCTATGGCGACGAGACTGTGTCGCGGGGTTGCGGCTTCTCTGGCTCGATTTTGGGGCCGGGGAGTCTTGTCCCTCCGCGACCTGTGTTGTTTGTGAAACTGTTGTTTGAATGGGTTGAAAAAGCGTGGCCAAAACATCCCCCGGTGAGTTTGTTCGCCAGGTCCGTCAGGAAGCATCGAAGATCGCATGGCCTACAGGTCGTGAGACGATGATGACGGCGGTGATGGTGGTTATCATGACCACCTTGCTTGGCTTGTTTTTCTTCGGAACAGATAGCTTTTTCGGATGGATAGTCAGCTTTTTGCTTTCGCTTGCCTCCGGGCAGGGCTGAGCTAGAGGATTTTGGAACGATAATATGGCGCGTTGGTACATCATTCATGCCTATTCGGGCTTTGAGAACAAGGTCCGCGATTCGATTCTGGCCGAAGCTGAGCGCATGGGGCTTACGCAGCTTGTCGAATCGGTTGAGGTGCCTACTGAAACCGTGACTGAAGTGCGGCGTGGCAAGAAGGTACAGTCGGAGCGGAAATTCTTCCCCGGCTATGTGCTCGCCAAGCTGGGCATGAACGATGATGTGTATCACCTTGTTAAAAACACACCGAAAGTAACCGGATTTTTGGGTTCTTCCGGCAAGCCGCAGCCGATCAGCGAGGCCGAGGCCGCACGCATCCTTAACACCAAGGAAGAAGCGGCTGCTGCGCCCAAGCAGAAGATCACTGTCAATTACGAGATTGGCGATACCGTGAAGGTAACGAGCGGCAACTTCGCCAGCTTCACCGGCACAGTGGAAGAGCTCGACTTTGACAAGAACCGGGTTAAGGTTTCCATCTCCATCTTCGGGCGCGCAACGCCGCTGGAGCTGGGCTTTGAGGATGTCGAGCTGGTGTGACAGCCTTAGGGCGTCACAATATTGAGATTTCCGGGGTAACAGCCGGAAGTAAGCGCGGGAGGGGGCTTTTAGCTCCCGTTACTACCGCTAAACTTGAACCGGGGAAGGCGCTTTGTGCACCTGACCCAGCAACAGAGTGAGTAAAAATGGCTAAGAAAATTACGGGCTATATCAAGCTCCAGGTGCCTGCTGGCACCGCCAACCCTTCGCCTCCGATTGGCCCGGCACTGGGTCAGCGCGGCGTGAACATCATGGAATTCTGCAAAGCGTTTAACGCGGCGACGAATGACCTTGAAAAGAATATGCCGATCCCGACGACGATCACCGTCTATGCGGACCGTAGCTTTTCTTTCACCACCAAGTCACCTCCTGCAAGCTTCCTGATCAAGAAAGCAGTGAAACTGAAGTCTGGCTCGAAAGAACCGGGCAAGGTTTCTGCCGGAACGATCACGCGCACACAGCTCGCTGAAATCGCAGAGATGAAAAAAGCTGACCTCAATGCCAATGACATTGAAGCGGCAACGAAGATCATCGAAGGCTCCGCTCGCGCGATGGGCCTTGATGTGGTGGAGGGCTAAGACATGGTAAAATTGAGCAAGAAGGCGAAAGCTCTCGCCGAAACAATCGATCGCGATAAGCTGCACGGTGTTGATGAAGCGATCTCGCTTATCAAGAATAGTGCAACCGCAAAGTTTGACGAAACCATCGAAGTTGCCATGAACCTGGGCGTAGACCCGCGTCATGCCGACCAGATGGTCCGTGGCGTTGTGACCCTGCCGGCTGGCACAGGTAAGAACGTTCGCGTTGCGGTATTCGCGCGTGGTGACAAGGCGGAGGCAGCGACTGCTGCTGGTGCTGACATTGTTGGCGCGGAAGACCTGCTGGAAACCATTCAGGGCGGTACGATTGATTTTGAACGCGTTATTGCAACTCCGGACATGATGGGTATTGTTGGCCGTCTTGGTAAGGTTCTTGGCCCCAAGGGCCTGATGCCGAACCCTAAGCTGGGCACGGTTACACCAAATGTCGAGGAAGCTGTGAAAGCTGCCAAAGGTGGCCAGATTGAATTCCGTGTTGAAAAGGCGGGTATCATTCATGCAGGTCTTGGCAAGGCGAGCTTCTCTGAAGCAGACCTGCGCAAGAATTTCGATGCGTTTGTGGATGCTATCGTTAAAGCCAAGCCGTCGGGTTCCAAGGGCAAATATGTCCGTAAACTCGCACTCAGCTCTTCTATGGGCCCGGGCGTGAAGATAGACCTGGCTGGCGTCGAAGGCGCATAATTGAATTAAGTTCACGCGGAAACGCGGAGCTGAAAAATAGAAATCCCCCTTGGGCAGCACGCCTGAGGGGGATTTTTGTTGCCGTGTAATCTGCAGGAACAGGACCAGTGCAGGTCTGGTTCCCATAAACCACATGGCAATATGGTTGCCATATAGAGCGCCGGTGCCTAGCAGGTTCTATGGAGGAGCCATGCGCCGAGGGGATTTCCTTTCTATTTGCGGTATCATTTCGCTGGCTATAGCTGGCACTGATAGCGTGCGCGCGGAGAAAGAGGCTGTTGCGGGAGAGGTGACGGTCACCCAAACCGAAATCGACCGTATCGTTGCACAGGAAGAGAAGGCCTATTCCAGCGGTGATTATGCAACAGCTGCAAAGCTGGGTTTGAGGCTCTATGAGTATCGCAAGGCTTTGCTGGGCGAGCGTGACCCCGCGACGATCGAAACATATGATAATTATGCCGTTGTAATCGGTGCACTTGGGCGCACCGAAGAGGCCTATGCCATCCATGCCGTCACTGTGCCTCTGGCCCGTGAAATATTGGGAGACAGGCACCCAGACACGCTGTTTTATATTGCCAACCTGGGTTCTGTTCTGGTGGATTTGGGAAGGCGCGAAGAGGCGCTTCCATTATTGCGCGAGGCTTGGGAGAGCCGCCGGGATGTTCTTGGCACTGCCCATAGCGAAGCGCTGTACAGTCTGGAGACTTATGCTAATCTGATTGAAGAATTAGGGCAACTGGCCACGGCTGAGCCATTATTTGCGCAGGTTATTGAGATACGCAAAGCAAGTGCGACGCCGGATATACCCAAGCTTGACGCAGCTTTCGATAAACATGCGTCTGTTCTGGAGCTACTCGGTCGGCTGGATGAAGCGGCGGCACGCTACGCGGAGCTGGCGGATATTCGCACCCAGGAATTAGGCGTATCGCATGCGCAAACGCTCGATATACGCCTTCTGCAAGGCAAGATACTCGATTCCAGCGGGAAATCGGCGGAAGCTCTGGTCCTCTATACTGATGTGCGGGCCAAGGCTGCGGCCGCTTTAAAGCCTGATAACCTCACTCGCTTGGTCGCCGATAATAATTATGCGCAAGCATTAACAGGGCTTGGTCGTACGGATGAAGCAGAGCCGATCCTGAAGCGGACAATATCGCTATTGCGCACGAGCGCTGGTACGGCGCATCCTACAACGCTGAAAGCTCTAGGGAATTATGCCGCACTGCTGAGTGTTCAGGGCCGCGACCGTGAGGCGATGCTTATCACAGCGGAAATATTGAAAACACTCACCGAGCAACCGGGCGCGGACGATCGGATGGTGGCCGTTGCGCATAATAACTACGCCAGATTGGTCCTTAATACAGGCGACACTGCAAAGGCAGAGCCTCTGTTAGCGCAAGCGGTAGACAAGACCAGCGCTGCATTGGGACCAAACCATCCAGATACGCTCGTGAGCCTGTTCAACCATGCGACGGCATTATCGCTTCTTGGACGACATGAGGATGCAATCGTACGGCTCGATGCGCTTATGAAGGCATATGAGAAAGCTGAAGAAACAGGGTTGCCACTGGCCCGGGCACAGTATCAATATGGCGTAACCCTTGTTTTACAGCAGCAGTATGAAAAAGCGGAGCCTTTGCTCAGCTCTGCTTATAAAGCTGTACGCGAATTTTATGGGGACACGCACCAGGAAACGCTGAATGCATTAGGGGCATTAGCGATGAGCCACTTTGCATCGGGAGATGCCGAAGAAGCATTGGAGTTTGCGAGGCGCCTGGCCAATGCCGTTAGGCTCAGGCGGTCTACCCTGGGCTTTGATCCGCGTTCGCAAGCGCAGTCTGAGCGGACTATAGCCCTCCGCACAGACGAGTTCATGTTTCTGGCTACGCTCGATGTATTGCTTGCGGAGCGTGATCCGTCTCGTGCACCGCAGCTGCACGCCGAGGCATTGTTGGCGCTACAGGAAATTTCTGGCGGTTCGACCAGTCGTGCTCTGGCGCAAATGGCTGCGCGTCGCAAGGCAGAGCAGAGCGGTGGGCTTGCCACATTGGCGCGAGAGCGTCAGGCTTTGGCTGACCGCTGGCAGGAAGCGGAGGCAGAGATAACCGCTGGTCTCGCGGCCTCAGATGCGCAGTCAGGTGCCGCTCGGACTGTGCTGGAAACCGAGATCACGCAAATTGAAAAGCGGCTGGCCAAGGTTGATGCAAAACTGCGCAAAAAAGCCCCTGAATATTATGCTCTGACCCGTCCTGAACCACTGGGACTGGACCAGATACAGGCATTACTCGCGCCTGATGAAGCGGCGGTGCTTTCTGTGCCGGGGCAGTTTGGTACCTTGACTATTGCCGTTACCCGCGCAGGGTTAACGGTGAGGCGGTCCGACCTTACAGTTTCGGAAATTACAGAAAAAGTGCGAGGTTTACGCGCTGATCTTGATCCGACATCGCAGAATTGGGCGGTACGTGACCTGCCCCTGTTTGACCGGGCAACGGCTTACGAGTTGTATCAGGAGCTGTTCCAGTCATTGGAAGCTGCGCTGTCGGGTAAACGGCATGTGTTTCTGGCTACCTCTGGTCCGCTAGCGTCACTGCCGTTGGGTGTGCTGGTGACGGGCACGCCAGAAGGTGGAGATGACGACCCTGAAGCCTTACGCAACACGCCCTGGTTCGCGGATCGTCATGCGCTGATCCAGATTCCTTCGCTGCAATCGCTACAGATATTGCGCGTTGCAGCGGCGCGTGCGGGGCGAAATTCTGATGATGCGGAGCTTGCGCCTTTTATGGGCTTTGGTGATCCTATGCTCTCGGGCAAGGGGCGCTTGAGAAGCGGACCGAGTGTTGCGGGTATTCCCGATGTTGCCGAGCCGGGCACTATGAAGGCGCTGCTTGCTTCCACCACCCGAGGAGGGGTGATGATGGCGGACCCTGCGATGTTGCGCCGTTTGGCAGAGCTTCCCGGTACGCAGCGCGAGCTGGAGGATATTCGCATTGCGCTTAAAGCGCCTGCCTCGTCGATTTTTATTCGTGATGCAGCCACCGAAACCGCTGTACGCAGCGCCAAGCTGGCTAATGTAGCGGTCATCGCTTTCGCTACGCACGCATTGATGCCCGATGAGTTGGACGGGGTTGTGGAGCCGGCCTTGGTTTTGTCGCCGCCTGCCGTGGCAACGCAGGAAGATGATGGCCTGTTGTCTGCTTCCGAAGTCACCACACTCGACCTTACGGCGGAGTGGGTCATATTGTCTGCCTGTAATACGGCTGCGGGTGGGGAGCAGGGAGGGGATGCCTTGTCCGGTCTGGCGCGCGCATTTTTCTATGCTGGCGCACGCAGCCTGCTGGCATCGCATTGGCCAGTTTTTGATAAGGTCGCGCCAGTGCTGACAACGCGAACGATCCAGCTACGGCAGGAAAATCCCGGCATCAGTCGCGCAGAAGCCTTGCAACGCGCTATGCGTGAAGTGCGAGAATCTGCCCAAGACCCGGTTTTCGCGCACCCTTCGGTCTGGGCGCCATTTGCCTTGATAGGGGATGCGGATTAGGGTGAGACAATGATTGTCCTTAGAGTCATACGTATAGGAAGTGGGGCTATCTATTATTTCATTCAAAACCGATCAAACTATACTTGATATAGACTGAATCCACGATCAGGCTTAACTGTTGAGAGCTTGTTTGGGGGAGGCGAGTCATGGATTTAGCGTCGAAATTAGCCGATTTGCAGAAAAGGACTATCGAGCATCGAGAAGTTTTGCTTACAGAAGAGGCGGCTAAAAACGCACTTGTTCTGCCTTTTCTACAGGCGCTGGGATATGATGTTTTTAACCCCAGTGAAGTGGTGCCCGAATTTACTGCAGACATTGGCACGAAAAAGGGAGAAAAGGTCGATTATGCCATTTGTAAAAATGGTAAAGTCGATATCCTGATCGAATGCAAATCTGCTAGTTCAGAACTTAACATTAACCACGCTTCTCAGCTTTTTCGTTATTTTACTGCTACAGAGGCTCGTCTGGCATTGTTGACGAATGGTGTAAATTATCAGTTTTATTCTGATGTCGAAAAAGCAAATATAATGGATGAGAGGCCATTCTTTTCATTTTCCATGGGCGCCATAAAACCTGCCGATATCAAGACGCTTGAGAAATTTGCGAAGGCGAGCTTTGATATAGACAAAATTGTTCAGGAGGCAGGTAATCTTAAAATCCAATCGTTGCTGCGAAAAGCGCTAGAGCAAGAGTTTGCGGAACCTTCAGACGGTTTTGTCGAGCTTATGGCGCGACGGGTTCATGATGGCCGTCTGACTGCGACTGTTAAAGAGAATTTCGGAAAAATGCTTATTAGTACGGTTTCTTCGGTCATTAGAGATAGGGTGAATGAGCGCCTGTCCACCGCACTTAATGCATCGGCTCCTGGAACAAGTGAAGAGGGTAGTGAGGAGCTTGATGAAACTGAGGGGGATATCGTAACGACGCAGGAAGAGATATCCGGTTTTCATATTGTTCAAGCTATCGCATCACGATTGGTAGACCCTAAGCGTGTAGCTATGCGTGATGCGAAATCTTATTGTGCTATCCTGTTGGACGACAATAACCGTAAGACTGTGGCCCGAATGCATTTTAATGGAATAACGGCGAAATATTTGGGTACGTTTGAGGGCAAGGAGGAAGAACGGCACCTGTTATCTGACCTTACAGGAATTTATCAGCTTACAGCTCAGATTGAAGCAAGGTTAATTGAGCTTGATGATAGTATCTCTCGGTCTAGCTCATGAAATTATCGTTTCGCCAGTCGCTTCTCTATCGCTTGCCAGAGGAAGTCGAATTGCTTCGCTGCTGGCGTATTGGGTGCGAATTCGCCAATAGGCATGCGCTTGGAGGTCATTTGTTCGACAGCGCTTGCCATCGGGATGACCGGCCAGTTTGGGTTTTCTTCCATAGCTTCGCGGTGCAGCTTTCGCCTGCGGTCTACCATAGAGTAGACCGGTAATATCGGGGCGTGGCCGCCACCGCGCTGCACCAGATAGCGCGCGACTTCGCCCAGAGCACGCTGAGACAGAGGCGAGGGGATGACTGGCGCGACGACGATGTCACAGGCGCGTAACACCTGCTCGCTGGTTTCTGTCAGGCCTGGTGGGCAATCAAGAATGATGCGATCATATTCTTTGCTAAGACTTTCAATGAGCTTGGCGAGGCGCTTCTTTTTGCCAATTTCAAAAAACAGCCGATCAAGCCCACGTAGCGACGTGTCAGCGGCGATCAGGTCAATGCCCTCAATAGTTGAGGGGCGGATAAGTGATTCTATATCGACATCCCTGCTGAAAATCGCTTGTGCTTCGTCACGCCCCTTCTTGTTGGCGGATAGCATCCATGTCGCTGCGGCTTGGGGGTCAAGGTCCCACAATAATGTGCGCCGTGCGCTCTTTTTGGCTGCTGCCCATGCCAGATTGACAGCAAAGGTGGTCTTGCCCACGCCGCCCTTGAGCGAATAGACTGCGATTGTCCCGAGTTTCATTTTATTACCCATAAGCGCAAGGCTAGACCGCCAGACGCTGCTCTTGCAAGCAGGTAGATCAGAGCAATGTTACGGTTTTGGGACAGGCCGAGGCCAGATCACAAAATCTCGCGCACCAGCTCTTGCGGGCGGCAGTAGCGCACGCCTTTTTCGGTTTCGACGAACGGGCGGCTGACATAGGCTGAGTTGGCGACCATTTCGTCGAGAATGGTCTCATCGTTCATATCGGGCAGGCCGCGTTCCTCGGCATCTGTGCCACGGGTGCGGATGGCTTCTCTGGGTGTCATGCCTGCATCGCGGATGATCTGAACCAGCTTTTCGCGCGTATAGGGTGTTTTGAGATATTCGATGACCTCGACCTCTACACCGGGTGTTTCCTCAAGGATTGCGAGTGTCTTGCGCGATGTGCCGCATTTCGGGTTGTGCCAGATAGTCGCTTTCATTGCGCTTCGTCCTTCAAAAGCCAGTTGGAAACTATAGTGGCTCCTAACGCACCTGCTATCTGCATGGCAACAAAAGCTGGCGCATCAATGGGCCGGATACCAGAAAAACTATCGGTCAATGTGCGGGCAATGGTCACAGCCGGGTTCGCAAAGCTGGTCGAAGAGGTGAACCAATATCCCGCGACAATCCATGAGGCGACCAGTGCGGGGACAGCATCGGGCCGGTAGTGGGACCCAAGGCGGATCGTCAGGATAAGGCCGAATGTGGCCACGGCCTCACCCAGCCATTCGCCGGGGGTGGCACGGGTGTTGGTGCTGGCTGCATAAAGCGGCTCGCCGAACATTGCATGGGCGAGCAATGCGCCGCCTACGCCACCCGCCACCTGTACGATGATGAGAGCAGCACGATTATGCTTGTGCGCAAGAAACAGGGTGACCGCAGGGTTGAAATGCGCCCCGCTGACCGGCGCGAACAATGTGATGAGAACATAGAGCACAGCGCCGGTCGCCGCCGTGTTGCCGATGAGGGCGACAGCAATATTGCCGCTCGCCAGTCGCTCGGCCATGATACCAGAGCCGATGACGGTGGCGACAAGCAGACAGGTGCCGAGAGCTTCGGCTGTAAGTACGCGTTTCATGTCGCGCTATTTCGCGCGAAATATTACATTGTTATGACAAGATTGGCGATCCGTGAAAGCGCTATGCTTTGTCTTTCTCCAGCCATTCTTCCAGCCATTTGATCGTATAATCTCCATTCTGGAAATCAGGATCGGCGAGCAGCCTCTGGTGCAGCGGAATAGTCGTTTTCATCCCCTCAATCACATATTCATCCAGCGCGCGCTTAAGGCGCATGATGCAGCCTTCGCGGGTGCGGCCATAGACGATCAGCTTGCCGATCATGCTGTCATAATAAGGCGGGACCTTATAGCCCTGATACAGTCCGCTATCGACGCGCACATGCATGCCGCCGGGGACATGATAGCTTTCTACCGTGCCGGGGGATGGCGCAAAGCTTTCAGGGTCTTCGGCATTGATGCGGCATTCAATGGCATGGCCGGAAAATACCAGTTCATCCTGCTTCACAGAAAGCGGGCGGCCTTCGGCGATGCGGATCTGTTCGCGCACAAGATCGACGCCGGTGATCATCTCGGTGACGGGGTGTTCGACCTGAAGGCGGGTGTTCATCTCGATAAAGTAGAACTCGCCATCTTCCCATAGAAATTCGATTGTACCTGCGCCGCGATAGCCCATGTCGGCCATCGCCTTGGCAACGACACCACCCATGCGCGCACGCTCGTCCGCCGAGATGACAGGAGAGGGGGCTTCTTCCAACACCTTTTGATGGCGACGCTGGAGTGAGCAATCGCGCTCGCCCAGATGGATTGCGCTGTCTTTGCCGTCACCGAAAACCTGAAACTCGATATGGCGCGGATTACCGAGATATTTTTCCATATAGACGGTGTCGTCGCCAAACGCTGCCTTGGCCTCATTGCCGGCCTGCTTCATCAGCGTTTCGAGCTGGCTTTCTTCTGGCACGACCTTCATGCCGCGCCCACCGCCGCCAGAGGCAGCCTTGATGAGTACCGGATAGCCGATGTCTTTCGCGATTTTTTTGGCTTCGGCCAGGTCGCTTATTGCGCCATCCGAGCCGGGAACGAGGGGCAAGCCGAGCGCGCCAGCCGTGCGCTTGGCTTCGACCTTGTCGCCCATAGTGCGGATATGCTCTGGCTTGGGGCCGACGAAGATCAGGCCGTGCGCTTCGATGATTTCGGCGAATTGCGCGTTCTCAGAGAGAAAGCCATAGCCGGGGTGAATCGCGTCTGCGCCAGAAATTTCGGCAGCAGAGATGATGTTGGCGATGTTGAGATAGCTGTCCTTAGCCGCAGGCGGGCCGATGCAGATAGCTTCATCGGCAAGGCGCACATGCATGGCATCTGCATCTGCAGTGGAATGAACCGCAACCGTCTTGATGCCCATTTCATGGCAGGCGCGGTGAATGCGCAGTGCGATCTCGCCGCGATTGGCGATGAGCAGCTTTTCAATAGCCATGTGCGTACCTTACTCGACGACGATCAGCGGCTGATCAAACTCTACCGGCTGACCGTTCTCGACGAGGATTTCTTTCACAGTGCCAGCACTTGGCGCAACGATTGGGTTCATGACCTTCATCGCCTCGACAATAAGCAGCGTATCACCTGCTTTCACCTGGTTGCCGGCATGTACGAACGGCGCTGCGCCTGGTTCGGCGGCCAGATAGACTGTACCAACCATCGGTGAGGTAACGGCGTTGGCGGATACCGCAGCCGGTGCGGCAGATGTGGTAGTGGCTGATGCTTCCGCTACAGGAGCTGGAGCGGCCGCCGGAGCAAACAGGGCAGGTTGAGCTGCCGCACCTGCGGCCTGTAATTGCCGGGCAACGCGAATTTTGCGGTCACCATCTTCAACCTCGATTTCGGAAAGTTGCGTTGTATCCAGCATGTCTGCCAGCTCGCGGACCAGGTTAACATCGATCTGCATTGCGCCCTTGTTCGTCTTGTCGTTCATATGCCCTCAAATCAGGTGATTGGTTGTTTCAATCATATATGGTTTATGCGCCTATTGCGCTTTGCGCTATAGTGCAACCGGCTTTGACTCTTAAAGCTCGAGTGCGGCTTCCAGTGCCAGCATGTATGACATTGGGCCAAAGCCAGCGATGCTGCCCTTTGCTGCCATGCCTACATAGCTGTGATGGCGATACTCCTCGCGTGCAGCGGGATTGGAAATATGCACTTCGATCACCGGCACGGTAATCGAACGGATGGCATCATAAAGTGCAAGCGATGTATGCGTAAGCGCGCCAGCGTTTAAAATCACGGCATGGGCATTGGCATCATTGGCTTCATGTAGCCAATCAATCAGCACACCTTCATGATTGGATTGGCGAGATTCAATCTCGACATGCGCGCGCGCAGCAACGTCTTCCATGCGCGCAGCAATATCATCGAGTGTATCGTAGCCATATATTTCCGGCTCTCTTGTGCCCAGCAGGTTGAGATTGGGGCCATTCAGCACCCATATTGTCCGACCCTCTGACATAAATTTCCCCTATTCATGTGGACACTGTTGCGATAGCGCACCATCCGTCCCTATATCCACGGCCTTGATATGTGGCTTTCGAGCTATGGTCTAGCCGCTCGCATATCGCTTCGTCGAGGGGCTATCAATGCGGCAGGAAAAGAAAGAGACGATTTTGGCGACTGTAGAGACGATGATTTCCATTCAGTTGAACGGCGAAGCACGCACCGTATGTGCGGGTCTGAGCCTTGCTGCGCTGGCGCAGGAGCTTGGTTTCAAGCCGGAGAAGATCGCAGTCGAGCGCAACCTTGAAGTCGTACCGCGCTCGACTTTGGGGGATGTGATGGTCGAAGATGGTGATCAGCTGGAGATTGTGCATTTTGTTGGTGGCGGTGATCATGAAGCCAATGCAGACGATAGTTGGAGTGTGGCGGGCAAGACCTTCCGTTCGCGCCTGATCGTCGGAACCGGCAAGTATAAGGATTTTGAGCAGAATGCGGCGGCAGTCGAGGCATCGGGTGCTGAAATTGTGACGGTGGCGGTGCGCAGGGTGAATGTCTCGGACCCTAATGCACCGATGCTCACGGACTTTATTGACCCCAAAAAAATCACCTACCTGCCTAATACGGCGGGCTGCTTTACCGGCGATGAAGCGATCCGCACCTTGCGCCTCGCGCGTGAGGCTGGCGGCTGGGATCTGGTGAAGCTCGAAGTGCTGGGCGAAGCACGCACGCTCTACCCGGATATGGTCGAGACGCTGCGGGCCACCGAAGTGCTGGCCAAGGAAGGCTTCAAACCGATGGTCTATTGTGTTGATGATCCGATTGCCGCCAAGCGCCTTGAAGATGCGGGGGCTGTCGCGATCATGCCATTGGGTGCGCCAATTGGCTCTGGGCTTGGTATACAGAACAAGGTGACGATCCGCCTGATCGTTGAGGGCACGAAGCTGCCTGTGCTGGTGGATGCGGGTGTTGGCACAGCGTCGGAAGCGACTGTTGCGATGGAGCTGGGCTGTGCAGGCGTGCTGATGAACACCGCTATTGCCGAGGCGAAAGACCCTGTGCTGATGGCACGAGCGATGAAGGCTGGCGTCGAGGCCGGGCGTATGGCCTACCTCGCCGGGCGTATGGGCAAGCGCATGTATGCCGACCCCTCAAGCCCGCTTGCGGGCTTGATTTAACAGGAGCGCGCCCGCTTGCGGGGCTGATATGATATAGCAAAAGGCTGTCCTCTGGTTCTGTTGTTTGATCAGATCAGCTGAGGTGCTTTTTTATGATGCCCGGAGCAGGCTTGTGTTCTCCATATAGGGCTGACGCTGCATTGATGCGCCACTGACCCTGAATTGTGCTACCAGTATGGAGAGCCGCTCGGCTTCGCTAGCCATCGCACGGGCGGCAGCCGTGGCTTCTTCGACCATGGCGGCATTTTGCTGGGTTACATTATCCATATCGGCCACAGCATGGTTGATATGTTGCAGATCATTGCTTTGCTCTTCGGTGGATGAAGATACCTGCGTTGCTGCGGCGCTGATCTCACCCATCTGTGTGACGATGATTTCGAGTACCTTGCCGGTGTCGTTCACGAGGCGGACGCCGCTTTCGACCTGACCCATGCTTTCGTCGATCAGCTGTTTGATTTGTTCGGCTGCGTCGGATGAACGCTGGGCGAGCGCGCGTACTTCACTGGCCACGACGGCAAAGCCCTTGCCCAGTTCGCCGACACGTGCCGCCTCGACGCCTGCATTGAGTGCGAGCAGGTTGGTCTGGAAGGCTATGCCATCGATGATTTTGATGATCTGCTCGATCGAGTCCGAGCTTTTCTTGATGCCATCCATCGCCTGCACAGCGCTGCGAACCACTTCGCCGCCCTGAACAGCCTCCTTATGCGTCATGCCAACCGAGCTGTTGAGGCCCGAAATGGCCGTTGATGTTTCCGAAATGGCTTCGGTCAGACGGTTCATGGCCCCGGCGCTTTCTTCGAGCCGGGCGGCTTGTTGTTCGGTACGCTGCGATAGGTCATCGGTCGCTGTGCGTATTTCGCTGGCGCCACTGGCAATTGTTTCTGCACCCCCTGCTACAGAGCCGATGGTGCCACGTAGCTTTTCCATTGCAGCATTAAAATCTTGCTGTAGCTGGCCATAGCTGTCCTGCAGGTCATCAATTTGTGCAGTCAGGTCCCCATCAGAGATTTTGGCCAATGCATCGCCGATTTTGTTGACGACTGTTGTGCGGACATTTTCTTCCGCGCGGACAAAATAGGTGGAAAGGGCGATGTCCATATCGAGCAGCGCGACTTTTACAAGTGTCGAAATGGTGCGTGCCAGCTTGCGCTGCCCGGGGAGCAGCGATGATGCACCACCTTTGATCGCTTGTTCGATGACCTGTTCCAGGATCATGGCATAGCCACCGATATACCATTTGGGATCGAGGCCAATGCGTGCATGGGTCTCGCCAATATGGTTGGCGCGTTTGAAATAATCGTCGTTCAGCCCTTCTTCGAACATCTGCAGCCAATGGTTTTTCTGCGCCTTGTGCGCATTATCCATATGCTGTTGTGATGAGAAGAAGGACCCGGTTTCTGGTGTATCGCTTACCGTGTCATAAAAGCGATCCAATGCCTTGTCGGCGCTGGAGTTTAGCAATCTATGTATATGTTTATAGTCTGAGGTGTGAATTTCTAGTCCATAGAAATTCAGACGTTGCGAAAGCTCATTATGATCATTGTCGGTCATAGTATTTTCAGCGCCGTGGCGCTGCCCCACTTTGCAGTTGGTACATATAACAACAACATGGTGTATAATAAGTAAACAAAACCAGACGTATTGCTTCTTTGCATCCGTATAATATTATTAGTGATAGAGTAAGAATTTGCGGGTTCTGACCATAAGGTGCAGCAAAGCATTGATTGTTAACCGGGACGCATTTATGATGGCGCATCATGCGGGCCGGGCCCCTCTGGCGATTGTTGTGATAGTCGTGATGTCGGACCGCATCGAGTGTTCTCGATGCTGGCCTTAATAGTGATTTCCATACACCAGCGGACCGACACTTGTTTGATCAGATCAAATGAGGTGCTTTTTCATGTTCGACCAAAATCAGCTTCTGTCATACGGACTTGACCGTGGTCTGGCCGCTGGCGTTGATAGTTCTCGTTTTTACTGGGGTGAGCATTGCGCATGCTCTCATTGTCGCCGTTACCATAAGATAGAGGCTTTATAATGATAGAAGGACTTTCCCAACTTGCGAGCGAACCGGGAGCATGGATCGCGCTTGCTACTCTGGTCGTCATGGAAGTGGTGCTGGGGATTGATAATCTCATCTTCATCTCGGTGCTGAGTAACAAGCTGCCTGAGCATCAACGGGTTCGCGCACGCCAGGTTGGCATTGGTCTGGCACTTGGCTTGCGTCTTGTTCTACTCGCTTCGATCGCCTGGATAGTACAGCTCACTGCGCCAGTGTTTGAGCTTTTTGGGCGCGGAATAAGCTGGCGTGATATGATCCTGATCGGTGGTGGGCTGTTTCTGGTATGGAAGGCCACTAAAGAGATCCACCACAATATGGATCCGACGCCTAATGACGATATGTTTGATGCGCCGGTGTCGATGAACTTTGCGGCAGCCATTGGCCAGATCATCCTGCTTGATCTGGTATTCTCGCTGGACAGCATCATTACGGCTGTCGGTATGACCGATAATATAGCGATCATGGTGATCGCCGTGGTTGTCGCGGTGACTGTGATGCTGGTGGCCGCAACGCCGCTTGCTGAATTCATCGAGCGCAACCCGACGATTGTGATGCTGGCGCTTGCTTTCCTGATGCTGATTGGCACGACGTTGATTGCTGAAGGTTTCGGGGCGCATGTGCCCAAGGGCTATATTTACGCTGCTATGGCATTTTCAGCTACCGTCGAGGCGCTCAACATCATCGCAAGACGCAGAGCCTTGAGGGCTGGGGCTGGCGTCAGTTCCGGCTGAAGCGGACACACTATAAAGCCAGGCAAGAAAAGACCCGCCGAATTGCTCCGGCGGGTCTTCCTATCATTATCAGCGATAGAGCAGATTTAGCCTTCCGGCTGCTCTTCTTCACCTTCGGCAGGAGCAGCAGCTTCTGCTGGTGCTTCGCTTTCGGCTTCCGCTTCAGCAGTTTCCTCTGCATCGCCAGCGATTTCGCCGGGTTCAGCATTCGGATCATAATCTTCAGTGAAGCCAGCTTCGTCCTTTTCGAACATCTGGGCCATCACATCGACACCGTCCTTCTGCAGGTCGGCTTCTTCAGGAGAACGCGCTACGTTAACCTGAATAGTGACCGACACTTCCGGGTGCAGGTTGACGCGAACATCAAACAGACCAAGTGTTTTGATCGGGCGTTCGAGGATCACCATGGCTTTGCTGACAACCTCATGGCCATCGGCATGCAATGCTTCGACAATGTCACGAACTGCAACAGAGCCATAAAGCTGGCCACTGTTTGACGACTGACGGATCAGAACGATCTGATGACCATTAACTGCGCCAGCTTCCTTCTCGGCGTCCGTGCGACGTGCAGCGTTATCAGCTTCGATCTTCGCGCGGTTGGCTTCGAATACGGCTTTGTTGGCGTTGTTCGAGCGCAAAGCCTTCTTGTTGGGAAGAAGGAAGTTGCGGGCATAGCCGTCCTTAACGGAGACGATGTCGCCGATTGCGCCAAGCTTCTCGATCCGTTCAAGCAGAATAATTTCCATTGTTCAGCTCCTCACTTCACGATGTAGGGCAGAAGGCCCAGATGACGAGCACGCTTGATAGCCTGAGCCAGTGCGCGCTGCTTTTTGCCAGAAACAGCCGTGATACGGCTGGGAACGATTTTGCCGCGCTCGGACACAAAGCCCTGAAGCAAGCGGACGTCTTTATAGTCGATCTTCGGAGCATTCTTCCCTGAGAAAGGGCAGCTCTTGCGGCGACGGAAAAATGGACGTGCCATATCTTATATCTCCTTATTCGCCACGGTCACGACGGGGGCGGCGTTCGCCACGGTCGCTCTTGCGCATCATCACGGACGGTTCGGTTTCCAGCTCATCGACCTTGATGGTCATGTAGCGGATCACGTCTTCGTTGATCTGCGTCTGGCGCTCCAGCTCAGCAATGACGCTGCCGGGCGCGTCGATGTTGAGCATGACATAATGTGCCTTGCGGTTTTTGGCGATTTTATAGGCGAGTGAACGCAGGCCCCAAGTTTCGGTCTTGGTGACTTTGCCCTGATTCGCTTCAATAATTGCTGTGGCGGATTCCGCCAGCGCGTCTACCTGAGCCTGTGCCAGGTCCTGACGCGCAAGAAAAACATGCTCATAAAGCGGCATGATTGCTTGCCTTCTCTGTTGGCCGATCGCTGACGTCGCACCATGCGAGCGCCCCTCCGGCTGTCGTCTCATCGTTCATATCACATGCCGAAACCGGCGTGCGAAGGCGGGCCTATGACGGAAAAGCAGGCTAAATGCAAGGCTGAAAGCCAGTTTTCATGGCTTGTTTTCATGAGTGGGGCTTCCATGCTTGGCGCAAATCGTTATGGAACGGGCCTGAAACTATGCCAGACGTTATGGCAGTAACCATGAGATGACAGTGAAGGGACAATGATGCGCGCATTCATCTTTCCGGGGCAGGGTAGCCAGTCTGTAGGCATGGGCAAAGCCCTGAGTGAAGCTAGCCCGATCGCCAAAGAGGTATTTCAGGAGGTTGATGATGCGCTTTCGCAGAACCTCTTCCATATCATGTGCGAAGGGCCGGAATCGGACCTGACGCTTACTGAAAATGCCCAGCCCGCGATTATGGCTAATGCCATTGCGACATTGCGCGTGCTGGAGAAAGAAGGCGGCCTGCGTATCGCCGACAAGGGTGATTTTGTCGCGGGGCATAGTCTGGGTGAATATACGGCGTTGTGTGCGGCGGAAGCTTTCGACCTGCCGACGACAGCGCGACTTTTGAAACTGCGCGGGCAAGCGATGCAGGCGGCTGTACCTGTGGGTGAGGGCGCTATGGCGGCCCTGCTGGGCGCTGATATCGAAAAGGCGCAGGCTCTGGCCGATGCAGCGGCCCAAGGTGAAATTTGCACTGTTGCCAATGATAATGATCCCAATCAGGTTGTGATTTCGGGTCATAAGGGTGCCATCGAGCGCGCGGTGGCGCTGGTAAAGGAGCATGGTATTAAGCGTGGTGTTTTGCTGCCCGTTTCTGCGCCATTCCATTGCCCGTTAATGCAGCCTGCGGCTGATGCGATGGCAGAAGCGCTGGGCAAGGCGAGCATCAACGCGCCGCTTCTCCCGGTCTATGCTAATGTGCTTGCTGCGCCGATTGCGGCGCCGGATGACATCGTCAAGCGCCTTGTCGAGCAGGTTACGGGCCGCGTGCGCTGGCGCGAGAGCGTGGCGGCGATGGCGGAAGCGGGCGTTACGGATTTTGTTGAGCTGGGCGGGAAGGTGCTTGGCCCGATGGTCAAGCGCATTGCGCCTGATGCGACTATCACCAGCGTTGTAACGATGGATGATGTCGAAGCACTACTCGCGGCGCTTTGACGGGAGGGACCGTATGAGTTTCGACGCTGCATTTTGGGATGAGCGCTACCGCGCAGATAAGCCGACTTACGGTGATCAGCCTAATGATTTTTTGGCGGCGCAGGTCGATGTGCTGACAAAGGGAACCTGCCTTTGTCTGGCCGAAGGGCAAGGCCGCAATGCCGTCTGGCTGGCGCAGAGGGGCTTTGATGTTGCCGCAGTTGACCAGTCGCCTGTCGGTATGGCGTGCGCGGCAGAGCAGGCAAAAGAGAAGGGGGTTCGCCTTCTGACTGAGGTTGCCGATCTCGCCGATTATGATCTTGGCGAAGAGCGTTGGGGCACGATCATTGCTATTTTTGCGCATTTACCTCAGCCGCTACGGCAGCAGGTTCACCAAGCTGTTGTCAAGGCATTGAAACCGGATGGAATATTTCTACTTGAAGCCTATACGCCGCATCAGCTCGAAATGGGAGGAACCGGTGGTCCGCCTAATATCGAGCTATTGATGAGTGAGAAGACTCTGCGTGAGGAACTGAGTGGATTGGATTTCGTCGTCGCGCATGAAATTGAACGAGAAATCAACGAGAGCGAAAAACATTACGGGATGAGCGCCGTCGTCCAGATATTGGCGCGCAAGCCGAAGGGAGAATAACACTTATGTTCGATTTAACGGGAATGACAGCGCTGGTAACAGGCGCAAGCGGTGGTATCGGTTCAGCGATTGCGCGCGGGCTGGCCAGTCAGGGTGCGAAGCTCGCGCTTTCGGGGAGTAATGTGCAGAAGCTCGGCGCGTTCGCAAAATCGCTGCCGGGTGAGCATGTGCAGCTGCCGTGTGACCTCTCTGACAGCGCATCGGTTGATGCTCTGGTGCCGGGCGCGGTTGAGGCATTGGGTGGCAAGCTTGATATTCTTATCAATAATGCAGGCGTGACCCGTGATAATCTCCTTATGCGTATGAAGGATGAGGAGTGGGAAGATGTTATCCGCATCAATCTCGAAGCAGCTTTTCGCCTTGCGCGCGGCGCGGCCAAGCCGATGATGAAGGCGCGTTTTGGCCGTATTATTTCGGTCACGTCTGTTGTGGGCGTGACCGGCAATCCGGGGCAGTCGAACTATGCGGCTTCCAAGGCAGGGCTGATCGGCATGTCCAAGGCTATGGCGCAGGAACTGGCCAGCCGCAGCATCACCGTGAATTGTGTGGCCCCCGGATTTATCAGCTCAGCTATGACTGATGCACTCACCGATGCTCAGAAAGACGCGATTAACGCCAAAATTCCTGCCGGGAAATTGGGCGAAGGCGATGATATTGCTGCGGCAGTCGTTTATCTCGCCTCGAAAGAAGCAGGCTATGTAACAGGGCAGACCCTGCATGTGAATGGCGGAATGGCGATGATATAAGCCGGGATTTGAGCCAGAAAATGATGCAAGAGGCGAAATCATAAGCTTGCCTCTTGCCTCTTGGCAGGCTTGGCACTAGTGCAAAGCCACGGCAACAAGTTTATTCTTGTTCAGGTTGACTAAACATCAAGAAGGACCACTCATGAGTGAGACTGCGGATCGCGTAAAGAAAATCGTCATCGAGCATTTGGGCGTCGAGGCAGACAAAGTAACCGAGGATGCTAGCTTCATCGACGATCTTGGCGCAGATAGCCTGGATATCGTTGAACTCGTGATGGCGTTTGAAGAAGAATTCGGCGTTGAAATCCCCGATGATGCTGCCGAGAAGATCGCTACCGTGAAGGATGCGATCTCTTATATCGACAGCAAGCAGTAAGAGCTGTCCGGGGTTCAGGTCTGTGCGATAATCGCGCGGATATTGAGTCGCGATGATTTTTAATGGCGGCTTTCCCGCGCGGACAGGGTCCGTGTATGGAAGCCGCCATTTTGCTATAAACAGGCGGAAGCAGGTTAATGTTGGCCGCCTCCGGGATATTTAGGCCGGGATATTGGGAGCAGAGCATATGCGTCGTGTGGTCGTAACAGGCCTTGGCATGGTTTCGCCGCTGGGGTGTGATGTCGAAACTACGTGGAAGAACATATTGGCGTCGATAAGTGGCGCCGGTCCGATCACGAAATTCGACGCCTCAGACCAGAAATGTCAGATTGCATGCGAGGTAAAGCCTGCCGATCATGAATATGGTTTTGATCCCAACAAGCGTGTGGACCACAAAATCCAGCGTCAGGTCGATCCGTTCATCATCTTTGGCATAGATGCCGCAGGGCAGGCACTTGAAGATGCCGGGCTGACCGAAATGGACGAAGAAACCAAACTGCGCGCGGGCTGTTCGATTGGCTCGGGCATTGGTGGTCTTCCGGGCATCGAAAGCGAATCGCTGGTGCTGGCCGAAAAAGGTCCGGGTCGTGTCTCGCCGCATTTTGTTCATGGGCGGCTTATCAACCTGATCTCCGGGCAAGTCTCGATCAAATATGGCCTTAAGGGGCCGAACCACGCAGTCGTTACGGCATGTTCGACGGGCGCGCATTCCATTGGTGATGCGGCGCGCATGATCAAGGATGATGATGCGGACATCATGCTGGCGGGCGGTGCAGAAAGCACGATTTGCCCCATTGGTATTGCAGGTTTTGCGCAGGCGCGTGCACTCAATACCAGTTTTAACGACAGGCCCGAACAGGCCAGCCGCCCCTATGACAAGGACCGTGAAGGCTTCGTCATGGGTGAGGGTGCTGGTGTGGTGGTGCTTGAGGAATATGAGCATGCCAAGGCGCGCGGCGCAAAAATTTACGCCGAAGTTGTAGGGTATGGCCTCTCCGGTGACGCCCATCATGTTACCGCGCCAGACCCGCAGATGGATGGTGCCTTTCGTTCCATGTCGGCTGCGCTGAAAAAAGCGGGAATGACGCCCGCTGATATCGACTATATCAACGCCCACGGTACATCGACGATGGCCGACACTATCGAACTGGGCGCGGTCCGCCGCTTGTTCGGAGACGCGATGGACAATGTATCCATGAGCTCGACGAAATCTGCCATTGGCCACTTGCTGGGCGGTGCCGGTGCTGTAGAGTCGATCTTCTGCATATTGGCGCTGCGTGATCAGATTGTGCCACCTACGCTCAATCTCGATACGCCCGATGAAGGAACCGAGGGGGTTGATCTGGTGCCGCATACGCCGCGTAAGCGTGAGGTGCGGGCTGTGCTGAACAACAGTTTCGGCTTTGGCGGCACCAACGCTAGCCTTATCATGAAGGCGCTCTGAGGACATTATGCGCCGCTTAGGCTGCATTATTGCGTTGATAGCGCTGCTGCTTTTCGGCGGTTTTGCGGTCAATTTTGTCTATGGCTGGAGCAATACAGGCCCGGCACAGGAAGACAGCAGCTTCATTGTTCCCAATGGCACATCGCTTAAGGGCACAGCGGTATTGCTGAAGCAGGCGGGGCTGGTACGCTCTGCCGATGCTTTTTATGCACGCGCGCGGGTTTTGGGTGGTTCGCCTATTGTAAAGGCGGGCGAATATCTCATTCCCGCAGGCGCGAGTAATAAGCAGATCCTCGGCATCATCTCCGAAGGCGTTGGCATTAATCGCTTCGTCACTATCCCTGAAGGCATGCCTTCTATCCTGGTGCAAGAACGGTTGATGGCAGTCGAACAACTGACCGGCGATATCGAGGTACCTGTCGAAGGCAGCGTACTGCCAGACACTTATGCTTATGACAAAGGTGAGGCTCGTGCTGCCGTATTGCTGCGTATGCAGGCGGCAATGACCAAGGCATTGGATGAGGCATGGGCTAAGCGCTCACCGCGCACTGTGGTGAAGAGCAAGGAAGAGGCACTCGCGCTTGCCAGCATCGTTGAGAAGGAAACGGCAATAGCTGCCGAGCGCCCGACAGTCGCCGGCGTTTACTCCAACCGGCTGACCAAGGGCATGATGCTGCAAGCTGACCCGACGATCATTTACCCTATCACCAAAGGCAAGCCTCTGGGGCGGCGCATTCGCAAGTCCGAGATTGCGGCGGTAAATGATTATAATACTTATGCGATGACGGGCCTGCCCAAAGGCCCCATCGCCAACCCCGGGCGTAAATCCATCGAAGCGGTGCTGAACCCTGCGGAGACGAGCGCTCTCTATTTCGTGGCCGATGGAAAAGGCGGCCATATCTTTGCGGATACATTGGCAGAGCATGAGGAAAATGTGCGTAAGTGGTTTGAGATCAGGCGGGCAAGGGGGGAGATGTGAGGGAGACTGATCCGCGCACTGTCTCATACAAAAGTCCCAATTTTTAATTTCCATAAGCGGACGCTCTTCACAGCCATTCCGGCTAAGGAGAAGAATAATGGAAATTTCACAATAGGAGCCGCCAACGTAAAATCGCGTTCCATTGAGTGCGGGAGCGCAGGTTGGATCAAAGCGTTCACTCACCCAAAAATAGACCTGGGCGATCAGCTTCTTTCGTGGTTGACCTCTCCTTCGGGGGGCAAGCGGACATACTCGATACCAATAGGGTCAGGCAGCATGAGACGTATTGACTTAGAGGCGACCGTGCGCATTAATGGACGTCCGGGTTCAAATAGAGAGCCAACTACAGCACCATAAACCCCGGAGGCCCGCAATTCGTAATCCAATTCTCTTCTTAGCGAGCGTCCTGTTGGCTGCTTGCGGCACGTCGGACGAAGAAATGCCTCAAACGCCGGGGAAAGATCAAACGTCAGGCGTCGGCACTGTGGTGGCCACTGCAGAAGATTTGGGCGTCTCGTCTCGTGAGAAGCCGTTGGATCAAGCCTCATCTGGTGTTGGCAAAGTATCTACTCCGCTGCGGTTGCCGACCAGCCTTGCCAATTGGCGATTCCCAATCTCTGACTTGAATTTCGGCCGAGCAGTCTTTTCGATCATGCAGCGCGAGTTTTGCTCGAATTATCAAAACAAATATCAGAAATTTATGGGTTATTCATTCAATTTTCAGTTCAATAATAACCCCTGGAATCAAAATCTGTATAAGCGAAAGCCTTGTGCCGAACGGTTCCAACGCGCTTTCATTGCCTGCGTAGGCCTTCCCCGCCAATCTTCAGAGTCTGGGGAATATTGGCGTTCTCAGGTTCTCAGGTCTGAACCTGAGCTTTTGGCGAATGTGAAACTGTTGGGACATTGCCTGATCCGCATGCAGGGGAATGAATCCCGTGACACGGCAAGCCAGAAATTTGTGAATCATCTGGTCAAGACAACCCTGCACAGAGAAGCAACGGAACAGCTTGTCACGCTAAATCAGGGCACCAGTCATCAGGGACAGCGGACAAGCACTTCATTTATTCCATTGGGCGGCGGGTTGAACCAGCCAGCGACTCCAGCCCGACAGAGCAATGGTTGGAACGCAGACGGATCGCGAACAGCCGGACCAATACCATCACAAAGAGAGATGGGCGCATCAGGAGCAAGTTTACCCGTCCCCCCGCTTTCCTCTTTTGCACGCGGTAATTCGTCTGCTGTCAAACCGGTGACCACTGACCGCGAACCAACCGCTGGCCAGATGTTGCAAGCCATGAGGAGCCACCCCGCTGCGGCCGCTGGCCGAAATGTGAATGGGATGGTCATTAAGGGAGTGGAAAAGGGCAGTTGCCGGAAGACAGCTAACTACCAATATCGATGCGATTATAAGCCAGACCTGAAGTTTGACTGTAAAAATAGTTTCGATTGCATGATGAACGCGATTCCGAATGGATGGAACACCGCTACTTTCACGCGGATTGGCAATAGCTGGGCATATAGCGGAAGTGAGTGAGCGCTAATTTGCGGTAGCGCTTCATCTGAAACATACCGCGCCTGATGACTATCTTTCTACATCTGACTCGATGTAAATCATCTATTTTCATAGCTTTATGCGTGCCGGATCCAGAGGATTTATCGACGAGCGCCTGCGGGATATGCCATGGACCACCTTATGGCAAGCCCCTGGTTTGCTTGCCCTCAAGCCAAATCGACCTCTTTGAGAGGCTTGCTCGCGTCCGCCAGCTGCTCCTGGTCCAGCTTTGCGCCGGAGAGGATATGGTTCTTCGCCTGTACATAGTCCTTGACCGCGTTGACCGCATCGACTGCGATCAGCTTGCCGTCGAGCAGATAGAGCACAGAGAAGCTGCGGTTGGCCGGGTCGCCGCGCAGGATCGCCTTGTCGTGTCCCGTGGAGAGGCCGACGGTCTGAAGTTTGAGGTCATACTGATTGGACCAGAACCACGGCAGGACATCATATTCCTTGGCTTCTCCCATGATATGCTGGACGGCCACCTTGGCCTGATCATTGGCATTTTGCACTGATTCCAAGCGAATTTGTGCGCCGCGTGCATGGGTGTTGGCGTGGCTTGCGCAATCGCCAATGGCATAAATATCCGGCAGACTGGTGCGACAATAGGCATCTACATCCACACCATTGGCGCCGCTTGCACCCGCGGCGATCAGCGGTGCAGTTTCAGGAACGATACCGATACCGACAATGACCATATCAGCCGCAATGCGCGTTTGGTCAGTTAATATGACAGCCTTGGCCACGCCATTTTCGGCTTCAATGCTTTCGACCATAGCGTCAGTGCGCAGGTCTACGCCATGCGCGCGATGTTCGGCCTCGTAAAAACGAGACAGTTCTTCACCTGCCACGCGTGCCAGTATACGGGGCAGGGCTTCGAGTAAGGTCACTTTCTTGCCCAGCTTGGTGAGCACAGCGGCGGCTTCAAGGCCAATATAACCACCACCAATGACGACAGCATGGTTGACCGTTTCCAGTTGCGCCATGATGGCATCGACATCGCTGCGACGACGGACCGAGAATATGCCTTTTGCATCAGCGCCGGGGCAGGTGAGGGGGCGCGGGCTTCCGCCTGCAGCCCAGATCAGCTTGTTATAGCTGAAGCTTTCATCATTGCTGGTAGTGACAGTTTTTGCTGCGGGGTCGATCTTGGTTACGCGCTTACCCAGGAGCATGTCGATATTGCGGTCATCCCAGAATTTGTCCGGGCGGATCAATATGCGTTCGAACGGCTTGTCGCCTGCCATATATTCTTTTGAAAGTGGGGGGCGTTCATAAGGCAGCTCTTTTTCATCACCCAATAGGGCAATGCTGCCTTCAAAGCCCATCTGGCGCAACATAATGGCGGCTTGCGCGCCACCATGACCGGCACCAATGATGAGAATGTCCCATGACGCCATTATTTTCCCCTGTTCTAGGCATTTTATCTCAATATGATTGGGCTTAACTCTATAAGGCACGAGCTGCAAAGGCTTTTTAGCCTTGATTTCGGCTATATCGCATTTGTCTTATTGACCGCAGCAGCGACCCTTCGTATAGCGCGCGCACTGCGCAGCATATGTGCATGTTTATGTCTTATTATAGGCCGCTGCATATCAGGCAGCGCAATGATGGGGCGGAGTAGCTCAGCTGGTTAGAGCAGCGGAATCATAATCCGCGTGTCGGGGGTTCAAGTCCCTCCTCCGCTACCAACAGAATCTCACTTATTTCAGTTTGACCCTGTGACCCTTGCAAATCCTCGCCTCCGGCAAGAGTTAGGATTGCCGCCAAATCGCCTTCAATCGCCAGAGAATAGCTTTCTCCGGTCGGTGTGATGACAACCCTATCAATGAGGGCGCGAATGGCCTCAAACGCATCGGTGCGCGTTTCTTGATCGTTTAGAGCTGCGTGTAGCGATTCAAGCTGCTGCTGATAACGCAACGCAAGGCTTGGGTGAAGAAGAGGCACAGGTTCCTCCTGCTTCGCTAAATCTGTTTCAAGCTCCGCTTTCCGCGCTTCCATTTCCAGACACTTGTTGTTTACGGTATTGGCATTTGCCCCCTCGAATATAGATTCGACGAGCGCGTCGAGTTTCCGATCAATAGCTCGAACCTCGTTCTCCATCAGCCGTCGTTTTTGCGTTCGCTCCATGCTAAGCTCGTTCATGCGGCGGGTGTACTCTTCGCAAAATTCTTTGAAGAGTTCCGGCGCGAGCATGCGCTGGCGCAAGCCCTCCAATACGGATTGCTCAACGTCGCTTCGTTTCACGCGGAGCTTGTTGCCGCACGTTCCCGCATTCTGCTGCGTCGCACACGAAAGCTGGTAATGATTGCGTTGGGTGTAGGAACCACTGCACTCAGAGCATTTCAAAAGTCCTGTCAGGAGGTATTTCGGGCGAACTGTCCTGCCTACACCGCCACCCTTTTTCAGCGCATCAGTTGCAAGCTCTGAAAGAGCGCCTTGCCGCTCTTTCGCTTTGTCCCATATTTCCTGATCGACAATCCGTAGTTCAGGAACCTCATGGACAATCCATTCGTCCACTGGGTTGATACGGGTGATACGCTTTCCCGTTGAAGGGTCTTTGACCATCTTCTGACGGTTCCAGATCAGCTTGCCGCGATAGAGATCATTGTTGAGTATGCCGGTGCCGCGCTTTCGGTTTCCGTTGATAGTGCTTTGTGACCATTGCTTACCCCGAGGGGCATCAATGCCATCTTCATTAAGCCGTTTAGCAATCGCGCGCGGAGATTTGCCTTGGTTATATTCGTCGAAAATCCGCCGGATGATCTCAGCTTGAGCCTCAATAATCTTGCGGTCCCCTTTGATAGGCTCCCCATTGCCATCAAACCTTTTGACGACTTCGTAGCCGTATCCGATACCGCCACCAGATTTTCCATTCTCAATTCGGCCACGAAGCCCGCGTCTGATTTTTGTTTTGAGGTCTTTCAGAAAGAGGGCATTCATCGTCCCTTTAAGGCCGATGTGCAGATGATCGATCTTGCCTTCCGAAAGTGTGTGCATCTCGATTTCATTGAACCCCATATCGCGATACACCGATGCAATGTCGGCTTGATCACGAGAGATACGATCTAGAGCTTCGGAAAGAATGACGTCAAAGTCTCCCGCACGCGCGTCAGCCAGCAGAGACTGAACGCCAGGGCGAAGAAGATTAGCGCCCGATTGGGCGCGATCCTTATAGTGATTTACGATTTTCCAGCCTTGTTTCTGCGCATATTCCTCGCAGATGCGGATTTGGTCTTCGACCGATGCATCGCTTTGCAGGTCGGTTGAATAGCGGGCGTAGATAGCGGCACGAGTCATGGCCCCTCCTTATCGAGAATTTTTGTGTTCTTTATATGTTCTCGATAATCGCATTCTGCGGCCTGTCTTGCAAGCATTCTTGCAAGAGACCTTAGAGTATTATCCACAGCGTCCGCGTTAAATGTTTCCTTCACTACCGATGACTTGAGCGGACGGCCCGACATTCTTCATTCCTCTTTTATAAATTGGAATGAAAATCGAATAACGATGTAGGTTGGAACTGCTTTGCCTCACACAGAACACCATATCCCCTAGACCAGTAAACGATTGGGAAATCGTCTACCTCGCTCCCCAGCTAAGGTTATTGTTTGCAGTCTATGCCCCACACATAGAACTACGCTTGGTTTTTCTGGTATCCGAAAAATTGTGTATTACTTTAGTAAATCACATCGTAGTTAACGGAATCTTAATTTTCATCGGAAAGTAGCGCCCATCGACGTTGGCGATGGGCATAGAAAAACCGAGAAAAGAGAACCACGATAGGCGTTAGCAGGCAGCTTAATTCAACGCGCATGTCGATCCGCCAAAACTGTCAGCCGAACTCCAGCAAGCAAACCAACGACAATCAGACCCTCGATAATCAGCTCTCTGATCAACGCTTCTGTCATGTTCGGCCAATCAAGAAGCACCGCACAAGCGCGAGCGACAAACACGCTTCCAAAAACAAAGGTCGCCAACGTTAGCCGTGACCAGTGTGAAATGTTGAAATTACCGCTGACCAGTATGTACAAGCCTAATCCGATTTCGCCGCCGCCAATCATCGCTCTTAGCGCTATTTTTGCGGTCGAGTTCGCGACTTCTATTCCATAAAGCTGGGTGAAAATGCCCGGGTCAAAAAATGACCATGCTCCAAGACACAAAAGTAATAGTCCGCAAAGCAAGACCATGAGTTTGGCAACCCAAGGAGCTGACTCCTGTTCGCTTGTTCCAGTCATAAGAATCTGGGTACGTTGAGCTTATAGAGATTATAGTCGTCGCCATATTGCTCTGCGAGCCAAGGCTCCTCTAAGAATGGAGCTAGCACGTACATGACCGCCCAGAGCGCCAAAAGGATAGCGACGCTCAACGTGCCTACGATCAAGCCCCAACCAAGAAGACCAAACCAAGTCACAACATAAACAGGGTTGCGACTGACCGAGAACCATCCTTCAGTACAAAGCCCTCGCTTCTCTCCAAATGCATTGCGCCACCCCATCTGCATGGTGATGCGCACGGCAAGTCCAAAGCCCGTTATCAACAACGCGGCTCCCGTAATATATCTCCAAAGCGAAGGTTCGACGCTTGAGTAGTCGAATTCAAGGAATGACAGAGCAATAAGAGGATACAAAAATAGACGAAACAACAGGAGGAAGACCCGATGCTGCCAGCTCTTTGCAACAGGTGGCGGCCAAAATCGAAATTTTCCTGTTATCTGTGAGGCCACAGCCAAACCATAGATTGATACAATCCCCGCAAGGGAGAGTGAGAAGGCAACCACCGAATAGCTGCTCGCAAACTCTAGCATGCTCATAACCACCTCCTGACCTGTTGACGGTATTCAATATATTGCTGACCAAACTTTGAGGTTAGTGCCATTTCTTCCGGTTTTATCTGCAAGACCGTCATTGTGATCAGAAACAGGATCGGCCCCACTAAAGCAGCAATATTTTGGAGGAGGAATGCGAGTGCAAAGAGGATCGCTGCCAAGCCAAGATACATCGGATTGCGGGTGAGTCGGTAGAGGCCAGATATGACCAACTTGTCTGCTTTTTCAGGCTCAAGTGGATTTACAGTCGTATGTTGCCGCGCAAATGTGAGAACTGCCTGCAACAAGATCCCAGCGCCGAAAAGAAACAGCCCAACAGCAAAATAATTTAGGATGGGATAGGAGATATCCGCGACCGGAAAATTCCAAGCTGTCAGCCAGCTCAATGCTCCGAAAAATATGGTTTGTACGACCGGGGGAATGCGCGTTTTCATTTTTCCGCTCCTACTGCGGCAAACCCTAACGCAGTTCGCCATCCACCGCTTTCATCCAAAGCCTGACGGATGATAGAAAATGAAGAGCGGAAGAACAGTCCGGCCAATATCGCTGCGACGACAAGATCAGGAATAGAAGATTGTGTCACGGCGACCAAGCCGCCTGCACCAATCACACCGATATTTCCAATGGCGTCATTGCGCGAGCACAGCCACACCGAACGCACATTGCTGTCTCCATCACGCCAGCGAAGCAGAATGAAGACGGAGAACAGATTTGCAGCTAGTGCAAGAAAGCCAACCCACCCCATTGTTGCTGCTTCCGGTGGTGTGGCGTCAGCAAGACTAATTGCGGTGGAAATCAGCACCACTACCGCCATCACCGACAAGGATAGCCCTTTAAGAAGCGCTGCCCGCGCTCTGACGATCAGAGCCGAACCAATTACCGCCAAGCTAATGGCGTAAGTTGCAGTATCTGCCGCGAAATCCAGCGCATCGGCTTTTAATGCCTGAGAACCCGACAGATATCCGGCGGAGAACTCCACGCCGAACATAACCGCGTTGATGATAATCACCGCAATAAGCGCCCGTTTGTATGCCGGTGACACACCGTCAAACGACTGATTTTCGCAACATTCACTCATGATAAGTCCGACTCATTGATTGTTTGAAATTCAATGATACAATCTACAGTCACTGTAGGAGCAAGAGGTTTTTTATGACGCTTCATTTGAGCAGCATTGGCGCCCTTTCTCGCGGGACAAATGTGAAGGTCACAACGATACGATACTATGAAAGTATCGGTCTGCTGGAAGAACCAGACCGGACTGCAAGTGGCCGTCGAATATATGGTGCGGACAGTTTTGAGCGCCTGCGTTTTATCCGCCACGCACGAGATTTGGGATTTAGTGTCGATGCGATCCGAGACCTCATTGAGCTGCAATCGCACGAAAACGGGGATTGTTCTCATGCCGACGAACTGGCGCGGAAACATCTTACCGGCGTTCAAACGCGTATTGGGCAACTCAAGTCTTTAGAAGGGGAACTGCAACGCATGATCGAGCAATGCAAAGGCGGATCAATTGAAAATTGCGCTATCCTCGAATCTCTCTCCGATCATGAACATTGCATTGCCGATAAGCACGATAAACTGGATATCACCGTAAGCAGTCAAAATAACTAGAACAGCGCTTTTGCGGCGCTCAGCCCAAATGCTCCATTGATCGCGCGCCAGAGACTTCACTACCTAAGCTGAAGGCTCGCACGGACAGCAGCTATCTGCGCTTGAATTGCCAAGCGATCAAACTCATTCGCAGCAGCGTGAAATTGACCGGTTAGTGTTGCAAGCAACGCTCCTAAGTCGTTTTTCGACAGTTTCGCCAGAGACGCTAAGTTGAATTGATCTTGCATGATGACCTCCATGTTTTGGAGACTGCGACCAACGCAGCCTTTCATGGGAGGCAAAGCAAACCAGTCGGAATCGGAGCATCATTCGCCAGAAGCGCAACGTCAGAGTAGCAGCGGGATACCCGCTTGAAGCATCGTATTTTCGAGTGGATTACAACGAACCTTTGAAAGGCAGGTGCCGTCGCTTGGACTAAACCTGGTTATCACGTCGGATCATCGACAGCCTCTAGTCTCTTGAATCTGTTTGAAAGGTTGAATGACGGAGATTGACCGAGCCGGTCTCAGGTCAACGAACTGCCCGCACCAGTTTCGCTTGCGCTCTCACCCGTGTTGTCCGTTTCCTTGGGCTAAACCCCAAGTGACCTATCACCCTCAAAGCCCGCTCTTTTGCACTCCTGTTCAACAAACAGATGCAAGAGGAGGCAGATCATGAACACCGAATATGAAAGACATGAAATTACTTGGGACGGAATTGAAATTGAGGTTCGTTGGGCATCGAGCTGGATGGATTTCGACGATGGAACAAGCATGGGACATCTTGAAATTCAGTCTGTTGCTCCCGAAAGCTCCCCGCTGCCAATGACCGAGACCGGATATAAGTCGCACTTTGTCCACGCAAACGAAGTCAATAAGTTTGGTGGCCCGCTCAATTATTTTGAAGCTTGGCTCGCCAAAGAGAGCAAATCAAAGGATTGGCGGGAACGCAAAGCAGCGTTCGATCAAATGACTCTTTTCTAAGAGCCATTTACAGCGCGGTAGAGTGTTCTAGCGCTCACACCGTTATGTGCTGCGATCACTGCCATATCCTCACCCGCAGATTTGCGCCGCTTTGCGTCGCGGATCTGCTTTGGTGTGAGGCGAGCAGGACGGCCAATCGTTTTGCCGCGTTTCCGTGCCGCCTCCATGCCCGCCTTCGTGCGCTCCGAAATTAGTGACCGCTCCAATTCGGAGAATGCGTTGCGTATCTGAAAGAAGCACCGCCCCATCGGCGTAGTCGTATCAATACCCTCAGTCAGGACGAGGAAATCAATCCCGCCAGCCTCAAATTCTTCCAGCACATCAAGCGCATGGCGTAATGACCGGAACGCGCGATCCATCTTCCAAAGGACTAGCGTGTCACCAGATTGAAGCGAACTAAGCGCTTTCTCAAAGCCAGGGCGCTTTTTGGCGATGGCGGAAATCCCATCATCGCAAAATATGCTCTCGCATTGCGCTTGATTGAGCGCGTCTATCTGAAGGTCGAGAGACTGGTCAGAGGTTGAAACCCGCGCATATCCAATTCTTGCCATTTATCATCGCGCAGGTTGTCCGGTGGGCGGTCCGAAGAGGGGTAAATCCCGCGATTGCTCTGTCAAAAGGGACCGTTTTTGTCAGGGTCAATATCGAGGGCTTATTCTCTTCAAGTCAGGCAGGCCATTCCTGCACTACGCGTGGCGTATATTACTGAATTTCAGCCATTTTTGCAACAAGAATACGACTCATCGCGTTTCGCTTGTCTAGGCCGTTGACAAAAACGGTCCTTATCGTCGGAGACGAAAGGACGGCTAGAAATGGCAATCACAGCAAAGCAAACACTAGGAGCATTCCTTGGAGCAACATTGGCGGCAACGCCTGTTGCGATGGCGAATGCCGAGGACGCCGTGACACCTGCGAACACAAACGTTGCGGCCACCGCAGCGGTGACCCCGCAGGTACAATTCGTTGATGCCCAAAGCCGCACTATGAATGATGCAAGGACGCTTGCCGCGGACGCTTCGCACAACAAAGTAGCAATCGTAGTTTGGGGTGGGAATCGCGCACTACAGCAAGAAGCTTACAATGCGGCGCGTGATCTTGCTGGCGTAGGTATACCTACGGCCTTTGTTTTGGCACCAGATCATAATTCATTGGAAGGTGATGCGGTGATGCAGGTATATGCTGCGTCCACTCCGAGATTTGATGCGCATGGTGGAAGCGACAATGCTAGTGACGTCCGCCCCATAATGCGTGACGCTGGTGTGAATGCCTACCGCGAAGCATTCCCTGCTCAACTTGCAGCTCTTAGACTTTAAATTCTTCGACAGGTCCTGATCTTGTTTGAACTGGTTCGGTTTGCACGGGCTCCGCAGCTGCAACCGTGGCACCTTCGAGACTCTGGGCATTAAACGCCGATGCCGAGCTAAAGCCTGCCTCGAATGAGCCTGCAAGATCGGTCGAACTAGCTACCGAAACTCCTTCTCTAACCGCAAGATTGTCTTCGACTAAACTTGCGTCATCAAGCGTCTCAGCACGTGCTGAGATGAAATCACTGTCATCACCTATAGCCGCCACATCGCGTTGCAATGCCTCATCATTGCTCAATTCACTCTGGCGACGTCTTTCACCTACAACTGGTGCTTGCTCAGCCATCTCCTGCGCTACTTCGGGATGAGCTTCAGCGATCTGGCCTAGAATCTCAGCCTTCTCTTCCGGCGAACCTGCATTCTGATAGGCAACGAGCAAGTTCGTGAGGTTTGCAGCTTGTTGAGGATCGAGGTCGTGACGTGCCGCCACATCATCTATGTTGGCAAGCGTGTCATCAACGGCTGCATCCATATCCTCTTCGTCGATATCCATTCCGAACATATGGAATTGGCCATCAGAGTAGGTAACTTTTGTCATTTCAGCGAGGTCTTCGCGCTGGCTTGCAGCCAACTCTGCGATCATGCCCGCATCCCCTGCCGGATCATCTTCCTTCCGGCGGCGCTCTTCGAGCTCAATGACTTTCTCGATTGCCTTGGTAGAGAGCGAGTCTCCGAAATTCGTATTCTCGGAATCCGCATCGGCGGAGCCGGTAAACATGAAGGCGTTGGTGCTGTTGCTGGCAAATAGTGCAGCCTGATCACTTAGCTCGGAGACCTCAGGCGGGAGCAGGTTTGGATCGGCACTCAAATGTGCCGCAATCCCTGCTTCTAAAACGCTTTGATCTGTAACTCCGGCTTGTGCCATCCCATCTCCTAATTCTCAATAAGTCATTAGATAATAAAGGAAAAAGATAAATAAATTATGTAAATAATATTAACAATTTGTCTAAAATTTTATCTATTCAATCGCGGATGATCTAACGATTGAAAAAAACCAATCGTAAAAATGTCAAAATTGCCTCGAAACCATTGTAAATCATTGGTTACAAGCGAGGTAACGGCATTCATCGTTTAGATAAGCTCATGAAATATCATACCATTTACAAGGCCTTGAGCTTTTATGGTGTTGACCTGAGTAGTCAATTGAATGATAATCGGCGCTATGAATGAAGTTCTCCCTTATACAGTCTCAAAGCGCGCAGCGATGCGCTTGCTTACGGCTGTGCTCATGGCGATGTTCTTATTCGTAAACGTAGCTGAAGCGGCAACCTGTGCCGATGAGCAGCCCATTGGACTATCGCATGCCGCTGAACACATCCAAGATGAAAATGATGGCGATGAGAACGGCGAACCTAGCGAGAAACATGCCGTATGCGGTCATGGACACTGTCATCATTTCGGCAAAATCTTAGCGCCAAACATTTCTGAAGGTCACAAGCTTTCTGTGAACAGGGATTTCGCCTTTGGCCGCGATGATACGCATTCGCCTGCCTACCTCTCCAAACTAAAACGACCTCCTCGTCTCTGAGTCTGTTTTCTCGGCTGCAATTTTGCAGCCTACCGAAACCTGACATCAGACTGAGGATTTCCCATGTCACTGAAATTGGCGCGATTGTGCGCACGAACGGCAGCGCTGTGCATAGCGCTCACATCAGGCATATCATATGCCCAGACTACTACTTTTACCCTCGAAGAAGCTCTGCAAAGAGCGGGCGTTGAATCGCCACAGATTTCAATTTCTGAAGCTGAAATTGACATTGCAGAAGGCAACGAACGCCAAGCAGGAATTGGCCCAAACCCAGAGGTTTCCCTTGAGGTAGAGAATGTTGCTGGGAGCGGAGCATTTTCAGGCCTTCGCTCAAATGAAACAACGCTGATGCTCACCCAACCAATCGAGTTGGGCGGAAAGCGAGGCGCGCGCGTTCGCGCCGCTGAGGCGCGATCTATCGTCGCGGAATTTGATGCCCAGATTGCGCAAGCTGACTTGGCGTTGCTCGTGCGCCAAAGATACACCGATGCCGTTACCGCGAAAGAGCAAATGGAACTCGCTCGTGACGTTCTTGAGCGATCCACAGAGCTTTATCGTATAGCTAATGAGCTTGTTATTGCCGGACGCGAACCACCGCTTCGAGCTATTAGAGCGCAAGCGGCACTCGGGAATGCTGAAACAAATCTCGCGATTGCAGAGGCCGATTATCTCAACGCACGTCTAGCACTAGCCGAATTATGGGGCGCATCCTCACCGCCTGAAACCATTGAGACGCTTTGGCTCAATCCCGACAATGTCACTGTTGCACAAGACATAACGGACTCATTGACCATGCGCCGTGCAAATGCGGAGTTATTGGCCGCCGAAGCAGCAGTTGAGCGTGAGCGTAGGTCGGCCGTACCCGACCTGAATATCGGCGCAGGCATTAGACGTTTCGAAGAGAGCAATGACACCGCCTTCACCGTCGGTGCCTCAATGGCTATCCCTCTGCGCAATCGCAACCAAGGCAGTATCGCAGCAGCTAGCGCCGAAGCACGGGCCACCGAAGGTCGTATGCTTTTGATGCGCCTTCAATTGCAGCGGGAATATTCCACACTTCTGAACCGCGTCGATGCCCTTCAACAGCGAGTTGAGACAATCGAGAGTCTGGTTCTGCCGTTGGCCGAAGAGGCGCTTGATCTTGCCCGAACCGGATACAGATACGGCAAATTTAATCTGATTGACGTTCTCGATGCAGCAGCAACGCGTGATGACGCAAGAAACACCCTAATTTCAGCAAGGGAGGATTTAGCCAAATCAACAGCCTCTCTTGTACGGCTCACCCAAACCCAGAGAGGTAACCCCTCATGAAAAAGAACCTAGCAATAGCGGCAGGCGTATTAGCGCTGGCCGCTCTAATCCTATGGATCGCGCTACCGCCTTCAGCCGCAGATGAAGCACATGATCACGCCGAGGAAGTAAGTGAGACTGAGAACGAAGAGCTTCTTTCGGTTACCGATGCCCAGATAAAATCAGCCAGTATCGGCCTTCATGAGGTTTCGCTTGGAAGTCTATCACAGATCATTGTGCCTGGCACAGTCGAGGCCAATCCCACAGGGCTGGCAAGGCTCGATGCACGAGCAGACGGAACAGTTCGAAGCGTTCGCAAATCTCTTGGTGACAATGTCGCCCGAGGCGAAACGGTTGTTCTGATAGAAAGCGCACAAGCTGCGCTCTATTCGTCAGATATCTCAGCGGCCAAAGCTCGATTGTCACAAGCACAAGCAGCATACACCCGCGAGAAACGCCTCTTCGAGGCGAGGGTGACCGCACGGCAAGATTTGGAAGCAGCCGAAGCGCAACTTGCAATCGCCAGAGCCGATTTGAACCGCGCGCGAAGCACTGCCTCAGCAGCGGGCGTCAACGGCCAAGGCAATACGGTTGCCGTGACCAGCCCCATCAACGGGCGCGTCACAGATACGTCGGCAGTGCTTGGTTCATTCGTGACCGCAGGTACAGAACTCATGCGTATCGTCGATCCGGCGCGTATCCAGATTGAAGCAGCCGTTCCTGCACGCGATGCGCGCCAAATTGTAAGCGGAGCAGATGCAACGATTATTGTTGCGGGACAGGAAATTTCAGGGCGTGTGCGCTCGATTACACCAGCCCTTGACCCGGAAACTCGCACAGCCACTGCGATCATTTTACCTTTACAATCTAGCTCTGCTTTAACGCCCGATGGCTTTGTCGAAGTCCGTATCTCCACAACCGGCGATGCCGACGCAAATGTGATTTCAATCCCTGAAGAAGCTGTTCAGACGGTCGATGGAAAAACGATAGTGTTCGTCCGTGAGGAAGGTGGCTTCAAACCAGTCGAGGTTCAAACCGGCACCCGTTCAGCAGGCACTATACCCATCATCTCGGGGCTAAGCGGCGGTGAGACAATCGCATCCACGAATGCCTTTTTGTTGAAAGCCGATCTTGAGAAATCGGAGGCTGAACATGGACATTAAACCACGCGAAGGTTTCATCAGCGGCGTTCTTGATTACTCGGTTCGTTATCGGTGGGCCGTTATAGCACTGACTATTATCGTGGCGGGCTGGGGGGCATATAATCTCTTCAAGCTGCCAATCGATGCCGTACCCGATATCACGAACACGCAAGTTCAGATAAATACCGTTGCTCCTGCATTATCACCCGCTCAAATCGAGCAGCAAATCACCTATCCGGTGGAAACGGGCCTTGCAGGGATAGAGGGTCTGGAAATGACCCGTTCAATTTCAAGAAACGGGTTCTCGCAAGTCACTGCGATTTTTGAAGATGGCACGGATATCTATTTCGCCCGCAGCCAGGTCAATGAACGACTGACTCCAATCTCATCTTCACTTCCCGATGGCGCGCAGCCCGAAATGGGGCCAATTTCAACAGGTCTGGGCGAGGTGCTTATGTACCGGATCGGCTTTGCCGATACCGATCGATCACCCGAACTTTCTTCAGCTACAGGTTGGCAGCCAGATGGCGCTTTTGTGACTGAGGATGGCGAGCGCCTATCCAATGAGGTTTCACAAGCTGCCTATCTTCGCAGTTTGCAGGATTGGGTTATTGCTCCGCTCATGAAGTCTTCTCCGGGAGTCGCTGGAGTGGATTCCATTGGCGGATACGAAAAACAATTTCTCGTGCAGCCAGATATCGCGCGCATGAATGGGTACGATATCGGATTCAATGAACTTACAAACGCCATCGAAAAAGCAAGCCTTGCTGTAGGTGCAAATTTCTTCAATCGTGACGGAGAAGCCCTTTTGGTCAAGGTTGATGCACGCCTCGGATCAATTGAAGGCATTAGCGAGGCCATCGTTGCCAATCGCAACAACATTCCCGTGAAAGTGTCCGATGTCGCAGATGTCCGTTTGGGCGGAGATCTGCGTACCGGAGCAGCGACGCTTAATGGGGAAGAGGCGGTTATAGGCACGGTGCTTATGCGCAGCGGTGAAAACAGCAGAACCGTTGCAGCACAGGCGGCGGAGCGTTTTGAAAGTGTGAAGTCTGTTCTTCCCCCCGGCGTCGTCGGCGAGATTATCTACAATCGCTCAAATCTGGTGGATGCAACCATCGCAACGGTTGAGAAGAACCTTGTTGAAGGTGCGTTGCTCGTCATCGTGATCCTGTTCTTACTGTTGGGCAATATCAGGGCGGCACTTATCGCTGCGCTCGTTATTCCGCTTTCGATGCTGATGGCTGCCATCGGCATGAACCGTCTGGGCGTGTCAGGTAACTTGATGAGTTTGGGTGCGTTGGATTTCGGACTGATTGTCGATGGTGCAGTCATTATCGTGGAAAATTCCGTTGCGCGTTTGGCCGCAAAACAACATGCAGCAGGTCGTTTGCTAACGCTCAAAGAGCGATTGGCAGAAACTCGCATCGCGGCACAGGAAATGATCAAGCCCACAGTTTACGGGCAAGCCATTATCCTACTTGTCTATGCACCTTTGCTAGCATTTGCTGGCGTTGAAGGGAAAACCTTCTCGCCAATGGCCATCACAGTCATGCTGGCATTGGCTTCTGCATTCGTGCTGTCACTTACATTCGTTCCCGCAATGATCGCTGTACTTCTGAAGGGCAAAATGTCCGAAAAGGAAGTGCGCGTGATCAGAGCCTCGAAAAAGCGCTACGAACCGCTGCTCGAAAAGACAATCGCACGACCTTGGCCAGTTATAGGAGGTGGGGCAGCTTTATTTGTTGTCGCTGCAATGCTCTTTACGACTTTGGGAAGTGAATTCACGCCCCAGCTCGACGAAGGCGATCTTGCAGTTCAAAGTCTGCGTATTCCCTCAACATCTCTTGAGCAATCAGTTCAAATGCAGCGACAGGTTGAGAAAACCCTGACAGGTTTCCCACAAGTCGAGGTCGTATTCTCTCGAACGGGAACAGCCGAAGTTGCAAGCGATCCCATGCCAGCAAATATCTCCGATGCTTATGTCATTCTGAAACCCAAAGATGAGTGGCCTGACCCATCGCTTGGAAAAGAGCAGCTCGTCTCAAACATGGAGGCTGAGCTCGATACCCTCCTTGGGAATCTTTACGAATTTAGCCAACCTATCCAATTGCGCTTTAATGAACTCATCGCGGGCGTTCGCGGTGATATAGCCGTTAAAGTCTATGGTGAGGATATCGAGGCGCTAACTGGCGCGGCAAATGATGTCGCTAGCTCACTGCGAGCCATTGACGGAGCCGCCGATGTAAAGGTGCAGCAGGTTTCCGGATTTCCCACGCTCGATATACAGTTCAACCGAGCTGCGATTGGCCGCTACGGCCTGAGCGTTGAAGAGGTTGCCACGACAGTAGCTGTTGCAGTTGGCGGTCGTCCGGCAGGAGACGTATTCCAAGGAGATAAACGCTTCGAGATTGTTGTTCGTTTGTCAGATGAAATTCGCAACAATCTGGACAGGCTCGAAAGCCTACCAATCAGAACCCAAAATGGAACTTCTGTGCCGCTGCGCGAACTTGCATCCTTTGAGATCACAGACGGCCTCGCGGAAGTCAGACGCGAAAAAGGAAGCCGTCTCGTGATAGTCTCTGCCAACGTGCGCGGACGTGACTTGGGAAGTTATGTCGAAGAGGCTCAGAGTGCTGTTAGCGCCAATGTGTCCTTACCCGATGCGACTTATATCGAATGGGGAGGGCAGTTTGAAAATCTCCAAGCAGCCAAGGCGCGCCTTAGTCTCATCGTTCCGATATGCTTCTTGGTCATCTTGATATTGCTTTTCATGGCACTGAAAAGTTGGCTGTCCTCACTTGCAGTATTCAGCGCCATCCCAATGGCTCTGGCGGGCGGGGTCTTCTCGCTTTGGCTTCGGGATATCCCCTTCTCTATCTCGGCAGCAGTTGGCTTTATCGCTCTTTCAGGTGTGGCAGTCTTGAACGGTTTGGTCATGATGACGGCCATCCGCCAGCGGCTCGAAACCGGATTATCAATCGACCAAGCAATAATGGACGGCGCTCTCGCGCGCCTGCGACCAGTCCTAATGACTGCGCTGGTTGCCTCAATGGGCTTTGTTCCGATGGCTATTGCTACCGGCACGGGTGCTGAGGTGCAGCGTCCATTAGCGACTGTGGTTATCGGCGGATTGATTACGGCAACAGCGCTTACACTCTTTGTCTTACCGGCAATCGCCAAGCTGATACTCCGAACGCGGAGCGAAACCCAAAACGATGATGATGAAGATAGAAAGCAGGTGCAGCTATGAGCGCAGGACACGATCACGGAACAGAGCAAATGAGTGATGGTCGCCTGGTTTGGGCTGTCATTGCGAATGTCGGGCTGACCGTCGCGCAAATTGTCGGCGGTATTTTATCTGGTTCGCTTGCGCTCATTGCTGACGCGCTTCACAATTTTAGTGATGCTGCGTCACTTGGCATTGCCCTTTTTGCGCGAAAACTCGGACGCCGCGACGCAGATCAATTGATGACTTTCGGTTATGCTAAGGCCGAACTTGTCGCGGCTCTTATCAATTTGACCAGCTTGCTGATCATTGGTTTTTATCTGCTGATAGAGGCTTTCAACCGCTTCATCTCTCCCGAACCTGTTGCCGGTTGGACTGTAATAATCGTAGCTGGAATAGCGCTTGCCGTGGACATCGTGACGGCCGTCCTAGTTTATGCAGGCACACGTAACAGTCTCAATATGAAAGCTGCCTTTTTGCATAACGTGTCTGATGCTCTCGCATCAGTGGGTGTGATAATCGCAGGCATCCTGATTATACTTTACGACTTCTACGTCGCGGATTTGATAATCACTGTGATTATCGCAGGATACGTTATCTACCAAGGCCTTAGCCTTATGCCAAAGACGATACGATATCTGATGGACGCCGTACCAGATGATGTCGAATTCTCGGAGATCAAAACGGCAATCGAAAAGAACGAGGGCGTAGACGGCCTCCATCACATTCATATCTGGAGCATCAGCGAACATAAACGCGCATTAGAAGCACACATCGTTCCGCAATTGCTCGATATTGAACGCTTCGAAGCGATCAAAAGCGAGTTACGGGAAATGTTGGAAAGGCGTTTCCATATCGAACACGCAACATTTGAAGCATGTGCTGACAAAGGCTGCGGATCGAAGGCGAGTGCGCACCGAACTGACTACTCGGCTTAATTGGCAAACTAAATCTTGCGGTAGAGACCCAAGACATATGTCCAATGCACTTTCAGCGCTGATTTCGTGTAGCCCGAAATCCAACGTTGAACCTTTTGGTGATTGAGACCTTTGGGCAAAGGCTTTGGCGCATGACGCAATATTGCCACCGCTCCAAGTTTCGTGCGTTTGACTTCACACATTAGCAACTCGTGACGCTCATCTGTGATGATGATTTTCCTGATTTTCGACGGCAGTGCAGGGGACCAGTCCCGATACGCGCCCAGCACCCATTCAAGGTGATCAGGCTTGGCACTTCTGATTGTCCCCGTGCGCCACTTGTCGATCATCGAACCTGTTAGTCCGTCAGGATATTGGCCGCGTTTCCCCCTCATCAACGCGCTTCCTCCGAGGCCTGTTCGCTTCATCGCCTCTGTAAGCTCGCTCCTGATTTCATGCGTAATTTCGATCCTGATTCTGGGCATTGCTAAAAATTCTATGTGATTCTCGACCTGCTGACGATCAAAACCTGCCTCTTATCGACCCAAGTAGTTGAGCGCTTCGGTCATGGGGCTTCCTGCTCCTTCTTTGTCATCTGAGGATTGAGCCGCGCTTTTGGCAAAGGCCCGTGGCACGTCAACGGACTGCCCGCTCCGATCCCGTGTTGTCCGTTTCCCCGTTGCCGGGTGACTTAGCCACTTTCAGGCCTTCGCCTTGTTTTTCGCGTCCTCAAGACAAGGAAAAGGAGGCAGGACATGACATCATTTTTTGCACAACCATACAGTATCGATGCGGCGGGCTTCTATTTCGAGACAGCAGCCGAATTTCAGGCAGCAGCAAAGACCAACCGAGATCGCTTTGGCCAAAAAGTCGAGGAATATGAAATCCAGTTCATCGATGGAGAACTGATCGACGCCGCAATCGCAGATGCGCACGATATCAATCAGGCCAACCTCTCTGAAGTCATCGACTTCATTGATACAGCCGAGGATCATGAGAAGACCGCGCTGATCATCGCGGTCAATGAATGCGGGTATGATAGCAACTGTAACATCGGCCAAATCGATATCGATATTTACGAAATGGACTCGCTTCGTGAATTGGCTGAGCAATTTGTCGAAGAGGGTCTGTTCGGCGAGATACCCAACCGGCTACGCAATTATCTCGACATGGACCTTATCGCCCGTGACCTCGGGTTTGACTACGCCGAGACTGAAATCGCTGGTACACGGTATGTTTATCGATGCGGGTAAATTCATCGAAATAGTTCAGGTGCGCAGCGACAATTCAGGGGCTCGAACCGCTCGGCTAGGGCAAAGCTTTCCTATCCATTACCTTGAGGTTGCATGCCTGCTTTGACGAGCACGTCTTTTCAATTTTCTTGAAAGGACTGCTCAATGACAAATCACTCTAAGCCATTTGAATTTCCGCGCGGCGAAAGAGCCGCAGGAAAAACTCAGCTTCTAGCAACGGCATGCTGGCGACATGACCTCCCCCACTATGAACCCGGAATGATATGGCTGGGCCGCGATCAGGCAGGCACGGCGCTTGGTGTAAACGATGATCGGCATGTGTTTACAGCCGCAGGCAACCGGAGCGGTAAGGGTACGTCTCAAATCATTCCAAATCTGTATCTCTGGCCAGGCAGTGCGGTTGTCATCGATCCGAAAGGTGAAAACGCTGCGATCACTGCACAGCACCGTGCCAAGGTCGATGGTCATCAGGTCGTTGCCATTGATCCGTTTAACGAGTCCGGTCTGCCGTCAGAATTTACCGGAACCTTCAATCCGCTCGACATGATCGACATCGAAAGCGACGAGGCAATCGATATCGCCGGCATGATTGCCGATGCAATGATCGTAAAAGCCAATGCCAAAGATATGCATTGGGATGAGTCCGCGCGCGATCTCATAACTGCCGTCATCTTGCATGTCTGCGACACCGAGGAGCCCGAGCATCGGCATTTAGGCACCGTTCGACAGCTTCTCACCAAAGGCGATGCCGTTTTTAGAGACGCGATGGTCGAAGCTCAGAAACAAGAAGAGGCCGAGGAGGACGAACAATGAACGCCTTTGACGGCCTATGGGGCCATATGGCTGCCACAGAAGCGGTGAACGAAAATGTCGCTGACTTTATCATCGGCGCGGCAGAAAGCATCATTGCAATGGGGCATAACGAGCGCGGCGGTGTGCTTAGCACTGCGCGGCGGAATACTCGCTTTCTTGGCACTCCAAAGATCAGGAAGGCTTTCGAGACAACCAGCTTCGATATTGATGCGCTCAAAACTTCACCTCAAGGCATGACTGTCTATTTGTGTCTGCCAGCGCGAATGTTTCCTACACATGCTCGTTTTTTGAGGCTCATTGTCAGCTTGATGCTCTTTCGAATGGAGGAGATCGGTTTGGAAAAACCGGCCAGCGGCCATTCGGTGCTTTTCATTCTCGATGAGTTTGCAAGCCTTGGTCATCTCGAAATGCTAGAAAAGGCAGCGGGCCTCATGGCTGGCTACGGCGTAAAGCTCTGGCCAATCGTGCAAGACTTGACCCAGATGAAAAAGCACTACCGCGAGAGCTGGGAGACGTTTCTGGCAAATGCAGGGACGATGACTTTCTTTGCCAATAGCGATCTTACGACGCTCGAATGGCTGTCCAAACGGATGGGCGAGACCGAAGTCATTCGTGAGAGCAAAGGCTCATCTGAAAGCGTTCAGGAAGGCACCACTGTAACCGATGGCGAAAGCCGAAGCGAAGGCACGACCTATCAGGATAGCTCGTCACAACAGGTCTCGGATATGGCACCACTCAGTCAAACCGCCACCATTCAGGGCGGTCATTCCTTGTTTGACGTATTCACGCGCCGCTTTCAGCAATCAAGCGCTCAAAGCCAGTCTCAAAGCCGCGCCGATGGTGGATCTGTGCAGAGTGGGACATCGCAATCAAACGCCAAGAACGATTCCTTTACAAAAGGAAGATCGAAGACCGAGCAAATCCTCAAAACACCGCTTATGACAGGCGATGAAATAGCCTCTCATTTTGCGCGTGAGAGCGGAATGGCTGTGGCCTTCGTGAGCGGCGTCGGACCATATGCAATTCGTAAGACCCCCTACTTTGAAGATTCCGAGTTTCGGGATCTTCAGGACGAAGACTAACGCTCCATTGAGCGGTCATTTTTGAGAGCCTTAGAGGCGGCGCTGTGTTTCTGCGCCGCCTCTTTTGCTTTCTGTGCCATCTCTGCCGTGGGTCTGGTCGCTGCACGGCGAGGGCCCTCTATCTCGGCCTGCATCGCGTTGGCACGGCTGATATGCGCCGACCAATTTACGCTGCGCTCGCCCATACCTCGCGGTTGAGGACCGCGCTCAGGTGACGGCGCAAAGCTCGCTTTTGATCGCTGCGCTTTCCGCGCAATTGTCTTGGCTTTGTCGGTCGAAGCAAAAGCGGGCTTGGATGAACTTGGTGAGGGCAGACCTTTTGAAGGCTTGGAGTTACCTTTCTCAGAAGTTGATGCTGTGCGCATGCGATCCACTCGGGAAGCATACGAGCCGTTGCGAATAGCCATAGGTATTTCCTTGAAAGCGAAACGCCCCGCTCAATGAGCGGGGCGTGGCAGGTCAGACATTTTTTCACATCGCTGGAGGCGGCAACATGAGTTGGCCTTGGAGCTGCGCGGGATCAGGCATGTCGCGCAGATAATCCTGGCCTATCTGTCCCGCACCTTGGCGCGCGGCATAATTCAACTCATCGGCCATATTGCGGCGCATGGTCTCACCGACTTGGCAAAGTTCAGGTGAGAACAGGCAGCCTACATCAGCAACATTGGCAACCAATGCCTTGCCGCCATGCGTACTGCTGATCGCCTGCTGCTTATATTGCAGCAAAGTGCCTTCCATATTCATCACTGCCTGCTGGATCAGGTTGGCGCGCTCATAGAGCGATTTATACGCGTCCATTCCGGTTTGGAGCTGTGCTTGAACCGTTGCGAACTTTTCCTGATAGGTAAATTCAAGCTCTTTGAGCTGAATTTGAAAAGCAATTTCGGCCTGCCGCTCGCCTTCAGCACGGGCCTCAGCGATCATCTCTTCTGCCTTGGCTTTATCGACTAGCGTATCCTGAATAACCGTGACCTCATATTGCGCGATGGCCTTGCCGATCATCACAGTCGGTTTCCAGTCGTATGGTGCGAAGACCTGCATCAGGCCAAGAAAGAAAAGTATGACGAGTCCCGGCATACCCAAAGTAGCTATAGTGCGAAGCAATCCACCGGAGCGGGAAGCGGGAACTATCGGTTGCATAGGTTGCCGTTGAACAGGTGCGGGGAAATTCCCCGAGCCATTCATCGGACGTGCGTTTTGCGATTGGTTTTGCATGTGTGTTCTCCTGTAATTTACAGGAGTGTTCTGGCTTATGCTTTATTCAATGGATTGCCAAAAGGCTGGAAACGAGTGTCTAACCTGGAGTTTGTTCGTTGGATGAACGTCTAGACGCTATTCTAACTGCTTCTTTGAGCACCAAGTCGTCAGGATATTCAGGTTCACCGCCAGATGGGTTTTTGGTGTTGATCCCAAGCTCATTGCACAATGTGTCGCGTTTATCTTTCAAATCTAACAGCGCTTGCTGGCGGTACAACTCGTCTTCAAAAAGGGGGTTATCGTTATATCGCTCTTTAAGTTTCTGGATGTCTTTCACATTCGGATTTTTTGCATGAGCTACGCGTCGTGCTGCCTCTACCAAATGACTGGCACGACCTGCTATTGCATCGATAGCCTTCTCAAATTGATCTCGAAGCTCAGGCACTTCGAGGGCCCTTATCCACAAATCAAATCTGGCATTTTGTTCGGGAACGGTAGGATGGAGGCCGCCTGATAGGGCACTACGAGGAGTTCCTCTTTCAAACTCCACACGCTTGTTAACACCGCTGTCGCTATAGATTGTCAAGCCTGCAGGCTTGTCGCCATGCAAATACGGAAGCGCAGGTTCCAGCGCTTCTAATCGAGCAGTTATATTTCGCAGCTGCTTTAGCTGCTTTAATCGCGACATTTCTCCTCACAGTGTATTATTAGTCTAATACACTATAAATTCAGATTATGTCAACGGTTTTCGATAGCGTTAAACTCATCCAATATCTCTTCGTCCATATGCTCAGGTTTCCTAACTTCCCCAGAATCGGTATAATGTAAGCTTTCTTCTCGTCGTGCTACTACAGGTTTGATCAAGTGAGGATCATGGGTGCCTGGTCCATATAATTCTGAACCTCTCATCATTGAATATTTTTTTCTATTTAGCACATCCCTAACGTCATTGCTCGCTGCCGAAGTAGTCAACGATATACATTTTATTGGCATTGACCATCGCTCGCATCCCTCATCCCTTAGAATCAATATGGCATTGTCGTGGTGGACCAGTGCAATTCCGGTCCAAACCATTACCTGCCCATACGGACCGGGCGCAGCTTCATGAAAGTCCGACCTCTGCTCGACAATAATTTGCCCGCTCCTACCTTCCCTGCTTATCCATGTTGGATGGCGCATAAATCGCGTTCGATCATTGTTGTATCTAGAAAAGAATGACCATTCACCGACAATTTTTTCCGTGAGATTGTCTAGGTGCTTGCCTGCTTGGCCGAAATAGCGAGCCAGAATAGTTAATGCATGATGATCGTCGCGCGGGGTTAGCAGACTCGAGTAATAATTCTGCTCTAGGAAGTTTTCGACGACGCGGACATATTTTTGACCCACGCCTGATCGACCGGTTTCGACCCAATTCCGTATCGTTGCGGCACTTGGAATTTCCTCGTCGGGATCGAGTGCGAATACACTTCCTTCTGACCACTGACACATCTCTTCATGAAGAATTCTTGCCATGCCAGGCTGCCAGTGTTTCTCAGCAACTCTCCGCAAACCATTCGTTACTCTTTTCCTGCGTTCCTTATCGTTCCACGACATGCGAATTGCTCCTAACCGCTTTTGTGCAACAAAACCGCTATTCCTGCACAAGAATTGTGCAGTTCCTTCTGCAACAACATCGGTGCGCTTGAAAGGCGCATTTTGAAAAACTGTAGAAGGAACAAAGTAATGTCTAACGATTCTAACTGGGGCCAACCCGCCAAGCAGCCACAAGGCTACTGGGATCAGGGTGCCGCTGCGCGCGCCCAAGAACTCAAAACTTTCGACTATTGGAACGGAACCCTGTTCAAAGTCGGTCAGTCAAAAAGGTCATAACGGACATATCAAGGTGAACCGGCGGGCGGGCAACCTGCCCGCCGGATAACCCTCAACACATGGAGAATTTGATGACTTACCTAGACAACAATTTGCGACACTCTGCGGATATTTGGACGCTTTATCCGGTCCCGCCGTCGCTTCCCGATTTCACTTTTTATCCACCACCCTTTTCCAAGGAGACATTCCATGAACGCGTTTAGCCAAATCCCGCAGCCTGGGTCCGAAGCGCAGCCAGGCACCTATATTCCCCTAATATTCGTGAATTCGATTTACGGGCCTGATATGAGAACCGATATCCGCGACCGGCTCGCAGCAATCATGGCCTCATTTGATATTGGCATGCCTCGCCTCCATGCTGAAATCACTCAAACAGTTTCTGCGAACAACAAGCGCATCCGTAAGCCGCCGTATCAAAAAAGCGGCCTTTATGTGGACCAGCTTTCGGTAAAGAACCTCTATCACTTTTTTGAGGGCCGCCGCAGCGAAGATGCCCGCGTTCAGATATTAGATGCCTATCTTCAGATCGCAGAGGAAGACCCGCCAGCCTCTCATTTGATGATCTGATTGCGAACGTTTCCCTTAACAACTTGCCCCGCCGATCTCGGCGGGGCTTTTGTTTGGACTAACCCTTTGCGTGCCTAGCTCCTGTTTAGGAGGCTTTGCTGAACGCCCGCTCCTTTCCTGCCATTCGTTTTATGTCTCTAGCTGACCGCCGCCGATACCCTCATCGGTTTGCAACAGGCTGCCCGCACCATCTGCTTCGCAGACCGTGTGGCCTGTTGGCAAATCGGGCGGACGGCACAGACTTCTCGACTCCTCATCGGCTGGAAGGTCCGGCCGAACAATCAAATGCAACAGGAGACGAAAATGTCGAACGCAAATGAAAATACAAAATCTAAAAACAAGCCAAGCCACGTGGTCAAAGCACTGCAAAACGCAGGACGCCGCGACTCATATTTTGAAAGGCTGGGTGTCGCTTTTGATCGCGATGAAGGGGAAGGCCTCTATGTGAAGCTGACCGGCAAACAGGTCATCAGCGGAGGCTTCTACCTCTTCCCGATTGAAGAAGCACCTGCCGAAACGGGAGCTGGTCAATGACCAGCTCCTCCGAGCTTTCGTCCGGCGAGAAGGCAGACGCCTTCCGTCGGGCCACTTCGGGCTTCGTTGATCGCTTTGCAAAGCAAATTTGCGAAGGCATGACAGATGCTGACTTGGAAAATGCGCTGAAAAGCTATCTCGGCATTTTTGGCGGATCGGGCGGTCCCGATTGCATCGACATATCTTTCCAAGGGGCGGGCCTTAAAATCTGGGCTAGCCATGACGTTCACAATCATGTGACGGCTAAGCCCATCTTTGAAGGCAGGACGACGTTGCGTATGGCGCGCCAGATTTACGATATTTCCGATCCCAGCGACAAACAATTGCCGCTACTCTAGCAGGGGTTGTTAATTTGCCGTATACGGTAAACCGTATAAAGCTACTTTATACGAAATTCCGTATAAACATATTTCATACGCTAAAACGTATATTGACAATATATACGGTTTAGCGTATATTGGCTCAATGAGGTATACATCATGAGCCAGGTCATCAGATCATCGAAAATCTTGGGAGCATCCCTTGCGCGCGCACGCAAAGCCAAAGGCCTGACGCAAGACCAGCTCGCATCCAAAGCCAATACACGCCAAGCCACCATCTCCGATCTCGAAAACGGGAAGGGTGGGACACGTGTCGATATCGTCTTGGCAATCCTTGCGATCCTTGATCTCGATATCAAGCTGCAAGAGCGCACCGACCATCAAACCGACATATCGGACTTGTTGTAAATCATGGCGCGCTCAAAAGATTACCAGCCGCTCGATATCTATCTGAACAACCGTCAGGTTGGTCAACTTAGAAAGGCGACCAGCGGCGAGGTCGCCTTCCAATATCACGATGCGTGGCTTGCATTGGACAAAGCCTTGCCCGTCTCGCTTTCATTGCCCTTGCGTGAAGCGCGTTACATCGGTGCGCCCGTTCTGGCTGTCTTCGATAATCTCCTACCGGACAATATCGATATCCGTAAACACATCGCCGCCCGCATGGGCGTCGGTAAGACCGACGCCTACAGCCTGTTATCAGCGGTCGGGCGAGACTGTATCGGTGCGCTGCAATTTCTACCTGAAGGTGACGAGCCTCAGTCACTTGATACAATTGACGGCAAAGAACTTACCGATAACGAGATTGCGGACATTCTCGCGAACCTCAAATCCGCGCCACTTGGCCTCGGGCGAGACAAAGGGTTTCGCATATCAATCGCAGGCGCGCAGGAAAAAACGGCGCTTACGAAATGGAAAGGCCAGTGGTTACTGCCGCACGGCACCACACCGACCACCCACATCATCAAGCCGCCGATTGAGCAGGTTGCTGGAGGTATCGAGCTTAATCACAGCGTCGAAAACGAATATTTCTGCATGACGCTATGCCGCAATTTCGGCCTGCCGGTCGCAAAATGCGAGATTGCGACGTTTGGAGAGAAGAAAGCGTTTGTGGTTGAGCGATTTGATCGCCGGATTGAAGACACACGCATTTTGCGACTTCCGCAGGAAGATATGTGCCAAGCATTGAGCGTTGCGCCAGAGCTCAAATATCAAAATGATGGCGGCCCAAAGATGGAAGATATCCTGAACTTCCTGCGGGGAAGCGATACCCCGCTTCCCGATCAGGCCGTGTTCCTAAAGGCCTATCTTCTTTTTTGGCTGCTTGGCGCGACCGATGGCCATGCGAAAAATTTCAGCATAGCCATGCGGCCCGAAGGCCGTTTCGCCCTGACACCACTCTACGATATCCTGACCGTTGAACCCACTTATGCCGCCCGCATGATCGAGCGCAAAAACTACCGTCTTGCCATGTCGGTCGGCACCAATCGCCATTATCACATGCACGAGATAATGCCGCGTCACTTCATCCAGACCGCAGGCCAAGCTGGCATCGGTGAGGATGACGCAAAGACGATATGCCGCGAAGTGGCTGAGAGCGCGGAAGACGCCTTGAAGCAAACTCTCGATGGCCTGCCAGACGATTTTCCTGCTGAACTGACAGAGCCTACAGCGGAGGGGTATATGAACCGCCTGCGCCTCATGGACCATCTCGATTAAATTGAATCGCCGCACGTGTTGACGGCGATGCGTTGGTTTTTAGCGATGCATACCCGCATCGCCAAAGCATGCTCCACACGTTTCATTGCATGAAACTTATGTGAAACATGCATCCCATATTTATCTCATTAAAGCAGTGGGTTATTGAGTAAATTTCCATTGCCCTTAAGTCGCGTGAGAAACTGAAAGTATGAGCGTTGCAAGCCATGTTGCGGAAATCCGCAACTGACTTGGCAAAGGGGTCTCAATTGCCGACCCCGTTTGCATTCCCCGGCTTGTCGGAGCGTCAGGGCGTTGAGCCCTTTGCTCCGAAGTGCACCATTTCCGTTGGTGCATCACGGCCAGGAAACAGGCGTTCCTGGACCCGCCGCAACAATTTCCGCGCGTGGGTCAAGCTTTGTGGGGAGCTTGAATGCATGAGCAGTGACAAACGAAAAAGGCAGCGCGTCGTCAGCGTCCGGCTGACCGAAGACGAATTCGAGAGAATTCGTGCGCATGCCAATGTCACAAACTCATCATCTGTTCCCGCCTTTCTGCGCGCCGTTGGATTGAAACAGCGGCTGAAGAGTTCATCGGCTCCCGTTGCTGATCGGGATGTACTGCGCCGCATTAAGATCCAACAGGGCTTTTTGGCAAACGAACTTGCCAAGCTCGCCGATGAACCGTCCCGCATACCGGACGCTGACCAGCTCGCAGCGCATACCTCCAAAACTCTGGAAGAGGTGATGGAAATGAATGCGCTTATCAGAAAGGCGCTTGGCTATGATCATTAAAGGCAAAAGCCGCTCGAACGGTATTCAGCTTGCAGGCTATCTCCTGCACTCGGAAGAAAACGAACAGGTTTCCGTCCTCGAAGTCTCAGGCATGGCGACAAATGCTTTGCCGGATGCCCTTCGAGAAATGCAGGAGATTACCGACAGCGGGCAAAAAGGCATTAAAGGCCTTTATCATGGCGTCATCTCTCCGCAGCCAGGCTACGAGATGACCCGCGACCAATGGATCATAGCAGCAGATGAATTGGGCAGATCGCTCAAACTTGAGCAACAGCCCCGCGCAATTGTTGTTCATGAAAAGCACGGAAGGGCGCATGCCCATGTCGTTTTCCAGCGCACAGATATGGAAACGCTAAAGCTGATTCCAGATAGCTGGAACTACACGGCGCATGAAAAAGCAGCCAGAAAACTGGAACGAGAATGGGGCCACGAACAAGTTCCCGGCGCCCATGTTGATCCGAAAAAGCCAGAATTCGAACGTTCGGATCAAGCCGATCATGACCGGCAGCAAGCAGCGCGCTCAAAACTATCGCGAGCAGAGCGATCAGAGCAAATCACAAATCTCTACCGGCAATCGGATTCTGCGCGCTCCTTTGTCGCAGCGCTCGGCTCGTCGGGCTATATCCTTGCGCGCGGCGACCGCAGAGATTTTGTTCTGATCGATAAACAGGGCGAGGCTTATTCACTCCCCCGCTACATCAGCGGCGTCAAAACCAAAGACGTGCGCAGTTTTATGCAAGGCCATGCCATCGAAGCTCTCCCAAGCGTCAATGACGCCAGAGGACTTGTCGTAGACCGCGCAGCAAACGATGCTCAAAAAGACAAAGCTCAATCAGCCTTTACGAAAGAGGCAAAACCAGATGGTTCTTCAGAAAACAAGCCTCAGCCTAAACGGCCATCCAAAGGAACAGCCGTCGAAGCAATGGGTAAAGCGTCGATTGAGACGGGCTGGGCGCGCTATAGTTCTGCCTTGGCAACACGCATTCGGGAGTCCCGTCAGATTCTCAAATCCGTGAGTGCAGAGCTACGAGGCAAGCTAGCTGATATCGGCAAGAAAGCGGCTCAGAAGTTTAGGGCTTGGCGCGGAGCAGCCAAAAGCCAGACCGATCAGCAAGACCGCACCAGCCCTAAACTTAAGGATGCATTTACAGATGCAATCGCTTCGAAGGCCAAGCGTGCGGTGAAGAGACAGGTGATCAAATCCGACAAGGGACCGGACCATGACAGATAGCCTTACGCATCCGATGATTGATCTTGATCCACATGATGTTGAGATTCGTATTTTTACGGGCGCATATGGTCAGCGTGAGGAGATCGAGCTGGAAAGCTTCTACTGGGTCCATCTCGACTGGTACGAAGCCCACGGTTTCATGGGTGACAATGAAACGCTTTCATCGCTGGTAATCATCGTCGATGAAGGGCGCGGCACCGAGACTATCGCAGACGGATTGCGCCTTATGGTCGACCATCATTTCATACCGGCCGCAATCGAAGCGGCGGTGCCACCTTTCGATGGCGTTTCCGAAGCAGAGAGGCAGCGCTTTATCGCATCGCTGAAGACAGCAGCTAGCTTTAGGTAAGCACCATTGGCTTTACGAGCATCCATATGCCCATCGCCATCATCATCAGATTCTCCGTAAGGGAAATAAAGCCCAGCGGGACATTGCTATCACCACCAACACAAGCACACTTCAGTTCGCGCTTGTCGATATAGACAGCCTTGATGACCGAGATCGCGCCGATGGTTCCGATGAACAAAGCAATCGGTATCGAGACAAATTTCAATATGCCTGCAATCATCAGCAGGCCTGCCAAACCTTCGCCATAGGGGTAGATATAGCCGTAAGGCACCCATTTCTTGGCGAGCAGATCATAGTTCAAGAACATGGTCGAGAAACTCTCGACGTCGCGGAGTTTGAGATATGCGAGGCCGCACATCGAGAATGCAATGAACCACTCTAATGTTCGAAGCGTTATCCACTGGCCTTCTGCAACGAATGCAGCAGCCAGCGCCATCAGGAATGTCATTGCAAATAGCACGATGACGGGCCTGTAGGTTTTCTCGTCAGGGTCTTTTGTTTCCTGTCCGAAATGTGCGCTCAGATCATCATAACCACCGATACGCTTACCACCGATAAAAGTTTGCGGTGTCGTCTCGACACCGTGCTTTTCCTTAAACGCGTCGGTTTCTTCGCGCGTCGTCAGATGGTTATCTTCGACCTCGAAGCCTTGCTTTTGCAGAAGGTGTTTTGATTTGATGCCGTAAGGACAGACATGATCCTCCATGACCATCCTGTACAACTTCGCTGTTTTTTCGTTTGCCATGCCAGCCCCGTCCTTTCTCAGAGTTCGCCTTCAAATTCGGGAATCGGACGGGCGCTAGCCTCAGCATCCGTCGCTGCCTTGCCGTTGGCTTCAATGTCATCAAGCAACCACTGCATTTCTTTGATCTCGCGGCGTTGCGCTTTGACAATCGTATTTGCCAGTTCCTCGACACGCCGGTCTTCGATATTGGCGCGTTCACTTGTAAGGATCGCAATCGAGTGATGCGGGATCATCGCGCTCATCCATGCTTCGTCTGCAACAGTATTCTGACTACGGACGAGATAGAGAGACCCTGCAAATACAACCAATGCCCCAGCGAAAATCGCTATGTTAATTTTGGTTTTCTTATACATACCCAGCATAAAAGCGAGCATGATGACGGCCATCATTGCGCCCATATAGAGCGCCATCCAAGCCCGTGTTTCACTGAACGATACGTGACCCAATTCGTAGCTGTTCAAATACATCAAACCGTACATGATGACTGTAGAAGTCAGTATCATAGCGGCAAATCTAACGTAGCTCATTTAAAAGCCCCCTTTCGGAATTAAGTTGAGGTGATCGGGGCCAAAGGCGAGTTCTCCGCCTAAATACCCCTGGATAATCAGCGCAATAGCAACTGAAAATACTAACAGTCGGACAAATGCCGAGTTCCATTTGCGGCTATGGGCAAGCGCTGCAACGAGCGCGACCACGACTATCGCGGTCCCGTTCCAGCGGTGCCAAAAAAGAACGTCAGATCGGTCTGTCAGGCGAAAACCTCCCGCAAACCAACCGAGTAAAACCGCGCCCGCGCCGGTAAGCGCGCCTGCCCAGAGCAAGAGGCCAACGGTTCTATCTAGGCCTAACGTCGGGCGAACCATCAAAGCCAATTCGGCAAGTGCTGCGACAATTAAAAGAGCGATTGGGAAATGAACGGCCGCCGGATGAAGTCTCCCAAGAAAATCGGCGATATCAAAACCTTCCTGATCGAGTGAATCCGATTCCGAGTGGAGGGCTGGTGAGTTGCCATGTATCGGCGCGGGTTGCTCCACCGTCATCTCGTCTTGTGTCTTGTTTTGCCGATGCTCTTTGTGGGCAGAAGCGGGAATAGCCAGCAACATAATGAGCAAAGCCAAGGCTGCGGCCATGAGGCGCAGCGCTTCAGGAAAGGTTGTCGTGTTTGCCCTATCGCGCATCACGTATTCCCCAGCGCGCAAGTTGCAGCGTAACTAATGGAATGACTATCCACATCGCAAACGGAGCCAAACCAGCGTCGATGATCGGCACTACCGGCATGGTTGGCGCGTAAGTCCAGCCGAAGGAGACGTTGAGCGCGATATGCTCAATCGCAACCGTCACGACTTCACCAATTAGAATGAAGATCATGACTTGCCGCGTCGTTAGATCATAAAGCCAGTAGCGTTGCTTTGTTAGTTTCGCAGTGATCCAATAGGCAAGCACCATAATGCCCGCATCACCGAATGAGGCGAGTGTGCAGCCGGTTGCCATTTCGACATAGCTGATACCTGCCGTATCGAAGAGCGGCATCTGCCACATCTCCCAAACGAACGCGCTCAAAAACCCGAACACCGCAATGCGCGGTTCGGGTGAAATTTTCTTGTTGTTAGCTCTTGTCGTCAAACTTGTTTGCCCTATCTCGATTCTTATACTATACTCCCCTTGGGTATAAAAATGCAACACTATGGAGTGCGAACGAGACGATGAGCGAGAAGTTCCAAAAAGAAATAGCCCGCATGAAGCGTGTCGAAGGACAGGCGCGCGGCATCTCCAAAATGATGGAAGACGAGCGCTATTGCATCGACATCCTGCAACAGATGCAAGCGATGGAAGCAGCTCTTAAGGCAGCAAAACAGAAAGTGCTTTCTATTCACGCGGGATGCTGCGTGAGCGAAGCCATCGAGAGCGGCGACACCGAAGCGCAGCGAGAGAAGTTCACTGAGCTTGTCGATCTCTTCGGCAAGATGGGCAGGTAATCGATGAAATCTGTTACCCGGCCTACCGATCAATCACGCCGTAATCTTCTTAAAGGTTCGCTCGCTTTTGGCGGCATGTTTGCCTTGCAATCAATGATGCCTGCATGGGCATCGCCCAGAGGTCTTGCCCACGCACCGGCTACAAAAACAGGGGCGACCTTAACCGGCGAGAATATCGCGCTGTCTATTGCTAATTCTTCGTTCTCAATTGGCAGCCAAACCGGCCACGCCGTGACAGTCAATGGCTCGCTTCCCGCTCCTCTCATTCGATTGCAAGAAGGCCAGAATGTACGGCTCGCAGTCACTAATCATCTTGAGGAAGATACGTCTATTCACTGGCACGGCCTGTTGCTGCCATTCGAGATGGATGGTGTTCCTGGCATCAGCTTTCCGGGCATCAAGCCGCACGAAACCTTCACTTACGAGTTTCCGATTATTCAGGCTGGCACCTACTGGTATCACAGCCATTCAGGCTTGCAGGAAGCAATGGGGCATTACGGACCTATTGTGATCGATCCGGCAGGCACCGATCCTGTTCAATATGACCGCGAACATATCATTGTACTGTCCGACTGGAGTTTCATGCACCCGCATGAAATCATGCGCACACTCAAAAAATCGCCAGACTATTTCAATCGTCAACAACAGACCTTGGCAGGCCTTTTGGCTGGGGAAGGGCAAGACGTAGAGCAGCGCTTGCAATGGGCAGGTATGCGCATGATGCCCTCCGATATCGCCGACGTGACAGGCGCGACATACACCTACCTTATCAATGGTCATGGACCGCAAGAAAACTGGACTGGCCTCTTTGCTCCCGGCGAGCGGGTTCGCCTCCGCATTATCAACGCCTCGGCCATGAGCATATTTAATGTTCGTATTCCGGGACTACCGATGACCGTGGTCAATGCCGATGGCGAAAACGTCCAGCCCGTCGAGACGGATGAATTTCAAATTGGTGTAGCAGAGACTTACGACGTGGTCGTTCGCCCACCTGAAGACCGAGCCTACAGTTTCGTTGCCGAAAGCATTGATAGCTCCGGTTTGGCGCGGGCGACCCTAGCGCCGCGTCTCGGTATGGAGGCACCCGTTCCTGCCCTTCGTGAGCGTCCAACGCTCACCATGCGAGACATGGGAATGGGCGGAATGGCAGCTATGAAAGATAGTGATACTACCGACCATGCGGCAATGGGGCATGGTGACATGCCGGACATGGATCATGGCGATATGAGCATGCGCGATCCTGCAAATGCACAGCAAATCGATGTGAATCCGGGGGTCGATATGATTGCGCCCAATCCCGCCGACAGGACAGGTGATCGCGGCTTGGGGTTGGCAGATGTCACGCACCGCGTGTTGACGTATAACCAGTTGCGCTCGCTCGACCGTAATCCCGATAGTCGCAGCCCTGCACGCGAACTTGTTATCCATCTGACCGGTAACATGGAGCGCTATATGTGGTCGCTCGACGGCAAGCGTTTTGCCGAAGTGGTCGAGCCTATCCGCTTTGCCCGCAATGAGCGTGTCCGTGTCAAGCTGGTCAACAACACTATGATGACGCACCCGATCCATTTGCACGGTCATTTCTTCGAGATCGTTAATGGTCATGACGGGCATCAGCCGCGCAAACATACCGTGAATGTCTTGCCGGGCGGCTATGTGAAATTTGATCTTACCGCCGATGCACCGGGCGATTGGGCATTCCATTGTCATTTGCTGATGCACATGCATGCAGGAATGTTCAATGTTGTCAAAGTCCGCCCGATGGGGGGTGATCCAGCATGAGAACAGCACTCCTTATAGCGCTTTTGGCCTTGCCGCTCCCTGTTGCTGCGCAGCAAATGGACCATTCCGGTCACGACATGGGTTCTCAGATGCCGCAACAAGAGCCTGTAGCGGATTCCGCACCGGCACAAAGCGATGACTCTCACACAGGTCATCAAATGCACGGGCAGCCCGAAGACCGCCCAACAGATGATCCCGATCCGCATGCAGGTCATGACATGGATTCAATGGATATGTCTGACATATCTGATCCACCCGAGGCCGATCCCCACGCAGGTCATGATATGGGCGCGATGGAAAAATCCGATGCTCCTGCTGATCCCCATGCCGGTCATGATATGAGTGGAATGGAAGAGATGGATTTGCCGCGTTCAGGCCCGCCTGCTGAGGCTTTCTCAGGCCCCGATCATGCGGCTGACGCAATTTTTTCGAGTGCCGATATGGCTGCTGCGCGTGAACAACTTCGCCGCGAACAAGGAGGTGCGATCAACTCCCTCGTCAGCATAGACCGGCTTGAACTGCAAGCGGGCGCGGGTCCCGAAGCCTATGTCTGGGAGGCCAATGCATGGATCGGCAGTGATCTTCACAAGTTTTGGGTCAAGACCGAAGGCGAGGGCGAATTCTCGGAATCTCTCGATGATGCCGAAGTACAGGCACTATACAGTCGCGCAATCGGACCTTGGTTCGATCTGCAATCAGGTGTGCGTTATGATTACCGTCCCTCTGGGCCTGACACCGCCCACCTCGTTGTCGGGTTGCAAGGACTGGCCCCCTATTTGTTCGAAATCGATGTCGCAGGCTTCTTATCAGATGATGGAGATTTTACTGCGAGAGCTGAGGCTGAATACGATCAGCGCATTACACAAAGCCTGATTGTCCAGCCGCGCGTTGAGCTTAATATGTCAGCCCAAGATATACCCCAACTGGGTATTGGAGGCGGGTTTACCTCGCTCGATGCAGGCTTGCGCCTTCGTTACGAATTCAGGCCTGAGTTCGCGCCCTATATCGGCGTCGAATATCAAACTGACTTGGGCGAGACCCGTAACATCGCACAAGCCGCTGGAGACGATCCTGATCGCACCGTCTTTCTGGCCGGTATCAAGTTCTGGTTCTGATCAATGGCAGATACACACACCCATTCGGAGTTATCTGAGAATGCGCGGCATAGAGTGATGATGTGGGCAGGGGCATTGGCGCTGGCAAGCTTGCCAATCCACTATGCAATGCCGCCCGCTTTATCCGTTCAGTTTGCATCGCTCATGGTTGCACTCATTGCAGGTGTTTACGCTGGTTTTGCTCTCAATGATGGTCGGCTGCGCATAATTATCTTGGAATGTGGGGTCGCGCTCCTGTTTTTCTTCGCCGCAGCCCTCGCACTATGGTTTTCCAAATGGATAATTCCTGCTCTTTTTGCGCTTCATGGGCTTTGGGACATTGCCCATCACCGACATATTTCAACCAAACTGCCTAGCTGGTATCCCTCGCTTTGCGCCGTCTTCGACTGGATGATCGCACTGGGGCTTTCAGCCATATGGCTATACGCGTCATAAGGAGGTTCGACATGATCGCAAAAACTCTCACACTCTCAATTCTTATTCTAACAGGAGGCGGACTCGCTTCATGCTCAGAAGAAAGCGCCACAGCCCAAGAGACAGCCGCCGCCGAACACGTTGTCGCGGCGGAAAAGCTTATCAGCGTTTACAAGACGCCGACCTGCGGTTGCTGCAATGCCTGGATCGATCATCTTGAGCAGGCTGGCTTTGAAGTCGATGCCAACGACGTTCCCAGCACAAATCCTGTTGCATCCGAGGCCGGTGTGCCGTCTACCCTTAGATCATGTCACACCGCAAAGATCGGCGGATATGTGATTGAGGGTCATGTTCCCGCAGCCGATATCAAGCGGTTGCTAGATGAGCGTCCCGATATTGTGGGTCTCACTGTGCCTGGAATGCCGGTTGGCTCGCCCGGCATGGAAATGGGCGACAGGAAAGATAGCTATAATGTTCTCGCCATTGGTCGCGATGGTTCGACGAGCGTTTTTGCCAGTTACTAAGTCTTCTAGCGATTCTAACCGATAATCAAGCTCACTTGCTTTGAGCATAGGCTGAATGCGTCTGACTGACCGTAGGGCGCAACGGCTATGGCGCGCAAACTTTCTGTTCTGCTATACTTGAAATGCAGGTGAGCAGCCTTATGTTCTCTATTTGTACGCATGAAAGTTAGTTATCGCTCGTCACTCAGTTTAAGGAGGCAGGAAATGTTTGAAGAAAAAGGTGTTCACTTTTGGCCAGTCGGCACAGGTGATAGTACTACATTTGTAGTAAAGGGCGATGAAATCGTCTTTCAGGTGGACCTTAGACATTTATCGAAGTCAGACGAAGACGATGATGATCATGCGGAAATCATCGATGAGTTAGAAGAACACCTGCCAGAGGTTGACGGCGAGCCTTACCTGTCCGCTTTTGCGCTTACTCACCCTGATAAAGATCATATCCAAGGGTTCGAGGATTTGCTGGACCGCGTGAAAATTGGTGAGCTTTGGTTTACTCCGCGTGTTTTCCGTGAGCACACTGATGATCTTTGTGATGATGCAGTCGCTTTTCGTGATGAAGCCAAACGCCGTGTTAAGGCTACAATCGAAGCAGGCGGCGATCCCGGTGCAGGCGACCGTGTGCGATTGATTGGGTATGATAGTCTTCTCGAAGAAGATGACTACGAAGGATTTCCCGACGAATTTTTCACGACTCCGGGCAATCCTGTCACGCAAATCGATGGTGAAGACCATGCGGGCGAATTTCAGGCATTTATCCACGGCCCCTTCAAGGATGATGCTGTTGGCGACAGGAACGATACGAGTTTGGCTATGCAGGTAGTCCTCGGCGATGATGCGGCCAAAGGCGGAGTGCTGCTATTCGGTGATCTGAAATATCCAACCATTCGCAAGATTTTTGATGTGACCGAAGAGCATGACAATATGGATTATCTTGCTTGGCAGGTTATGCTCGCCGCTCACCATTGCAGTAAATCCGTAATGTACCAGAAAGAAGACGATAAGACCGTCTTGAAACAGGATATCCTCGACGATTTCGAGAAGGCCCAAGTAGGTGACGGCTACATTGTATCCAGCTCAGAATCAGTTCCGGCTTCCAATTCATCCGGCGATAACCCGCCTCACGCAAAGGCTAAATCACGCTACTCAGAAATTGCTGAAGGCGGCTTTTTGTGTACGCACGATGATGGAGTGGATTCCGAAGCTCTGACGTTCAAACTCGACGGTTCCGAACTGTCATACGATAGTTCTGATGCCGATGGCTCGGAAGCCTCAACTTCTAAAAGTGCACTCGCTGCCGGGGTGGAAGATGCGCGAGGAAGTGACGAAACACCCGGAGAGAAGGTCGGTTTTGGCAGTGGAGTTTAGCCAAGGGCAAACACTTGCACTTCACCAGCTTGCCGACATTGCCGCTGCTTCGAACGGAGCATTGGAAGTGCTTGGTGAGCCTGAAAAGCTTGAAAAAAGTGATACGGTAAGGGTCTTCATATCGCTTAGTACGAACGACTATCCCCGCGATCCAAGCGGGTTAAAATTGCGTGACCGCGAAAAATTGGAAGTCTATATTCACCCTGACTTTCCATTCGATATGCCGTCGCTGTGGTTTGCCCACAAACGCCATATCGGCGCGCCGCACGTGCAATGGGGTTCCTATGCGTGCCTATATCAATCTTCAGAGACTGAATGGGTTGCAGCCGATGGATTGTATGGGTTCTTTAATCGCATAGATGTATGGATGAGAGCAGCAGCTTTAGGCCAACTCGATCCAGAAGATGCCCCGCTGCATCCGCCTGCAAACTCAACATCGTCATCGACTCAATTTGTTATCAATGAGAATGCCCCTTCTCTTTCAAATGGCGACACGTTTTGGGTTGGCCGATCTGAATTGAATGTTGCGCACGAAGGACAATATCATCTTGATGGATGGACTTCGCTTGATGACTGGAACGATGTTGAGCTGCCAGAAAACATAGCTGCGGCACTCCTGCTCAATGCGCCGCTGCCGATTGAGTATCCCGATAAGATCAACGTTCTTGTCAAAGCATTAGAAAAAGCGGGCGTGCCATTCAGCACCCTTTATCACATATTGCGACTGCTCGCGATAACGGCTGACAGAGATAAACCGGCTTATCTTGTTCTCGGAGCTCCAATGCGCCGCCGAGCCGCAGGTGAACCGCTAAAGCAACATCTCACCGTTTGGGAAATCACAAAGGAAGCAGTCAACACGCTCCAAGATCTAGTCCGCAAAAATGGCGATGATGATCAGAACCTCGATACGTTCATCAAATGGGTCGTGACCGCAGATGTCAGGTGGTGCCAGACATTCGAAAATCGGGAAGAAGTCACTTACCGCCGTGATGTAGACTCTGTAATGTCCAGCTTGCGAGGGAAGCGGGTTTTGCTGCTTGGATGCGGTGCATTAGGATCAGTTATCGGCAACCATATTGTTCGCTCAGGAGCTGCTGCTCTGGCGCTCGCAGACTATGGTGACGTGAAGCCTGGCTTGCTTGTCAGGCAACAATTCAAACACTCAGATATAGGCAAACTGAAGACACACGCACTCGCAGAAGCACTTGGCGAAATCGGTGGTCCAACGGCCATCACAAAGCACCCTATTCACCTAGGCAATGGCGTTGCTGGGAAGATTGATTTGCAGGAGTTCGATCTTGTTATAGATGCCACAGCTTCAAACAAGGTTAGCCATCGGATTGAGCGCGAAACTTCCGATGGTTCATTTACCAAACCGCTTATCTCGATGTCTGTTAGTGCAGGCGCCGAGTACGGCTCAGTCTCGGTCAAAATGCCTGCCTATCGGTTAGGTCCGATTGGCATAAGCAGACTATCTGCGATTGAAACCTTCCGTAAGCACCGAGGCCATCCTGCTACTGAGGCGTTTTGGCCAAAAGAGCCGCCGAAACCTTTTCAGCCAGAACCAGGATGTTCTAACCCTACATTTCGAGCCTCTGCGGCCGATGCTGCTGCCCACGCGTCATCGTTGCTAAATATCGGGTTAAGCAGTCTTGCGAAGCTCAAAGAGACGCAGGCGTCGCTCCACATGGTAGGGGGAGCGTGGCTTTTGGATCAGAGTCCGTTGATCGAGCTGACCTTCGATGATCCGGCGCGATATGACGAAAAGATATGGGACTATTCGGTTACCTATGCACCCGCTGCCAAACGCAGCATCAAAACTGAAATGAACCGCATTGCCCGAGTGCGCAGCGACAAAGTTGAAACCGGCGGACTGCTTTTTGGTGAAATCGATGAAGGTCATGGGCACATCTATATAGATGGAGCCAGCGGCCCGCCTTCTGATAGCGAAGCTAGTGCGAAGAAGTTCGTTTGTGGTACAAAAGGCACGAAAGAACTCGCACAGGCCAAAGCGAGACAGTCTGGCAAGCGAAGCCGATTTCTAGGAATTTGGCATACGCATCCCGTTTCTCCCGGAAAACCTAGTGAAGACGATATGATGGCGATGGTGCAACTCCTGCACTTGCAAGAACAACGCCCGCGTCAAGTTCTTATGCTGATCATCGGAACCGCTGCAACTGATCCAAAGTTCAATCACTACTTATTCCGACGCGAAAACCTGATTCTGATGAGCGAAGCTGAATACACAGCCTATTTGGCGGAAATAGCAGATGCCTAGGGTTGGTCTTGCACTTTCAGGGGGAGGCTCGCGCGCGATGGCGTTTCATTTGGGGTGTCTTCGCGCCTTGAATGACTACGATGTTCTAACGAAAGTCCAAATTCTATCAGCAGTTTCAGGCGGCAGTGTGATTGCGGCTCTTTACGCATATTATGATGAGCCCTTTGAAGCATTCGACGAGCGCGTCACTGCATTGTTGCGCAAGGGGCTGTTTTGGGGGCTTGTCCGTCACACTCTTTTCTCGCTTGAGACACCCAAGATCATTGCTTCCCAGCTGACGTCTGGTGTTGCCGCCAGCGGCGGAGCCGTAATCAGAGGGTTGGGCAAGGCAAATACCATGCTTGGCGGTGACCGCGGTGAAGTCCAGAAAGTCACGTCTTGGACAGATGCGCCCTTCAGGCGATTTGCGAGCCGGTCGACGGCATTTGAGAGATTTCTGCGAAAGAAAGTCTTCGGGAACACAGCAATTGATGAAGTTGCTCGCGATGGCTTGGAGGTTGTTCTAAACGCCGCTGAACTCCGAACCGGCACTGCCTTTCGTTTTGGTTCTGCTGAAAGTGGATGCTGGCGGTATGGAACGCTCGTCAATAATCAACCGATGGTATCTCAAGCTGTTTCGGCTTCGGCTTGTTATCCTGCCGCCCTTCCGTCATTTGATCTTGTGCGGGAATTTGAGAAGAACGGTGTGCGCCAGAAGCACCGCGTTATTCTGACAGACGGTGGGATTTATGATAATCTCGGGATTACGACAATGTTGCCGGGACGTTCTGCGGAATTCAGCTCCAATGCACATGAAGTCGATTTCATTATTGCTTGCGATGCGGGGGCTGGCATGCCGTCGGGGATATCCAAGCCTTACCTATGGTCAACGCGGATGCGGATGACGGTTGAAACAATTCACAGACGTACCCACTCGCTGTCTTACAACCTCCTTCACCATCTGGCGGAAACTGGAAAAATCGACGGGTTTCTTCTCCCATACCTCGGACAGATCGACGAGCGGCTGCCCTATATACCTGGTGATTTCGTTAGTCGTGATGATGTGTTTGATTACCCAACCGATTTCAGTGCGATGTCAGAGAAAAATCTGAGCCTTCTGAGCAGTCGCGGCGAACAGCTTTGCCGAATTTTGATCGATCATTACAATCCAAATATTTAGTTCGGCGTTGCCTTCGGCTCGCGCTCTAGGCTTCGCCCCGAGCCTGTAGTCTCGGCCCATTCGGGTGACGATCGCTAACGTGGTTTGGAGATGTTGACGAGACTTTGTTTGCCCGTGCTCTTGCTCGCTTGCGCTCATTTAGGGTCCGGGTGTTTCGTTTGTTAAGCCCCGATGCACTCTGCCTTGGCTTCGGGCAGCGCAAGCGGCCAAGCACAGGCCCGCTTGGCTACGCTTTCGTTGCGGCTCAGCCGCGTTGCAGGGTGCGTTTGCTTGTTTGGTTTTCACTAAGGGGCGTTGCCCCTAGCGCGCGCAAGGCATCCAAACGTATCCAGCCCTATGGGCTGGACCCTCGTTCGGAGCCTCCTTGCGCTTGCTACCCCCATTCTCGCCGAAGGGCAGAGGTTCATGGGTATGAACCTTTTTCATGAGAATTAGAGTTGAGTGCGCGGATTTGGCTCAATCATAATGATGTTTGAAGCGATCATCCTTGCGAAGTGATACGGGACGATACGGCTCTTGTTTTCCGCATTTGTGAATGGACGTAAGCTCAAAGCGTTCACGAACTGAATCGTGAACTGGCGCTCCCCAGACGGATTTTCGGATGGCCTCTTTCCAGCTCTTGCGCCATTTGACTGGCCACCAACGCGGATAAGAGTCTCGCACAGACTCAACCTCGCAGTGCTGCATGCCCGCAGCCGACGGAAATATATTCAGCTTTGTATCGTCAATTTTCAGAGGGTCTGGCAGTGAGCGCGCTTCATCGATCATCCATTTGAGCGCAATATCAGACAAGCGCGATTCCGTTTCAGGATAGCTACCACCAATGTCGGAATGATTGCCCGCAAACCAAAGCTGCACGAACGGCTCAATATCTTCATCGCGTGTGTAATCGAGTTGCCTATAGCCCCATTTGACGCGCGGGAAATCCGCCCGCGTCTCGTCAATCGCAATCGCGTGGCGCGTGTAACCTGTTCTCGTGCTGAGGCCTCTATCATAGTTCTTCATGCGCCATTTGGCGAAATGCCATTGGTTTTCACCTTTCTCGGGGAAGTCCGTAATGCGCTTGAAGGAAGACTTGAAAGTCCTCCAAATAGTATAAAGGAGGGAAAGTAAGCCAATGATAATAAAAGACTTCCAAAACGAAAGAGGGAGCAGCCAGCTTGCGATATGAGAAAGGCCGGTGATCGCGCCGAGCGCTAGTAGAATCAGAAATGCCGAGATCAAAAAGCGCACCAATCCCTTCGAGCCAAGCGAGGCAACTGTGTCGAAAACTCCTACAAAATAAGGATCGACATTGGCTCCGTCATCACCGCCAGAGCAGTATTTTACCCGAAACCTGCGCCCTAACTCGCGTTTAGCCTTAAAGTGGGTTTTCGCAGCACTTCCAGCACCATACTCATAGACCTTCACAACAGCCTCATGGGCAATCGCATGTGTTTTGCTGGTGTGTCTGGGAAGAGGATTACCGTCGCCGTCGGTTGTCGGAATGCCGCATAGACTGATGAGATTGGCAACGCAGCGCGCGGTATATGCGCCCCTACTAAACCCAAAGAGATAAATGCGGTCGCCTGGCTCATAGAGGTTCATGATCGCCTCATAGCAATCGATGATGTTCTCGGTGATGCCGCGTCCGGTAGCAGAAGACAGAAGCTTGTTGAGCGCCCGCCTGATCCCTGTGAATCCGCTTCTGACGTCATCATCCGTGCCAAGCCCCGGATCATAAAAACAAACCTGTTCAGCCGGATCGATAGAATTGGAAGGATCAACACGCGCTGCGCGGTATATTTTGTAGACGTTACTGAGGCGCTGGTCAGGCCTGACCCCGCCAGCCTGTCCCGTTCCGTCCGAAAAGATGCAAATATTCTTACCCATGATCGCCACCCGCCGTTCCTGATATGTTCAATATAGGGTTTAGAACAGCCCAGCACAATCAAGCGCGCCAGTATTTAAGGAATCAGGGGGGATATCTCTGGGGATTTAGTGGAGAAGTAGAGAGATTAGCTGAGCATTAGAAAGCCAAAGGCAATGACTGCGCTCCAAAATGCAGCATGCTCCAATTTAGCCCACCACCGGCCAATAAGCGGGTTCATTCCATATGCGCCGATCTTGTTGTCCCAGACATCTTCGAAGCCGCGCGCGGTGATGCATGCAGTCGCTACTACCGCACCGGCAATGCCAGCCACCAGAATACCGCCGATGATGATCCAGATTGCAGGTGAGGACGGATCAATCGCCAGAGCCGTGGTAAGGTCGGGCGAGCCAATCAGGGTGAGCAGGGCTGCGCCCAAAGGAATATACATTCCCAGATGAAACACCGTGTATGTGAAAAGTCGGGATAGTCTTTGATCATCAGCCATTGAACGAGCTTAGCAGCGAGAGGCTTAGTCGAGAACAAAAATGCTCAGTCCGATCTCAGAGAGTGGATAGAGGCGCTTACCAGTCAAACTGATCCCAATGGTGGGATCAAAATGACATTCCCGTTCTCCTAAAGAGATTGTGACTTCTGCAACGTGAGCTTCATCGAAATCCACCTGTCCAGAGGCTAAGTCGAATATATCGGTAATATAGGCTGGCAATCCGCCTTCAATGACTGCGCGTTTTCCTATCAGATCGGCAGGTGATTGAGGCAGGCTAAACATTGCGCCTCGGCTTTCCTCTAGCTGGTTTTGCCAGCCTCGGCGTAACTTCGACCTTAGTCAAACGCTCCAAAAACCCTTGTAAAACAGCGGTTGCCGTGGGTTTGCCGTCAGGAGTGAGACTCTGTTGGCAAGGAACCTCCGCTACCAAAAATCAAAACTTACTGCATATAAAGACGGGTTGATGCCGGCGAACCCGGTGCATGGCGTTCGCAAGCCTCGGTTGATGTTAAGCGCGCCGGCGACTGTCGGTTGACGAACTCAAGCGCTTTGCCATCGTTTTGGAGTAGTAGCATAAGGGGGTGGTGGCTATGGATGTTCGGATTGGTGATCCGGTGCCATTTCTCAGCATAAGATGGTATATTACCCGTGCTAACCTGTTCTATGTTTAGCCGCTTGCGCCTGATTGCCAGGTTTCTTCCCCGAAAATCGAACGGGCGGCCTTTTCAGGCTCCTCTTCGATTGCAACGCCAAGCGTCTCATTCCATCTGTTGAGGAACCCGAAGACGGATACGATGATCGCCATGTCCAATATCTGCTCTTCGCTGAAATATTTGGCGAGCGCTTCATAATGGACTTGTAACGGTTTTGCGCCGGTCGCCTATCTCATTATGCCACCTTGGCTTCGAATGCGAGCGGGCTAATGCCGCCCAGATATGAATGACGTCTGCGGGTGTTGTAGAACCCGTTGATGTACTGGAAGATCGCGGCCTTTGCCTGCCGCCGTGTTGGCCATTTTTGCCGCCAGATTAGTTCAGCCTTCAGGGATTTGAAGAACGTCTCGGCCGAGGCGTTGTCGTAGCAATTGCCCTTTCCACTCATTGATGGCCGCAGGCCGTAGGCCTGCAACTTTTTCTGGTAATCGTAGGAGCAATATTGGCTACCACGATCCGAATGAAAAAGGCAACCTTCTGGAGGCTGGCGCAGGCGCACCGCCATATCCAATGCCCTGATCGCCAAGTCTTTCTTCATCCTGTCGCTGGCTGCCCAACCTACGACACGCCGGCTATGCAGATCGAGAATGACGGCAAGGTAAAGCCAGCCTTCGGACGTCCAGATATAGGTGATGTCGCCCGCCCATTTACGGTTGGGCGCATCGGCAGCGAAGTCGCCGTCCAGCCAGTTCGCTGCGACCCCCAGGCGATGGTTGCTGTCGGTCGTCACCTTATGCTTACGCGTACGAACCGGCTTGATACCATTGATACGCATCAGTCGGCCCACGCGGCGCTCGCCGACAGCGAGGCCTACCTCCTTGAGTTCCATTGTCATCCTCGGACGACCATAGCTGCCAAGGCTCAGGCGATACTGCTCCCGAATATGGGCCAGCATGGCCATGTCGGTCCGATCCCGCCGGCACATGGGCCGGGCGCGCCACGAACGATAGCCACGAGGGCTTACCCGCATCACCCGGCAGATCGCCTCCACGGACCACATATGACGCCAGCTCTCCACGAACCCGAACCTCAC
>Ga0316207_10000115_pt1 | contig 169711 bp, 178 predicted proteins | sample 6weekpyrite_MG_FD_204943 | JGI IMG/M metagenome (GOLD analysis project Ga0316207, IMG submission 204943) | Microbial mat bacterial communities from mineral coupon in-situ incubated in ocean water Damariscotta River, Maine, United States -... | ecosystem: Environmental > Aquatic > Marine >... | reverse complement strand
TTGGATGATTATGATTTTAGTGATGGCGTTCGTGGTAGGTTTTATGAGCCTAAAAAGATACCTGTATCATTAAGGTTAGACAACGATATTGTCCTATACTTTAAAAAATTAGCCAGTGAGCAAAAAGTGCCCTATCAAACACTTATCAATGCACTCTTAAGAAAGAAACTACAAGAAATATAACACTCCTAAGAGACTATAACAACATAATCTTACAAAATCAAAATTATCACTAATGATAAGTTTTCTACCCTCTTTTAAAATAAGGGTTTAACTTCAAGAGTATCAAGTCTGAAAGCATATTTCCAAGCAGGGTTAAAAAGGCGGTGACCATTAGAATCCCCATAATGACAGGATAATCTCGACTGAGTGCTGACATGTAAAAGAGCTGTCCCATCCCCTCAATTCCAAAAATTGCTTCAAGAATAACCGAACCTCCGATAAGACCGGGCAGTGAAAGCCCTAGTAGTGTGATGATAGGAGGCATGAGATTGGGTAAAATGTAAAAACGAAGTAGCTCTTTATCGCCTAGTCCTCTTGCCTTAGCAAAGAAATAATAGTCACTTTTTAAGATCTCTGTTGCAAGAGAGCGAACATAAACGATCATCGATCCCAAAGAGACAAAGACCATTACAAAGATAGGCAAGAAGAGGTGCCAAGCCATATCTAGATACTCACCAAAGCCCTCTTTTGGCTCGATAGAGTGAAGCCCTGCAATGGGAAACCATTCCAACTTAACCGAAAAGAGTAAGATAAGTAAAAGTGCCAGATAAAAAGAGGGCATTGAAAAAGAGAAGAGTGAAAGTTGTTTAATAAAAAAGTCAGATGCCTTGTTAGCATTCATCGCTGCTTTTATCCCTAGGTAGATAGAAATAAGAAAGACAAAAAACATTGAAGTAATGTTCATCACTAGCGTGATACCAATACGATCTTTAACCATATCAATCACATTTTGTCCGGAGACAAAAGAGACCCCAAAATCCAAGCTCACTAAGTTCACCATCCATTCAAAATACTGAATGTGCAGTGGCTTATCTAGGCCATACACGGCCTTAAGATGCTCCAGTACTTCAGCGGTCATATTAGGATTAAGTTCCCCTGCTGAAAAGAAGCTGTTAGGTGCAGCGTGAATGGCCCCAAAAGAGATCAATGAGATAAGAAAAAGCATAAAGATAAGATAGGATATTTTTCTAAGAAAGAGTTTCATTGCTAGCCTGTTTTTATGGATTAGAGATTATATCTTACTTCCGCTATAATTCTAACACTATATAGACTTAAAAAGACAGATAATGAACCTAAAATCCCAACTTGAACAGGACAAAATTGTCCTTCCTGACACCTTCTACGAGCATGTAGAACGTTATACTGAGCATCTTTTAAAATGGAACAAGATTCATAACCTCACTGGAGCCACTACCAAAGAACTCGTTGCAGAACACATCTATGATTCTGTCTTTCCTGTGAGTTTTTTACCCAAACTAGATAATGCCTTAGATATCGGTACAGGAGCAGGTTTTCCAGGGCTCATCCTTGCGATGGCCCTTCGCTCTACTAAGTTTACCTTAGTCGAACCTCTGGCAAAACGTTCTGGATTTTTACAATTTATCAAGGCGGATTTGGGCTTGGATAATGTAAAGGTCTTAAACAAACGTATTGAGCAGGTACCGCCCATTGCCTATGATTTTATCACCTCACGTGCCGTTACGGAGACCAATACCCTCATGGACTTTGCACAACCCTTTATCCACAAAGGCACCCTGCTTCTATTTTTTAAAGGTGAGCGTGTTTATGATGAGATCCAAGATGCCGAACACGTGAAAATTATTAAGACTAAAAAGCGCCATTACCTTCTTATCGAAAGATAAATTACGCTCCCCAAAGACTCAAGACTAAAGTCCGTGGTCCTGCATGGTCTCGATGTTCACCTAGATAGATCCCCTGCCAAGTTCCAAGGTTTAAACGCCCTTTGGTGATAGGCACACTAATACTAGCACCTAAAAGCGTACTTTTGATATGTGCAGGCATATCATCCTTCCCCTCATAAGTATGAATATAATACGGCTTATCATCGGCCAAGTCTGTGTAAAAAGACTCCATATCTTCTAAAACCAAGGGGTCTGCATTTTCATTAATGCTCAAAGAGGCACTGGTATGTTGTATAAAGAGGTTCATCATCCCCACTTCTAGTGACGGAAGTTCATCTAAGGCCTCTTGCACAAGGTGGGTAATGAGGTGAAACCCTCTAGGATAAGGATCTAATTTAATACTACGTTGTTTTATTTGCATATGCCATCATAGCAAGAGAAAACTTGTAACTTGCATTAACTCTAACTACCTACTTTTATCTCTTATATGCTGTTAACCTTTGGCTATGTATAATCGCAAGCTTAAGAAGGAAGATTATGCAAGCACTTATCGACTATATACAAACCTCCATTTCACAAACCTCAAGCCTAAAAGAGGCCTTACAGTTTTTACCTAAGCACTTTCAAAAAGACTTTCCTGTCGCCTACCTTCACTCACAAACCCGCCTTAAAGATGAGAAAAGTAAAGAAGCCTTCAAAGCTATCTTAAATGAAAAGGGGTTTACACCTACAAATTTGGACGCGACGACCTTAAAGTTTTTTGATACTCACTATCCTCAGTTCATTCAAAAGGTCTCTTATATCTGTTTAAAAAAAGCGGTTAAAAAAGAACCTACCTACCTCAACAAACACACCCATGACTACTGGAAAAAGATTCAAGACGTGAGTGATTTTGAAGCCGTTTTTGACATCCAAAAAGAGTCCAATCAGAAGCTTTGTGAGGCGGAGTTTTCTCTGCGTGAAGTAATTCGTAAACGTAAAGAGGTACATGCCCTCAAAGAGCTCGGCTATATCTACTTAGTTGACTCAACTGAGGACCTTTCAAGCCTATTTGAGCACTACTTTGGCAAGCGACAACTCTGTATTCATGGACGCTACTATCTAGGCTATGCTAAAAAACTCAAAGATATTAATATGCGCTATTTTGTATGTGCCCCTGAGGTGGTGGCTTAAGTTCTCTTTTTAGCACTTCATTCTATAATGACTTCTTATAAAAGGATGTTTATGAAACTTTTGACAATGATATGGGATATGACGCTTTTTGTCTTTGCTTACTCTACGACAAAACACTGCGACAAACTCGGCACCTCGCTTTTTGAAGAAAATCGTAACAAGAGCAACACCCACGACGAGCTATTTTAAGTATAAATCTCTTTCACCCGTCCTACTTCACGGCTCATCAATCGCACCTTAATCCCATGTGGATGGGTTGCTGACTTCGTTAGGATATCTCTTACAATCCCATCCGTAAGCAGCCCCGTATCTTGATCTTGCTTCATCACTACCGCTACCGCCATACCAGTTTTAATGTTTTTTCGTTTCGTGCCATCTAACATCTTAGGCCTTATACGAAAGTACTTTTTTAACCGTATCTACAGAGCAAAAGAACATCGCATCAAAAATAGGGTTTAAAAGGGTCACCTCATCGCTTTTTCGCTCAAAAGGTTTAAAACTAAAGCCCTCTCCATCGTTCATATTTTTTGGCATAACGGTAAATTCAATAGGTGCGAGGGTACGAATAAGGTTCATCACATTTTTATATGACTTGTCCTCTTTAGGGGGTAAAAGATTGCCTCGTTCACTCTCATTTACCCGTACCTTAAAGAGCAGGCTCAACTTATCTTTAAAGATTACCTTCTCCCATCTAATATTCCCGCGTGAGAACTTAAACTCACTGTGTTTGGCAAGAAGGGGATGCTTTTCACTTTTACGAATGGCCTCAAGCAGTTGAAGGAAAAAATTCACACCGCCAAAATTCTCGGCACACTCCATCATCATCTGATGGTATTTCTCTTTTTCACTGGCCTCTAGGTTGTTGAAGTCGCACATGGCACTTCCTTTATGTAATATTACAAGATTTCTTGTAATTATAGCCGTATTTAGTGTGCTTCATGTTTGATATCTTCAAGAAAGTCTTTCTCGTACCTCTTTATGATAAACAGAAGTGAAAAAGCGTACACGAAGATACTGAGCAGGATAACCCCCATCACCACCTGCGTAAACATCTCTTTATAGACAAAACTATCTGGAAGGGCATGCACCATAATCATCGAAAGTCCCCCTTTGATCCCCGCGAAGGTCAAGATGGACCACCATCGATAACTTACATTTTGAATCTTATCACTCGCCTTTGAGATAAAACTAAACTTCAACATCATCACTGCACGGATTAAGGTTGTCACCACAAAAAGTACAATAATCTCTTTGGCATACAGCATAAGCTTCTCTAGTTCAATGATTTCAGCAAGGGTAAAAAACAAGACCGCATTGGCAAAAAGCGAGAAAAAGGAGATAATCTGTAAGTTCTCATCTAAACGTGCTTGGGTGGTAATGATTTTATCGGCCTTAGAACGGGGTGCTTTGAGTTCAATGTTCTCCACGATACTATCATGTACACTGTCAGTTTTAAACTGCTTATTGATGTAAAAACGAAGGGTCATTACCGCAACAATCAAGGCTAAAATCCCCGAGACATGCACCGAATGATGCTCAGCAATCCCAAAAGAGACATAAGCCGTCAGTAAAACAATGATAAACTCATCTGTTACACTATGAAGCCACTTTAAAACACCCTTGGCTAAGTACCCTACTACAAAACCAATCAAGGTTGACAAGGCCACGACCTTTAATAAAACCAGTGAAACATCCACCGGTGTAATCTCCGCTCCTTTAATCAAAGGCAGCCCCACAAAGAAAAACGCGATTACTGCCGTGGCATCATTAAAAAGACTCTCCCCTTCGGTTAATACCTTTAATGAGTGTGGTAGTTTAAACTGCGAGAAGATAGAACTTACACTCACCGCGTCCGTAGCAAGCACCATTGCAAAAAGACAGATCAGCATCCCTACACTAAAGGCATATTCTGAAAAGCCGGTGTAGTTCAGTGCAATACCGATGAGAATAGATAGCACCACTGAGACAAAACTAAGGTAAAAGATAGCAATACCATGTTTTTTCAAGTCACTTAACTTAAAATTTATAGCATCAGGCAACAAGATAAGCGGCAGTAAAAGATAGACAATAGCATCAAAATTTTCATCAGCCGAAATATTAATATACTCAGGTATAAAGGTATAGGTTGCTAAGGTCAAGGTCATAATGCCAATAGGAAGAGGAATAGACAACTTTGTTTGAAAGATACGTGAAAGCAGTAAGATAGAGATAATAGCAATTAGCACTGTGCTCATAGAGTTCCTTATTTTTAGAGTATTATACCCTCTGTCAGCATGAACCTGCTAAAATTACATCAAAATTTCTTGTCCTCACTTAATTAGGAGTTCTTATGTCACAAGCCTTTTGCACCCTTGCCCTCTCAGAGGCCATGATTAACAACCTAACTAAGTTAAACTACACAAGTATGACCCCCGTTCAAGAAGCTTCTCTCCCCCCTATTTTAGAACGAGCCGATGTGATGGCGCAGGCACAAACCGGTTCGGGTAAAACAGCCGCCTTTGGTATCGGGCTTTTACATCATTTAGATCCTAAGGAGCTTAAGGTACAAGCCGCAGTCATGTGTCCTACTCGCGAGTTAAGTGAACAAGTTGCCAATGAACTTAGACGACTTGCACGTTTTACTTCCAACATCAAGATTTTAAGTCTTGTAGGGGGTGAAGCAGTTTATCCACAAAAGGTAGCCTTAGAAAAAGGTGTGCATATCATCGTTGGTACCCCCGGTCGGATTATGGACACCATCACCAAGGGGCATCTTGATATTTCTGAAATTAAAACCCTTGTGCTTGATGAAGCCGATCGTATGTTAGATATGGGTTTTCATGATGATATCGCCGCAATCATCAAACTTACTCCTAAATACAGACAGACCCTACTTTTTTCAGCCACTTATGAAGAGGAGACCAAACGCCTCTCTAAAAAGTTCCAACTTCAACCCGAATTTATCCATATCGACTCTAAAACAGATGAAGTGAGTATCACACAAAACTTTTATAATGTGCATGAAGATGATAAGGTGGAGCTTATTGACGGACTGATGGCGCACAATAAACTCGAGTCATGCATCATCTTTTGCAACAAAAAACTCACCTGTGATGAAGTCGCTCATGAACTACACTACCGAGGCTACGACGTAGCTGCCTTACATGCTGATCTGGATCAAAAAGAGCGTAATGAAGTCCTGACCATGTTTTCAAATAAAAGCCTTAACATCCTTGTCGCCACCGATGTCGCCTCAAGAGGTCTGGATATCAAAGAGCTCCCTGCTGTTTTTAACTACGACATCTGCCACCAAGCTGAAATCTACGTACACCGCATCGGAAGAACAGGAAGAATGGGACAAAGTGGCCTTGCCTACACCTTTGTAGGGCCTAAAGAGGGGAAATTTGTAGAAGCTATTGCAAAATACACAGAGCAAAAAATCACCCTAAAAACCCCACCACAGCTAGATAGCAACAAAAAATTCACCCGAACTTCCCCCAATAAAACCCTCAAAGTCCTCGCCGGTAAAAAAGACAAACTCCGCCCCGGAGACTTCGTCGGTGCACTCTCAGGAGAGGTCGGTATCAAAGGCGATAGCATCGGAAACATTACCATCGTCGATAGATTTTCCTACATTGCCATCGACAAAAAACAAATGGACAAAATAAAGCTAAAAGATGACCGACTCAAGGTCAAAAAGAAAAAATACCGCTACATTAAGCTTTAAAAATAGCACTATGCTTTTCATATTACTTTATTGTGATTTTTAAGGCTCACTTGATTCAAACCTTATCCATATGTCTAATATCAACAAAAGAGCCGCTCTCACATACTAAAAGCTTAGCCATCACATCATTCATCTTTTACCTTTTATTAACTGCGATATAATGGCACATGCTAAAAAAAGATGAACTTGAATACCTTGAATTTTCTAATGCCCTCAGCACTATAAAGCTCACCCTTCAAGGGGCGCATATCTTTGACTTTAAGATTAAGGGCAAACCACCCCTGCTCTTTCTATCTGAAAGTGCCCACTTTAAAAAAGGCAAGGCCATTCGTGGTGGGGTGCCTATCTGTTGGCCTTGGTTTGGTGCCCATCCCCATGACAGTAGCCTACCTAATCATGGTTTTGTGCGTACTGCCTTGTGGAAGCATCTAGAGACCCGCCATCTGAATGAAGCATGCACTCAGATTATCTTAGGCCTTGAGAGTTCAGAAGAGAGCTTGAAACTCTGGCCTTATGACTTTGAACTCAAACTAGAGATCACTATCTCAGACACTTTAGAACTTAGCCTCATCACCACTAACAAATCAAATAAGCCCTTTACCCTCACCCAAGCCCTTCATACCTACCTTCAGATTACAGATATCCATGCAGTTCAGGTAGAAGGTCTTCAAAACAAGCCTTTTTACAATAAACTTGATGACACCTATGGCAATGTAGAAAAGGAGACCTTACATTTTAACAGCGAAGTCGATAGGGTTTATCAAGGCCTAGATAAGCCACTCATCTTAGTTGATAAACAAAAGAAAATAGAAGTAAAAACCGTGGGCTCACAGAGTGTCGTGGTATGGAACCCTGGGGAGAACTTTGCAGACAGTTTTTCTGACTTGAGTGATTATAAGAGTATGCTCTGTTTGGAGAGTGCTAATGCCTTAGACGATGCCATAACCCTCAAACCTAATGAGACCCACACCTTAACAAGTATACTTTCGCCATTTTAAAGCTACTCTTTATGACCGCGATACCGCATGATAAAGATAAACAAGGACAAAGAAGCGATCATAATCCCAATACCCGATATCAGATAAAAGGCATGTATCATCTGTGCGTAGTCACTCAAGGCAATCTTAAAAACTACCATCAGTGCTTCAATGGACAGAGCGATGATAATAGAGGTTAAAAAACGTGCGAGCAGGCGGTTTTCAAGGTTGTTTTTTCGGCTAAGACTTTTATAAAAAACCTCATGCTCCAAGATAGTCTTTGAAAGATCAAAGATTGCCAAGGCTAAGGTCAGCGCGATGATGGAGCGAAACAGACCTGAGAGCAACTCGGTACTATCGCCACTTAAGAAGACCCCTACAATATAGACACTGTACGAGATTAAAGCCAACGAAAACCCCGCCAAAATAAAACCAAACAGCCCATAGACATAGCGCGTTATCTTTGAGAAGCGTTCATGCCCCTCAATTAAGGAAAGCTCTTTTAAAAGTGCATAGAGTTCAAAGTCAAAGACCATGTATTCGCCCTCATGCAAGATGGTGATGGTGATGTAAGGGGTTGCACTGCGTGAGTTAATGTAGGCGTTGGAGATATAGATATTATCTTCTCGAAACTGTACGCGCTCAAGAAGGTGTTTTTTATCAACACCTAGATAAGAGACATCTTCACTGTATTGGGTATACATCGGTGTAGATTGTTTATAATTGGCATTGATTTTATAGGTCGCTTTCAACGCAGGAAAAAGGGAGAAAAGCGCCTCATCTTTCATCTTATCATACTGACTTAGATCAATACTCTCAATGATGGAGGTTAAGGAATTTTCAATGAAATTCCTCTGTTTTTTGTATATAGATATAACTTCTTTCATACCTACCTCGATTCAAGTCTAGCCCATTAGCCTTCAAGCAAGGTAACGCATCATCATAACATGGGGTTACGAAAAAAGAGATAGCAAAACACAATTAGTTCGAAAAGCTAAACTAGCTTTTGTAAAGTTCTTGTGTAAGCTCTATACTATTGTCTTCATCAAGAAGCGTCAATTCAGCATCACTGATATTACATTGCAGTTGCATAGAACGACTCGCTAAAACCTCTAGGTCTGCATTGGCCTTTAAGTTGATAATGCGTAGATTTTTAAAGCGTTTGAGGACTTTCTCATTTTGCTTATACCACGAGCTCGCCGCACCTTCTTGATAGGTATAAATGATAACCTCATCCGCCCTACCGCAGGCTTTTTTAATGCGCTTCTCATCAGGTTGTCCAAGGTCTATCCAGAGTTTAATATCCCCATCGAGCTTCTTCTCCCATAGATCAGGCTCGTCATCTTGACTAATCCCTTTTGAAAAAGCCAAATCTTCACTCGCATTCAGAATGAAAGCCACCAACCTTACCATCAATCGAAAATCTGTCTCAGAGGGGTGTTTTGCCAATGTTAAATCATGCTCAGCATAATAATGGCTGTCCATGTTTGCAATGTTAAGTGAAGCCTTATAGATCGTTGCACCCTTGGCCATTAAAAGTTCCTAAACACAAGATTTTTTAAGGCACGTTCAGCGTCTTTACTCGGAAAACTCTCTAAATTATCAAGCCGCTTTACAAAGCTAAATTCTGCGGCTTGCTCTTGCATTAGATCCTTAAGAAACTGTGAGTTTAGATTGGGTGCATTCAGACAGGATAAGACCGTACACTCATCTGAAGCCAACTCCCCTAAACGTCGAATAATCTTTTCATAATCCTTCGTCGCTGCAAAAGAGCCTCGCTGAAAACTTGGTGGGTCGATAATAATAAGATCATAAGGTCCCGCTTTTTTAATCCGCGCAAATGATTTTAAGATATTGTAAGGCATGTACCGAATTGCCCCTTTGATTTCTAAGCCATTATTGCGATGATTATCTCGGCCTGTTTCAAGAACCTTTTTACTCATATCCACATTCACCACAGATGAGGCCCCGCCTTTTAATGCTGCTACGGAGAAGGCACAGGTGTAAGAGAAGAGGTTTAAGACCCGCTTCCCCTTGGCATCTTCTCTTACAAACTGACGCCCAAGTTTCATATCAGGAAAAAAGCCACTGTTTTGGTTGTTTAGGAGGTTGAGTTTATACTTTAGCCCTGCTTCTACCGCAAAGTTTTTCTCAGGAAGGTCTCCAAAGATGACCTCAGAGGGTACCTTAGGAAGGTAACGTCTTTGAAGGACAACGGCCTCATAGGCCCCTGTCTCAAAAAGTCTTTTAAAGAGTGCCTGCAACTCTTTATCTAAGTTCTCTTCCACCTCATCAAAATAGGCAATACTTAAGACCTTGTCAATGGAGTCAATGGTAAGAAATTCCCACCCCGCATAACAGCCGCCACGTCCATGAAAGAGTCTTAAAAACTCCTCATTTTTATCTTTGATTTTTTCTAAAAGTTCGTCTTGTAATATATCTATTGTAAACATAAGGGTATTGTACAAGAATTTAGATTATACGCAGGCCTGCAAGCAGACCCTTTTGGCTAAAGAGGAAGGATACTCTCTTTGTACACATAAGCTTTGGGCTAAAGCTGAGACCTCTGCCTCATCTAAATGTTTTAAGTCTTCAAAGTCTCGTCTACCTAAAACATGCTTAGACAGATATCCAAGTCCTATCAGTTTCTCAGTTATGCTATCGGCCATACTCAGTACGGAAGAGGCCTTTACAATCTCACACCGTGCATAATTCTCATCTTCAAATGAGACATTGGCCGCGCGTAAGCTATCATCATCACCTGGTATCTGCTGTGCTCCATACAGCGGCTTAGAGACTACCCTTGCCTTATTAAACCCCGGGATGTAATAAGCTAAATGTTCTATGGCTAAGGTGGAGCGTTCTTGCACATCAACAGGGCTCCACGCTTTTTCAATCTTGTGAATGAACTTCATATCTAGCTTTGGGTAAGCACTCAGTTGTGAACTTTTCACCAACCCTTTTTCAAAGAGGGTAATGGACTTTGTCATCCCATGAAGTTGAAAATAACCATTAGGATAGGGCGTAAACTGCGCCATCCCCTTCGGCGTTCCCCTCTCTCCTAAAAAAACCACCTCTGGCCAAGTTTCCTTAGTGTCACATTGAGTGACGTAGGCCGCCTTAAACTCCACAAAACGCTCACGTTTAAAACCCAGCATATCATCAACTTTTCCCGTTTGAAAACCGGCTGCATTAATTAGGTAGTCAAAATCGTCTTCATTTGTTTCACCTAAATGTTCACTCTTAACAGACCATAAACCTTGTTTTTTTGAGATATCCACTACCTGATGGTTGAGCTTAATCTCACACTGCTCTTTATTTTCGAGTAAAAGTGTTGCTGTGGAGGCAAGCCTAAAAAGATTGATACCAAACTCTTGCACCATGATAAGCGGGAACTGTACCTTCTGCAAGTCGATGTTTTTAAGTACTGGAATAATCCACTCATCAAAACTCGAAGGCATCCCTTCAAAAACACACCCTTTTAGACGTTCTACTTCTTCACGTTCATAGCATTTATAATATTCACTAGGTGCTCCCAAGACCTCATTTAAAGGATCCACTTCACACATCTTCGTGTAGGCATTTTTTAGCATCTTCAAACGTGAAAAGAGCTCGTTTGGACTTCCCTTATCTTCAAGTGGAACGGCAATCACCGTAGGTCGATAATCAATAGCATGGGGATAAAATTTTACTAAGTCGATGGACTCTTGAAGCAGGGTCAAACACTGCTCATCTGAGATCTCTCTGTACAGATTACCCCCTGCATGAAGGTGGCAGATAGGCGGGCCATTAACCAATGAGGGGCCTTTTTCAAATAGGCTCACCTCTAAGTTGAGCTCACTCAGATACAGTGCCACTGTCGAACCGGCGATCCCCCCTCCAATCACAGCAACCTTCGCTATTTTTGAAACCTCTTTTCTCATACCCTACTAACTTTCACCCAAGAGTGCAACACACTCATAGATATCATCCACCACTGCCTCAGGCAAATACGTTTCAATTTCTTCATTATAGTTATAACCGTAACTTACCCCAATGCTCTGTATCTTGGCTGCTTTCGCTGCTAGGATGTCATTTTTTGAATCCCCTATCATCACTGCTTCTTTGGGGTCTACTTCTAAGACTTTACACGCTTCTAAAAGCGGCATGGGGTCAGGTTTTTTCTTACTCAGCGAGTCACCACCTAAACACAACGTAAAGAGCTCATCTAACCCAAGTCCCTTTAAAAGCGGGTCAATAAAGGCGTAAGGTTTGTTGGTCACAAGCGCTAAGATGAAGCCCTTTGACTTGAGTGCTTGAAGGGTTATTAAGACATTAGGGTAGCAGATGGTCTGTTCACACAGATGTTTCTCATAAGAGGCTAAAAAGAGTGTTAGGGCCTTCGTAAAAAGTTCTGATTCAAGAGAAGTCTCTTCATTTGCACCCGCATCTAAAGCTCGTTTGACTAAGGTTTGTGCCCCATTTCCCACCCAAGCACGGATAGTATCTACTGAAAAAGTTTTTCGTTCTAGTGCTCTTAACATATCATTAATTGCCAAGGCAAGATCAGGAACGCTGTCCACCAGTGTCCCATCAAGATCAAAAATCACTAGCTTTTTATCTACAAACATCTCATACCCCATAATAAATTATGGAACTATAACTAATTTTCTGTACGAGCTTTTTAAAAAACAGAGGCATTTTTAAAATTAAAGTGACACTAAGAATCTATTGAGCGCAACTCAATCATCAAAATTAAGGGGAATATAGGTCTCATACATCTCCCACCAAGCGGCAAGGTCACGTGCTTCTTGGGAATCATTTTCATACACAATAGCCTTAAAACTAGCCTCATCCAAAGCCTTCAAGCTTTCATACAACTCTTTGACACAGTCCACGGGGTAATCATAAGACATTGCACATTCTAGGATATGTTCAGCTACCTCTTTACCTTGTGAAGTCAAGACGTAAGCATAGAGCTGACAGGTTTTACGCAGTTGAACTTCTCTGTTAGTAGGGCTCATTTTCTGCTCTCCTTCTTATAAATTGAGTGTGATTGTACCCAGCTTACCCATAGAATGTACTAATCTATTTCATCTAAGTATTTTTTATAAATATCAAAGTGGTATTAAAAAAATCTGGTATAATCATTGCACAAAGGATGGTGGCGTGTTTCAAAAACTTTTTTTACTTTTTTTGATGATGTTTTTGACCTTATCTACTTCTGAGGCTAAGAGTAGTGATCTTCTTTCTAAAGAGGATAAGGTTTATTATTTTGGCTTTGATCTGCGCAATTCTATCACTTCTGAAGTACCTAAGTACAAGCCTTTTTTGGAGTACCTTCACAAAAGCACAGGATATACATTCAAACTCTATTTAACCCCTATTGGTACTTCTGCAACACAGATGCTCTTAAAAAACAAAATTCAGTTTGCAGCCATTGGAGCCATGGGCTACCTTAAAGGAAAAGATCAACTTATCCCCATAGTACGTGGACTCAATCAGGATAATAAATCCACTTACCATTCCATGCTCATCACCAAACCCGATAGCCCCATATCAAGTATAAATGAGATAGCCGGTAATAGTATTAGCTTTGGATCTGAGACCTCAACCCAAGGCTACCTCATCCCAAGAATCATGTTTGAAAAGTACCATATCAGCTTAGATGACTTTAGCTCTTATCGCTTTAGCTATTCCCATCAAAAATGTGCCCAAGCTGTTATTCGTAGAGAGGCCGATATCTGTGCCTTACAAGACACCCTTGCCACACAATTAGCCGGTAAAAATCTCGTTAAGATTATTCATACCTCTGAGCCTTATCCCTCTAGTGGTATCGTAGCCAACAAAACGGTTCCCGTGTCTGTCATTAACAAGGTACGTCAGGCCCTCATTGATTTTGATCCACAAGGCAAAGATAAACAAGGCCTTCTCAACTGGGAAAAGACGGAAATGCCCCATGGTTTTGAAGCAGCGCATGAAGAGGATTACCTCCCTTTATATAAATGGGTAAAACATTTCAAACTTTTAGAGAATTAAGTTCTTATTTAAGCCCACATCTACCACCCCTTAACTTCAACATAATCAGCTATAATTACCCTACTTAAACTAAAGGTTCCACCCATGTCAAAATTTCCTTCTCTTCTTTCACAGTTTCGCTCTTTTTACTTTAAAAACGGAGTTTCTTCAGAGACTAAGTTTGATAACTTAGAGGATGCCATAGAATATTTTGCGGTTTTTGGAGGAATGGGTTGGAATGTTAATATGACGCAAGAGTTAGATGAAATCATTCAAGATAAGGTGCTAAAAAACTACCGCTACATTCATGGTGATATCACGAAGATTACTCAGTCTAATAAACTCTACCATGCCCTACTCTCAGCTATTGCCACGGGTGATAGACGAGAGCATTCTGCCTTTAAAAAAGCCCAAGTGGGACGACATGATGGTGAAGAGGCCATTGATTTCTTAGTCGATCATGACCTTCTTGATAAGGACAAGTCTCAAGCTAAACCCTTAGACACCAAAGAAGAAGTTTCACAGAAGTTGCTCTTTACGCTCCCTTTTATGCGGTTTTGGTTTGCAGCTATTTCGCCCTACTATAAGAGCATCAAAGAGGGAAATTTTACCGAGTTTTTTAAAGCGTGGCAGAACCTCAAACCTGAGTTCTCCCATTTCATCTATGAGCGTCTGGTACTTGAACTTGTTAAAAAAAGCTTTGAGAAGAGTGACCCTATTCAAAAGATAGGTTCGTACTGGGACGCAGATAATGCGCTTGATATCTTGGCTAAAACAAAGTCAGGTAAGATCATTGCTGGAACATGGAAATTTTCAAAATCTAAGGCTAAAAAATCAGAACTCACCAAACTCAAAGCCACCTGTGAAAAGATAGACCTCCCTGCTGATATCTACCTTATCTTTTCCAAAAATGGCTTCTCAAATGAGCTTAAAAGTGAAAAAGGTGAGTCTCTAAAACTCTACACCTTCAAACATCTGAGCACACTCATGCAAGATTTAAGCCCAAGTGATATAATAGAACATACCAATAAGATGTATTAAGTCCAGCGTCTCTAAGGTAGCACAAGAGGCAAAAGTATCTGCTTGTATTTGAATTTGACTTTATTATAATACTCTTCTTGTATAATGCCTTCAAAATAATTACAAGAAGTGCTTTATGAATAAAACCCTCCTCTCTTTACTCCTCGTTGTTTTCCTTAGTGTTGGAAGTATCGCTTACTATATGCTCGTTGTTAAGCCGGCTCAAAATGAGACTTTTCTCTCTTTTGTACATATGGGTGATATCCACGGTCATTTACTTCCACGAGAGCATATCCGTGAAGGTGAAAAACGTTACAGTGAAGGTGGTTTAGCACGACTGTATACCATTGTACACCATCTACGTGAACGTGATGAAGATATGATTTTAATCAATACAGGTGACACTATTCAAGGTTCTGCTGAAGCACTGTTTACCCGTGGAGAGGCGATTGTTAAGGTCTTAAACACCTTTGGCATCAACTACTACGCACCGGGAAATTGGGACTGGGTCTATGGAAAAGAACATTTTAAAGAGCTCTTTATGGGTGAAAAACCCCTTGCGCCTTGGACACCACTCATGGCAAATGTGTATGATGAGGCAAGTGGTAAGCTCATTGCTCCTGCTTACAAGATACAAACGATTAAGGGCATAAAAGTTGGTTTTATCGGTTTTAGCTCTGAACGCGGGCCAACCCTTGTTGGTGAGACGGTTACACAAGGACTTCGTTTTAGTGATGGAAGCAAGGAGTTTAAGCAGTATGTTGCTGAACTACGTCCTCAAGTCGATGTGTTGGTTGTGCTTTCTGAACTGGGCCTAGCGCGAAATATTGCTCTCGCTAATGAAACAAAGGGGGTTGATTTTATCTTCTCCTCTGATATGCATGAAGAGACACCTAAGGCCATTCAACTTAAAAACGGTACGGTTTTGATGGCTGAGGGTCAAGATGGTACGCGTATTGGTGAGCTTAATATCTTACTAAAAGATAAGAAACTGCTTGGACACCGTTTTATTATGCATGAGGTCAACCGAAACATCCCTGAGAACAAAAAAATTCAAAAGCTCATTGAAGAGCTACGTGCACCTTTTATCAATTCTACTGAGGCTAAAGCGTTTATTAACCCTATCTCCAAACGCCCGCTTCAAGGTGCTATCACTGAGATTGTGGGAGAGAGTGAAGTGCCACTTGCGCGCAGTAACTTCTCAGGTGCCAAGGTTCCTGCTGTAACAGAAGGAAGCTCACATAACTTTTTAGCCGATGCCTTTAGAGTACAGGCTAATGCTGACATCGGTTTGATTCGAGGGTTTAGATACGGAACCACCGTGCGTAAGGGTGCTATTCGTCGAGAAGATATCTATTACTACATCCCTATCGGACCTTTTATCGCTAAGGGTGAGATCTCTGGGGCAGCCATTAAAACCTTGTTAGAAGACTCTGCTGAGGGATGTTTGGCCAAAGAGGCGAAAGAGAGACAAGGGGGATGGTTAGTGGGTGTTTCAGGTCTGCACTTTAACCTTAACTATTATGATAAAAAAGGTGCGCGTATCTCTAAAATAAGCGTACTCGATAAAGAAAGTGGCACTTATCTTCCTCTTGAGATGGACAAGTTCTATACCCTTGCCTCGTATAATTATGACACCAGCCCTAATAAGATTAATGGCATCAAGGCCTCCCATATCAAGCGTGTTAAAAATGATAAAGGCGAAGCCCTTGATGCAAGTGAGGTCGTCGAAGCCTATCTTAAAAACCATAAGGCAAACCCTGAGCTAAACCGCATTACTCTTGATAACCGGCTTCCTCAACCAAAATACGAAACTCCTGAGATACAACCCTTACCCTAAGGAAGGTTCTCTTTAAGACCTACTCTTTCAAGGTGCTATAATACCTTAGGAGATACTCATGAATGAATTTGACCCTGTAAAATACAAGGCCATGGTTAAAAAGTTTCAAGAAAATGATGATCCCCTTGGCTGGTTTGATAGTATCTATACAAATGCACAAGGCAATCATGAAAATGTATTTTGGGCGGATTTAGAACCCAGCCCTTATTTGCTTGAGTGGTTGCAAGCAAACCCGGCAACCTCGGGTAAAAAAGCGATTGCTATTGGTTGTGGTGTGGGAGATGATGCTGAGGCGATGAGTGAGGCAGGTTATGAGGTCACCGCCTTTGATATTTCACCTGAAGCGATTCGACTCTGTAAACAGCGCTACCCAAACACAAACGTGAATTACCTCGTTGCAAACTTGTTTGAATATCCCCCACAGTGGAAAGAGGCCTTTGATTTAGTCTATGAGTGCAATACTATTCAAGTCCTTCCTGGAAAGTACAGAATTCTAGCTAGAGATGCGATGGTCTCTCTTCTTGCTAAGGATGCATATATCTTGGTCTCGTGTCGTAGTCGTTTAAAAGGTGAACAAGAAGATGCTATTCCCCTTCCCTTGGACAGAGATGAGATAGACTGTTTTAAAAATTATGGCCTAAGTGAAGAGAGCTTTTTAGTCTATGATGATACACAAGAGCCTTCTGTGCCTCATTTTTTTGGAAGTTATAGAAAATGACACAAGAAGAAAGAGTTTTACTTCAAGAAAAAATACAAGATGAACTCAAGACTCTGGATAAAAACATCGCAGCCTTACAAAAATATTGTGAACCTATCCCTCCACAATGTGCCTTAGGAGATTTAGCGCGTTTTGAATTGATGCATGAGCAAGAGGTTTCAGAAAAAGCCTTGCTTCAAGCCCATAATAAAGTAAATAAACTAAAACTTTCACTTTCCAAAATTAATGAAAAAGATTTTGGAATCTGCCAAGAGTGCGAGGAAGAGATAGGCTTTGCACGTATGAGCCTTCTTCCTGAATCCCAATTATGCATCAAATGTGCATCATCTAACGCTGCAACATAAGTCTTCTTTATTAACATCAAATAATTTTTATTATTATTTTTTATTATTGATTAACCTTAACTTTTGTATACTTCCACTTTTAATAAATAAACACAAGGAAAAATAATGAAAAATGTAATAGCTTATCTAATGATGTTACTTGCAATAATCACTTTTAGTGGTTGTGGAGAAGACAAAGAATCAGATAATAACAACACTACAGAAGCTTCTCTTAATGTCACTGTCACTAGTCAAGATGGTGCCCTACTTAACCTAGCAAAGGTTAGCATAGCAGATGTCTCTGGAACAACCAATGAAGAAGGAGAAGTAACACTGGGTGTTTCACTTTCAGAAGAAGTTGTTGTTAAAGTCTCTCAAGCTGGTTTTGTTAACCAAGCGGTCACAACACCGGTAAATGAAGAAACAAACCTGCAAGTTGTCATGATACCGGTAAAAGAGACATTAAATATCGCTAACATTGAACAAGCACAAGTTATTAAAGCAACAACCTTAAATGCTCAAATCACTCTTCCAACTAATGCCTTAGTTGATGTTAATGGAAATGTTGCTGAAGGCAATGTAACACTTAACCTAACACCATGGGACATTACAAACAGTGATATTGCCGCTATGCTTGGAAATGGTCAAGCCCTTACCTTAAACGGTGAGAGAGTAGAATTGATTAGTGCTGGTATGATGAGTGTTAGCTTTTATGATGAAAATGGAAACTACCTTCAACTAGCACCTAATACTACCGCTCAACTGCAAATGGATCTTCCGATAGCAAGTATCAACAATGAGCCTCTAGCAGAGGGAAGTACAATTCCATTATGGTACTTTGATGAAGAACAAGGTCTGTGGACAGAAGAAGGGACAGGTACAGTTGTCGCTTCAGTAACTTCACCCGTAGGTTTAGCCGTACAAGCAGATGTGCCTCACTTCTCAACATGGAATTGGGACTTTTACTCTCAAAACCCAGGCAGCGTCAATGTTAAATGTCTCAATAGTGATCAGACACCTACTGCATGTAATGTAATCGCAGAGATAACACTTGAAGATGGCTCAAAATTTACAAGATCAAAGTCAATTCCTCTTGAGGGTGCTACCGTTGTCAGAATGCCATCAAAGGCAAATATTGTATGGAAAGCATCTTTCAAAGGACTCCTTGGCTTACAAAACTCAGGAGTTTCAGGTGATGTTGTTATTACCCTAGAAGAGCCTACAACAAGTAACTTTGTACAGTGTAAGATTAATGGAAAAGCAACGGCATGTACAACAAAAGTTCAAAGTCAAAATGGTCTATCACGTGAATATTCTATTCCTGCTGACGGAGCTACTATACAAACTGCCTTTGAAGGAGTGAGCACATTTACATGGGATGCTCGTTCTTTTAATTATGTTCAAGGTACTACTATTTTGTACTATACAGGCCAAACAACTTCAAATACCACACAAGCTGTAATCATCAATCTTGACACAGAAGTTCAAGAAAGCACAAAGGCAAATACTGTACTTGTTGGATGTGTAAACGGCAATGGTGTAACTGCAACAACATGTGATATAAATGTTGGTGATAACAGTGAAGGAGGTGACTTTTTCGTTTCTTTTAAAAATGTACCTATCGGATCGTATGTTACAGTAACCCTACCAGAAAATCTCAATGATGGTTACTTTATTAATTTTTATGGTGCAGGAAAAGATGATGCAGGCCAAATTACAGGTGACGATGGTAACGAAGAATTTGTCTCTACTGACTTGAAAAAGGGACAAATTATCGATATTACACTCAATCAGCCTATAGCACAATAATCTAATAAAACCTCATTCAATCCATCTGTATTGACAGCATGGATTGAATCCTAAATACTTCACCTATACAACAAACTCCACAATATCCTCAAAAGGTTCTCTTTGTTGCGTTGATTGTTCATTAATACGATACCCCAAAGGAAGTAACATCGCCACCTGGTACTTACTTGAATCGAGTTCTAAAATTGCTTCTACCTGTGCCTTATCAAAACCCTCTATCGGACAAGAGTCTATCCCAATATAAGCCGCTGATGTCATCATGTTTCCAGCGGCGATATAGGTCTGTCTTGCTGTCCATGAATAGATGTTATTATCGCTACTTAATACATCTTTGAGGTGGTTTGCATAAAGTTCTAGATAAAAGTCTAACTGTTCTTGAGGCATTTCACGTCTTGCAAAACGTTGTTTAGGAATACCTGATTCTACCTTTACACTCTCAATCCCCGCTAGAACCACCACCAAATGTGAACATGAGGTAATTTGGACTTGATCCCAACAAGCAGGACGTAGTTTAGCCTTTAACTCTTCATTTGTAATCACTAAAAACTTCCACGCTTCCATACCAAAAGAAGAAGGTGATATTCGCCCTGCTTCTAAAATAAAGTGCATCTCATCATCTGTGATCTTCTTTGTCTCATCAAAAACCTTACACGCGTGTCTAAAGTTCATTGCTTTCATAAAGTCGTTATTCATTTTTATGCCTTTTGTAAAATTGTTTCTATAGTCTCAATAGGATAAGCTTCCGCCAATCCCCACATTTTGGCTACCCCGTACGCATTTTTTGCAATGGCAGGGATATCCTCTTTAGGTATCTTTGCTTCTTCAAGTCTTACTGGTGAGCCAATACGCTTGAACCATGCTTCTAGCGCTAAGATACCCTCATCGGCACTTTGTAAATTAAACACCTCCTTAGCAAAGCGTTCAAACTGAGGAAGATTTTGATCTTTATACCACTTCATCCATGCCGGAATCACCACTGAAAGCCCGGCACCATGAGGTACATTATACAAAGCTGAAAGCGCATGTTCTATCATGTGGTTAGGGAAGAGTCCCCCCTCTGTGCCTGCCGGTGTTAAACCATTAAGTGCTTGCGTAGCCACCCATGCAAATTCCCCTCTGGCATCATAATCATTTGGGTTCTCAAGCAAGGTCTCCGTGGTCTGCATAATTGACTTGATGATACTCTCAACAATTCTAGAATTAAAGGTCGGATGATAGCTCGCAGTAAAATACATCTCAATAGTATGTGAGATTGCATCTACTGCGGAGTAGGCAAGATAATCCGCAGGAACAGACATCATTAATTCTGGATTGATTACAGAAAGCACAGGATTAACAACTACAGATTGTATAGAGAACTTCTCCTTTGTCTCATCATGTGTAATTACTGAGTTCCCATTCATCTCACTTGCCGTTGCGGCTAAGGTCATCACCGTAAAGACAGGAAGGGCTTGTTTGATTTCAGCCTTATGGCAAAAGAAATCCCAGACATCCCCTTCATACTTTGCCCCTACCGCGATGGCTTTGATGCTATCAGCAACAGAGCCACCACCGACACCCAAAATTGCTTCTACCTTTGACTCTTTGGCTAAAGCAATACCATCATTGACACGTGAGAGCAGTGGGTTACTCACAATTCCATCTAGCTCCTCAAAGGCAATGCCATATTGTTTCAAAGAGGCAATAGTCGATTCATAAAGACCACTTTTTTTGATACTGCCCATCCCATAAACCAGCATTATCTTAGAAATACCCGCCTCTTTGATATAACGTCCAATCTCTTTCTCTTTGCCTCGGCCAAACTCTATTTTGGTCGGATTATAATAGCTAAAGTCTCTGATAATATATCCTTTATAAATTTTATACTGAAAATTATATATCTTACAAACTTAATTATCTCTTACGATACTTTAGGTAAGTAATGGAGTTTGATTACAAGTATGTTATAATTCATATATGTATTATATAAATGAAAAAGAGTATGTCTGTTCGGTTGATGTCACCTTAGATATATTTAATGACAGATGGAAAATGAAGATTATTTGGTTTTTACTTGAAGGCGATAAACGTTTTAAAGACCTGCACTCTGACATCCCTGATATCTCGCAAAAGACACTTACTGTCAAGCTTAAAGAACTTGAGAAAAAAAACATTATTTTTAGAGAGGTCTTTCCTGAGGTACCGCCTAAGGTAGTTTACTCTTTAAGTCCTATTGGTAAAAAACTTGAACCGGTGGTCAAAGAGATGTATGAGTGGGGTTTAGCCTATGTTCAAGAACATGGAGAGCTTACAGCGCAACAAAGTTGTAACCCTCATAAAAAACAGAGTACTTAAACCTTAGGAACTGTAATCTTAAACACAGCACCTTCTGCCCCATTATGACAGCTTAATTCACCATTTAAATGTTTTTCGATTATCATCTTACTCATATATAAACCAAGTCCGGTCTCGACTTTTGCCTCTTTGGTAGAGAAATAAGGATCAAAAATATTATCTATGATATCTTCACTAATTCCTCCCGCATTGTCCGCAATCTTAATAATAACCATCTCCTCTTCATCATAACTTGACACCTCTATCCATTTCGTCTCTATCTTATTTTCAAGTAGAGCATCCACAGCATTTTTAATCAGATTGATAATAACTTGTTGAAGTTCATTAGAGTAGGTCATAAAGTATGAATGAGAGCTATGAGACTTAATTAAACGAATACCCTTATGGTGTAATAAGTCGGAAAAAATATCAACTGATTTATCAATGACTTCCAAAGCTATTACCTTATCTTTTTCCCTGTTTTCCTTAAAGAAACTACTAAAGTCACTAATGGTTTGTGAAAGGTACTCTACTTGTGTTGAGATGGTTTGGGTAAATTCTTCAATATCCTCTTCAAGTTTTTTACCTAAGCTATGTTTCACTTGTATCTGACTCACAACTGCGGCAATGGTACTAAGGGGTTGTCTCCATTGATGCGCAATCATCGATATCATCTCACCCATTGCCGCTTGTCTGGATTGAATCAAGATCATCTTCTCTTGCTCTTTAAGTGCCTCTTTAGCCTCATACTCTTGTGTAATATCTTGATAAATTCCTAAAACCCCTACCCTATTTCCAAGGTTATCCAGTAAGGGAACCTTTGAGGTTGACACCGTGATACGCTGGCCATTCTCATGCGTTTGCGTCTCTATGTAGTTGAGTTTTTGCTTGCCTGTATCGCAGACCTCTTTATCATCTGCTCGATAAAGCTCCGCCTCCTCTTTCCAGACCATATCATAATCTGTTTTACCAATAATTTCACTCTCATCACTTAAATTAGCATCTTCTAAAAAGGCCTTATTACACCCCAGGTAAACACCCTCATAATTTTTCCAAAAGATGCGTATTGGTGCGGTGTTGATGATGGTTTTAAGTAAGGATTGCTCTTGCATCAATGCTATTGAGGTTTGATCGAGTTGGAGTTTAGTCTCTTCAGGTGCTTCGGTCTGAACAAAGACGATGGTTCGGTATTTTTCAGCAATAGGATGATTTAACTGCGTCGTGACATTAAACCATTTTTGCTCACCACTTTTACACTGAATTTTAGCCGGAAATCCACTTAAATCAGTACCTGCTTTTTTCGCCTTTTCAATCTCTTTAAACCATCCCTTTGAGACATAAGCTCGATAATCCGGATCAGGATACGCCTTGCTAAACCAGATCCTATCCGTAGGAATATCCTCAACCGTGTATCCAATGCGCTTAATGAAATTTTTATTGAGGTAAATAATCTTATCAAAGGCCACCCCTTCCTCATCATAAACAAGCTCATTTAGAGCGATAGGGTTAGGCATGGTATCAAGTAGATTAAAGAGTTGTTGTAGATTATCCTGAGTCATTAAGCACTTCTTTTTATTATATAATGCTTTATTATATCATTGCAATGTAAATTTTTATTTAAAAACTAATCTCTATGACTTGCTCTTGACCTTGGTTTTCTCGTACTGTTTCCATTGCTGTTTTGCCCCTGTTTTCTTTGGGCATTGCTGCGGCCACCACGTGAGTTGTTACGGTTTGAGCCACCATTTCCACCGCGACTTCCGCCACCGCCTCCACGTCTTCTTCCGCCACCATTTTGAATCGGTTCTGCCTTGATGGATGGATCAGGTGTAAACCCTTTAAGTTGAACCTTTGGAATACGGTTTTTTGTTAATGACTCAATGTTTCTAAGGTACTCATGTTCATCCACACAAACTAAAGAGACGGCTTGTCCAGAGTTTCCAGCACGACCGGTTCGTCCAATACGGTGCACATAATCTTCAGAGATATTAGGTAGCTCGTAATTAACCACATGTGAAAGTTGGTCAATATCGATACCACGTGCGGCAATATCCGTTGCCACAAGCACACGAACCTTTCCTTCTTTAAAGCCTGAAAGCGCCTTAGTTCTTGCATTTTGGCTTTTATTTCCATGAATGGCTGCAGAGGTAATGCCATCTTTTCCAAGTTGTTCGCACAGGCGATTTGCACCGTGCTTAGTACGGGTAAAGACAAGGACCTGTTGCCAGCTATTTTCTGTAATCAACTGCGTGAGCATCTCACGTTTACGTGCCTTATCAACAGGATAAACAATCTGTTCAACCTGAGCAGAAGTTGCATTAGTTCGTGCTACTTCAACCAAGGCTGGATTATGTAAAAATCCACTTGCTAAGGTCTTAATCTCTTTAGAAAAGGTTGCAGAGAAAAGAAGGTTTTGTCGTTTTTTTGGAAGGACTTTTAAAATCTTTTTGATATCGTGGATAAATCCCATGTCTAACATTCTGTCGGCTTCATCTAAAACAAAGAACTCTACTTCTCTTAGATCAACTGCTTTTTGATTCATTAAATCTAAAAGACGTCCTGGCGTAGCAATAATGATATCTACTCCATTTTTAAGGGTATGAATCTGAGGATTAATACTCACACCCCCAAAAATTACCGTCGATTTAAAAGGAAGGTATTTTCCATAATCTTTCACACTTTGTGCGACCTGAGAAGCGAGTTCTCGTGTGGGGGTTAAGATAAGCCCACGCACAGGACGCTTGCCCTTTGGCTTTGGCGAGGAGGCTAAAAGGTTGAGCATAGGCAGGGTAAAACCTGCTGTCTTTCCTGTTCCTGTTTGCGCACCTGCAAGGACATCTTTTCCCCCTAAAACAACAGGGATTGCCTTTTGTTGTACGGGGGTTGGGGTATCATAACCCTGATCTTTTATAGCACGTAAAATGTGCTCGTTTAAGCCTAGTTCTGTAAATTTCAAATGATTCTCATTTATGATCAAACCTTCTACGCTAATGGTAGGTCGGTCTAGTTTGAAGGGGTGTTTGTTTTTTAGACTTCACTTAAGAAGTCTGTTGAAACGAAGTCAGTCATCGACCGAGGATGCTGATATTGGTGACATTATAACATAAGTTTTATAAATATTTTTTATAAATTAAATTTATTGTAAATATTTTGTAAGAAAACTATTAAGTTGATTGGCAAATTCATGCGCGTCCTTTGGGCCAAAAGGCTTGGGTCCGCCCGTCATCTCTCCACTCTCTCGTATGCTCTCCATAAGGTTACGCATGGCTAAGTACTGCTTAATGTTATCAACAGAGTATAACTCACCTCTATGATCTATCGCGTGGGCCTTTTTACTGATTACCCTATCAGCTAGAGGAATGTCTGCGGTAATGACCAAGTCACCCTCTTGCACCATCTCAACAATCTTATGATCCGCCTCATCCGCACCTTGATCGACGATAAGGTATTCTATGAACTTAGACTTCGAACCAAGGTTTATCTTTTTATTGGCAATGACGTAGGTCTGTAAGCCTAGTCTCTCAATAGAGCGCACTAAGATGGGTTTTAGTAAGTTAGGAAAGGCGTCTCCATCAACAAAGAGTTTCATTAATCAAGTACCCACACATCAAACTTACGGCCTTTAATATTGCCTTTTTGCAACTGTTTATGGGCCTGTTTTATCCTACTTCTGTCTATTGCGACATAAGCCTGTCTCTCATAAATATCGATCTTACCTACAAACTTACCTTCTATACCTGCTTCACCTGTGAGTGCCCCCAAAATGTCCCCTGCTCTGACCTTATCTTTTTTGCCGCCTTCTATGACAAGGGTAACATTCGCGGGTTTGAGTTCAAAGTCTTCAAGCTCTTCTAGGCTCTTTGCCTCTTCAAATCTTCGTGTTTCATTTTTGTAAAAATCCGCCTCTCTTGCCTCATCCTCATCAAAAATAGTAAAAGCTAAGCCTGATTCTCCTGCACGCCCTGTTCTTCCTATGCGGTGGGTATAAGTAGCCTCGTCTTTAGGCAGGTCAATATTTATCACCATATCTAAGGCCTTGATATCTAAGCCTCTTGCCGCCACATCCGTCGCCACTAAAACCGAACACGAACGGTTTGAAAACTGCACTAAAACATCATTTCGCTCGTACTGTTCTAAGTCACCATGAATGGCAAGTGCATCAATGCCATTGGCTCTTAAGGCTTTGGCGATATCTTGGGCTTGTATCTTCATATTACAAAAGACAATGCAAGTTTCAGGTTTGTACTTTGCCAAGATATTCGTTGCAGTTTGCATCTTCTGCGCTTTTTCACTCTCATAAAAGTACTCTTGTATATCATTATGCGCATCTTCTGCTATGGTCTCAATTTTTACCGCACTGTTTTGAATAGCACTGCTTAACTCCATAATCGTATCTGGATAAGTCGCAGAGAACAGAAGGGTCTGTCGCTTTTTAGGCGCATGTGCAATCAGGTTTTGTATCTCTTCGATAAAGCCCATGTCTAACATTCTATCAGCCTCATCTAAGACCAAGGTCTCTAAGAGCTCTAAAGATAAAGATCCCTTTGTAAGATGGGCTAATACTCTTCCTGGTGTACCGACAATAATGTGTGCCCCGTGTCGAAGTGAGCCCAGTTGCGGCCCAAAGGCTGTACCACCATACAGGGTTAAAATCTTGATGTTATGTGTTGCACGAGCAAGTCGACGTAGTTCTTTGGCCACTTGATCGGCCAGTTCACGGGTGGGGCATAAGACTAGAGATTGGACTTTAAAGTTTTTAACATTAAGCCTACTTAAAAGCCCTAAACCAAAAGCAGCCGTCTTTCCCGAACCCGTCTTCGCCTGAGCAATAACATCTTTTCCCTCTAAGATACTTGGCAGGCTCTGAACTTGGATAGGAGTCATCTGTTCAAAGCCAAGTTCTTTTAGATTTTCAAGAGTTGATTTAGACAGGGGTAAGGAGGAAAAGTCATTAGGGTTCATGCATAGCTTCTTTAATGTTAAGTCTTGAAAGTATAGCGTAGATGAGCATGATTAAAGACTTTATCCAATCATGTGAAAACTTTAAAAACTATTAATAATCCACTTTCAAATATATTAGGCCAGAAGGTACTTTAAATGCCTAAGTAACAAGAGGGAAAGAAACACACCTTCCCTCTCACTTCTGCTAAACCTTCTACAAAATTATCACAGCATTTTCATAACTATTATTTAAACTTATCATAAGTATAATAAATTATAATTTCGTTTCAATTTTAGACTCCAGGGGAATAGATGAAAACCATTAACACAAAAATAATGTCATTACTACTTATTGTAAGCTTTGCCTTACCAATCAATGCAAACGCCTTTTTTCTAACCAGTATGATTGAAGGAATGACCTCTGTCGCTAACAATATGGTTGATAGCAGTACAGAAATCTCTTCAGAGATGTTGGATCTTTTTGGTGCCTTAGCAGATGATATTGGTGAAATGGCAGATCGTATCTTGGATATGGCAGACAAAATCGGAGAGATGGCGGATCGTATTTTAGTCATGGCAGATAAAATTGGGGAGATGGCAGATCGCATCGTCGCAACTGAACAGCTTATGGCCGACATGGTTGTACAGTTAGCACAGATTAACCAAAACACAGCCACTATCATGACAGGCAACACGGGTACGCAAAGTAACTTAGCAACGCTTATCATCTCATCAGCCAATGGTGACACTCTCGTTCCTGGACAAGCACCCGTTATTGCCCCTTCTTACGAGGCACCTGAATACTTAGCCTATGTCTCATCAACACTAGCAATCTCTTCAACAACAACTGCTATTTTGGTACATTCCAATGAAGAATTAGCTGAGAAATGGTCTCAACTAGAGAGCCTCTCAAGAGATGGAAAGATTTATATCGCTGTTAGAACCATTGATGGAGAGAATATTTCTTCATTATCTAACGTTTTAACCTATTATACATTTTACTAATAAATCTCTTTTAACACTTCTATTTAAACAGCTCCCATGGTTTTTCCCATGCGAGCAAAGCTTCTTTACATTCACTACTTAAAAAACGTTCACCTTCACTAGGTGGGCAAACCAATGAAAAATCTTCCTCATTCAGACTAAATTTCAAAGCATAAGCATGCAGATAACCACGCTCTTCTTTAGTAGCATCTTCAACTGCCGCATACCGAATATCACCACAAACAGGTGAGCCAATGGACTTTAGTGCCACGCGTATCTGGTGGGTTTTACCCGTATGCGGTTTAATGAGAAAAAAACGCTCATGCACACGAAGTGACCTGCTTATAAATTGTGTGACAGCAGGGTTTTCATTTGTCTTTAACAGCTTATAAGAGCCACGTCTGGCTGAGCCCATATCACCTTTAACCCAGCCTTGCTTCTTTTTGGGTTTACGTGTAGAGATGGAAAGGTAGAACTTCTGAATCCCTCTGTTTTCAAAAAGCTTTGTGAGGCTATTAGCAGTGGCAGGACTTTTAGCCAAAATAAGCAGGCCTGAGGTCATCTTATCAAGCCTATGTACACTGTAAAGCTTTATCCCCATCTGTTTTTCTGCTTTGACTACAAAGCCTTCGCCCTCTTCGCTATGAAAACTTAGGCCTGCCGGCTTGTTAAAAACAAGGAAGTCTTGATGTTCAAAAAAAAGTTCTAAAACCATGAGTCTGAAAAACACTCTTCTTTAGAATCTTTAATAAATTCTAGATAATTTGTATCATTTTGTTTATCAATCTTTTGATATTCGTCATAAGGATAGGCTTTAAAGACCATATTATCCATGCACTCACAATAAGTCTCATTATGTTCACTTAGGCACTGTTTTCTAAGTTCTACGCGTTGGGCATCTTCCCAATCATAATACTTTGTGTAAAAAGGCACTAACACCCAAAGAGCAAAGCCTATCGCGAGTACGATATTAAAACTTCCATCCATCATAAATGACAAAGCTTAAAAAAAGTATTTCTAAGCCTATGATAAAGCTGTCACTGTCCATAAAATCAAACATATTTATCCTTAAAAGTGAAATTATAGCTGTTTACAAGAACTCTAGTATATAATTAGAAAAAAAGATGGAGAAACATATGTCCCCACAATGGATTGTCGTTGGTGTACTTATTGTTTTAGTATATTTTTTATTTATAAAAAAGAAACCTTTAGCGAGTGAAAACACAAAATCTAAAAAGAACAAAGAGAAACTCAATGAGGATGATATGGTCGAGTGTCAAAAATGTGGCACCTATATTACCTTAAGTGATGCGCTTTTAAAAGAGGGTCAATACTTCTGCTCAGATGAGTGTTTAAAGGCTTAAGATGCTCATTTTTGGACACGCACATATACCCCATGAAAAGCTTTATCATATCGCTTCGATTGAAGCCATTAAGCACACCCCGTCTAATGCCACGCTTTTGTTTGACTTTGATGAGGAGGTGTTTGAGTTAATTGGACATGCCCAAGTGAACGACATCAGCTTTGCAGTCAATGTCACCTCACTCAAAGAAGCTATCTTAGTTGAGAACTTGGATGCTAGTTATATTCTGATTGGCAGCTCACTAGCAAACAGCGTTCAAAAAGCCGCTGATACTTATCTCTTTGATGCCAAAATATTAGTACACGCTAAAGATGAGGATATGATAGAAGAGCTTGCTTCACAAGGAGTGGATGGCCTTATCTTTGCCGAGGCGATTATCAAGGTTTCCTAGCCTCAGTACTTATCAATCCCGCTCACAATCTCTACACATTAACTTCTTACACTCTGTGCATAAGGAGTCCATTATGCAATTTACACTTTTTTTAATCATTGCTACAGTGAGCCTGTTTTTAAGCTTTATCTTCATTGCTTCTAGAGCAAGATAAAAGGTATATTTCTTGCTTCTAAGTGAAGATGAAACACTTAACCTTTTTACTCATATTTTTATTAGCCCTTACAGGCTGTTCACGAAAACCTGCTCCCACACCTAAACGCACGTCACACAAACCCACCACGGCTATTACACCTAAGCACCAAAAAAGCACAACCAACCAAAAAACTTCTACTAACTTAGACAAACTCTATCGACAATACTACGCATGGAAGGGAACACCTTATCGATATGGAGGGCTGTCTAAAAATGGGGTAGACTGCTCAGGCTTCGTACATCAAACCTATAAAAAACTCTTTAAAATCACCCTACCACGACAAACCAAGTCACAAGTCACCCAAGGAAAGCGGGTTTACATTAATCAACTTCGCGCCGGTGATTTAGTTTTTTTTAAGACAGGATGGAATGTGCGTCATGTGGGCATCTATCTTGAAAAAGGAAAGTTTGTGCATGCTTCTTCGAGCAAGGGTGTCATCATTTCTACTATGTATACAGGTTATTGGAAAAAGAATTATTGGCAAGCACGGCGACTTTTTTAAGCCTTCTTTTACCCTTTAGAGTATACTCTTTTATTATATATACAAAGGCTTTTTTTATGCAAGAACACCACGCACTTAAACAAGATTATAAGTTTTCTAAAGAAGATGCCCAACTTCTGCAAGCCCTCCAACCAAAGATGCAAGAACTTGCCTATCAATTTGTGGATGAGTTTTATGACCATATCTGGGGACTGGGTAAGACTGCGCAGTTTTTAAAAGATAAAGAGATTATCTCTAGACACAAAGAAAAGATAAGACTCTGGTACATCCATCTTTTTAACGGAACTTATGACCTTCAGTACTTTATGTACCTCTATAAAATAGGTGAAATTCATGTAAAAATTGGTCTTCCGACGCATTATGTTAACTCAGCTATGAACTTTGTGCGCACCTTTGCCTTGCGTAATCTTGAAGAGATTACAAATGAGAAAGAGCAACACCTCAAAGAGATTACTGCCGTTGAAAAGATTATCGACATGAACTTGGATGTTTTAACGAGTTCTTACCGCGAAGAGGAGTTAAGTAAGTTTCTTTCTCTTTCAAAGGTTGAAAAAAGTATTCTTACTGGGCTTAAAAAATTCAACTCTTATGTGAACTTCTTTTTAGCCGGTGCCTTAGCTCTGGTTGCTTTTTTTGCTATTGGTCTGTTTGGGTATGACATCTACCTGCTCTTCTTTTCAGACAAGGGAATCGAAAAAGGTATCTTAACCGTATTAGGAAGTTTACTTGTCTTATGGGCGGCGATTGAGCTCATTCATGAGGAGATTAACCACCTTCAAGGTAAGGGTTTTGCCATTGGTGCCTTTATCATGCTGGCCATGGCCGCGCTGATACGAAAAATTCTTATCTATTCTCTCTCTCCTGATAAAGCCGATGACCTGCTTATTATTGGTGCTGTGATTGTTGGTTTAGCCATCGCTTACTGGCTTGTGGGTGCTAAAAAAGAGAAATCACATTAAATCTACCCTTATCCATAAAGTCTTTACTACTCTTTTAAAGGCTTATGGTCCCCAAGGCTGGTGGCCTTTTATCAATTATGAAGGCTATTATCACCCTAATAATTATCAGTTTCCTCGAAACACCTTAGAGTGCTTTGAGGTCTGCTTGGGCTCGATTCTTACCCAAAACACTACCTTCACCTCAGTCGTAAAATCCCTAAACAATCTTAATGAACAAGATGCCCTCTCTGCTGAAAAAATCAAAACAATGGATCTTGAAGTCTTTAAAGAGTGCATTAAACCCTCAGGCTATTACAATCAAAAAGCAGATTATATTTTAGAGTTCATCTCTTTCTTTGAAGCCTTAGAGGATTCAATCCCCTCTAGAGACGCCCTCTTAAAGGTACGTGGTATTGGCGAAGAGACTGCAGACTCTATCTTGTTATTTGCTTATAATCAGCCAGAGTTTAAGATTGACGCCTATACGAAGCGGGTATTGATAGATTTAGGTTTAGTGGATGAAAATGTGAAGTATCAACAGATGAAGGCCTTAATGCAAGAGGAACTGCAAGGACACTATAAGAGTACTCAAGAACAGGTCATCCTCTATCAAGAGTATCATGCCCTTCTTGTCGCTCATGCCAAGCAGTTTTATTCGAAGAAACCTTATGGGAAAGGTTCTTTTCTAAGAGAGCTTAAACCTTAGCTTCTTGCGCATATAGTTCTTGCTCTTTATTGATAAAGACATCGGCTAAAAAGAAAAATGCCTCTTTCCATGCATTCATAATCTCTGGTGTTGCCGCCTCACCTAAAACCTCAGTAATCGCACCAAGTAGCGCTTCACCTACCCATGGATAATGCTCTGGTTTCACCTTCACATCTACATGAATCTTCGCTACTTTTTCTACACCCTTACCCAAAGCACCTAGGTTGTCAATATTTGCCGCATAAGCATACACCATTGCCGCTAGTTTTTTATACTGATCCGGCTGGGCATCTTTAAATAGCTCTTTGGCTTCAGGATGCTTGTCAAACAAGATCTTATACATTGCTGTCGTAATTGCCTCGCCATGTTCTTTGATAACGGGCGCAGTTGATTTAATAATTTGGATTGTGTTCTCATTCATATGTCATTCCTTAAAAAATGTGATGACGAATTATAAGAAAATAGTTCCTGATAGTTTTTGACAATTGTCAAGAATCAAGGAACCTTATAGGCCTTATCTATGACTTCAAGCTTCTGCTCTTTGATTAAGGCTTTAATGTTTCGAGAAAGTGTTTCTGCACTCATGCCTAAAATAGCCGCAATCTCATATTTTTTAAGTTCAAGTGCCAAAGAGGGATTTTGTTTATAAAAATGTAAAATTTTCTCTTTGGCCGTTGAGGCGATATTAAAATGGATATTTTGCTGCAAAAGCTGAATCTTGTTAATCAAGGACTGAATGATTTCATACGAGATGCGAGGGTTTCGGATAAAGTCTTTCTCAAAGGCTTCAAGGTCTATCTTTAAAATACTTCCATCTGTTTTGAAAACAGCCGATGAGGGAAAGGGAACTTTTTTTAAGATAGCAGGTTCTGCGATAAAAGAGATGGGTCTAAAAAAGCCAATCACAATTTCATTTCCCTTATCATCATGTTTATAAACACAAACAAGACCCTCAACCAAGACTAAAAGATTATCCGAACGCTCCCCTTGCATAAATAAGAGCGCATCTTTTTCGTAATTGGCCAGAGTACATATCTTAGTCAGTGCGGCTAACTCTTCATCGTCCATAAACGAAAAGAGGTAGGTCTCTTTTAAGATCTGCGCTATTGGTCTACTGTTCAAAACCACACTCCTTTAGTACGCTTGCAAAGACCTCATCCAAACCTGCTTCAAAGACTAAGGGCATTTGCGTTAGTGGATGTATTATACTCAGTTTAGAAGCATGCAGTAAAAGTCGATGGGCTTGAAACTTCTCTCTAAAAAAAACATTATGCTCATGCCTTCCATATTTAGTATCACCTACTATGGGATGTAAGATATGTTTCATATGACGGCGAAGTTGATGTTTTCTTCCGGTTTGGGGTTTGAGTCTTAGTAGAGAGTAACGTGTCGTTGGGTATCTCCCCACCGCATAAGGCAATTCAACTTGAGAGAGCTTTTCATACAAGGTCACTGCCTCTTGAGCCGCTTTATCTTCTCTTGCCCTAGTATCTGTCATCTTATCAAGTACCTCTTTAAGGGCATAGTCTATCTCCCCCTTCTCATCTGCATACCCCCGCACAACAGCGAGGTACTCTTTTTGAAATTTGCCTGCTTGCATCTGCTCACTAAGGGCTCTTGCAACCTCCTTAGAAAGGGCAAAGAGTAAGACACCTGAAGTGGGTTTATCTAAACGGTGAACGGGGTAGACGTATTGACCAATTTGATCGCGAAGGAGTTGAATAGCAAAGCGGGTCTCATCTTTGTCTATCCAGGAACGATGCACTAAAAGAGCTGAGGGTTTATTGATAGCAACGATGTGCTCATCTTGATAAAGTATCTCTAAAGGTTCTTCTTCCATTAAGCTACACAATGATACGTTTAATCCTAGGGGAGAGACTGGTTAAAATCTCATAGCCTATGGTACCCGCTGCTATGGCAATCTCGTTAGCATCATCAAAAAGTAAGAGCTCTTGCTTTTCACTTTTGTAAGAGCTGTTATCCATAGAGACGCGTCCTAGAAGTTCATCTGCATCTGGCGTAAAGTAGTTGTTTGAAAGTAATCTAGGAAAACCATCTGCATATCCGATATCATAAGTACTTACGTTCATTGCTTCTTCTGCCTCATAGCTAGCATTGTAACCAATGCGTTCTCCCGCTTCAAGATGGCGTGTTGAGATCTTTTCAGCCCAAAGGGAGAGAACAGGCTGAAGTCCCGTCTCTTCAAAACCTCTGTCTAAATCTAAACAGCCATAGGCAGCGATACCAATGCGCACCATATCCTCATCAAAACTTGTCTCTCTAAAAAGTGCTGCTGAATTACAAGAGTGTCTTCGTAAAGTCTTATATCTGTGTTTAATGGGCTTGAAGTTTTGCTTCTGCCAAAACCACTCTGCACTCAGGGTATCTGCCGATCGATAATGGGTAAAGATTCCCTCTAGTTTAAGACCTTGATGCTGGATCATCTCAACCGCGTCATCCACCTCGTCCATATGCACCCCATTTCGGTGCATTCCCGTATCAACTTTGAGTTCCACACGTGATGAGGCTGAATACTCTGGGATATCTTCTAAAGTGTTAATCGTATAAACAAAGTTACTCGATTCTTGAATTGGAAAACTCGGTGAAAGAATAAGAATATAAGAAAAGTAGGCTTTAATTTCTTGAGCTTCTTGTTCATTTCGCACTACCGCACGTGAAATTCCATACTCTTTTGCCATCTGAGCAACCTCAAGTAGGCCATGCCCATAAGCATTATCTTTAAGTACGAGGGCAATTTTATTGATATCACCTGTTTTTTTTGCGATAATATCAAGATTATGAAAAAATGCTGATCTATTGAGTTCTATATAAGACATGCGAAATTATACCTAAAGTAGTACAATGAGACGACTCCCAGCCGAATTTGAGCCACAATCTTTTATACAGATTATCTTTCCTCACCCAAACAGCGACTGGTCTGCCTACTTGGAAGAGTCCGAGGCTAATTTCATTGAGATTATTAATACCATTACAACCTTTGAAGATTGTCTAGTCATCTGTCATGATCTTGATTATGTCAAATCAAAACTCAAGCCCTCCCCCAACCTACACTGTGTTTATGCCCCGACTAATGACACTTGGGCACGAGACTGCTCTGCCATTACTGTGTATGAAGATGAAAAAGCAAAACTCTTAGACTTTGAATTTACTGCTTGGGGAGGGAAGTTTGAAGCTAGGCTCGATAATGCTCTGACGAAAAATCTCTCTTTCGCCTATGATGCTCCCATAGATAAAATTGACTTTATTCTTGAAGGCGGAGCCATTGAATCTAATGGAAAGGGAACCCTACTTACTACTAAAGCGTGTCTCTTTAATCCCAACCGCAATACACTCGATCAAGAAACCAGCCTAAAAGTCTTGCAAGAGAAGCTAGGTGTTACTAAAATTCTCTGTTTAGAAAATGGTTATCTTGAAGGGGATGACACCGATTCTCATATCGATACCCTTGCACGCTTTTGTGATGCGAACACCATCGCCTATCTTCAATGCGAGGATAAAGAAGATGCGCATTATGAAGCCCTTAAAAAAATGGAAGATGAGCTAAAAACCTTCAAAGACCAAGATAACAAGCCTTTTAAACTCGTACCCCTTCCTTTTACCAAAGCCAAGTTTGATGAGCAGAAGAGACTTCCTGCCACCTATGCTAACTTTCTCATCTTGAACAAGGCAGTTTTAGTGCCTGTTTATAATGATGAAAATGATGAAATTGCTCTTTCAAGGCTTCAAAAGCTCTTTTCTTTACGAGAGATTATTCCAATAAACTGCTCCACACTTATCCGTCAACATGGAAGCTTGCACTGCGTAAGTATGCAGTTTCCTTCTAAGGTAAACCTACAAAGTTAAACAAAAAACTTCAATCATCTTTTATCCAAGCTGCATTATCATAGCCTTAGGAGTTAATTATGGATCTTTCAGTTTATCTAGGCCGTATGCCTATTATGAATGAACAAGGTGATATCTTTGCTTATGAACTTCTGCATCGCTGCTCAGATGAAAATCGTACCACCATTGATGATAATGTTCAAGCCACTGCTCGGGTCTTAGTCAATGACCTTATCTTCTGTATTAGTCCTGAATACTTTATTTTAGAGATATTAGAAGAGTCACTTATTTCTACGCAACTTATTGAACGAATACAAACACTCCATGCCAAGGGTTACACCTTTGCACTCAACCATTATAAGTCAGACGAAAGTTTTTTAGAGCTTTTCAAGCCCATTATCCCCTTTGCGCGTTATATTAAAATTGATATTCGAAGAGACACTCGAGAAAAAATCATCAACATGCTAGAAAGGATCAGGCATCAAGAGATTATCTGTATAGCTGAGAAGGTTGAGGATGATGAAGATTATGAATGGGCTAAGGAAGCTGGCTTTGAGTATTTTGAAGGCTACTACTTTTCAAAACCACAGATTTACATTCGTGAGAGGATAGACCCTGATTCAAAAACATTGCTTAAGCTTATCTATTTTCTTAAAAAAGACGCGCCAATTGAAGAGGTTATTCACATTATTAACACTTCCCCTTACCTCAGTGTCAATATGTTGAAGTTTATTCATCTTCACCATCAAAGTGCCCATAAACGCATCTCCTCTATCGATCAAGCCATTGTACTTTTAGGAAGACAAAGACTCACTTACTGGGTAGAACTCATGACCTATGCCCAAGGTGACACCCCTTATGATGGAGATAACATTTCCTCACCTTTAGGTAAGATTGCCAGGTCTAGGGCGTACTTAATGGAAGAACTTTCCCCCCTTGTACAAGGAGCTAAGCTTCAAGATAACCATGCTGATTCGGCCTATCTTGTGGGTATCTTATCCTTAGGTGAAGCCATATTCCTAAGCAGTTTTAAAGACCTTTTTACACAAATGGATCTTGATGAGAATATTGCTAAAGCCTTAGAATTCAAAGAGGGTACCTTAGGTGAGCTCTTAAAACTCTGTATTGCAGTAGAGCGAAATTCCTTTGATGAGATTGCCCTCTTTTTATCGCATTTAGGTATTTCCCAAAATGCTCTTAATGGGGCTATGATGCGAGCGTATCAGCGCTCTTGTACTTACTAAGGTTTTGTTCAGCCTCTTTTTGTTGAAGTTCTTGCGGATGAAAGAGCAAGGAAAATCCCTGATATAAGAAGAAGCCTGAGGCTAAGAGCATGATGAGAAATAAAATTTTATTTTTTAATGGCACAAAAAGACCCCTGTTTTTAAGGAATTTTAACACATTGAACTTGGAAGATGCTTTATCACATAATTCTCACTAAAAAAATATAGTTTTTTTATTCAAGTTTTCTTTTACAATGTCGATGCTATACTAAATCAAAATTACACAAGCCTCCAAGGGGAGGCTTCATACACAGGAGAAAAATAATGAAAAAAGGTTTTACACTCGTTGAACTTATCTTTGTTATCGTCATTATCGGGGTTCTAGCGGCAGCAGCCATTCCACAGTTTCAAAACTTAAAGCAAAATGCAGAGGCTAACAACTTAGTTAAGACCGTCGTAGATGGTGCATCAGCTGCAGCTAATTCTGCTATCAATCAGATTGATTTAGAAGATGCCAACTTAACTACAATTGAGCTTAACGACCTTATCCAAATTAATGGAAAGGGTTGGACCTACACAGCTGCAGGTGGGGCAGGAACTTACCTTTATAGAGGTGCTAATGATACAGGAGATGTAGGTAGTATTATCTTTGATGCCGCAGGTAGAACCATCACTTATGGTATTACTTGTGCTAGTTTTGTTGATACAACTACACAATCTAAATGTGTTAAAGCATGGCCAGCTGGAAATACCCCAGCAGGGACTATTGCTGATCCAATAATTTTAAACTTCTAATATGCAAAGAGCCTTTACACTTGTAGAGCTTATCTTTGTTATCGTCATCATCGGGGTGCTCTCGGCGGTGGCCATTCCCCAATTTTCCAAACTCACTGACAATGCCAAAATCTCAGCAGAACTCTCTACTGCTTCATCTGTTCAAGCTGCCTTAGAAGCCGTGCATGGAGAGTGGGTGATTAGTGATTGTGACTTTACTTGGGGAAACAATCGCCCTTACTCTGAACTCAACAGTGATGGCTATCCTGCTAGCTTAGGCGAGAGTGATGCTAAACCTTTTAACTACCTTCTTAAAAGCTCAGAAACTGCTAAATGGACACGAACAGGGACGACCTACCTTGGACCTGCATCAGGAAGTAAGGGTACAAACCACTGTAAGACTGGTAAACCCTGTATCTCTAAGTCATGGGAGTATAATGCCAATACAGGTGAATTCAAACTCATTGAACCTTAACTACAATTATTATAAATCATAATTCTAGACAGACTAATATACTAGACTATATAATATATAGATATCGCGAGGAGTTTTTTTTGGAATTGGTTAAAAATACATTAAGCTTTATCTCTTCAATTGCAGACACTCCTCAAAATACCCAAGAAGAAAAACGTCAACATATTTTCTTAATTTATATCGCAGGACTGATGAGTACAGGTGGCTTATTATGGGGAAGCATCTGTCTTTACTCAAATCTTCCCTATCAAGCGATGATACCCTTTGGGTATGGTATTATTACTTCTATTAACTTCACCTATTTATACCTTTCAAAAAACTTTCAAGTTTCTCAGGCAATACAAATTTTCATTAGTCTCTTGCTTCCCTTTTTATTTCACCTCTCTTTAGGTGGATTTATTGCCAGTGGGGCTATGGTTCTATGGTCAATTACTGCTATTTTAGGAGCCTTTACCTTTAAAAAGGCCCCTACTATCATAGCTTGGTTTATCTTATATATTGTACTTGTTTTTATCAGTGGTATCTTAGATGAATACATTGTTGGACTACACCTTGTTGAAGTTCCTACTCATATTAGTATTTTATTTTTTACCATTAATATCTCAACGGTCTCTTTTATTATTTTTACACTTTTTTACTATTTTGTGGGGAGTGAAAGAAAGTTTAGAGATTCACTTGAAGAGAACCTTCAGACCTTGAAAAGTGCGCAAGAACAACTCATTGAGGCAGAAAAAATGTCTTCTTTAGGTGGCTTGGTTGCGGGTGTGGCCCATGAGGTCAACACGCCTTTAGGTATTTCAATAACAGCCGCCTCAATTTTTAAAGGGGAAATAAAAACCTTAAAAGAGGCTGTTGAAACCAATACTCTTAGTAAATCTGCCTTGAACGAATTTATAGAAAACATTATGAAAACAGATGAGCTTCTTATTAAAAACCTAGATCGAGCTGCCCTTCTCATCCGTAACTTTAAAATGATTTCTGTTGATCAAAGTACAGATGATCTACGTGAATTTGAACTCAATTCATATATCAAAGAAGTAGTATCCACCTTGCATAATGAATTAAAGCATCATAAGGTCACACTCACTTTAGACTTAAGTCCTGAGTCTATTCATATGCACTCTTATCCCGGTGCAATTGCACAAATTATTATAAATTTATTACAGAACTCTTTATTACATGGTTTTGAAGGGATGCAAGAGGGTGAGATTATCATTCATACAAAGTGCGAAGATGCAAAGGTAGAAATTTCATGTCGTGATAATGGCAAAGGGGTTGATTTTGAAATTGCTCCTAAGATTTTTGAACCCTTTATCACCACGAAAAGAAACCAAGGAGGAACAGGCCTTGGTCTTAATATCACCTACAACCTCATTGTTCAACAACTCAAAGGCATCATTAACCTTGATACCTCTTATACTAAGGGTGCCTCTTTTATCATTGTACTGCCCTTAAAAATTGAAAAACCACATGAGACACAAGGACATTACGCGATTTAGATATCCGTAATCTTGTTAATTACCCATAAGGCAAAGGCTAAGATGATGGTGCTAATGATAGCAACGACTATGGTTCCAGTTTCCATCTGCATCTGTTATCCTGCCAACTCAACCATCGACCACATCGGTAAAAATATACCCATGGCTAAAAGCAGTACAAAGCCTGCAATAGCTGCGATTAAGATTGGTTCAATCATGGTCGCTACATTATCAATAATGTAGTTATATCGGTCTCTAAAAAGCTTTGATATCTTGGTGAGCATGGCCCCAATTGAACCACTCTGCTCTCCTGCTTTTAACATGTTTAAAGGCATACTATCAAAGAGCTCTGTTTCTACAAAGCCTTGGTGTAAAGTCTTCCCCTCTTCAATAGCATCAGCTACCTTTGAGAGCTGTTCATTCATATAAACGTTATCCACAATGCCATTGGCCGTTTTAAGTGCATCCACAATAGGGATACCCGCTTGCGTTAGCACATCAAAAATATAGACAAAACGCCCTATCATCGCTAAGTAGGTCACCTCACCTACAATGTAAATCTTGAGTAAAAACTTATCCGTTTTTAAACGAATATTTTCACTCTTTTTATACATCTTAGAAAAAATAGCGACAAGCACTATCGCGGAGGCTAAGATATAAGGTCCAAGATTAACAAGGGCATCTTCAAGCCATAACAGAAAACGCGTAGGAAAAGGAAGCTCAAGCTTGGCCGAACGAAACAGGTCCTCAAATTGTGGAACAACGTAGATAATAACGACAGTAAAGGCAATGGCCATCGCAAAGATGATAAAGGTCGGGTAACGTGTTGCTTTTTTGAGTTTTACACGGTTATCGTAAATCTCTTGAATAATATCGGCTAGTCTTTTAATGGACTCCGCAAGGGTTCCTGTTTTCTCCCCTAAATCAAACATCGATATACTTAATGTTCCTAACTGAAGAGGGTATTTCTTAGCCGCAACTGTTAGACTTTGTCCCCCTTCTATATCTTCTAAGATCGATTCAAAAATTGCCTTAATCATCTCATCTTTCGTCCCCTCAATCGCCTGTTCAAGCGAAACATTAATGGGCATACCCGCATCTAACATCACATAAATCTGCTCTAACAAAACAATATAAGCCATATCATTAACCCGCTTAGGCTTGATAGGGTTGTTCATCTTATCTTTAAACTTTTGAATCTTCATGCTCAGCGGTTCAGGTATCTCAGAAATGCTTTGTGCTATCCCTAAAGAGAGGTGTGAAAATGACTTCATAGCTTCGATTTTATTAGCAGACTCCAGTACTTCTACCCCTCTGCTCTTACCTCGCTTGTACTGTATGCGAAAGTACTTCATCTAGATATCTTTCACCACTCTAAGTACATCATCAAGGGTTGTAATTCCCATTGTCGCCTTTTTTAAACCATCAAAGAACATAGGCTTAAAATTATCATGTTCCTCAGCATAATGGGCAATATCATAATTAGTTGCACCTATGGCAATCATTTTTGAAATCTCCTCGGTAATGACTAAAATTTCAGAGATCATAATACGTCCACTATACCCTGTAAAATCACATTGAGAGCACCCCTTCCCCTTATAAAAAAGTGTTGAAGCAGAAATATGTTCCTCTACCTTTGCTAAAAGATCCTTATGCGGTTTTACTTCTTGCTTACAATGTACACAAATCTTTCTCACCAAACGTTGGGCCACAATGCCTAAAACTGAATCGGCTATAAGGTAATTTTCCAGCCCCATCTGTGACATTCTTGAGATCGCTGAAGCAGCGTTATTGGTGTGGAGTGTAGAAAATACCAAGTGACCTGTTAAAGAGGCCTGCGCCGCTGCACCTAAGGTTTCTGTATCACGAATCTCCCCCACCATGATAATATCAGGGTCTTGACGTAAAAATGACTTTAGTGCGGAAAAGAAGGTGAAACCGACCTTCTCATTAACTTGTACTTGCTGTACTAAAGGGAGTTGGTACTCGATAGGGTCTTCAATGGTAAGGACCTTGTTTTGTATATTTTTAATCTCATTCAGCGCAGCATAAAGTGTGGTCGTCTTACCTGAACCCGTCGGCCCCGTAATCAATAAAATTCCATAAGGGGAATGAATAATATCTGAGAATACCTCTAAGTTTTCATCCATAAAACCTAAATCTTCAAGTTTAAGTAAGATCTTTTGCTGATCAAGAATACGCATCACCACCGACTCACCATAAAGCGTTGGGGTTGTAGAGAGACGAAAGTCATAAGAGCCTTCCGCTATTTGCATGGAAAAACGCCCATCTTGAGCCTTTCGCTTCTCTGATATATCCAAATGACCTAAGATTTTAATCCGTGAAACAAGGGCATGATAAATTTCCATATCAAAGACAAAGCTCTCATGTAAGACCCCATCTACACGCACACGTACTGACATATCATTCGCCGATGGTTCGATATGCAAGTCCGAACCCTTTCTGTAAATGGCGTCTTTGATAGACAAGGTGATAAGACGCATAATGGCAGACTCATCACTCTCACTTTTAATCCCCTCTGTATGAATCTCTTTTTTTACTTCTGCCACGATTGAGCGGGTATTTTTAATAATCTCTAAACGTTGAAAGATACGTCTAACGTCATCTTCAGGTGTTAACCTAAGCGAGATAGGCTTTGTTGCGATAGAACGTTCTAGCGCTTCAAGTGCATCATAATTAAGAGGATCAGAAGTGGCAATATAGATATAATCATCATCTTCTTTAAAAGGAATAGCCTTCGCATTTTCTAAAAGTGTATAGGGGTAGTTAGCAAGATTCTCAAAATTAATCTTTTCACCAAAGAGGTCAATAAAATCAACTTCAAGTTGTTTAGACAGAAGAAGTGACATCTGCTTTTGGGTGATATAACCCTCATCAATCATTATTTCACCCATTTTTTTGGCAAAACTAGACTCTTTTTGAAGCTTTAAGACATGCATCAACTGATCATTTGTAATCAGACCCTCTTCAACCAGAAGATCCCCTAAACGTACACTTTTTCGTATCATATCAACCTACCTATACCTATGTTCTCTTACTTGTTTACCCTCTTTAAATACCTTAATATATACCTTTTTCTTCACCGAAACATCAATATAATTTTGTTCATCTCCAATGCGAATATGTCGTGGTGACGTACTCAGTGTTGTAAAATTTCCATTTTTAATAGCTTCAAAAACCTGAGATAAGATGTGGTCTGTTAAAGGAAGGGTGTACGCGCTTAAATCATTTCCCTCATGCATATACTCAGAGATCAATCTTTTTTTCAGTAATAAGGTTGAGAAATAGACGGTTGCTTTTCGCGAAGCAGGTGTCTGTCCAAGACGTTGCTGTAAAACACCAATAAAGTCAATAAAGTCATCTTCTGCGCAGGCATGACCGCTTGCAATGAGTATCTTCTCATCTCGCATATTATCCCTGTAAAGCGTTCTTCCAAGGCTACATGCCAAGGCCATATCCTTAGCCTTATACGCTTGTACAAAACGCTCTAAGTTACTGTTAGCATAGAGAAAGGAAAGAATAAGACTCAGTATTACAACAACTTTCATACTCTCCCTTTATTGGCTCCACTCAGATAAAAGTAGCTCTGCTTTCACTGACTTTTTATACTGAAGAAAGATATTTAAAATACGCCTTGCCTTAGGAGTATCGCCTAAGGCGTACACCGACTTGGCGTAATACAACCAGGCTTCTTCTTTGTTTCTATCCAGTTGGTTAGCGCGTTTTGCCCAGATTCCTGACTGCTTAAATTCTTTATTAAAATAGTACTGTTTGGAGATATAAATCGCCACGGCATAAGATTTCTTTTGATTATATTTTTCTATCCAACTCTCTAAAGAGCGTTTCTCTTGTGTACCTTCAAAAAGATTCACTCTACTGCGTTCTTCTTGTAGTTTTGGTTTTGACGTAGTATCTTTCTTTTGTACAGTTTTCTTAGATGAGTAAACCGGTTTAACTTGAACTTTGGCATCCTTTATTTTTTTCATGGATGCATCAAGTTCATCTGCTGAGACCTCAAGTTTATACTCAGTTGGACGCTGTTTAGGCTGCACTACTTGTTTAGGTTCAACCTTGTTTAGCTTATTTTGTATAGGACTTTCTGCTAAGGTAACTTCTGCCTCTTGCGTATAGGTATATCCCATATATCCTAAAGCAATAAAAACTAAAATGCCTGCAAAGACCTTAAGATACTTCTTGAAATAATACTTTTTATATTGAGCATGCAACTCTTCTAAACGGTTAGACATTAATTAAGCCTATATCAATAGCAGACATGGTCAAAAGTGCCTTTGAAGGTTCTTGAAATTTTGACATATTCATCTCTTGGGCCTCATGTAAAAGTGTAAACTCCGTGTATATAAGCTTTTTAAGGTACCTGAAATTTCCATTAGAGAGTTTATGAATACGTTTGGCTTGGGCTTGATGAAAATCTAAGATGGATTTGTCGTGCGAGAAGATAAGCTGGGTATTGATATACATATTTGACTCTTTAAAAGAGAGCTGTCCCAATTCAATCACCTTATGTGGGCGCGACTTAAAGTGCGATTTTTCTAAGATCTCACGCCCCTCTTTTTCATGCATTGCACAAACAATCCAAAACAGTCGTGAGTCTGAAAGAATACGTACAAATTCAATGGTCTCTTCATTAATAAGTTGGGCCTCATCTAAAAGAATCAAGGTCTTTTTGTCTGCATACAAAACTTCTGCCTGCTCTTTCAAGCTCTCTAAATCATCACTCAGTGGTGTTTGACGCATATGTTTAATCAAACGTATAAAAAAGGCTTTAGGACTTGATACAGGCGTTTCAAAAAGTACAGGTTTGTGTTCAAGTTCTTCATCCTTAGCAAGATGGTTTAATAAAAATGTTTTACCACTTCCCGGCTGACCTAAAAGAAAGATTATCTGGCCTTTTTTATTATTTAAAAGTTTTTTAACACTGGAAATAGCTTGATAAGCTGAACGTACCTCAAAATAAGAATTTTGCGTACCTTCTTCAAAAGCAGAAGCGTATTCTAACCACTTAGACATCTGAGTCCACCTCTTCTATGCTGACCTCAACCTCCTCTTTTTCTTCTTTTTTCTTGTCAAATTGAAGATCTTCTATTTTCTTAATCACTTCCTCTTCTTCAATACTAGGGATACGTCCCTCTTTAATAATCGTTGGCACCACTACAATAAAAAACTCTTTTTTGATATTACGTGTAGTGGTAGAGTGAAAGAGCCGTCCTAGATAAGGAATGTCGCCTAAAAGAGGGACCTTATTATCTTCTTGAAGCTGCTCTTTTTGAACCAAGCCACCAATAAGTACTTTTGAACCATCTTTTACTTTTACAATGGAGGTAAGTTGTTTTACCTTCATATCAGGAGGGATAGAGCGAATATCATTGCTTACTTCTTGGGCATCTTGAGGATCAGGCGTCACATCAGTTGGATTACTACTATCTATAATACGTGAGTCCACAGGGTTAATACGTAAAATAATATGTCCATCATCCGTAATCTCAGGAATAATACTTAAAGACAAGCCCACAAAGACTGAACCTAAAGAGAAGGTAGTGGTCGAAGACGGTGTTCCGATGCCAACCGTACCTACTTGCCCTGTTTCATAACGATAATTGATCTGATCACCAACATTAATAAGGGCAGGCTGATTGTTGAGTGTCATAACCTTTGGTGAAGAGAGTATCTCAACCTCACCTTGTTTCTTTAAAAAATCAAGTAGCCCTTCCATGGTAAAGTTAAACCCAGCACTGTACAAGTCCCCACTTCTAAAAGTAGCGTCTGTACCTCGGTTATACACTGCCCCTGCTGAGCCTGATAAAGAGAGATTAAACTGTGACCAGTCAATCCCGATCTGTTGGCCTTCAGCAAAGGTGACTTCTAAGATACGCACCTCAAGAAGAAGTTGTTTATGCATGCGCTCTTGCAAGGCTGTAATGTACTTTTCTACACGGGCTAACTGCTTATACGACCCACTTACCGTAATCAAACCTGCATCACGGTTAATCATTGACCAAGAGCGTACCTCATTCACATCCCCATCACGTTGTAACATCCCATCAACCTGATCTTTTAGCTCATCCCAAAAGGTAAAGTCTGCTATGGTCTTTGTAGACGTAAAGTCGGAGTTCTCACCTTTTTGAATCGAGTTTAAACCACTGTATTCTGTAATTTTTTGCGTTCCTGTCTCTCGTGTGACCCCCCCACTTTGTTGACCACCTGAGAAACTAGCTAAGTCTTCATTTTGATTGTTCGAAGCCCCTACCGTTACATCTCTTGAAGAGTAGGTACGCATCTGTGTGACATTAATATAATCAATCTTCAATGACTTTGTTTTTAAATACGATATTTTCAGACGTGAAAGGGCTTCATCATAGGTATAAAACAAGTTATGCTCATTTAAAAGCAGTTGAAAAACTTCATCAAGGGTAAAGTCTTCAATGTACAAGACCCCAAGCTTTTTATTTAACTTACTCTTGGTTAAGCTATCTGCATACAAAAGCGTTATCCCACAAGATGAGGCAAGATCATTAATAATATTATTAAGCTTAATAGGCTTAGACGATGTGGGTTCAATGCTCAGTGTAAACAGCTTATTTTCACATCTGCTTGCACTCAAGCTTGCACCCATTAATAAGCCCATTAAAAATGCTAAACGCATGCATCTTTTAAAAAAACTCATTCAGCCCCCTTCTCACGTATACTAAACACACTTTTTTTATTTTTTAGTCTCAAAATTTTTGTCTTTCTACCTTGTTTTAAATACAAGGCATTCTCAGTAATTTTAACCACTTTTCCCCCAGCCGTTTTATCGCCTTTTTGATACCATCTTCCATCAAAAAAGGCCTTATTATTCATAATGGCTGAGACCTCTAAAATCGTGGGCTTTGTAATGCTTTTTCTTGACTTCTTTTTTAACAAAGGCTTAGCGCGTTTAAAAGGGTCATAAGAAGGCACTTCTAGTGCCTTTTTCTCTTTATACAAAAGTTCATCTATGGTTTTATCAATGGGTGCACTAAAAAGTAAGGCTGCCATTAAAAGTAAAATTAAGTACTTCATAGGTGAATCCCATATCCTGTAATCATAATAACAAAAGCCGGTCTATTTTTTCCATCTTCAAGGTCAAAATGTACATTTTTCACCTCAATCAGCGCCTCTTGTGACTCAATGAAACGCAATAACTTTAAAACTGCACGAAAACTGGCTTGACCATGAATGTTAATGGTACCTTTTTGTTCTATGTGCGCCTTATAAGGTTTCTCTTCTTCTTCAATTAGAATCTTATCAATACTCACCCCTAAGGTCACAGAGCGTTTGAGCAGTCTATCCAAGATATCGGCTAAACCTTTAGCATCTGAACTTAGATAGTCCATTCTCTCTAGTTTGACTCTAAGGGCTGTCTCTTTATGCTTTTCATCTTCATAAGCCTTGTTTAGCACAAGCACTTTTTGCTGACTTTTAGCTATCTTGCTTTGATATAAACTAACCTTACTCTCAGCAAGCTTTGCTTCTAAGTCAACCACCTTTGTCTCTTTAACACGGCACTCTTCTTGTAGTCCCAGCCCAAAAAAGTAGTACGAAAAGGCGACTAAGGCTAAGACTACGGAGGCGTACACCATCTGTCTATTTTTCTTAGGCATTACCTCTAACTGTAAGTCAATATCGTTTAACTGCTCTTTTAAACTCATCGTAACACTTCTATCTTACTTTCGTAAATATTTTCATCTAAGTAGATCTCTTTAGTATGGGCCTCTTTATAACCACTTGCCATCCATGCCTTCATAAATTTAGCGATACGATCACGTGAACTGTAGTCAGCGATTACATGAATGTTCATACTCTGTGTTCCATTTTGCTCCATAGATAAGGTAGAGAGTCTGTACTCACTTAACATCTCTAAGGCATCATACATCATCTTTTGACGGATATGGCGCTTATTCATCAGTAGAGGCAGGGTATCAAGGGTGATTTGATGTATCTTGTTGACATCTTTCATACCAGATACCTTCGCTTCACTCTTTTTCACCTCAGACTTCAAGGCTTGAAGCTTCACTCCTAGACTCTTTGTTTTTGCTTCCATCGCTGAGACACGTGTTTGTAACATCTCTATTTTTTCATCTAAATACACACCTTGCATATAAAAATACCCCGGATGTAAGAGTGCTATTAAACTCGCCGCAGCTGTGGTAATAACGAGATGACCCCAATGGCGTTTATACCATGAAGCTTGCCTCTCATATGGGCTAAGATTAAGCGTATTTGGCATCTGGCTATTTTCACACAGATAGATATACATCGCCTTCATAAGTCGGTGACTATCTTCACCTGCATTAATACTACATAATAAAGGTTCAACACTTACATCATCCATACCATAGGCTGAGAAAATAGTATCAAGTCCTTTAAGATTATCTCCATTAAAATCAATGAAAATTCTATCAATACTCTCTATACCAAAGAGGCCACGTTTGTGATTAATAGTATGCACGATTTTTTCAACCTGCTTGGAAAACACAGCTTGAAATTGACCTATAAAAGGAGTCTCTTCTTCTGAATAAGCCTCCTCGACCAGTCCATTTTTTTGTAACATCAAACGGCAACGACCTTCATCTACGCCTATCTCTTTTGCTAACTCTTTAAGGCTTAGAATCTTTCTATGGGCAATGTAAGTACCCTTATAAAACAAGACCGCATAAGCTTCTTCATCGCCTAAATAATAAAAGAGATCTGTCTTTGCTTCAATAGCATGATGTGCATAATAAGCACTGTAAGCAATAAAAGAGGGAACAATCCAGTCAATGACCTTTGTCTTTTTAAGAAGGTCTTCACACACTTCATTCAGCTCTTCATGTGAAGAGGCAAAGGCTTCTACAAGGGTAGAGTTTTCAAACTCTAATACATGCTTAAAAGAGGCTATCTCATAATCAAGTTCAGCCCTTAAGCCACCCTCTTCATGCATTTTAATTTCGGTCTGAATCTCAAGTTCATCTTCACTTAGTGAGGAGGCAAATTTAAAACTTCCAACCTGTAATTTCGACAAGGGAATAGAAGTACCGGCTGCATGTTTTTTAATGCTTGAAAAGTCACAAGCCGTAAGCTTTTCTCCATCAAACAACCAAGCTTCATTTTCTTCAAGGTAAACAATTGGTTTCGAACTCAATCTACCGTCCTTATCTTTTAATTACATTCTATTATAGCGAAACCACTCAGTGCTAACAGAGAAATTGTTTTAGTCTCGCCATTATAACTTAATGTAATCACTTTTGTATCACTTCTTAAGCTGCCTAAGGTAAAGTCATCATCATGTACTCTGCCCTTCGCATCAAAGCAAATTGTGCCCTCATCAAAGCTATCTACATGAAGTTTATAAGCCACTTTAGAATCTACTGCCTTATCTTCTAAGGCAGACTTTTCTAGTCGTATACAGCCATTATTATAATCAACAGGAGCAGTATCTGTACCAAAAACCTTATGCTCATAGCCAATGCCCTTATATTGAGCCTGTCTAATTTTAGCGGCAATAAAATCTGCATCGGCTGAAAGGTAGTCCGTTTTAAAGCTTGAACTCGCCACGCCTGTTAAGATACCAATGATAACAATTACAAAAATAAGTTCAACTAAGGTATAAGCATTTCTCATGGTCGTTGCAGTGTCCTTCTTAAAATTCGTGAAGTCGTATTACCATCCACACTTGCTATGGCTTCTACCTCAAGTAAGACCATACCATGGGTCTCTTCCGATTCGATATTCACAATACTTGCCCCACATGAGCCAAATTCACTCACCCCATTTAAAAGATAATATTTACTGACATTTACATTGGCTGAATAAACCGTTTTCTTCTTCGTTACACTCGGTGGAGTATAACTGCTTAAACAGCTTGTCTTATCTCTAAGACTGACCTCTAAGAGTGTCATCTCAATAACTGAATTAAGATAGAGTTCTAACTGCTCTCTCACATAGGTATCAGCCGTATGTTGCGCGGCTATTTTAGAGTATTTTATGACCACTACCATCAGCCCTGATATAATTAAGATAATCATAATAGCTTGCCATAGTCCGAAGGCTTTTTTAAAATTTAGCATCTAGAATACCGCCTTCTGCTTACTAACATGAACACCGCAGGTGCGTCCTCTAACATTTTTATCCATGTCAATGCTTAAACGGATGATATTATTCACCTCTTGGGCAGAAAATGCGGTAACATCTTGGGCTAAGACTGTGGCCTTTCCAACGCCTCCATCCCCACAATAACTCTCACCCTGAAAGGGCTGATAATCATAAAAGAGAAAGAGTGTATTTACATCAGCACTCGCATTTAAATCGGTGATACAGCTTGAGGTCAGATCAACATCAGCCCCTCTAGCCACCGCGTAAGCAGTTTGCGAAAGGTAATACTTTTCGTAGATAAAAGCTGGAGAGACAGTGTCAGTTATCGTGATACTATCATTTCCCATAGCAATATCATAACTTAAGTTACTATCCGCTCCATGCCATCCAAAGGCACCCGAACAAGCCTCTATCTCCTCGCTCCCTCCATCAAAGGCACCTGCAAAGATGAGATTGATGTCCGCAGAAGCTAAAGCCGTAGAGTTAGGCGTTGCAAGTGTAAGCGTCACTTTATCACTCGCATTCATATCCACAAAGCCATCATAATCCCCACGCAAAAGTTCATCTTCCATGGTTCCCAACCACTCTAACACAGGTCGTGGTGTACTTAAATCTGTTATAGGCTCGCATCCTGCTCCTGGGGTGTAGCCTATCACCGAATTGGGGATTCGGTTATACAGTAAAATGCTCAATTGATCGAGTACAATTTGTGATTGTAAAGAGAGATTCGTCAATGTTTTAGCCTGCGTTGCTCGAATATAGATCGCCTCTATCGCCTTAAAGGTACCCGCCGAGAGTATCGCTAAGACAACCAAGACAAAGATAAGCTCAACTAAGGTAAACCCCTTTTTCATTACCAAGCCCGCTTATTAATCTGAATATGCCCAAGGTTCGCAGAGTAGTAAAAAAAGCTTGAACATAAGACAGTTTTAGAATTGGAACTCACCCCTACACTCACCTCTTTTAACTCATCTGTTGCTCCCGTCGTCGTAAGGGCAGTATCTGCATAATCCACGCTCACATCCAAGGCGTACTGCACCCGACCATTCAAAGTATTTGTTGCATAGCCATCATAATCATCAATATCATCAAAGCTTCCCACACTTGCAAAACTCCCCTTAGGCGTTGCACTTGCGCTTGAGCCTAAACAGTTTCGTGAACCTAAAAAACCACCCACTCTGTAGTCTGTACAGGTGTTCGCAGAAGTATCAAGTATCTTTCCCTCTGAAGTGATGGTATTCTCATCCCAAGGCAGACGAATAATATTTCCCATCAAACTCATCGCGGCAAAGAGCCCATCTTCTTTAATAGAGACTTCCATGGTCTTAGTCGTAGCAAACATCAAACGAGGTACTACCGTAAAAACAATGGCAATAATCACAATAGAGAAGATTAATTCCACTAGGGTAAAGGCGCTTTTCTTCATGCTACTCATCTAAACAGCTTCACTCCCTTTTGCGTATAATCACTGCGATTTTCATCAGGAACAATAGTACCATTAAAGTCACCTGATTCAACTTTTAAGGCGGTGTTATTAGGCACAATACTAAACTTAAAACAAGGATGCATGCTACAATCACTTCCCCCACCATCAGCGTAGCTTGAGCCAAAACCAAAAGGGGCATACCAGAGCCATTTTTGTGTTTTTAGATGGATAGTTGCCTTAGAGGTTGAAGCCGCAGTGATATCAATGCCTTGCTCACCTGAGCTAATAGGGTTATAGTTAAAGCTGTAGCCTCCTAATGCATTATCAATTAATGTATTGCTAGAGGCAACCGCTTGTGTCACTACCCCTTCGTTACTACTTATATGGCCACTGTTCAGGTACCAAAAGAGTCCATTTTGCTGCATGCCTTGGGTGTAAACTGTGTTGAGTTCATTATAGACCTCAAAACTTACTGAATTAGATACAGGCACACTGGTAGTAACAATATCATCCACATAAAGGCGGCCGTAATAGAAGGTGAAATTTCCATCTGCAAGTGTTGTGTCACTGTTAACAACCTTCGATACCCCCGTTGAGGCAATTTGTGCACTTAAACCTCGAACATTAAAAGGAGAAAGAGGGTTAGAGAAGGCTCTGTTAACATTAAAAGCATAAGCCGCTTCGCCCACCCCTAAGCTAAACTCTGCTGCTGCAATACGCAGTGACTGATTGATATCACCTAGCGTTGTACCAGTTGAGAGAAAACTCCCTTGTGTACTCGCATAGTTCATATCGACCGTGTCACTTCCATCTGAAACAATCAAGCCAAAGTTTATGTCCACATCTTGTGCATAACAGCTGGCATTGAAATCTTGTAAGATATCATGGTTTTTATTATTGGCCTGAACACTTACGTAGGTGCTGACATTCATATCATTCACATCTGCCATATATAACCAACTTAAACCTGTCGAAGCACTAATCTGTGTCGAGGTGATGTTTAACTCATAAGGTAAGACGGAGATATTGATATCATCAGCTGTGATAAAACGCTGAGCATCAGGAGTGTCATCTGCATCAATAAAGGCGAATTCACTTCCATTGTTCTCTGCAATACTAATATTTAAAAAGTTCGCTAATCCTGTGTAGTTGGCATCCACATTTAAACTGGCCCCATCTACAAAGGCAACGACCCCACGATTAAGGGTCTCGCCAGCATTACACTCAGGACGGGTCTCTACATAATTGATGATAAAAGAGTTATTACTGTCTGATTCATTATAGCCAAGGGTATTGGCCCCACTTGCGTCTAAGGCTTTAAAATTTAAAAGAAAATTTTCTCCTGCATAGACAGGACTTGTGGAGCTAAGTTCATAAGTATCAGGTCGAATTGCAAAGGTATCAAAGGAGCATGTCGGGCTCTCTCCTGCTTCTGTAATACGCAATTTTTGCACCTTTTTTGCCAAAGGCATGGTATAAGTCACCCCTGCTTCAGAGAGAAGTTTATACCCTACACTCGCCGCTATCTGTATGGGTGCAGCTGCATTATCAAAAATGGTAGTTGCATCATTGGTGATGGCACAATCTAAACAGAGAACATCTGCACAATTAATGATCTCAAGTTTTACAATATCGGCGTCACGTTTCGTCACATTATCATCTTCTCTAGCAACCAAGGCAAGGTCAAGTACAGAACCTACTATCTGCGTCGAGATATTGCCATCAAAAATATCTTTTTCAGCTATATTGACTGCATTTAAGGTTCCTTTTTTCACCTCACCTGTTAAGATAAAAGTCCCATCAAAGACAAAAATTCCAGCTGATTCAGGCGTGTTTGGATTGCCATCTGCCGTGTTACGTTTCTTACTGCGTTCAGTATCTTGTACACTTCCAGGTCCACTTGAACCTCTTAACCTGTCTTCATCAATCACAAGTGAGATCAAGCTATTTGTATGCGTTTTTTTACGAAACCAACCTCCATCAAGGGAGTCACGAGAGTTTAGCCCTGCCGCGACTAAAGGAGTTGCCCCATAGGTGTTAACAAAGTTGGTTGAAACCGCACTATCATCCCAACCATAAAAGATCTTCCCCGTCTGTATGGTCTCAAAAAGAACGGTATTACCCACATCATCAATAAAACTAGCTTGCACATTCGCCTCTGAGATCATATAGGCGATCATCTCCGGCTGAGCAATCGTGCCCACATTCGTTTCACTACGCTCTAAGGCTAGCTTGATATCCGTACCACTAATCTCTGTCGCCACGGTTAAAAAAGGTTCTGAAGGAGAAGAAGGGTCATAACTTGGCTCATTCACCATGCCTTGAATCTGTGTCACCACCACCGGGTTACAAAAATTTCCTTTAGGCGTAATTGTCTCCCATTCATTCGTAGCAATATCGTACCCCTTTTGCACCTTTGTGGTTTTGATATACCCCACCTCTATAATCTGTCCACCCAACTGATAGACTTGGGAGGCACTGTTCGCACCCGTATCGCCTACATTCACCGCAAAATAGTCCACATCCATGGAAATATGCGCACCATCTTCTCCCTGAGGCTCCACAATAGCGATCTCAAAACCTCTGGAGTCCACGTTTTTAACACGCATATCAGCAGGATTTCCTCCCTGCGTATTAGGTAGCACAAAGATAACAGGGTTTTCACTGAAAATATAATTATCCTTATAGGTCACCTTGGTCATTTCAGGGGTTTGATAGGTATTTAAGAGTGTGATCTGATCACCCACAAACTGTATGGAGTTTAAGCTTCCTGAATAGGTACCACAGACACTACAAGTATTACAAGTACGTGTTGTACCATCATAATTATTTTGTGCATTTTCATTATTATAAATACTCTGTACAGCACTTAAATCCAATGTCGAATCATAAATTTTCAGTTCATCAATAAGCCCCTCAAAGTCCTGACTTGAAGAGAAACTACCCCCTACACTATCTTGTTCTTGTGCTAAGATCAACCCTCCAGTATCAATTTGAACAGCACCCGCACTTCCATTAATATTTCGACATCCTTGTAAGACTCCATCTAAATACGCACAATTTTCCACGCCACTGCGTGTCCATACAAAATGGTGCCAAGTATTATCAGCGATATCTGTAATATCAATATTTCGAGCACTTCCTTTTACATAAGGTCGAAACCTTGTGCTACTTGTAAACCACATCAATGCCTCATTCGCCTGAGCTGAACGTGCTCCTGAAACAACTGCTTGAGTACCTGTATTAACTGTTTTAAGCCACACTGAGATTGAGAAATCATTGAATCCATCTAATGCATTGCTATCTAAAACAACATAATCACCTGTCCCATCAGCACTAAAGTCTCCTGAACGACAAAGTTGCGCATCTTGATTTGTGTCTGAACCTACTGAACTGCCATGATAATCATTCCCACTCGTATCAAGTACCTCTAAGGCAGTACCATCCCAAGCACAACTATCAAATCTGTAATCAGCTATAGGCTCTGTTGCAATACCTCCAAGAGAACATGTGGCTAAAGGAGCATTATCTATAACCCCATACCATGATTGTTTTTGCCAATAATTCCCATCCCAAGCCAGGGGGCTTGCCCCTGTTGAAAACGAAAAAGCTTCTTCTGATCCTATCTCTTGAAAACAGTTGTTCGTTACTGTGAGGTTTGCAGGTGTAGAAAAAACATAAATACCATAACCATTATTATTGTCGCTTGCAATATTATTGCCTTCAATAAGACCATTATCAGCCCCAGCTTGAAACTGAACAGCTGATTTAAAACCATCTCCAGCACCTATGAATTGGTTATTTTGAATGATGAAGTTTGACGGCGTTGCTCCAACAAAGACAGTATGGTCATTCGTAGAAAATAAAATAGAGTTTTCAATCTTAAATGCCCCTGGACTGGAAAAGAATTGGATAGCATTTTGTTTACCCCTTAGCGTTAAAGCATTAAAGCTGACATCCACGCTATTATTTAAATAAAAGGCATTACTACTTCCAGAAGTAATTTCAACATCTACTGCATTAGAAGTTGTCGATTCAAAACTTAATGAGCCTTTACTAATTATTTGGACAGATTCAGTATAAACACCAGGACATATTCTAATAGTATCCCCTGGACTCGCTGCATTAACAGCATCTTGAACTTGACTAAAACAAGTACCAAAAAAACATTGTATAAAATTTTGTTCACATGTACTTCCAAAAGGTCCTGCATAGGCAGTATCAACAGATAAGGTAGCCGCATGGGATATTGACATACTAAAAGTTATGAAAAATATCCACCTGTACAACATAGTTTTTCCTTTACTGATACCAGTGACGCTCTAAGGTGCCATCTGCCTTGTACTCATCAATGAGTACCTTTTTAGGGGTATCATCTGAAACAGATAAGATATACTTTCGTCCATTATCTGCGATTTCAACCAATTTTGGCGAGGATGACAAAAGCGTATAGTTCTCATTTGAAAGTTGTTCAAAAACACGTGAAAGTAAATGACTGGAAGAAGGTAGTTTAAGATGCGATAGATTTAAACCGTCAATCATAAACTGATACACCAAACGTTTTTGCAAGATGAGACTTGAAAAATACGAAGCATTTTCTCTTGAAGATGGCAATTCCACTAAGTTTCTCTGTAACATCCCCAAGATATTAATACGATCTACCTTAGCACAGGAGATACCAACCAATGAAACAAAGTTCTCATCCTTATATCCCCCATAATAGAGACGACTCCCTTTTTCACAGACACGGTTATATTTTTGAGCCTTAAAGTCCTTAATAAAAGAGGAGATATCCCTCGCTTCTAAACCAACTACCATTAATGCACACACTAAAATTAACTTCTTAATACTTTTCTCCCTAATCCTCAGGCCTTCGCCCTAAAATTAAAATTTGTCCTGGTTCTTCTTGCAATTCCATATTGTGTTCATTTGCCCACACAAGGATTTCTGCATCTAAGGTAATAAAATCATCTTGATCAAGTAGATCATTTTTTATCTTTATCATGTGCTGTCCACTACGAAGTGAAAGGTAAAAATCACTGTGGTCTAAAAAAGGTTTTAAGTCCTTTAAGGCACTGACCACCTCATCAAAACACATGTAATTATTTTTTACCTCACTGACTAAGGCCATACCTCGTTCATCATCTTTATACCCACACATCTGTAAAAGTTCTTTTTCCATAAGTCTATCCTTAGGTGGGCTATCAACGCCAACGTAGGAATCTTAAAGCCCTATAGTTTATCTTGCTTAATCATAGCACTTTTAAAATAAATAAAAAATTATTATCTTTAGGACACCTCTAAAAACCCTAGTTATCTTCAGCATTAGAGATGCCCTTTACTTAAAACAAAGAAGCCGTGGCAGGCTCTTTTTTCTTCTTCGTATTGCCAATGGCTGCAAAGTACTCTATCTCATTACGTTTTAAGATGCGAATGTTATTGGTCGTACCTGGTACCCCAACAGGATCACCTGCTGTGATGATATAGGTATTCTCTTTTTTAATAAAGCCACGCTCAAGTCCTTTGTTCATTACCTCTGAAAGCATAGGCTCAAACTTATTCTTTTTTACAGAAAAGGCAGGAGCAATTCCCCAGACCAAGGTCAAACGTCTAGCCACCTTTTCATCATGCGTTACTGCTAAGATGTCTACATGGGGTCGATAGCGTGCCATCTTCTTAGCCGACATCCCTGAAGTTGTTAAGGCTAAGATACCATTTGCATTAAGCGAAGTGGCTAAGGTCGTTGTAGCATGGTCAATGACATCTTTATCATCTCGGGCACTAAACTCATGTAATTTGTTATAGCGATACACCGTTTCGGCTTGAATGATGGTGTTTGACATGGTCTCAACAGCAAGCGCTGGATTTTGACCAATAGCGGTCTCTTCAGATAGCATCACTGTATCTGTTCCATCAAGGACTGCGTTGGCCACATCTGAAATCTCTGCACGTGTGGCCGTCTCACTTTGTGTCATTGAAAGAAGCATCTGTGTTGCAGTGATAACCGGTTTCGCTAGGGCATTTGCTTTTTTGATTAAGGTTTTTTGGATGGTCGGTACGGTGTAGTAAGGTACTTCTATCCCTAAATCACCCCGCGCCACCATAATACCATCACTCACTTCAAGAATCTCGTCTATATTTTCCACCGCATCAAACTTTTCAATCTTAGCGATAAGGTCTTGTGTTCCCCCATTTTCATCCAAAATAACTTTTGCTTGTTTCATGTCTTCCGCATTTTGAACAAAGGAGATGGCCATAAAATCCACTTGATTTTTAATTCCCCACAAGATATCTTCTTTGTCTTTTTGCGTAATGACATTGATGTTAATTTTAGTATTGGGAAAATTTACGCCCTTGTTCGAAGCTAAGGTGCCCTCATTTTCAACCACACACATCACGGCCTCAGATGTCACTTCATTGACCTTCACACGAATGCGTCCATCATACAAGTAAATATACTCTCCCTCTTTCATAAGGTCTAAAATAGAAGGCTGATTGATAGAGAGAACATACCTATCTTCTGATTCTTGATGACCTAAGGTCTCTTCTTTCATGACCACGATTTTATCACCCACCTTTAGCTCAAACTCTTTTTCTAGCTTTCCTATTCTGACCTTTGGACCACATATATCTTGCAAGACCCCTACTGTCCAACCTGTGTTTTTCATCGCTTGACGTATATTTTTCAAAACTTCCGCGTGATCTTCATGACTCCCATGAGAGAAGTTCATTCTAAAAACATTAACCCCCGCGCGAATCAGATTTTCCAAACTTGCAAGATCACTACTAGCTGGTCCCACTGTGGCTAAGATCTTCGTTCTACGTTTCATAAAAATTCCTTATTAGCTTCTTGTACTAGACTTCTTGCAGTCTATTAATACGATTATAGTAGCACAAATTCACCCCCTTTTAACTCTTTTTAATGGATAAAGATAATATAATGTACAATTACAGTAGAAAAACCTAGGAATATCTTTGGCAAAAAAACCAACACGTGATTATAATACTGATATTGTTCTTGTAGATATCATCAGTTTCACCAAATTAAGCTCTGCACAACAACTTGAACTTATTGAGTATATGACACAGAGTTTTACACGCATGTTAGAGAAGCTTCTGTCTAACTCTGATATGAAACTTTCACAGATGGTTTTAGGCTTTATCTCAACCGGTGATGGCTTTTTTTGTATTTTAAATCCAAGGATGAAAGGTTTTGGGACTATTTTAGGTCTCTCCTTTAACCATTTTTCAGAACTGATATCACAAAAGCTTCCTTATTTTAAAGGAATTCGTATTGCCGTTCATACAGGAGCAGTTTATGAGTTTGTAGATATCTTAGGTCATACCAACTATATTGGTGATGGGCTGAATCATTGTGCTCGCTATCTTGAACATAGAGACTACAGCATCAGCACTGTGTTTATCTCTAAAGAGGCTTACTCCTCATTTAAAAGATTTTTAGAGCTCTACCCCGATTTTGAGGCCTTACTTCTTGAACAAGAGTTTAGACGTTCTAAGTTACAAAAATTTAGAGATAAACATGACAAAATTTGGGATGGGTACCTGGTGTGGCTTCGTAAAGGAAGTGTCATTAACCCGCCCAATATAAAATTCAATTCACTGTTATTAGAAAGAGAGTAAACATGCGTTTTACAATACAAGAGTATGCCCAAGCCTATAGCATCTCACCTGAAATGGTGCAATCGCGTATTCGCCGTAATCGTCTTAATTATATTGTTGAAGATGACACCACCTATATTGTGGTTCCAAAACATCAAGTCCCCTATCATGTGGATGATGTTGTTTCAAACACACAAGACAATACAAATTCAGCTCAACAAACGCATGCCCCAAGACCTTCTGTTGAGAAAAAAACTACGGTAGCAACCGTTATTGGTTTATACCAAAAAGAGAACCGTTACTTAAAATTAAAGATTGAAGAACTTGAAGCCAAGGTGGACAGGCTTATCAGTGAAAAAGAGCAACTCTTAAAAGAAGAACGTGAACGCATCGAAAAAGTCTATACGGACAAAGACACTCAACTTAAAACCATTCTTGAGCTTATTAACACCAAGCTTTTACAAGAAAACAGTTCTACTCAAAGTATTGATTCACACCTTATTACAGATGAAGCCCTCTCTCAAACAACCATTGAGGTTGAACAAGAACGTTCAGAACCGGTAGAACTTAAAGAGTATCTTCGTTCTTTAAAACTTAAATCTTCAAGCCGTAAAATTATTAAACGCCGTTTTGCAGAAGCCTTTGGAACGGATTCACGAATTCATCTTAAAAATGGACTTTTTTATCTTGACTTTGATCGTTACGACTACAGCGACTTGTTAAAAGTCAAATAGGGTTCATGTGCCTATCAAAGAGAAAACAATCAACACTAAAAGTATCAGCAACTCCTTAAAAGAGTATGCAGCAGAAGTTAATCTTCCTCTTAATAAGCTTGACTTTACCCTCTTGGGTCTACAAACCTACTTTAAGACATGCAACCTTGATAGCTTTGTAAAGTTTCATGATGATTATAAAAAAGAGTACGCCTCTTCAGTTAAGATCATTAATGACCATGCTCGTTTTATACAGATATATAAGATTAAACTCCATGAAAAAAAAGACGAGACCTTAGTCTTAAAATACCGTCTTGAACTTGGCGAGTTTGCCACTAATCCGATGTTAGTTATCTCAACAGACTCCGTGCTTCCTATTAGTACACTTAGTGAACAAGAGATGCTTAAAGCCCTCTATACCCAGTGTAATAAGATAAAAGCACAGAACAAAATGTTAGTAAACCTTTTTTCTTCTTGTCTCATTAAAGACTTAAAAGCCTTCGTAAGTAAAATTTATCAACATGGTTTTTCAAGTGAAGAGTCCATCTTACTCTTTGAGGGGATTGATCCTCTTGTCTCACAACCTTCTATGGTTATTAACCATTATCAGAAGAAGGGACAAAAAGTTTCAGAAGTTGAAGACTCTGAACTTATCATCACCTATGTGAAACCGATTTATGGTCAATCAGGCCTTAATGCCATGGGACAACGAGTGGGACATGGAAACAGTAACAATCTTGCCAAGATCGAATATCAGATCGATACAGCTACCATTAGTGTTCAAGAAAATCCTACACAGATCCAGTACTACTCTAAAAAAAGAGGTTTTGTCAGTACTGTCAATAACATCTTAACTATCTCAAATAAAATTGTAGTAGAAGATATCAAACGTGTTGAGAAGAAACTCACTAAAAAAGAGGAAAATGAGGTTGCTATTGTAATCTCGCAAACTGATGTTACACGAGATGGAATTGGTGAAGGGGTTGAGCTGGTCTCTGAGTCCGTACATATTACGGGACATATGGGGGCTAAATCAAGCATAGAAGCCAAAGACGTACTTATCGATGGCGCAACCCATCACAGCTCCTTTGTCACCTCAAGAAATGCTAAAATCAATCGCCATAAAGGAACCCTACGTTGTCATAAGGCAGAAATCAACTCTTTAGAGGGGGGCACCGTTTACGCCACTCATGTTAAAATCAATGCTGCCCTAGGTGGTCAGGTCTGTGCTGAACACGTCACCATTAAAACCCTTAAACACAACCTTAAGGTCTTTGCTTCTAAAAGTATCACTATTGAGCGTATCTTAGGTGAGGATAATCATTTTATCATTGATTATAGAAAACTGCCTGTCATTCAAAGCAAGTTACAGTTTTTACAAGAGGAGTTAGAAGAGGCAAAATGGAAATATGAAGATGCCCACAAGCACTCTAAAGATAAACTCCCCGAGCTCAAAGAGCTTGTTGAGGCCAAAGAGAAAGCCATTGAGGCCATTAAACTTTCTCATTTAGATGCCGTTATTACCATTATGGCACCCGTTGATGGTCTTAATACCATAGAGTTTGCCATAGCCGATAAACAGACCTCATTGATCTATCGCACCAAAGAAGCCAAGAAATTTGATCCATTTTACCTACGTCAAAGTGATGACAAACTTATTTTAGAGCCCGTGGACGTACAACTAGAACTCTAAAATACTCCCTATCCAAGCTCTTCTACCTTCAAACTCCATGTTTTATTCAAAATAACCCTACTACATCTTTAGTTTTTCATACAGGCTTTTTCAAATTTTCTTCTATTTAATATACAGTAAACCGTGTATTAAATACAATAATATGAATATTATATTCAATTAATTGTTTATTAAATAAGTTAATATGTATATTTAACACTATATAAATTATCTAATTACATAATTTCTATATAAAATATACAATTTATTGTATACTTTAAGTTTAAATCCTATAGAATCTATCTCATGGATTTGGCAGATGTATTCAACATACTTCATAACGCCGTTGAGTCTGAGCACATGGGTAAGAAAATCTCTCAAAAGGAGATGGCCAAAAAGATGGGCGTCTCTATGAGAACCTATCAGGATTGGAAGATTGGGACTTCCGCTCCCCAGGCAGCCAGGGTTGTGCTTGAGATGTTAGGCGAACTTGAAGATGAAGATATTGTAAGAGTAGTACGTAAAATAAATAGATTAAAGGACTTATAGTGAGTAGTTTAAGTGAGCATGAACGAGTTGGTTTAGATGATGTATTTTTGTGTTTAGATCAGAAGCAAGCTATAAGTGATAAGTTAAAAGAGCAGCGAAAACGCTTTTTTGCAGGCTTTGCACAGGTGGTTAGTAAGGGGCTTCCATTGAGTCTAAAATATGTCAAATCAAAAAAAATTATGTTTCAAGAGAGGGCAAAAATGGATAATTTTAAACTTTTTAATCATTTTCGCCCTAAAAACAGGGACTCCAAGTAATTTTTAAGCTAAAAAGCTATAAAGTATTCGCAGTTGATTAACTTATGAGCTTAAATTTTAGCTTTAAGTTAAGACAAAATATTAACAGAGGGTTTACCGATGAATAAAGCACAATTCGTTGAATTAGTTCAAAAAAGTGGCGACTACAAAACTAAAGTAGAAGCAGAAACTGCAATCAAAGCATTCACTGAAGCTGTAACAGAAGCACTTGTTGCTAAAGAAGATGTATCTCTAGTAGGTTTCGGATCATTTGCATCTGCACTTCAAAAAGGTAAAAGTGGTAAAGTTCCAGGAACTGATAAAACTTATACTACATCTGACAAGATGGTTCCAAAGTTCAAAGCAGGTAAAGGTCTTAAAGATCGCGTAGCTGCTGGTAAATAATTTTACCTCCCGTTCGGCCTTGGCCGAACATCTTCATCTATAATTTCCAAACCTAGTTTTTTTTAAGTTTTAAGATACAAAATTTAAAAAAGTCTATCATGAGGCAGAGCGTGAACTTTTTTTCTAAACTCTTTTCTTCTGCTAACCCCACTTCCAAGAGCCCAGATAAAACTAAACATTTAACACACCTAAAATCTCTCTTTTCACCTGAGGGAGAGATTTATACTGATGTGCCTTTGTTTAATAACCAAGCGCGTTACACCATTAAGTATATGATGATTCACCCTCTTGCAGGTGTTGTTTTATTTAACTATTTTGAGTATGACGCGCCTTCTCTTAAAGGGGTTGTTGCCTCTGCCGCTAAACAGACAAACCGAGACAGTGCTGATATTCAGACCGATGGGGCAAAAGAGTTTATTCAAAAACGTTTTGATGAGATTTATCATACCCAACTCTGTCCTGTTCGTTCTGTCCTCATTTGCACCCATTTAAATGAAGAAGAGTTTGACCTTTTAGATGAGAGTTTTCATACCCTCATCCCTAAAAGCTCGACTCTGTTTAATAATGCTAAAGATGAGGAGTATAAACAGACTCTGCTAACCTCCACACCATATGATGTCAAAAAAATCAAGCGTGCCCTGTTTTCTGAGCTTCTTATCCCTCAGACAGACACCCTTATGACTCAAGAACAAGAGGTCTTTATACACAATAATAATGCAGAACATCTACTCTTACAGGGATTTCCTGGATCAGGTAAAAGCCTTTGTCTTGTTGCAAAAGCCCTGTATGAAAAGATGAAAAACCCTGAGTTAAAGCTTCTTATCTTAGCCAAGCGTGTTTGTAATACCCATCAGCTTCAAGCCCTTATCTTTGAATTTATAGAAAACTCGCATTGGGGGCTTAATCCTGCTGATATAAATGTCAGTAATTTTGATACCATTCGCCGTCGTTGCAGCGAAAAAGAGAAATATGACCTTATCTTGTGCGATGATGTAAATGAAGCAGATGTGCCCTCTTTACTTCAACTCTTACACACAGGATCACGACTTATTGCCTCTTCGCATTATGCTTTAGAAGCCTTTGAAAGCAGTGAGACACTAAGCAATAGCTTTCGACTTCCTCCTGCACTGTGCGCTGCTTGTGAAGGCTTAAAGGTAGATAACTTAAAACAGTATCTTAGCTTTTTAAGTGGTAATGTTTATATGAATGTCATCTTAACCCTCGCAGCCTTGCTTAAAGAAGTAAGTCCTAAAGAGATCACCTTAGTCCATCAAAATAAAGAAGAGTTACTCAAGCTTCAAGTTGAGATTGATGATTATTTTACCCCTATCAGCCATCTTTTTGATGATGCAGGAAAAAAAGAGGGACTAGGTCTTTATCCCATCAGTCATCTGCCTTGTTTACTTAACACCTATATGATAATTATCATCGATAAGCAGAGTCAATTTGACCCCATTGAGCTTATCTCTCGTGCCAATAAAAAGAGTTTTATCTTATCTCAAAGTGAAGAATCTTATAATGTTATCAACTTAATTAAAGATAGACTTTCTCCTAAGTCTAACGCTTAAATACTATAAGGAATACCATGTCAATCCCATTTAAACTACTCTACGTGCTTCTTGCACTTACTCTAAGCCTATCCGCTGGTCTTTCTGATCAACTTTCTAAAAAAAACAAGCCTAACAACAATCCTATCGTGGTCTTAGAAACAACGCAAGGTGAAATTGTCTTAGAACTCTTTCCCAAGATTGCACCTAAGGCCGTTGAGAACTTCTTAACGCACGTCAAAGAGGGGTATTATGATGGCATCATCTTTCACCGTATTATCAAGGGCTTTATGATTCAAGGGGGTGATCCAAGCGGAACAGGTCGTGGTGGTGAATCTATCTGGAAAAAACCTTTTGAAGATGAGTTTTCACCTAATGTCGTTTTTAATAAAAAAGGAATTTTAGCCATGGCCAATGCTGGCCCACGTACCAATGGAAGTCAATTCTTTATCACCGTTGCACCAACACCTTGGTTAAATGGTCGCCATACCATCTTTGGAGAGGTAAAGTCAGGCTATGACAATGTTGTTAAATTAGAATTAGTTGACGTTAGTGCAGGCAGTAATAGACCCCTTCAAACGCAAAAAATAATTAAAGCCTATCTTAAAAAATAAACGCTCTACTGTTGTAGCTGCATAGGTATTACTCTCCCTGCTGCAACCCTTTCGACCCTTATTTTTATCGTATTAAAAACTTTATGGCCTAAGCCTTTTCATCCACAATACTAAAGCCATTCTCAGCTAAGGCCTTATCTATCATAGCTACAGCCTTGTCAATGGTCTCATAAGCAATATCAGGAAGTTTTCCTCCCCATAAGGCTTCAGCTTCTTTAAAACCTTGAAGAATGCCTTTTCTACCCTCTTTTAAAAGTGTCTCATCAGCATTGGCTCCAGAAATCACAAACTGCGCTATGCGCTCAGAGGTTTGTGTAACACCAAAAAAACCATCTTCACTGACTAATTCGCTTGCCTCTTCTTGGCTTAAGGAGGCAATGGCCTTACCCTCATAGCCCACTTCTTTTAAAAAGTTTTGAAACTCCTCATACTGCACTTCAAAACTATTATCAGGCTTTTTAGACTCTAAGATTCCTTGGACTTGCGCCATAATTCTTGAAATATTTTCAGCCTTTGTCTGCTGATGCACTTCTTTAATCTGCTCTATTTTCTGTGCTTTTTCGCTCTTATCGGCTTGAAATGCCTGAGGAACTCGCGACGAATTGTTTACAATCATGACCCTCTCCTTATGAGTAGCTTCTCATCTATAGACTTGATGATACACTCTACTGTCTCATAACATAATATCGGTATATTCTCTTCTTTTTTTAGAGTGTTAAACCCCTCAATCATCCCTTTTCTTGCACTTTCAAGAAGCTCATAGCTTCCACTAGCACAAGCGAAGATACATGTAGAGATACGACTCACCGTACTTTCAAGGCTGTAAAATTCTTCATCAATCTTATGCATGGAGGCTTGCATCTTAAAATTAATATAGGAAAATTGATTGGCTTTTGATTGAATATCTATCTTTGACATAATAACTCCTTAATGGTAGGAGTGTAAGACAAAGTTGTGGCTAAATGGTGTTAATGAGCTTTTGATGTACTTTAAGGGCTTGAACATGCTCTTTAACATCGTGGGTGCGTATGATGCTTGCACCATTTTCAAAGGCTTTAAGATGCAGTACAAGTGTTCCAGGCAGTCTATCTTCAGGAAGAGAAGGTGTGATTTCATTAATCATAGACTTACGACTTGCTCCAATTAGCAAGGCTTTCTCTAAGCCTTTAAAAAAGTCCATATGCTTTATCAAGGCGAGATTATGCTCTAAGTTCTTACCAAACCCAATCCCCACATCTAGGACAATCTCTTTGATATTAAACCTCTCTGCCTTCGCAATGCGCTTTTTAAAAAAGTTTTCCACCTCAAGTAAAATATTTTCATAAGAGGGATTATCTTGCATACTCTGAGGTTCACCTTGCATATGCATAATCACCGCCTTAGCCCCATACTCTCCCACAAGTTTACAGACCGCATCATCTTCAAGCCCTGTAATATCATTTATAATATGAAAGCCTCTCTCAAGGACATAGGCCACAGGAAGTGGGGCATAAGAGTCTAATGAAAATTGCACCTTTTCATACAGTTTTTCAGTATAAATCGCATCCACAATGGGTTTTAATCGTTGCAGTTCCTCTTTCTCATCCACTTTTAAAGAGCCAGGCCGCGAAGAGACTGCACCAATATCAATGATATCCGCACCCTCTTGTATCATCCCTTCTATCTTTTCAAGGGCATCTTTCTCGCTAAAGCGACTTTGGGAGTAGAAGCTGTCATCATTCGCATTAAGCACACCCATAATTTGATAATTCTTACTTTTACTTAAGGGCATCTATTTTCCTAAAAAATAATTTTACGTATTATATGCTAATATGGTGTATATAGAAAATATTTATATACTTTAAAGGGGTTTGCGTTGAAAAAAGTCAGTACGAAACTTATCAATAGCCTTAAATTCAAGATAATTATTACAGCACTTGTATTATCTCTTGCCCCTACGATAGTTTTCTTTTATTTAACCGAAAAAAGAACCACAGATACACTGTTAACAAATATCAAAAATGAGTTACAAGAGAAGTCTTACATAGTAGGAAAAAGCATTGACCGTTTTTTATATCAAAGAGAAATTGATATAAAAATACTTTCTCAAGCAGATGTTTTAGAAAGCAAGGATGCACATGCCATTATCCAGTATTTAACTGAAATAACCCAAGAGAGTCAGTATCTTAATGACATAGATATTATCAATCTAGATGGAACTATTAGGTTAAGTTCAGGTACGCAAAATGAAAAAGGAAAGCATTTATCCACTCTTTATCCAGAAATAGAATCTATCTTTAAAAAATCCCTGCAAGCTAACCAAGGAGATGTTTTTGTTTCTGAAGCCATAAAACTTGATGAAGGCCTAGGACTTGCTTTTCTAACCCCAATTACTGATGACACCAATACAAAGGTCATCAGTATTTTGATGACTGAGGTCAACCTAAATACAGTTAAAAAAATCGTTTCAGAGTTTGATGATAGAATTATTGGAAATAAGTATGTTTACTTAGTGGATAATGATGGCTTGGTTATTATGTCAGATGATCCTTCTATTAAAGAAATGGAAGTCTTACCTGACCTTCGCGTGGCTAAACAATTAAAATCTTATTTTGAACATGAAGGGGAAGTAGGTTCACTTGAGTATGTTGATGCTTATGGGGATCAGGTCATTGCTGGTTTTTCAGATATGGCTCAATTTGGAAAAAACGATGCCTTGGACTGGAGCATCATTGCCATTGCCCCACTTGAGGAAGTGCTTGCTCCAGCCTATAGCCTTCAAAAAACACTCATGTTACTCATGTTTTTATTATTAGCCTTCGTTTCAGTTTTATCTATATACTTAGGTTCTAAGCTTGCTTCTGTACTTACCCTTACAACAAAGATTGCTCAAAAAATATCAAAAGGTGACTTGAGTGAGGATATAACAAAAATACGAGATGACGAGATTGGGTTATTGCAAACCTCCATCAACGAAATCATTTACAATTCTCGTCTGATTCAAAATCAAGCGGAGGCCATAGCCATAGGTGATTACAGCAAAAAAATACCCTTACGCTCGTAAGATGATCTTTTATCCGCCTCTCTCATTAAAATGAGTGACTCTCTTAATGAGCTTGTCACTCAAGCAAATCTTATTAGCCTTGGGAACTTAGACACTAAGATACAAGCGAAGTCAGAACATGACCTTTTAGGCCTTGCCTTATCCAAAATGACAACAAACCTTATTCAAGAAAAAGAAAATGCCGAGCAAGCAACACGATTAAAAGCCCAATTTCTTGCCTCTATGTCACATGAAATTCGTACTCCTATGAATGGTGTTTTAGGGATGTTAGGCTTATTATTAAAAAGTGACTTAGATAAGGAACAAAAATATAAGGCTACTCTAGCGCAAGACAGTGCTAAAAACCTTTTGCGACTTATTAATGATATTTTAGATTTTTCTAAAGTAGAGTCAGGGAAACTTGAACTTGAATCTATGACTTTTGACTTACCTGAATTTTTTAAAGATTTTTGTGAACTTATGCGTTATAAAGCAGAAGAAAAAGGCTTAAAACTGACCTTAGATATAGAAAATATTAGTGAATACAATGTCAAAGGTGATCCCAATCGTCTTCGCCAGATTCTTACAAATTTTGTTTCTAATGCTATTAAATTTACCTCTGAAGGAAAGGTTAGCATTCAAGTAAAGATGGATAAAGACCTCATTTTACATACAAAAATAAATGATACAGGAATAGGTATAGCACACGATAAACTTGATCTTATTTTTCAATCTTTTTCTCAAGTTGATGCATCCACAACACGCAAGTATGGAGGAAGTGGTCTAGGTTTAGCTATTAGTAAAGAACTGTGTGAGCTTATGAATGGAAAAATCAAAGTTTCAAGTATTGAAGGTACGGGGAGCTGTTTTGAATTTGATGTACAACTTGGAAAAAGCCATCAACATACAACAATCCTTCCTAGGGTTGATTTAAAAGCCCTTAAAGTGCTTATTGTAGATAAGAATACAACAAGCGCAGAGATACTAAAAGAACAACTTCAATCATGGAACATGGTCGTTGACATTACTAAAAGTGGTGCCGCGGCTCTTGCCTTATGCCAATTACGTTATAGCCACGTTCAAAGCACACCTTTTGACATTTGTTTTCTTGAAAGAGAAATGCCTTTAATGGATGGAGTTTCCCTAGCAAATGAGATAAATCGAGACCCTACTTTAAAAAATATGAAACTTATCATGTTAAGCTCAAACAGCAAAGAGATAGACTTAAATAAACTCCGTATTATTGGTATACTAGCATACTTTCTTAAGCCACTAAATTCCTCGAACCTGTTTAACCTCTTAAGTGTTGTTGTCAATAACTCAAAGGTACTAAAAGACGCTAAACCGCTTTTAACCCAAAATTACTTAAACACGCTAAGGTTTACAGAAGAAGAAAAAAAGAGTAATCAAGAGTCTATCCAAAATAGTAAAATTTTACTTGTTGAAGACAATAAGGTAAACCAAGTAGTCGTCTTAGGTTTACTTGAAGAGATTAAGATGCATGCAGATGTCGCTAACAATGGAAAAGAAGCCCTAAGTTTACTTAAAAAGCTAGATTACTCTTTAGTATTAATGGATTGTCAAATGCCCCTTATGGATGGGTATGAAGCGACAAAAAGAATTAGAAGTGCTGAAGCAGGAGAAAAAAACAAAGATATTAATATCATTGCCCTTACGGCTAATGCTATGCCAGGAGACAAAGAAAAATGTTTAGAAGTAGGTATGAATGATTATATCTCCAAACCAATCGATGAGAAACTTTTATATCAAAAGATAAACTCTTATTTATCTACGGATGAACTTCATCAGTAACATAGATAAAACAGAGTTCATCCGTGCATTTAGACCGATGAGTTTATAGGCGGTTTCAAAACTTTCGAGTTGGGCTGTATTAAGATTAATCCCTTCTTCTACGGCCTTATTAAAAAGTGCTTCTATTAACTCTTTTGCTTCATGTTTAGGGGTACGTTCATGGGCTTTGATAAAGTCAAACAAAGAAGAGAGTTCAAGTCTAGCTAGGGAGAGTTCTATGTGGAGGGGCTCTTTTTGACTCTGTCTACTCACTAAAGGCATGCGTGAGCGTACCGTTGGAAGAAGAGAGGATTTTGATTGGGCAATCAAGACAAAGTCGATGTTTCGAGGCGGTTCTTCTAAGACTTTTAAGAGGGCATTTTGAGAGGCTTCATTAAAACTCTTGGCCGCAAGGATTAAGGTTTTGGTCTTCTCTTCGGCGATATAGGCCTCTTTGATGACCTCTCTTGCATCGTCTATTAAAAAGTCATCTTTAAAAAAGGCCACCACACGCTGGGGGTAGAGTTTTGCTTTTAAGGCTTCACATTCTTCTTCTATCTGGTCAGTGATAATAATATGCGAAGCAGTTAAGTCAGCCATCTTACTCTTCTACATCCACTTCGCCAAACAAAACGGCATTAAGGGTCTTATCAAAGACGCGGTATAGATGTAAAAGCTTAATATCTAAAAGCTTATCATAAGAGCGAAGTGGAAAGGCATTTTGAAAGTCCTCATCCATAATCCACAAGAAAGAGCTGTCCTCACGCTTTGCGATGTCTGAGCGTCTGCTATCTCCCTTTCCGATGTACCAAAAGAAGTACTCCTCACCATACGACATAGAGAGCATATCTGTGAGCATATCAATCTTCTCACCCCCGCTAATCTCATCATAATGCGGATAAACCTGATCTAAACAGACAATAGGAATGATAGGTCGGTCTTGCATGGGGTTGTTGATGGTGGTTGTGATGTAGTGCGCAAACCACTTACGCTCATAATCCGTCACTAAAATCACCGTACGACCGTCCACAATCTGCTTAATCGCTTGTGCTGCTGCGGCTGTCCATTCAAATCGCTGCTCTTCCAACCAGCTCATCATCGCTTCATCAGCGCGAATGGTCTCAAGCGTCCATTTTAAAAGTTGTTGCAAGTGACTACTTATCTAACTCAAATGCATTGTGTAAAGAACGTACTGCAAGCTCGCTGTACTTCTCTTCAATCACCATAGAGACCTTAATCTCTGAGGTTGAAATCATACGAATATTAATATTCTCTTCTGCCATTGTTGTAAAGGCTTTAGAAGCCACACCTGCGTGAGATTTCATTCCCACACCTACAATAGAGACCTTAGCAATAGACTCATTGAAGTCAGTACTCTTAATCTCATCCTTATCAACAAAGACTTTTACTATCTCTTTGGCTGTTCCAATCTCATTCATCGGTACGGTAAAGTCAATGTTAGTGGTTCCATCATGTGCTACTGTTTGTAAGATAACATCAACGTTAATCTCTTCTTGTGCTAAGGTGTTAAAGATATCGGCTGCGATACCTGGTCTGTCGGCTACACCGATTAAACTAACGCGTGCTTGGTTTCTATCGAGTGCGATACCGCTTACTAATGGATCTTCCATAATATTTTCTTCCTTCGTGATTAATGTTCCTTCTACATCTGAGAAGCTTGAACGTGTTACTAAATTTACATTAAGTTTTTTGGCCATCTCAACCGAGCGGTTTTGTAAGACCTTTGCTCCTAAAGAGGCGAGTTCTAACATCTCTTCGTATGAGATTTGATCCAGCTTCTTTGCCTTAGGTTCTATGCGAGGATCGGTTGTGTAAATCCCCTCTACATCGGTATAAATCTCACATAGCTCAGCCTCTATTGCCCCTGCAATCGCCACAGCCGAAAGGTCAGAACCTCCCCGTCCTAAGGTGGTTACAAGTCCTTCTTCATTGACCCCTTGAAAACCAGCCACAACCACAATTTTACCCTCACCGAGAGCATTTTTCATCTTAATAGGATCAATGTTTTCGATACGTGCCTTTGTATGACGTGAGGTCGTTACAATACCCGCTTGACGTCCTGTCATTGCCACGGTTGGATGACCCATCTCATTAAGTGCAATAGACAGAAGTGAAGCCGTTACTCTTTCACCTGAACTCAAAAGCATGTCCACTTCAGCAGCGGAAGGGTTGGCACTAAAGTGTTCAGCATAGCCGACAAGTTTATTGGTCTCTCCACTCATTGCAGAAACAACGACGACTACGTCATTTCCCTCTTTAACAGTTTTAGCAACACGATTTGCTACATTTTGAATACGGTCTAAGTCACCAACACTGGTGCCACCAAATTTTTGTACTATAAGCATTCTTAGAAATACCCTTCTTCTTTAAAATACGAAAGGACTTTCTCATACACAGGACGCTTAAAATGCGCTATGTACTCTGAAAGCTCAGAAAAATCAACAAATTTAAAAGCAGAAAACTCTGGTATCTCAGTGTCTATGCAGACCTCAGCTCCTTCATTTAACTGCACCAGATAATAACGCTGTCTTTGTCCAGCAAAGGGCTTCATCTTTTTTGCGACATGAGAAGGAAAATCATACGATATCCATTCAGGGAACTCAGAAATAATCTTCACATCACGTGTGCCTATCTCCTCTTCTAACTCACGAAAAAGTGCTTCTTCAGCACTCTCTCCCTCATCAATACCACCCTGAGGAAATTGCCATATATCATTTAAGTCGCTGCGTTCTGCAATAAAGACATCTTTCTTTGCAGGATACTCTGCGCTAAGAACAACAACAGCGACATTTGGTCGATATATTTTTTCCTGACTCATTCATTTCCATTCGTTTCGTTTATGTGATAGAATTCTACAAAAATAAGCATTAATAGCAATTGAAACTTTTCAACTTTTCTAGCGAAATCTACATTGCCCAAAGGAAGCCCTATATTACTCTATATTCACATTCCTTTTTGCGATAGTAAATGCCACTACTGCAGCTTTAACTCTTATGTCGATAAATTTGATCAGATTCAAGCCTATATGGACGCCTTATACCTTCAACTACAACATGAACTAAAACGCTTTGATACCAAAGAAAACTCTATCTCCTCGGTCTTTATTGGAGGAGGAACGCCTTCTACGGTACCACCTGAACTCTATAAAAAAAGCTTTAAGCTACTTCAAACCTACCTTCAAAAAGATGCAGAGATTACCACAGAGGCCAATCCTAACTCAGCCTCACATCAGTGGCTTAAAGGAATGAAAGACTTAGGCTGTACCCGTGTAAGTTTTGGTGTGCAAAGCTTTAATGACACCAAGTTAAAGTTTTTAGGACGCGAACATAGCTCTTCTCAAGCCCTTGAAGCCATCCGTGAAGCTAAAGATATGGGCTTTGAGCATATCTCACTTGATCTTATCTATGCTACAAAGATGGATACACAAGCTATCTTACAAGAAGACATTAACCAAGCCTTTAGCCTTCCTATCGATCATATTTCTGCTTATGCTCTTACCATTGAAGAGAACACCCTTTTTGCTTCTCATCCTGAAGTGGCTAAGGAGAAGTTAGAACTAAGCACCTTTTTTATGGAGGCCATTAAAGCAAAAGGGTTTGAGCAGTATGAGATCTCAAACTTTGGTACTTATAAATGCCGACACAATATAGGCTATTGGGAGCTTGAGGATTATATGGGTGTGGGTTCAGGTGCGGTAGGAATGTTAAAGAACAGACGGTATTACCCTACTAAAGAGATTGAGGCTTATATCAATAATCCACTTGAGATAGAAGAAGAGGTTCTGAGTGAGGAAGATATTAAAATAGAGAAAATCTTTTTAGGCCTACGTTCATGTGTGGGCATTGATGAAAGCATCTTCTCATCCTCTGAGAAAAAGCAAGTTGAAATACTTTTAAGCGAAAATAGAGTGACCCGCATTAAAAACAAGATCTTCAACAATGACTTTTTGCTCAGTGATGAGATTGCTCTGTTTATACAGTCCTAAGGCTTAGGTTAACTTACTTAAGACCGTAAGTGCTGAGGCAACAGAAATTGCTACTGCAAAAACAAAGACACCCACTTTAATCTGAGAAACCATACGATTCTCCCTCGTTATATATACATCGGTGCAAATTGAGGTTTTTCAACCCATCTTCTGACTGAGTAACAGCCTAGACTGAGCAAAGAGCATTCCATTTACCTTCCTGTCCTTTAAAAGTATTCGAACCTCTGCATTGTCTTGCTCAACACTCAAGGGCATTGTTCTTGAGTCTGTTTTATACTTAGTCAAGAACTTTTAAACTGCTTTTAGATAAAATCTCAACAATAATAATAGAATTTTTAGGATGTATGCATGTTTGGTATGGGCTTTATGGAAATCATGGTTATCGCTATCATTGCTGTCATCTTTCTAGGTCCGGACAAGCTTCCTGAGACGATGATTAATATCGCAAAATTTTTCAGATCTATGAAGTCAACCGTTGCCGATGCTAAGAGTACGCTAGAACAAGAGATGAGTATCTCTGATCTTAAGCAAGAGGCACTTTCATATAAAGAAGAGTTAATGTCAGCAAGTCATGAACTTGATAGAGTGACTTCTTTGGCCAATTTAGATGATGAGATTGAGGATGTAAAAGAGAGCATTGCTAACATTGATGAGCCTGCACCTGCTAAAAAAAGTGCTCCTTCTATGTATGCTGAGGCCGACCATTCTCAACAACAAACCCCTATTATGCCCGAACAAGAAGAAACTGAAGAGACGATCACCTTTAAAAAGAGTAACAAAACAGAAGAAAAAGAGGACAATACGTAATGTTTGATGATATCCGCCCCCACCTTATTGAGTTAAGAAAGCGCCTTGTGATTATGGTGGGAACCCTTGTACTTTTCTTTGCCATCTGTTTTTATTTTCATGAATATATTATGCACTGGATGGACCAACCCCTTCGTGACGTACTTGCTGCTATTGTTAATGCAGATGGTACCCATGCAACAGGAAACCAACTTGTTACTTCTCAAGTAGGTGGGACCTTCTTTGTTGCCATTAAGGTCTCATTTTTTGCGGCACTTTTCTTCTCTATTCCTGTTTTACTCTGGCAGATTTGGCTCTTTATCGCACCAGGTCTATATGCTAATGAGAAAAAGACCCTCCTGCCTTTTATCTTCGGTGGAACCACTATGTTTACCATAGGCGTTATGTTTGCTTACTACATCGTTGTGCCTTATGGTTTTGAGTTTTTAATCACCTTTGGGTACACCAGTAATTATGCAGCTTTAATTACCATTGAAGATTATGTTGGATTTTTCACTAAGATTATGTTTGGTTTTGGACTGGCTTTTGAACTTCCTGTCTTCTCTTACTTCTTGGCTTTACTAGGTCTTATTGATGATAGAATGATGCGTGATTTTTTCAAGTTTGCTGTTTTAATTATCTTTATTGTAGCCGCGCTCTTAACCCCGCCTGATGTTTTAACCCAACTGCTTATGGCAGGGCCACTCATCATTTTATATGGTTTTTCTATCTTGATTGTAAGAATTGTCAATCCAGCACCCCCTCTTGAAGAAGAGGAAGAAGCCGAAGAAGTAAATGCTTCAGGCGAAACAGCTTCAAAATAGAGCTTATAAAAAATGGATCCACTCAAGACTGAGTCCTATGATTACGAACTGCCTCAGGAGCTCATAGCTACAGCCCCTGTTAGTCCAAGAGATGCGTGTAAACTGCTTGTTTATAACCGCTCAGATGAAAGTATCACCCACACTGTTTTTTCTAAAATTGAAGATTTTCTGCCCAAAGAGTGTGCCATACTTTGTAATGACACTAAGGTTATCAAGGCCCGTATATTTGGAAAGAAACCAACCGGGGGCAAGGTCGAACTGCTGATTAACAAACCGCTTAATGCCCATGAGGTTTCGTGTTTGATTCGTGGTAAGGTGAGTGAAAAGATGCTGCTTCATTTTCCTTTAGACCTTGTCGCCACAATCAAAGAACTTAAAGAGGACGGTTCACGCATTGTTAGCTTTACTCAAAATGAGAAAATACTTTGCTTTGAAGAGCTTATCTTAGTCCTTGATGAGATTGGTCATATTCCTCTGCCCCCTTATATGAACCGAGAAGATGCTAAAAGTGATGAAGAGGAGTACCAGAGCGTCTTCTGTGATAAAGCTGGCGCAGTTGCCGCACCTACTGCCTCTTTACACTTTACACCAGAGCTCTTTGAAAAAATAGAAAATGCCCATGACTTAGAATTCTTGACCCTGCATGTGGGTGCTGGAACCTTTAAGCCTGTTGAAGCCGCCACTATCACTGAACACCCTATGCATTCAGAGTATTATCACATCCCCGACAAGGCTCTTGAACTTATAGCCTCTGATAAAAAGCTTCTAGCAATAGGTACCACAGTCACGCGAACGGTAGAGTATTATGCAAGAACTAAACAACAAGAGGGAGAGGCTAACCTCTTTTTACATCCGCATAATCCACCCCAACGCATTGACCATCTACTCACTAATTTTCACCTGCCTAAGTCAACCCTTTTAATGCTTGTCGCTTCCTTTGTCGGTCTGGAACAGTCACAGCGTATTTATGCCGAGGCGATAAAAGAAAGATACCGTTTTTTCTCTTATGGCGATGCGATGTTAATTCTGTAATTCAAATCCTTTTTAAGCTTCTTCACGTTACTATCTATACATAAAAAAACATAAAAGTGAACGTATGTCCAGAAGCCTCTTCTTTGCGCGCCAGCCCATACTTGATATTGATGGTCAGACCTATGCTTATGAACTTTTATATAGAAGCTCCTTACAACAGGGCTTTGATCCCATTGAAGATGACAGGTCAGCGACAGCCCAAGTCCTCGTTAACACCTTAAACTTTGTTAATTTAGACAATATTATTGGAAAAGCCTTTGCCTTTATTAATATTGATGAAACCATACTCCTAGATGATATGGTCTTATCCATTCCTCAAGAGAGATTTGTTTTAGAACTTTTAGAGACCATTGTTGTGACTGACGAAATAATTGAGCGTGTTAAAAGCCTAAAAGAGATGGGGTATCGTTTTGCCCTAGATGACATTGATTGTACTAAGGAGTATATTCAAAACTTTCAGCCTGTTTTTCAATATGTCGACATCTTAAAACTTGATATTACACTTGTGGATGAAGAGATGCTTCCACGTTACCTTACCCTCTTTAAACAGTTTAACCTTAAGGTCTTAGCCGAGAAGGTAGAGACACAAGAGGAGTTTGACAAATATAAGGCTTATGGATGTGATCTCTTTCAAGGCTTCTTTTTTGCCAGGCCAGATATCATTGAAAACAAAAGGCTTGATCCTGAACAGGTCTTAATCTTAAACCTTATCAACCAACTTCAAAATGAAGAGGACATAGATAATATTTGTGAAACCTTTGAGCAAAACGTTGCCCTAACCCTACAACTTTTACGCTTTATTAATTCGGCTGCCTTTAGTTTTAGGTCCTCCATCAAGTCTATTCGACAAGCTATTATGTTACTTGGACCTGTTCAACTTAAATCATGGCTCCTGCTTATCTCTTATGCTAATCCAAGCAGCGGTGCCAAGGGCTTAGAAAACCCCCTGCTTCACCTTGCACAAACCCGCTCTAATATGATGCAAACCCTCACCCAAGCTGTCTATAAAACCCAATGTAATGGTGTCTTGCTCGACAAGGCTGCTTTTATCGGGCTTCTCTCTTTAGTAGAAGCCCTTTTTCAATCTCCAGTAGAGGAGATTTTAAAAGAGCTTAATGTAGATGATGAGATTATGCACACCTTGGTTGAGCATCAAGGTGATTTTGGTCTTATTTACCTTCTTATCTGTGCTGTAGAGCTTTTTAACACACATGAGATAGACACTTATTTAAGTAAACTTTCTCTCTCTCATGATGAGTTTTCTAAGGCGGTTGAAGATGCTTATGAAATTACAGAAGCCTTTGCTACTAAGATGCTAGAACCTGCTGAGCACTAAGACTTAAACTATCTGTACACGTCCATTCACAATCTGTATCTTTCCACTAAGTTCATACTCAAAAAGCTTTTGCGCATCAAACCCACGTGCTTCTTCATAACTTGGACCTTGGCTACAAAACTGTATAAATGGATCACCTATCTCTTCATACGTACCAAAGAGATTTGCAAACTTTTTAATGTCAGTAATCAATTCTGCCTTCCCTTCATCTAAGAGTTTCATTGTCCCTTCACTCTCACCAATACGTTGAGGAAGTACATAAATTTTCTTATTCATCTCAAGAGCAAATTCAACACTTCGCATGCTTCCACTATCTAAATCGGCTTGGGCTACCACTAAGACTTCTCCTAAGGCCACAACCAATCTGTTTCTATGTACAAAACTGTATGAACGGGCCTCGATACCATCCTCATACTCACTGAGTAAAAGTGCATTTTCACTCATCTTGTGAAGCAATTTTTTATTCACCTTAGGATAGACTATATCTAAACCATTCGCCAAAATAGCTATCGTTCTAGGATAAGCACCTTCATGCGCAATGGCGTCAATACCCATAGCCCCACCACTCACCACGCACACCTCTCTTTTAGAAAGTTCGCTTGCAAGCATTTGGGTCATACTACGTGAATAAGAATAAGCTTTTCGTGCCCCTACAATAGAGACTTTTTGAGCCTTAAGTAAGGATGTGTCTCCTTTGAAGTAGAGGGTAGAGACAGGACTTTCAAGATCATTAAACTCAGAAGGAAGCACATTCAAGCGTTCTGAGTTTGGCATCTAGATGACCTTATTAACGAGGACTAACTCTACACTTTTAAGTGCGCGTTTTGAATTTTTGAGGGCTTGTAAGGTCTCTTTTCTAGGATGACCTATGGCAATGGCAGAGCCATGTTCTTTAGCTTTTTTAATCGCTTTTAAAATCTGTCCTTCTATGTAAGAGACATTGGCCTCATGGTCTAAAAAAAGATCGCGCGCAATATAGGGTTTTCCCATAGAAGCCATCACTTCAGGCACCTTCGTTTGCGCGGTTGTACGCGAATCTAAAAAGCCGATACCTTCTTTACTAAGCGCATGAATTAAATCATTAACCGCGCGCTTATCTGAGGTAAAACGACTGCCTGTGTGATTGTTCACATAATAAGCGCGTGGAAAGAGGGCTTTGACCTGCTTAACACGTTCACTGATTTTTTCTTTAGAGTCACTTACTCGTAATGTAATAGGTTCTTCTGCTGAAAAGGTCATCGCCTCAAGTGGGAGGTGCACCATATACAAAGACTCTCTTGAAGCCAGTTTAGCCGAATCAGGATGAATAGGACTAGGGGGTAAAAAAGACATCGTTATAGGCATTTTCAAAGCCTTTATCGACTTTACGTCATGTGAAAAAGAGACATCATCCATAATAATAGCCAACTTAGGTTTTTTGAAATGTGAGTAAATTTTCTTCTTTTTCACCTCACGTTTTGGCCCCTTAGGTGGTCGGCCTAGGGTGTTGTTATCAAACTCATGTTTGGCATCCACCTCTTTTTTATGCTGCTCCTTAGAGAGCACATTTTGAAGTCGACCTACCAAGTCATTTTTAGGTGCAGCAATATCTTCTATCTTAGCTAAGAGTTTTTTCTGCTTTGCATCTGCTTTTTTTTGCTTTTGCAAGGCAAGAGTTTGAGCATCTGCATATCCTTTTTTATACGAAAATATTCCAACTAGGCCAAGCAGTAAAATAGAGAGTGAAAGGATAACGAGGGCAATCGCCCAAGTAGACTTAGGCGCCTTTTTTTTAATTTTTTTACTCATTTAAGGATAATTTCCATCTCCAAAACATCGATGTTCTGATTGGATTGTGAACTAATGTGCACATCTTTTACCTTAGTATACTTTTTAATCACTTCCATAATATCTGCCTTCATTTCATCCATATAAGGAAGCGCATTTGAGGCACGTTCGTGAGCAAGCACTAACTTTAGTCTGTCTCTTGCTACTGAAGCTGATGTCTCTTTTTTACCAAATAAGTTTCCAAACAAACTCATGAGAACATCCTTTTGAAAAATCCTTTTTTAACACTTAAATCAAGATAATCTACCTCTTCACCTAACATGCGTTTTGAGATACGTCGGTAGGCTTCACCTGATCTGGCCTTAGCATCTCTAATAATAGGCTCTCCCATGTTGGTCGATGAGATAACTTGATCACAATCAGGTACTACGCCAATAAGTGGTAAGGCAAGAATATTTAAGACATCTTCAGTGTTTAACATATCGCCTTTTTCAACAAGTTCGGGTTTAAGACGGTTGATAATCACATGCTTATCAACCTCTTCACCTCTTTGTGCCTTTTCACTTTTTGCATCAATAATACCAATTACTCTGTCTGCATCACGTACCGAAGAGACATCTGGTGTAGAAACAATTAAGGCTCTGTCCGCATAAGCGATAGCATGCTCAAACCCCCCTTCTATTCCTGCTGGTGAATCTAATAAAATGATATCAAACTCTTTTTTTAGTGTCTCAAGAAGCTCTTTAACCTTAGCCTGGTCTAAAATATTTTTATCATTGGTTTGTGAAGCAGGAAGAAAATAGAGATTTTTACTGTGTTTGTCATTAATGAGGGCTTGGGAGAGATTACACTTCCCCTCCATCACATCAATAACATTATAGACAATGCGGTTTTCAAGGCCTAGTAGCATATCAAGGTTTCTAAGCCCTATATCAAAGTCAATCGCCACAACTTTTTTACCTTCATCAGCCATACCCACTGCTAAGTTTGCTAAGGTCGTTGACTTTCCAACCCCACCCTTACCTGATGTTACTGTAATCACTATGCCCATATAAAATGCCTTAAAAATGTTTTTCTAATTGTATCTTAAGAGCAATTACAGTTCCATAAATAAGGCTGTTTGTCAGATATTTAACTTAAGGAAGATACTTTTTAACCTGAGTATATAAAAGTGTATCCTCTATTGGTTTTTTAACGTAAGCATCAAATCCAGCTTGATTTATTTTATACCTATCTTCATCTAGAACAGAAGCTGTTAATGCGATTACAGGAAGTGCTTTAAAAGCCTCTTGCAAACGTATCTTCTTTAAGGCTTCAAAACCATCCATAACCGGCATCTGAATATCCATTAAGACAAGGTCAAAGCTCTCTTTTTCAAGAATATCTAAACACTCTTGTCCATTTACCGCTTCTGTAATACTTACCCCGCTCTCATCAAACAGAGCCTGTACAAGTAGTCTATTCGTGGAGATATCATCTACAACCAAAATACTTCCCGTTCTAAAGTGCGAAAAATTTGCTTCAATCGCATCTTCATCTTCTATCTTGTGCTCATACTTCAGATTATTTAATTTAAAAGAGAAACAGCTTCCTTCTCCATATTCACTCTCTAGGCTTAAAGATGAGCCCATCAAACCAATAAGATGCTGACTGATGGTAAGGCCTAAACCTGTTCCTCCATAAGCCCTATTGTCTTGTCCCTCTTTTTGCGTAAAGGCCTCAAACACACGACTCTGCTCATTTTGTGGGATTCCAATACCCGTATCTTTAACCCCTATCTCTATATCGATACTATCTTCTCGTTTTTCAAGTAGCCTAATGTAGACACTCACACTCCCTTCTTTTGTAAACTTAATCGCATTACCCATAAGATTCACAAGGACTTGACGCAACCTTGTCTCATCAACTATAAGATAGGTGGGAATCTTCTCATCCATCTCAATATTTAGTTCAATAGACTTCTCTTGCACCTTAAAGATAAACATCTCTTTAATACCTAAAAACAACTCTTTGAAATCGCACAGTTGCTTATCTAATTCAAACTTCCCTGACTCAATCTTTGAGAGGTCAAGTACATCATTGATGATCTGTAAAAGTGCCTTTGAACTACGTTCAATAGAGTCAATATAACGTTTCTCTTTTTCATCTTTTATCTTAGGTTGAAGGATGCTTGCAAAGCCTATAATCGCATTCATTGGAGTACGAATCTCATGACTCATATTAGCCAAGAACTCTGCCTTTGCTCTAGCTGATTGTTGCGCATCATCAAGGGCTTGAGACAATTTTAAGATGAGACTTTCAAAGGCCTCTTCAATCTCACCAATCTCATCATCTCGTTTAATGGCTTGTGTGTAAACATACACTTCACTCTGCTTAATCTTTATCATCTCATCTTTTAAAACAAGCAAAGGATCAATCATATTATCTTTAAGGTATCGATGCATCATCAACTTACTCAGGTATAAAAAAAGTGCTATAAACATAAAACTAGCTAAAAGAATCCATGTTAAATCTTCTAAAGCTTCAGCCTTATCAATCTCACTCATAATGGCCCAACGTGTCTGATTAAAGATAGAAACAGGAGCATACGAACTTAAGACCTTAACCCCTCTGTAATCGGTGATGATTTGCGCATTGCTTTCACCTTTCAAAGCTGCTTTTACCGCCTCTGTCTTGAGTGTCATTAAACCGATGGTCGTATTATGTTCTTGTACCAAAGTATCTTGTATTTGCGATATAAAACGACTATCATTTCGCATTAGAAAATCACTCCCAACGAGATACGACTCACCGCTCTTTCCTAATCCTGCTTCATGATAAGCCTTCTCAAACCCCATAATCTCATTGATACGCTCAATTGGCATTTGAAAGATTAAAACCCCCAATAAGGTTTGACCCTCATAAATAGGCGTTGAGATAAAACTAGCACTTAGGTTATAACTTGGGGTGTAAGGCTTAAAGTCTTCAAAATGCAAGGCCTTCTCTTGTAGTGATAAAGCTGCTTTAAAAGCAAGCGACAAACCACTGTTTTTATAAGGACCATGCACTAAGTTAGTTGCAAAATCTTTTTCCTTATATACCGTATATACAACATCCCCTTGTCTATTCACTAAAAAAACATCATACAAGCCAAAAGAGGCTCTTAAGGATTTAAAGCTGGTGTGAAAACGAAGGTGTTCTCTTGCATAAGAAGTATTAGTATCAGCCAACAAAAGCTTATCTTTTTCCCCTATTTTATTAGGGTTTTTTACAATATACTGCATCTGTAAAAACTGTGCCCGCTTAGAATAAGGAAGGTAGGCCTCAACTTCCATTTTCTTTTGGGCATTAGGAACTTCAAAATCAACCAAATTCAGGTAGTTGTGAAGGTAATGTTCTTTCAAGCGTGTCAGATTACAGTCTACTTTTAGTGCCATAAAACTTTTGTTAAAGGCCTTTATGGCCTCAATACTTGTTTTGTTGCGTGAGCTTGAGATAAGTAAGGCTTCAAGGGTTTGAAAATAATCTAAAATATGACTCTTTTTAGAAACGGTTACCGACTGAAGTTGCTGTATCTTTTTATGTAAAATATTATTATAATAATACAGAGAAAATGAGAAGGAGAAAATCAACCCTAAGAGAATAAGGGCTAAGGCGATTATTCGAAATATCTTTCTCTCTAACACACCCATTACAGCCCTTAATCTTAACTACTTTAGTCCATGGTACATGAAAAGCTTTTATGTACATATTAAAAATATTTATTATTCTAAAGTAGCTTGATTGATTTAACAATATACACTTTTATTTTACATAACTACAAAAAACAGATAAGAGGCTAATAGACCTTACAGCATAGAATGACTATGCTTCCAGAAACCTGCCTAGCTCATTATTCTTGTATGAAATGTTGAGACTGCAAGGGGTTTTGCAAGAAGTCTAATGTAAAAGCTTAACCTTTACCTTATAAATATTTATTTATACTATAACATGATTGATATAGGCAAGTTAATAAAAACAGGTAATAAAGAGATTGATACTGAACATATTGAGCTCATTGAAAGCGTTAATAAGCTCTACACCATACTCAATACCTGTGATGTAAATGAGAACCTCTCAGCAAAATTATCCAATATGATTTTACACACTAGAAAACATTTTGCACATGAAGAGCATCTTATGAAAGACCTTAACTACCCTAATGAGACTAAACATAAAAATGAGCATGAAATCATCTTGAATAATATGCGCTTAGCCATTATGCAGTGCAGAGAAGAAAACGATGCTAAACTTTTAAAAAGTACCCTAAAAGAAAATATAGAGTCTTGGGTACTCAACCACATCAAAGAGATGGACATCCCCCTACTTCAACAATACGACAAAGAAAATAATTAAATTTAAAAAAACTAGTTTTAAAAACTAAAAGAGTGATGCAGATTCAAGGAGTCTAGCGAGGAAGCGCACATATGTGCGTGACGAGCGTAACGACGCAGAAGATGCGTCGCTATTTTAGTTTTTAGATGTATCTACGATTTTACCTTTGGCAATCCAAGGCATCATTTCACGAAGCTTATTACCCGTTTTAGTAATTAACATCTCTTTATCATTTGAACGCTCAGCGTTCATACGAGGGTAACCTGCTTGACCTTCAAGGATGAAGTCTTTTGCAAAACGACCATCTTGAATCTCTTTAAGGATTTCTCTCATTGCTTCTTTTGATTCGTCATTGATAACACGTTTACCAGAAACGTAGTCACCATATTCAGCTGTATTAGAGATTGAATAACGCATATCAGCAATTCCACCTTGGAACATTAAGTCAACAATTAACTTAAGTTCGTGTAGACATTCAAAGTATGCTAATTCTGGTGCGTAACCTGCTTCAACTAGTGTTTCAAAACCTGCTTGAACTAGAGACGCTGTACCACCACAAAGAACAGCTTGCTCACCAAATAAGTCAGTTTCAGTTTCATCTTTGAAAGTTGTTTCAATAATTGCAGTACGACCACCACCAATAGCAGAAGCGTAAGAAAGTGCTAACTCTTTTGTTGTACCGGAAGGATTTTGACCAACCGCAATAAGGTCAGGAATACCACCACCAGAAACAAACTCAGAACGTACAGTGTGTCCTGGTGCTTTTGGTGCAATCATAGTAACATTAATGTTATCAGCAGGTTGAATACGTCCGTAGTGAATGTTAAAACCGTGACCAAATGCGATTGTATCACCTGCATCTAAGTTAGGTGCGATTTCATTTGTATAAATTTCTGCTTGATTTTCATCAGGAAGAAGAATCATAATTACTTGTGCTTCTTTAGATGCCTCAGCAACAGTCATTACCTTAAAGTTTTTAGCCTCAGCCTTTGCCCAGCTTGATCCACCTTTACGAAGACCAACGATTACCTCAACACCTGAATCTCTTAAGTTTTCAGCGTGAGCATGTCCTTGAGAACCAAAACCAATCATTGCAACTTTTTTGCTTTTGATTAAATCTAGGTTACAATCTTTATCATAATATACTGTTAATGCCATTAGGTCATCCTTGTATGTAAGTCTATTTACGACTTGAATTTTTGCTTGAAGAGACACCAGTGAACCAGTATCATCCTCAATTATTTTCGCGAATTATACTCAAATTCTTATCAATATTCGCTGAAAGTTATTTCTAAGCCGCTTAAATACACTCCTCTTTCACAATCAACACCCCTCATATAAAAAGTGTAAACTCGATTTTTGAGCTTGGTCTTGCTCGTACAGCCTCAATTTCTCTTGATACGCTTCTAACTCTTCTTGGCTAATGCGAGTATTATTAATGAGGTACTTCATCGCATCAAGGTTGCCCTTGTTTGCTGATTCTCTAATAAGTGCATAACCCTTATTAGTGTCTTGAAGAACCGTCCCATAACTAAAATCATGACCCCTTATATATAAGATTCCCATATAGAGTTTCGCTTGTGTACTTCCCTTGGCCATGGCCCTGTTTAACATCTCAAAGCCTTTTTGTGGTCTACGACTCCACTTCACTCCTGTATAGTATATCCATGCTGCATTTACTTTTGCGTCTATATTGCCATTTTCAGCTGCTTTTTCAAAATAACTCAAAGCCTTTTCTTCATCAGAAGCACCCCTTCGTTTATAATACATCTCCCCTAAAAGGTTCATCGCCTCTACATCCCCCCTATCTGCTGCAGCCTTTAGGTAAAAGATTGCCTTTTCAAGAGAGCCATATTTCTTAGGTGAACTGTAAAATTTTCCTGTTTGATAGAGCTCATGCGCGATATCTGCTTGACACATTGACTCGTAAGCTTGGTCTTTAGGTGTTGGATTCATCTGTACAAGCGCACATAAATGTGACTGCGCCATGGAATTTTGTTCTTTAGCGGCAGAGGCGAAGTACGCTTTTGCCTTAGAAAGATTATGGTTAGCATATAAAACGCCCAAAGCAAATTGTGCCTCGTTTAGGGCTTGCGCCTTATGCATCCACTGTTGTGCCTTAACACTGTTCCCCAGCAAATAAAAATAAACCCCAAGGTTGTAAGCAGCTTTTAGCTCCCCTTTACTACCAGCACTTTGAAACCATTTAAGCGCAGCAGCATTATTGCCAAGACGTAAATTAAGCACTGCTAATAAGTTTTGCGCCTTTGTATCTGCCTTAAAAGCGAGAGGGTCAAGTTCTTTCTTGGCGGAAACAAGATCATTTTTCTCAAATGCTTTATACGCATCACAATACTCATTTGCCTGCACTAAAAGGGGCATTATTAAAATCATCATCAATATCTGTTTTATCATCTTTAATCCTCTTTATCTTTTACTTACAAATAGGCGGAATTTCACCCATCATTTTAGCCTATTTTTTCAATAGCCCACTTGTAAAAAACAGTTTTTAGTATAATAGTATCTAGTATAGATAAAGAGAATGATCATTAAATACGCACCTGTCCTACAAGTGTCTATTACGAAGCTCACTGATATTTATCATGACCCACATAGCCATTTAGATGAGATGGTTAGCATTTTAGAAAATGATGCTGTACTTAGTAAAAATGTACTTAACTGCATTAATGGGCCTTTATATGGTGCACAAAAGAAATTAATCTCTATCTCTGAAGCCATTGAATACTTTGGCATCGCAACCGTATGTGGCATAAGCTTATCCTTTGCTATCAAATATAACTCAGTTTAAACTGAATTCTCTCTACTTTTTTCTTGGCCTTATTTTTCTTTTCAGTAAAAGCTAATGCGAAGTCAATTAAAATGGCATAATACGATAAACATAGGTAACTTCTTTGCAAATGACTTTTAGCACCTGCACAGAAGATACAACACTTTTTGAAGGATCCTTCATTATGAATACTATTTTAAAAGAAAAAATTCAACAACTTCCTGCACTGCCTGAATCTGCTATCAAGCTTGAAGCTATCTATCATGATCCAAACTCAAGCTTTGATGATATGGTAAAAGTACTAGAGATTGACCCTCTTTTGACGGCAGATATCTTAAAAGCCGCTAATTCACCTCTGTATGGTTTTACACGTGAGATCAACTCCATCACCCAAGCAGTAGGCCTTTTTGGTATGGGGACCATCCGTGGTTTTGCTCTAGCCATGATAGTAAAGAAGAGTTTTGAGCTAAATTTATCACCTTATGGTATCTCAAATGCACAATTTTCAGATCTCTCCAAGATGCAAAATGCCCTCGCAGTCACGTGGTATTTACGTCAAAAGCCAAAACTTATGGAACTCCTTTCACCGGCCTCTTTCTTAATCGAGATAGGTAAAGTAATGATTTCACAATACCTTTTAGATGAAAACAAGGCAGATGACTTTAAAACAAAAATTGAAGCAGGCGAAGGTATTAAAAAGACAGAACAAGAGATGACAGATACGTACACGGCTGAAGTCTCCGCAGATATCTTTAATCACTGGAAATTTGATGAGTCACTTATCTCATTGATTCGTTTTGCGGGTGAGCCTGAAAGCTGTGAGGGTGAAGAGCTTATTGAAGCGTCTAAGGTCTTACATGTTATTCGCATTGCCACAGGAATCACAGGTGTCTTTACAGATGAGTCCTTGAGTGCTGCCAAAGAGCTCATTGAAAAATATGGGCTTGACTTAGCAAGCTTTGAAGCTGCCATTGAAAAAATGTCTGCGTGAAAATATTTTTAATTAAACTCACCCACGGGGTGATTGAGCAAGACCTTCCACCTGCTCAAAGAGAACTCCTGCACGAACTTAATAACATGGGTTTTTTGAAGCTTGAAAGTGAGACCTACACACTGCACTCCAAATACAGAGCAGGTTTGATCGACTTAACCCAAACCGGTGATGCCTACTTAAAGGTGATTGGTACCTCTATGAAAGACCTCTTTATTGAGGCCAAAGACTTAAAAGATGCGGATAAAGATGACCTCGTTATCGCCCAACGTCTTATTGGAAAACGGGGCAAACCTGCTGCTGTAGTAGCCCATGTAGTGGGTAAGGTCGAACACTTTGGCGTCGCAGCAATCACGATTATCAATGATAAAAAAATCCTAAGTGATCTTAAAACCAACACCCCCGTAGCTATCAAACTTGAAGCAGGTGCCTTAGATCAGTATGGTGAGAATGATGTTTTTCAGATTGATTACCAAAAAGAGAAAATTTCTAAGCACTTAGGCTCTTTAAATGACCCGCAAATCGATGAAGATATCGCCCTTGCCCTTTTTAACCGTCACAAAGAGTTTGAGCCTGATATTTTAGAACAAGCCAAAAATTTTGGTCTAAGCGTTGATGCTGCACAATACCCTGATAGAAAGGATTTACGTCACCTTCCTTTTTGTACTATTGATCCTGTTACCGCTAAAGATTTTGATGACGCCATCTATTTTGATGAAAAAGAGCATGCCTTATACGTAGCAATTGCGGATGTATCAGCCTATGTAGAGCCTTTTGGTCCTATCGATACTGAGGCAATGTACAGAGGCTTTACTGTCTATTTTCCCCATAAGTCTGTGCCAATGCTCCCACGCGAACTGAGTGAGAACCTCTGTTCACTCAAGCCTAATGAAGACAGGTTGGCTTTCACCTTTAAAATGAACATTGACCCCCACTCTTTAGAAGTGACTAATACGGAACTTTATGAGACCCTTATTCACTCCAGACGTCGTTATACCTACGCCGAGGTGGACGCCTTTTTAGAGGGTCAACTTGAGGCTAAAAATGAGCATGACAAGCTCACCATGGCTTATCTTCCCTCCCTTGCCAAGCTGACAGATAGATTGAAAAAAGAGAGAATGCTCAAGGGCTATGATTTTCGTTCACGTGAGTATGATATTCACCTCAACAAAGAGGGCTTAATCCAGAGTGTCGACAGTGAAGATGAGACCCCCTCACATGCCCTAATAGAAGACTGTATGCTCCTAGCTAACAAGGCTGCAGCACAGATGTTTGAAAGGGGGGTCTTTCGAATTCATGAAGCCCCTAGTCCCATCAAACTCCAATCTCTCTACGGACAGCTCTCAAGTATAGGCATTGATGTTGAGATCAAAGGTTCTATGCGTGAAACCATTGATAACATCCAAAAAAAGGCGGAGGAGTTGGGTATTCGTGAAGAGGTGGACACCCTCATCATCCAGTCGCAGATGCAAGCACGCTATGCACCTGACAATCAAGGGCATTTTGGTTTAGGCTTTGAGACCTATACCCACTTTACCTCACCTATCAGGCGTTATTCAGACCTTATGGTGCATCGACTTTTAAAATCTATCTTGGCTAAAGACAATGAACAAGGTGCCTACCTGATGCGAAACATCGATGCTCTTTGCGAACAGATTTCCATTCTTGAACGCGAAGCAGACTACACGGCTAAAGATTTAGAAAATAGGAAATATGCAAGATGGGCTCATGAGCGCATTGGAACTATTGTTAAGGCCAGAGTCATCTCTTTAGAGCCTGCTCCAGTAGCCATACTCTTTGATGAGATTATTGGGGCACGTATCTTTTTAAAAGGGGATGAGGGGCTTCAACTCTTTGGCAATATTGAAGTTGAACTCACTGAGGCTAGTATTGCGAGTACGAAGATACATGGTCGCTTTATCAAGCATATTGAGAGCTTAGATGAAAATATTTTAAAGATAAAACTTCCATGATAAAAAAACAAGATTTTGAGCGACTCCTTGGACAAGGAAAGATTCCCCGCGCCATGATGTTCTTTGGGGAGTCAGACTTTATGATTGATTATCATGCTAAAAAACTCTGCAATCTCTGGGGCGCTGAGGATGACATCTTTACCCTTTATCATCAAGACTATAACTTTAGTGATGCTAAGGCACATATCTCTCAAGGATCACTCTTTGGTGGAAACAATGTCTTGCTGATTAAAAATGATAAAAAAGTTCCTAAAAAAGAACTTGATGAGTTAATTGCTTATGTGGGAAAAAGCCCGAGTAACTTTTTAATCTACTGCTATTATGGGAGTGATTATAAAACCTCTAATAAGGCCTTTTCCCCTAAGCTAGGCGCTGATAGCATCCGTTTTTTCAACCCCTACTTCAATGAGGCTAAAAACATCATCCGTAATGAGTCCAAAGCCTTAAACCTCCAAATCAATGAAGATGCCATCACCCACCTTCTTCTTTCACAAAACTCCGACCTCTCACTTGCGTGTAATGAACTTGAAAAACTCTCTATCTTACAAGCACCTATTCATACCAAAGAGATTAATGAGCATGTTTACCCCCTAGCTGAAGTCAAGCTCGATGAGATGATACTGGCCATCTTAGAAAAAAAAGACTTCCGCTCTAACCTGCATAGACTACTTGAGACAGGTGAGAACGAAATTCAAATCATCACTGCTCTTTCTAACTTCATCACCCAACTCTTTTTGTTTCATACCTATATCAAAGTCAATGGAGCCGCCTCATCTGCCGCGGTACTAGGCTACAAGCTCCCCGCATTTATCGAAAAACAGCGTGCTGAGCTCTCTATTCGTTTTAAACTTTCTACCTATGAAAAACTTTTAGATCACCTTCTACACACTGAACTTGCTCTTAAAAGCGGTGGAAATAAAGATAACAATGCTATCTTACTCGCCGCGCTCATTAAACTTCAAAACCTCCTGTAAAGAGCACAAGCTTTTATATATTCCTTTTTCCCTTAGCAAAACGACCTATTTTCTACTTATAAATGCAAAGGCACTTTTAAGTCCTCTTAAGATATAATTCGCGCGTTCCTTGCTCTTTGTATTTCAATGGACGCCCTTACATCGTTTCTTCACTGATCTGATAGGCCCTATTATGAGATGCATAATGAGGTGTTTTTTAAACACTTCTAATCCAGAAGGCGCTATAAATCCAAAAGGAGATCTCTATGAGACATTACGAAAACCTCGTAATCCTAAAGCCAACACTAACTGCAGAAGAGATGCAAGCAGCTGTTGCACAAATCGAAGAAAACATCACTAAAGGTGGTGGTGAAATTGTTGCTCGTGACGTTAAAGGTATGAAACGTTTAGCTTACGAAATTAACAAAAATGCACGTGGTTACTTCCACATTATGTATTTCAAAATCAATCCAACTGAGATTGCTGAAATCGAACGTCTTTACCGTATTAACGAAGATGTGCTTCGTTTCGTTACTGTTAAATATGACAGTAAACGTGAAGTTAAAGCGTGGAATGATTTAGTTGTAAAAACTGAAAAAGCAACTGAAGCAAGAGCAGCGGCAGCAGCAAAAGCAGCAGCTCCTAAAGAAGAAGCAGCTCCAGCGGCAACAGAAGCTCCAGCAGCAGACGCGTAAGTTTAAAGGAAAACCATGTTTAATAAAGTAGTACTGGTCGGAAATCTTACTCGCGATATTGAATTGCGTTATGCACAAAGCGGAAGCGCTATTGCTAACACAGCTATCGCAACAAGTAGAAAGTTCACGCAAAATGGCGAACGTAAAGAAGAGGTATGTTTTATGGACATCACTTTTTTTGGTCGTTCTGCTGAAGTAGCAAACCAGTACCTTAGACGTGGGAGTAAGATTCTTGTAGAAGGTAGAATTAAATTTGATCAGTGGGTTGCCCAAGATGGTAGCAAACGTTCAAAGCATTCTGTTATTGTTGAGACCATGCAGATGTTAGATTCAAAAGCAGACGCGCAAGCACAAGGTGCAGGCGATTCTTCTTATGGTGGAGCATCTACAGGTGGTGGTTATGAAGCGCCTGCGCAAGCAGCACCGCAGACTAACAACTACGGCAACAACAATGCACAAGCCTCTCAACAATATGGACAGCAACAACAGCAGTCATACGGTTCAGGGCAAAATAACTCTTATGGTAACCAAGGACAGCAGCAACAAGCTCCTACCCAGCAAAACTACCAAAAACAAGAGATGCCTTCAGCGCAAGCAATCCCGGAAATTGACATCGACGAAGATGAAATTCCGTTTTAGAAACTAAAAATACACGAAATATATAAAAGGATAACCCGTGGCAGAAAGAAGAAAATATAAAAAACGTTATTGTAAATACTGTGAAGCTAAAATTGACTTCATTGATTACAAAGACACTAACTCTCTAAAGCATTCAATGTCAGAGCGTTACAAAATCATGCCTCGTCGTTTAACAGGTAACTGTAAACGTCACCAAGAGATGATTTCAAATGCTATCAAGCGTGCACGTCAAGCGGCATTAGTACCATATACTGTTACTCGTAAAGTAGTAGTTGCTAATCCATTTGAAAGCATTGTTAGCTAGATAACAAACTGTTAAGTCCCTTATTTAGGGACTTATCTTCACCTCCTCTTTTTTATTACTTATATTTTTTAAAATATTTAACTTTTAATTACAGTTACTTTCTACAACTCATAAGAAATCACGCAATAGGTTTTCAAAACCTTCACATTAAGATTAGCTCTTGTTATTCTGCACTATTTTCACCTCTTAACTCCATTTTTTAACTCATACGCATAATTTATTTTTAATCTAATTGTTGTTACTCTACTGTAGACGTGTGTGTAAGGAAGTATTTTATGTCATTTATGCAACATTTACAAAGTAGTCTTATTTTAGGTACAAAGATGACGCATCCTGAAGAGGAGCATTTTTTACGTCAACAGTGTAAGGAACTTTTTTCTTACATCAATACAAACCAAACACACAAACTTCAAGACTTAATAGAATCAGGTGTAGATCCTGACAAATGCGAGCACGAGCACCTTCATGCACTCTCGTATGCTGTAAAACACAAAAAAGACAAAAGCATCTTAACCCTACTTGATTATGGCTCAGACATCAATCTTAAAGACTGTTTTGATTTAAGACCCTTAGATTATGCCCTCAAAAACCAAGACGATACAAGTATTGAACTTTTACTACGATATGGTGCACTTACAACCACTAAGCCTCTGGCTCAGATTGATATTGATTATGGAGTGTCAGACATATTTGAAGCTGCACTCACCGGAAACCTTCATGCCCTTGTACACTTTCATCAACTCGGTGCTAGTCTTCAAGAAGAACGTATCAATAAAACCAGTTTGCTGCACCTGTGTATTGAGGGAAACAATCCAAAAATGCTTGTGTATCTACTTAATAAGGGACTCAACATAGACAGTGCCGATAAAAGTGGGACCTCTTCTTTAGTCTTAGCCGCTATGGATAGCTCGCGATTTAAAATGTTAAAGCTTCTCATTAAGCGTAACGCTACCTTAGATCAGCGCAACCACAGACATGTATCAGCACTTTCTATGGCGATAAAACGTTTTAATATTCAAGCGGCTCTCTTACTCGTTCAAAAAGGTGCCAATATCAACATTAGAGATGGTATTGACACCCCTTTAAGTCTCACCCACAAGGCACTTTCACAAACCCTGAATATGTCCCTTATGCATGAACTTAGAGAGTTAGAGACCCTGTTGATTGCTAAGGGAGCACATGTTAATACTACGGATGACAACTTAATGTGGAGTCCTTTAATGCTCACAGCAAGCCATTATCAAGATGAGCAGAACTTTAAGCAGTTAAAACTTCTTATTAAACTCGGTGCGAAGATAGACCAAAGAGATAAAAATGAGAGAACGGCCTTGATGATAGCCTCCTCTTTAGGACGTACAGATGCCCTCTCGTACCTTATAAAACACAATGCTAAGCTTAATATCTATGATAAGTTTGGCTGGTCTTCACTAATGTTAGCCGTTTACTATAATCAAAAAGAGGCGGTCAAAACCCTACTCTCAGCAGGAGCAGATGTGAACTTAAACACAAAAAAAGGTCTTAGTGCCATGAAGGTTGCCATTGACAACGAACGTTCAGCTCTTATTCCTATACTAAAAGATTATGGGGCTGTCTTTCCAAAGGAATGAATCTTGCTATTAGTATCGTAAAAATGGATACGTATGAAGCCCCTTTTTCTCTTTCTTATTCTTTTTAATACGCTATACGCTGCCATAAGTGAATTTAAAAGTGATGATTATCAGATTATCTTAGGCGATAACTTTGATGATGAGGCCCTTGATATCATTGAAGATTATGATTATAACATCTCCGTTGTTGGGTATTCGCAAGACTTTAAAAAGAGCGTTACAAGCGCTCAGAGCTATCATAATGCCTTTGATTACCTACATAACCTTAATGCTAATGCCGGTGAGCAACTTCGTCTTATCAAGCTAAACTTCTCTGCTGACATTGTCAAGGACACCCGTTTTAAACTCAATGCCTATAATCGCGGTACAAACATCATCAAAACAGCACAAAATGGCTATATCTTAGGTGGGTATACGCATAATGGACAGATGCTAATCTCCTACCTTGACACCCATGCCCAACGTACTAGCTTACAAAAGTTTGGAACAGCCAACTTTGATAAACTCTACTCTCTTTCTCCCTTAGAAGATGGAGGTAGCATTGCTATTGGAACCTCACAAACCTCTCGAAACCCCCATGATGATATGTTTGTTCAAGGCCTTGGTCGAAGTGATGTCTATCTTGTAAGGTTTAAAAGAGATGGCCAAGTTAGATGGAAAAAAAAGTATGGAACGCTTAGTAAAGACATAGGCATCGATGCTGTTGCCACAGGTGATGGTGGTTTTATTCTTTTAGGCATCTCACAAGAGTCCAATGAATTTAGACTCTCATGTGCGAAAATCAATGATACAGGAGACATTGCTTGGATTAAGAAGTTTCCCAAAGCAGGTAGACAAAAGGCCTTTAAAATCATTCAAACAAACCATGGCCACTTTTTAATTTCCGCAAGTTTTGAAAATAAAAACAACCAAGACAATATTCGACTCATTGAGATTGACAATGAGGGAAATGTCTTATGGGATAAAAACTACTTTAATAACGCCCATGAACAGCTTAATGACATTAGCACAGACCTTAGAGGAAATATTATTGGCGTAGGTTCATCACAAGATGAATCACAAGGGGATATGGACGCGCTAGTACGCTATTATGATCATAATGGAAAGCTCATCTGGGAGAGAAAGTTTGGGAAACATCGTCATGATGCCTTTAAAGCTGTTAGCTTGCTGCATGACAATACCTTCGCTCTTGCAGGGTTCTCAAACTCCTTTGCCAATAAACAGCGTCAAATCTGGATTCTTAAGCTTAATGATGATGGCACTCTCGTCAAGAAAAAGCTCAAAGCCAATCAAGGTATCTATAAAAGCCTAAAAGAAGCATTTGAACCCGAAGCCCTCCGCGTGTTTAACACTCCAAGTTCTCAAGAGAACAGAGTAACAGATAAGGAGCTCAACCCCCCTGCAGATTCAAAACAGACCAGCACCAAACTCAGCATCTATAAAAACCTCACCATCGTACACCCAAGCCTTATCTTTAAACAAGGAAGCTCTACCTTAACGGCCAAACACAAAGCCATCTTAAAAGAGTTCATGCCAAAACTCATCAAGACCCTAGAGCCTTACAAAGATACCATCAAAAACATTCAAATCCAAGGCTTCACCTCCACAGAGTGGCAAGCCCCCGACACCCAGCGCTACCTAAATAACGCCAAACTCGCCAACGAAAGAGCCCTAAGCGTTCTAAACTACAGCTACAAACTTGGTGCCTTAAAACAACACAAAGCATGGATGAGCCAAGTCTTCAGCACTGACGGCTATTCCTACTCAAATCTCATCTACACTAACGATAAAGAGAACAAAATAAGAAGCCGAAGAGTAGAGTTCGAAGTCATCTTGAAATAGTTTTTGGTTTTTGGTTTCTAGTTTTGCCCTAAATAAACCACGAAGTAGGTTTTCAAAAATTACTGAGTTTAGTAAAAGTTTAGATTTGGTGTGAGTTGTGTTTGAAGTTAGTTGAAGGCGTACGTCGGTACGCCGATGCTAAGTTCGGACGCAAGGCGCGCCGAAGCTAGACTTTTAATTATCCACAAGAAGGAACGTTTCCTGAATCTGATCCGTATTGGTATAAGAAGTCTTTTAAGTGTGGAGCAAGTTTCTTGAACTTTTTACCATTAAAGAATTTTTCACCCTTAGTGCCAGCGTGCCTTGATTTAATAAGTGCTGCTTCATTAGCGAAAAGCTCTTCCCAAGCACCTTGAGTTTGCATTGCTGCACCTTTTGTACCATTACCATGACACTTTTTACAAGTCTTAAGGTAACCTTTTTGACCTTTTTTGATATCAGCTGAAGCAGATGTAGCCATAAGACCTAATGCAACAACGATCGCCATCAATACAGATGTTTGTTTTTTCATTATAGAACTCCATAATTAAGTTTAGATAGTATCATACTATAACTCTATAAATTTGAGCTAAAATTTCTACTTTATTTGTGTTTCTTTGTTATTTTCATTTCATTCATCTTAAAAATACGCACTAAATACTATAATCAATTAGTAATAGTTTTTTTCTGATATAATAACTGCACCCTCTGAACAAATAGAGCATATATAGAAGATTCAACTACATTTTGAATTTCAAAAAAAGGATGACAATGTTAAGGTTTTTTTCACTACTTACACTTTTTACGTTTAGCTTATTAGCAACAGATGCACTTAAATGTGAAGTAATCAATGAAGATGATATTTTAAAAATAAAATGTAAATACAATACGGTTTCAAAAGATTATGATAGAAATATCTCCATGGCATGGACTTCTCCATCCACACCGCAAGATGATAGGTTAAAGACTATCCTTTTACCTGCTTATAATATCTCTGTGTATGATTATCGTTACTTTGATGGTCGTGCAGATGGTTCATGGACGATCTCTGCTACAGATGAGCAGACCGGTCAAGTCACCACAATAGAATTTATTAAAGAAGATTTAACAGAGGCCAACACGATGTCAGCCCCTTGTAAGGCCCCTTAGAGGAGTAAAACTTTACTCTTCATCCTTACTTACAAATATCTCTTTAGCTACCTTGGCCTGTTTCAGCTTTCGCTGCGCCTTATGTAGTAAAAGTTCTACATCTTCAAGCTTCACACTGACTCTTTGTGCTATATCTTCATGTGATTTACCCCCTTCTTGCATACAAAAGGCATGAAGTTCTTTACGGGTAAGATGACGTTTCAAAACTCTAAACAGCTCTTTATCATCCTCTAAGATATTAACATCAGCATTGTTAACTATCTTTTTAAGTGTCTCAAACAAAGACTTGTCTGCACATTCTTGTTCCCAATAGGTCATAGTTTTACCTTTGTTAAAATTTCTCTAAGATCTTTATTTTCAATCACAATATTGGCCTCTTTTTTAAGTATCTCTTTAGCGCAAAAAGCGACACGGGTGTCTGCATGAGCGAACATCGATCTATCATTAGCTCCATCACCCACAACCATGGTCTCAGCCCGACTCACACCTAAAATATTTTGCATTCTTTGAATCATGTCGCCCTTAGAGAAGTCAAACATCATATCTCCCCCAACTAAACCCGTAAGCTTTCCATTTTTATGATGAAGTACATTAGAGAAGTCTGCATCATAACCTAAGACCTCTTTTCCATACGTCGTTGCTGTTCTAAAACCACCCGAAAAGCAGATCACGGTTGCTCCTGATTTTTTAAGCTCGGCTATAGTCTCTTTCGCCCCTGGCATAAAAGGAAGGTTATTACAGATCTCTTCTACCTTTGAAAACTCAAGGCCTTCTAATAAAGCTACACGTTCTGTAAGGCTTTCAAAAAAGTCCATATTCCCTTGCATCGCTCTTTCAGTAATTGCAGCTACTTTCTCTTTTAGACCCAGTGGCTCTGCAAAGAAATCAATGGTTTCTCCATCCATCAAAGTCGAATCAAAATCAAATACACATAGTTTCATTTTTTCTCTTTATTGTTATAGCCTTATAAATTGCTATAATGTCATTAATTAAATGCAATTATAGCGTATAGGAAAAACATTGTTTGAAGAACTCATAAATAACCTGCAAAATGGTAAACACATCACCTTAGAAACCACCCCCTCACATTCACCTGTTTTTCAACCCATCATTGACAAGATTAAAACGCTTGGCTTAGATAAAATGGTGGATGGCTTTTCAACCACTGACAATCCCCTTGCCAAGTTAAAATATAATGCCATCTTAGCCGCTATTAAACTGCAACAAGAGTTTAATAAACCCGTCCTCGCTACGATGAGTATGCGCGATAGAAATCGCATTGCCTTGCAGTCAGATCTTTTAGGTGGTAATGAGTTTGATATACGCTCTGTTCTTGCCCTTACAGGTGACAGTGCTTCTATGTCAGACCAACCTAATGCCAAAGGGGTCTTTGATGGAAATTCAAACCTTCTATTAGATATTGTCTCTTGTTTAAATTCAGGTATTGACTATGCGGGTAAACCTCTGGCTGTAAAGCCAAAGCCTATCTACCCCTTTGCTGTCAGTAACTCTTTTTCACCCAATCCTAAAAACCTTCAGAAAAAGATTAAAAAGAAGATTGAACATGGGGCCGTTGGTATCATCACCCAACCGGTTTATGACCTTGACAATGCCAAGCTTCTTCTAGAGCTTTTAGAAAATGCTAAGACGGACTGTTGTGAATCTGCACAAAAAGCACAAATGGTCTTAGGAATTTTTCCAATCACGAGGCTCAGAACCGCACAGTTCTTAGCTTCACATGTACCTGGTATCCATGTACCAAAAATCTGGATAGAGTCTTTACGTAAGGCCAGTGCCATTTCACCTGAAGAGGAATATAAGGTCGGTTTTGAACTCAGTAAGAATCTCTTTGATGATATTATGGACTTGCATCCTAAGGTGCATCTCATGACAGCGAATAAGTTTGAGTTGGCTAAGGAGATTTTGGCGTAAAAAGGAAAGGGATAAAGGGAAGCGGAAAGAGGGTCTCTCAGCTTAAATTTTTTCTTCCTCTTAGAGAACGAAGTGAACGTACTCTTACCTCTAAGTGAAACGATCTCTTACCTAAAAAAGGTAAAGCCTTTTTAAAAATCTCTTTCTAAAAGCTTATCCACCTTCAAGATAGTTAAGATCTTATCATCTTGTTTTCCCACGCCTTCTATCATGGTCTTCTCTTGCATTGCCGTCTCAGGAGCAGGTCCTATCTCATTTTTCTTAAGACGTATCGCCTCGGTGAGTCTATCGATTACAAAACCTGCTGTCTCTGTCTCATTTTTCATTACAATAAAACGGCTATTATCTGTCATCTTCTCACTTGGTAGGCCAAACTTTAATCTTAGATCAATCAGGGGTATTACTGTACCACGAAGGTTAAACACACCCAATACATAATCAGGTGTCCGAGGTACACGTGTCCACTCAATTGGTTTAATAATCTCTTGAATGGTTAAGATAGGCACGGAAAACTCTTCTTCTCCAATGACAAAGCCAACCAATTGAACGACATTATCTAAATTCTCTTCACCAGGGGCAATTTGGTCTTGCTGCTTGTTAATGATGTCTTGTAATTTATCACTCATTATGCACTCTCCTCTGATAAAGTAAATTTGATATTACGTTTAACCACATTTTGTAGATAATCTGGAGAGTAAGGCTTGGTGATATACTCCACCATTCCTGATTCAACCCCACGCATTCTATCTGCTTTACCTGTTCTTGAGGTTACCGCGATGAGTGGAAGGTTTTTATATTTGTTATATTTTTTAATCTCAGAGGCAAGTGTATACCCATCCATACGTGGCATCTCAATATCGATAAGCAGGGCATCAAATTGATGTTCACCTGATTTTAAGATATTAAGCGCTTCCACACCATCAGTGGCTTCAATCATCGTAATACCCAATGACTTTAGCGAAGTTGTCATGATTTTTCTATCTGTTTTAGAATCATCGATAATCATCACCTTATAATCACTCGGCTGAGTTTTCTCTCGTGAAGCACTTGCACCTGCTCCATTGTCCGATGCAGCAGAAGATTTAATCGTTTTAGCCATACTCATTAGTGCCGCGACATCAACAATCAGTGTCACACCACCATCTCCACGTATGGTTGCCCCAGCAATACCTTCCATCCCTTTGAGGTATTCACCCATAGACTTAATAACAATCTCTTCTTGTCCAACCAAGGAGTCTACAATCAATCCAATTTTAGTCTCTGCTAAACCAAGCACAACAACATAAGCATGTTCACTCGAATCAAAGACATGTTCCACTTCAAAGATATCAGCAATATGCACTAAGGAGAGCACCTCATCACGAAGGCGCATAACCGAACGGTTTTCAACCGTGTAAATCTCCTCTTTTCCAATACGTACCGTCTCAAGAACTGAGGCTAGTGGGATGGCATAATACTCTTCTTGAACACCCACAAGTAGTGCTTGAATAATGGCAAGGGTAAGCGGAATTTTAAGCTTCATCACCGTCCCCTTACCTAACTCACTCTCTATGTCAATAATTCCATTAAGCTTTTCAATATTCGTTTTAACAACGTCCATTCCCACACCACGACCTGAAACATTGGTCACAGCAGCAGCAGTTGAAAAACCAGGACGGAAGATAAGACCAAAGGCTTCCTTATCTCCCATAGCATCCGCCTCTTTCTCAGAGATAACACCTTTTTCTATGGACTTCGAGCGTAAGAAATCAGGATCCATTCCTGCCCCATCATCCGTAATTTGAATCACGATATGGTTCCCTTCATTGTACGCCTTAAGACCGATAATACCTGTCTCAGGCTTTCCAGCGGCAACCCTTTTTTCTATACTCTCAACCCCATGGTCACAAGAGTTACGAATAATGTGTACGAGCGGATCGCCAATCTCTTCTACAATCGACTTATCAAGTTCTGTCTCTTCACCTGATATTTCTAACTCGATTTTTTTGCCCAGTTCACGCGAAAGGTCACGAATCATACGTGGGAACTTATTAAAAACCTTACCAATAGGTAACATTCTGGTCTTCATAACCGCAATTTGAAGGTCTGTTGTTACTAAAGAAACAATAGAAACAACTTGATTAAGCTCTTCTAAGAACTCTTCACCCTCATACCGTTCTTCTACATCATCATTAATCTTAATCAGACGGTTTTTTCCTAGTACCAACTCCCCAATAAGGTTCATTAAGTGATCTAAACGTTTTACATCAACCCTAATCGTTTGCTCAACGGTTGTCGCCACAGGTGCGGCAGCTTTTGATGCGGCTTTAGGGGCAGCTTTTTTAGCTTCAGGAGCAGCGGGAGGTGGTGGTGGTGGAGGTGGCGCAGCAGCAGCAGGTTCCTCTTTGGCCGGTTCTTCTTTTGCAGGTTCCTCTTTAGCTGTTTCTTCAGCTGTCTCCTCACTAGCCGCATCTGGCATCGTAGGAACTTCTTCCCCTGCAGCGATTTTTGCCTCACGTTTCGCCTTATCCTGTGCCTGTCTCTCTTCTAATAAACGCTGAATCTCTGCTTCAACATCATCATCACTCATATTAGCGTAGTCAGGCTCATCTTCAGCCACTTCTTCTTCAACTACCTCAGGCTCTGATGTAACAGGCTCTGCTGCTTCAGGTACTGCAGCTGCAGAAGGATCTTCCCCCTCTGTAATCGCTTTAAGACGTGCTACACAAGCCTCAACCTCAATTCCTTCATCCTTACTTGTATCACGGATGGTATTTAAAAGTGCCTTCATCAAGTCAATAGACTCTAAAACCACATCCATAATAGCCGCATCAATGATGAGTTCACCATGACGTGCCTTATTTAAAACATCTTCCATATGGTGGGTTAAATGGGTTAACACATCAAAGTTTAAAAATGAACTCGCACCCTTAACGGTGTGAGCAACCCTAAAGATACGGTTTAATAACTCTAGGTCCTCAGGTGTGCTTTCAAGTTCTACTAAATCTTGGTCAAGTTGTTCAATAAGCTCAAAGGACTCAATTAAAAAATCCTGCAGTATCTCTTGAAATTCATCCATATTTATGCTCCCTCTTTGACATGAGATTTAACGACTCTTGCCACTTCATCATAAAATGTACTGGCATCAAATTTAACCAAATAGGCTTCTCCACCCGCTTCTTTACCCCTAATCTCAGAAAAGTGATCTGAAATAGAAGAGTTAAAGACAATAGGTATAGCTGCAAAACGTGCATCATCTTTAACATTAGCAGCAAAATGGAACCCATCCATACGTGGCATTTCCACATCTGAGACAATGAGTTTAAGATGTGTTGAAATTTGCTCACCGTACATATCATAAATGTCATTGAGTTTTGAAAGGCCTTCTTCACCGTCCATCGCTTCAACAACCTTAAACCCCATCTCTACAAGTGCATCTTTTACAATCTTACGCGCGGTTGAACTGTCATCAAGTAAAAGGACAATACCTGTAAACTCGTTTTTGTGAACATCTGTGCCTGAGTCGTCTGGTGTATAAAGTCCTAACTCTTGTACCACATTTTCTAAGTCTAAGATGAGTAAAACCGCATCATCTTCAATACGTGTTACACCCGTAATCTTCGATTTATCTAAGGCGCCCTCTCCTTGTGAAAAAGAGGCGGGTTCGATATCTTTCCATGAGATACGTCGTATACGCTTAGCATCATGTACTACAAAACCGATCAAAATATTATTAAATTCAGCGATGATGACCCTGGCATTTTGTTCCGCATTTTCAGGAGGGTTAATTCCCATCCATTTAGCTAAGTTCACAACAGGAATAACCACACCCCGAAGATCAAAGATACCTTCAATGAACTCAGGTACTCCCGGTAATTCTGTAAGACGAGGCTTGCGAATAATTTCACGTACCTTTGCCACATTCACCCCATAAATACCTTCGTATACACGGCCCTCTTGCTCTTTCAAAATACGAAAGTCGACTAATTCCATCTCATTAGTACCAACTTTTAAAATATTATTATCTTTCACTACGACTCCTTAAAGAGGGTCTCCTGCAGAAAAAACTGCTCTTTGCTAGATTGTACTATAAAATATTTGCTATTGCAAGCAAAAGAGGCCAAATTTATATATTCAAATCCATAGAGTTCAAAACTTAGATTTTGATGAAAATGTCCCTCTATCACGATATCTAAAGGTTTGTTTTCTAAATAGGTCAAACGCTTAGAAATTATCTTCTTAAATAAGCCTATCTTATAACAAGGGTTTTTGGCTTCTCCCCTGCCTTTTAACCAGTTGATGATGCAATGTGAGCATACGCTATCAATCATCTCCAAAAACTTTAGCACAAGGGTATTTCGAATCAATTTGGTATAAATTTGATAGCCTAGGGGTGTTTGTGTGTCTCCATGTGAAAGCATCACCTTTTTATCACCAAAAGAAGCAATTTGAGGTTGTGCCTGTATTGGAAACACCTTTATCTTAGCAAAGAGCTTTTGTAGCTTAAAATCATGGTTTCCCTCAAAGTAAATAATTTCAATGCTTTCTGAGAGTTTATTAAGCAGGTCAATCTCTTTTTGATTCTGCTTGTGTGTTTGTTTAATTACACCAAACAGAAGTTCAAACATATCGCCCATCAAAATAAGTTGAGAGGTTTTAATATCACCTTTTTCTAGGGCTTGTAAAAAAGCATAAAACTGAGGGTATTTAGATGAGTAGTGCGCATCGGCTATAAGAATAGCACCCTCTTGTAGTGTAAAACTAGGGGACATACGCCAAGGTAGGAAGCCCGCACACCTCATCATACCCACACATAAGATTTGCATTAGCTAGAGCTTGAGAACTTGCCCCTCGTAACAAATTATCAATGGCTGAAGAGATAAACAGAAGTGAACCCGACTGCTTTACATAGATATCGCAAAAATTTGTTCCCGCCACGGACTTCATATCCACAGGCTCCGTTCTTACACGAACTAAGGGTTCATCTTTATAATACTCACTGAGTACTGCTAGTGCATCTATATCACCTTCCACACTCAAATACACTGACGAAAGCATCCCTCGTGTAATAGGCACGAGATGGGGTACAAAGTTCACACTAAAATTTTTATCCGTTTTAAACGAAAGCTTCTCATAGATCTCAGGTCCATGGCGGTGACTCAAAGGAGCATAAGCATACATATTGTCATTAATGTTAACAAAATGCGTACTTTCACTCAGTTTCTTACCCGCCCCACTCACACCTGATTTAGCATCAACAATGATATCTGAGCCCTCTTTAATGGCATTTACAAAAGGTAAAATTCCCAAGATAGCAGAGGTCGGATAACAACCTGGATTGGCCACTAGTCGAGCTTGTTTAATCTCATCTCTAAAAAGTTCAGGAAGACCATACACAGCATGTTTGATATTGTCCACATCCATATGTTCACAATAGTTTTGCTCATATCGCTCTTGTGTCAGACGGTAATCCGCAGAAAGGTCCACCACTTTCACCTCAGTTTTCATCAACTCTTTTACATAAGCCATTGCTGTCTTATGCGGAAGTGCTAGAAAAACCAAGTCGCAACTTGCCGCTGCCTCATTAGCATCTGCCTTCTTCACTTCACAATCATACACATCCAACAAAGAAGGATGCAATGTACTCAGTTTCTCGCCCCCTTGTGAGGTTGAAACATACCGAAGCTCAAAATAAGGATGCATCAATACAAGCTTGATTAACTCTAAGCCTGTATACCCACTTGCGCCAATAATACCTACCTTAGTGACAGTCAAACACAATCTCCTGATATTTTACTTCTAAGACTTCAAACTCTTTCTCACCACCAGGGAGTCTTGCCTTAAACTCATCACCCTCTTCTTTTCCAAGAAGCTGTTTAGCTAAGGGCGAGTTAAATGAGATCAGCCCCTCATCTGGATTAGACTCACATCCACCAACGATGGTATAAGTAATCTCATCATCCGTGTCCATGTCGCACAGAACAACAGTTGAGCCAAAACTAATACGGGCATGTTCAAGTACAGAAGGGTCCACAATCTGTGCTGCACCTAGAATATTGGCCAGTTCAGCTAAACGAAGATCTACAAGACGTTGTTTCTCTTTCGCCGCATGATACTCCGCATTCTCTTTTAAATCCCCATGTTCTAGCGCCACTTCAATTTCTTTAACAATCTCCGGTAGCTCTCTATTTTTTAAATCATTTAGTTCAGTGGATAGTTTCTCAAATCCAAATTTTGTCATTGGCTCTTTTTGTTCCATATTCAATTCTCCTTATTCTCTCATCATCTTTTACTTATTAATTTTTTTAGAAACTTTTTCACTTTGTGAAAACCGCCACGGCTAGTTTTGTCATTGGCTCTTTTTGTTCCATTTGTAATTTTCCTTATGCTTTCATCATTTTAATAGTTATTTGTTTTTTTAGTAAAGATATTATAACCTATTTTGCAAAGTAGTTCTTTGTGAGCCTAAAGACCACGGGACTTAGCAGTAACAAGGCAATTAAGTTAGGTAAGGCCATCAAAGCATTAAGCGTATCCGCAAGTAGCCAAATAAACTTTAAATCCATCATCGATCCCACAGGAATCACAACTATCCATAAAATACGAAAAGGAATAATCGCTTTTTCACCCAACAAAAAATAAACCGACTTCTCCCCATAAAAACTCCACGCCACCAAGGTAGAAAAAGCAAATAAAATCAGACCAAAAGTCACAATATATTCCCCTGCAAAAGGCAACATCTTAGCAAAGGCAAGGGCTGACAGACTCGCCCCTGACTCTCCTGAAAGATACTCACCTGAGAGCACAATCGCCAGTCCCGTAATCGAGCAGATAATAATCGTATCAATAAAGGTTCCCATCATCGCCACCAAACCCTGCCTTACCGAAGAGTCAGTTTTCGCCGCAGCATGCGCAATTGGTGCTGAACCAAGCCCTGCTTCATTTGAAAAGATTCCCCGTGCCACACCAAACTGCAAGGCCATCCAGATACTCGCTCCCGCAAACCCTCCCGCTGCCGCACTCCCCGTAAATGCAGAACGCACAATCAGCATTAAGGCTTCAGGAATAGCACTTATATTAAGCAGTAAAATCGCTAAGCCGCCTAACAGATAAACAGCCGCCATAAAAGGCACCAATTTCCCCGCCACACTCGCGATACTTTTAATCCCCCCAATTAAAACAAAACCAACAAACAGCGCCAATACAAGCCCACTAAAAAGTGTCGGTACTCCAAATGAGCTATGCAAGACATCCGAAACCGAATGCGCTTGAATAGTATTACCAATCCCAAAACCGGCAATAGAAGCAAAAACAGCAAACAAGACCCCTAACCACGTCCACTTAGCCCCCAGACCATTTTTAATATAAAACATCGGTCCACCCACATGGTTTCCCTCTTTATCTTTCTCTCTATACTCCACTGCAAGTACTGCTTCGGCATATTTCGTTGCCATGCCCAGAAATGCTGCCACCCACATCCAAAAAAGTGCCCCCGGTCCGCCCATAAAGATAGCCGTTGCTACCCCCGCAATATTTCCTGTTCCTATGGTTGCTGAAAGCGACGTCATTAAGGCATTAAAAGGAGATATTTCCCCCTCTTTTTTATCCTCTTTTCTTCCCTTGAAAACAAGTATAAAACCCTCTTTTATCATGCGTATTGGCATAAACTTTAACCCTAGGCTTAGGTAAAGACCTGTTCCTAGGATAAGGGTTAGCATTAGTGGGCCCCAGACTATGGAGTTTATTGTTGCTATGAGGGTGTTGATGGTTTCCAAATTTTCTTCTTTTGAATTTTTTCTTGATTATAGTTTGTTTTTTCTGAGACTCTTCTTCTTAGGGGAAAGTGGTTGGTTTATCATTTAGAGTTTTTGTTTAAGTAGTTACTGTACTTTGATGCTCTCTCACTTCTTTTAACCGTAAAAGAAGTAAGCAAGAAAACTCTCGAAACGGCTTCGAACCCGATGGCTATCGGGTGCCTTCATTCCACTTTATATTTACCTAAAAACCCAAAACTCGCTTCGCTCAGACAGTTGGGTTTTCTTTACGGTAAAGATAAAGTTCCATTCAGTTCTGTAGAGGTTTCGAAAGAGCCCAAGAGGGAACGCATTAAGAATGTAAAAGCTTCGCTTTTATCCCTATCAAATAGCTTTTAACATAACAAACTTACTTTAGTCGAGAAAGTTGCACAGAAGCCTTAGCTTCTGAATTAATAGATGCGTTACCACTTGAAAGCGGCAGAACCTCTGCAGAGCCGAACGTAGAGAAAGTTTTAACGTTAAAAAAATGCAACTGTTTGAGACGCAGTCGAGTTTTGCATTTTTAGCTAAAACTTTCTTGGAGTGAGGGAACTTGACAGCTGTCAAGCTCGAAGCCGTGGAGCGAGCTTCTTTGCATACTTTCTTCGCGACCGAAGAAAGTATGAGAGCATCAAAAGACAATTACAACTTAAAAAATCTCTCAAATGATAAACCAAATAAAAAACTAGCGAAGTATAACTTCCGCCACATCCTTCAACCGACTCTCCCCAAGTAGCCCTCTAAGCTCCACAGAACGCTGCAAAAACTTCTCCTTATCAATCCCCTCATACACTCCATACATCTTCTCAACATTCACCTCATCTTGAAGCAACTCCACATGCATAGGCTCTTTTTCCTCAAAATCAAAAATAATATTCGCCAAACCAACATGCTTAAGCTTAACAAACTTTCTACCTATCCAATATTCAAGCTTATTAGCTACAAAAACTAAGACCATTGGGGTTCCAATGAGTGAACATTCAAGGGTAGCCGTTCCCGAACAGACATAAGCAAAGTCAGCTTGTAAAAGAGCATCATGCGTATTTTTAATCACTGTAAACTTAGAGATATCACCGTATAAATTTTCAATCTCATCATCAGAAAAATGAGGGGGGATTACCAAAATCGCTTCTTCAGCATGTTTTTCTCTAAGTTCATGATAAATTGGCATCAAGGCACGCACTTCTGACTTTCTACTGCCCGCTAAAAAAGCGACCTTATTATTGTTACTCACTTGTCCCTTGCACACCTTAATCTCATCCATCAAAGGATTCCCTACATAAGTGCTTCGTGGGTAAAACTGCTTTTCAAAAGGGAAGATAGAGAGGAGTTTGTCACAATACTTGTCTACCTTGGCTGCGCGTTTTTTCTTCCATGCCCAGACCTTAGGCAGGACATAATACGATATCTCTTTCTCAGGGTACTTCTCTTTTATCTTCTTCGCCAAGGGAAGATTAAAAGCAGGAGCATCAATGAGTAAAACCTTGTCTGCGTCTCTTGCTAAAAACACGAGTTCCGCCATCGCCTCTTTGGCAGCGAATATTTTTCCTATAACATCCTTAATCCCCATTACAGAGAAAGCTTTTGGACTGTAAAGCGGATCTCCTAAACTCTCATCAAAAATACCACACAACTCCGCCTCATTTAGATACGGGTAGAGTGCCTTAAGATGTAAGTTTGATGAGGGCTCTAGAGCAGATACTAATAATTTCACGCTTTCTCCTTACTCATACTTGAGAGATTAAATTTCACGGTTTCACTGGCAGTTTGAATACTAAGTATACACCCATTTTTAGAGATATTTTGTGACTCTTGGAGTTCATCTAACAAAAGCGTCTCTGCATCACTTTCTAAGTCATATACTTTTACATAGCTTGCATACAGTACAAAGATACGGCCACCTCCACATCCATCACCATAAACGCCAACACAAAAGTCTTTAGCATCTTCATCTAGAAAAAGCTTTTTTTTCTCCCCATAAGACTCCGCGACGATACTGCCTTCTTCAGGACTATAGCGTACGCCATCTACTTCTTGAAAGATCATTTAGCCTCGATAATTTTCTTAATGGCTAAAGAGCACATAGTCATTCCAAAGCTTCCTGTCACCCCTACAAAACTTCCTTTAACCTTTACACGAGCAGGTTCTGAAGAAAAGATCACTGGGTACTTCTTAGTAAAACGTCGTTTTTTAAGCTCATATCGAATTTTAGAAGCGAAACGGTCTCCATGGGTCTTCCATATCGTCGCCACCTCTATTTTAGTGGGGTCAAGCCGTTTGGCTGAGCCTGTTGCAGAGATGAGTTTTTTATAACACTTCTGTGCTAAGGCCAATTTAGCGTGAATATCATCAATGGCGTCAAGAACAAGGTCATACGGTTCAAAGTCAAAGGCTTCAACCCACTCCGGCGTGATCTTCATATCCATAATCTTAATCTCAGGATAGTGTTTTTGCATCGCCTCTACCTTAGACTCTCCCTCATGCATCTCTGACCACATCTGACGGTTTTGATTGCTCTTGTCATAGCGGTCAAAGTCAATGATGGTGATATCCGTAATTCCATTTCGATGCAGACAGTCCAAACAGAAACTGCCAACCCCTCCTACTCCAAGTAGCAGTATCTTAGCCTCTGAGAGTTTCTCAAAATCTTCTCCTAAAAGCATTCGTGAACGTTCATATCTACTCAAGGAAGGCCTCCAGTTTTTTCATCGATTTATAAGCACTCAAATCCACCATAACAGGCGTTAATGAGACTTTTTTCTTCTCAATGGCTTCAAAATCACACACTCCTTCTACAGCTCTAGGCTTGTACGAGAGCGGGTGCAGTCCTAACCACCAATGCTCTTCACCTCGTGGATTACGGTGTACTTGTGCATCATTAGCATATAGACGATACCCTGCGTAAGTCACCTGATACTCCAGCTCTTTAACGTTAGCAGGGACATTAATATTTAAAAGTTCTCTATGTGCTAAAGGAAATTCATCTGCAAAAATCTTACTGACCATATCTCGGATCACCTTCATCGCTAAGATATAACTGTCTTCCACATCCAAATTCCAGTCAGTAATGACTTGAGAGATTGCAATAGAAGGCACATCATGAATAATGCCTTCCATCGCTCCCGCTACCGTACCTGAGTAGGTGATATCTTCGCCCATGTTTGAGCCACGATTAATCCCCGAGATAAGAAGATCAGGTTTTTTATTGGGGTACAAAGAGTTTAAAGCAAGATAGACACAGTCTGAAGGCGTTCCATCATCAAGCTTATAAAAATCATCATCCACCTGCATAAAACGCAGGGGTCGTGTTAGTGTCAAGGAGTGTGCACAGGCTGACTTTTCTGTTGCGGGTGCCACCACTGTTACCCGCCCTAAATCTTGCACCGCCTCAATAAGTGCCTTTAGCCCTTTAGCATTAAATCCATCATCATTTGTTATTAATATCTCTTTCATGATATGATTGTAGCAATAAAGGCATAAAACATGCTTGAGGAATTCCATGAAAACATTAAAAATGCGATTTATTATCTTAGGCATCCTTATCCTTACGCTGAGTGCAAGCTCTATCACTTATCTCATACTTAACAATCCTGCCCCTTCTGAGCAGACAAGCTTCGATCTTGACACCAAGGACTTTGAGCAAAGTTACCTTGAGCTCAATGCCCTAAGCGATCAACTCAATACCAAACTAAAAGCCGAAGAGAGACTCCCACTTATTTACCTTATCCTCGCGTCACACGAGAACATCGCCTCAGCGTTAAGTTTTGACACCCAAGCAGACAAAAGAATCATGGCTTTGAAAAATAGACTTAATGAACATATCACCTCCATCGTAGAGAACCTCTCTGAAGATGAAGCTAAGATTATCTCTGAGTTACAAGGTGAGTATGCGACAATGAGTACACTTGGACTTGAACTTGTCCAAGAGAAAAACAGCCTTATGGGACTTGCCCCTAAAGAGAATGAGCACTTCTTCTTCATTGGGTTTATTCTGCTTGTAACATTTTTAGCACTTTTTCTTTTAACTAGTATCTATCAAAACCTACAAAGCGAGTTAAATAGACTTGCCCTGCCTGAGACTTCAGACAACTCCTTTAAGAGCATCCAAATTGTCCTTAATGAAAACAAAGAAGCCTTATCTCAGGTACACGAAAAAGTCATTTATCTAGAGCAAGAAAAAGCCCAAGTGACACAACAGTTTGATTCCAAAGAAAAAAACCTAATGCAAGAGCTTTCTCAAGCCAAAGTGCAGCATTATGAACTCAATGCTAAACTCTCTCATCTTCAAGAGGAGCTAGCACAAGCCCATACACAGTTACAATCACAAGAGGCCCCTGAAGTTGAGAGTGAGATTTTAAACGAGAACATTCAAGAGCTCTCTACTTCACTTGAACTGACTGCGCAAAACCAAGATGAGTTTCAGATGCAGTTTGAACAGCTTGCTAGTGATACGGAGTCCATTAAAGATGTACTTGCAGTTATTGGAGATATCGCCGATCAGACCAACTTACTCGCCTTAAATGCTGCTATTGAAGCAGCCAGAGCGGGTGAGCATGGTAGAGGTTTTGCCGTTGTAGCTGACGAGGTGCGAAAACTAGCGGATAGAACGCAAAAAAGTCTTTCTGAGATTCAAGCCTCTATCTCTGTACTTATTCAAGCTATTATGCAAGCAAGTGACAGTGCCAAAGAGAATCAAGAAGCCCTTGAAAAAGTCGTTTCCCAGGTAAATACCCTTCAGGCTTAGTTTAACTCGAACCAAAAACGGTTCCAGCCGTTAAGGTACTCATACTTTAGATCATACCCATGTGAGAGTAAAATAGAACTCACTATGTACAAACCTAAACCAAAACTTTGTACCGCCTTATGCGACTTGGTAAAAGGCTCAAGGTAGTAATTTAGAGGCTCATCCAAGCCTTTTCCATAGTTTTCAAAGAGCAGTTTTCCCTCACGTGCAGTGATAATAACCTTCTTGTCATCAGAGTATTTTATGGCGTTATCAATCATGTTTTTAATCGCTGTTGCAAAGAGTTTATAATCCACATTTAACATCAAATCTGAGCTAATATCTAAAGTGTAATTTTCTGCTTCAAAAAAGCCAAGGTCAAGGGCCTCTGAGATAAGATCCACAGCTCGGTACTCTTCTCTGTTGGCCTGATCAAATCCCGCGGTTATCTGCTCCACTAAGGCCATCTCATTAATAAGACCCTCCATGCGGATAAAGACATTTAAAAGACGCTGTTTATACTTATTGTCTTCAAGCATCTCAACAGAGAAACGCCCTTTGGTAATCGGCGTCTTAAGTTCATGCATAATATTTCGTAAAAAAAGATTTCGTGACTCTATGAGGATGTTTATCTTTTTCGCGGCATTACTAAATTCATTGGCCACCTCAGATATCTCATCTTTTCCTTTAAGCTCAAAGGAGACCTGAAGATCTCCATCCGCAAACTTTTTAATGCTATCACGCAGTTTACGAAGCGGGTAAAAAGAGCGCAAAATGTAAAAGAATGAGAAGAGGATAATCCAGACAATGGTCATATAGGCATAGAGTAGATTACCCATCTTATAAGGCTCAAGATCGGTTGCTTCTAAAAGGAAATACTCCACAGAGGTTTTAAGATAGAAGTAGACCTTATCCTCATACACAATCATCTCAATATAACTTTGATCTAGCAAATCTGAGATTAAAAAACCTCGTCTACCCTTGTTAAGATAGGCATTAAGATCATCAAAGAACTCTTTTTGTACCTTCTCACCCTCTGAAAGTGTTGTGCTAATGAAGCTTGTCTCATGGATAGAAATCAAACGATACAAAGCAAGATTGTCTTCAAAACCTGCTACATCAAGTTTACGTTCCACCGCGTCTTTATAGATTTGATGGATAAGTTCATTTTTGGAGAAGATATTAGAAAGGTATTGTTGTCGGTTGAGTTTATAAAACTCCCATACTGTAAAACTAACGGTAGAGAGTGTCACGATCAGAGCGATCATAACAGTGATAAGTATGGAGTATCTAGGCAAAGAGGATTAAACCTATTTTAAGAGCTTATACCCGATACCACGGATAGACTCAATCAGGCCTTTTTCACCTATTTTATTACGGATACGTCCGACCATAACATCAATGCTCTTGTTTGAGCTCTCTTCATTAATCGCGGCAACATTATGAATAAGATCTTCACGTGAGATAACAAAGCCCTGTTTTTTAATCATATAGGCTAAGATCCCATACTCTGCATTGGTCAGATCTAAGAGTTTGTGCTTGTACAAAATCTCCATTGAGTCCTCATTCAGTGCAAAGTCCGTCTTCTCTTGTTCTGCTTTCTCATCTATATTCTCATAACGACGAAGCACAGAGTTGATACGTGCCTCTAGCTCTCTAGGATCATAAGGTTTTGGAAGATAATCATCCGCACCCAACTCTAAGGCAGTGATTTTATCTTTAATATCTGACCGTGCTGAGGAGATGATAATGGGTACATTTTGTTTAGCACGTATCTCTGCACATACCTCTAAGCCATCCATTCCAGGAAGAGTAAGATCCAAAATCACCAAATCAAATTTCTCAAGCTTTAAACGAGAAAGGGCGTTAAAGGGATCATCTTCGGTGACAATTTCCATCTTTAAGTCTTCAAGAAACTCTGTCAACACTTCGGCTAATTCTAAGTCGTCTTCAATCATTAATATTTTTATCATGAAACTATTTTAGCACAAATAAGAAAATTTTGAGCAACTACGCTATGAATAAAAAATTATACTTAGCCATTAAGCCACTACAAAAAGCGTAATACGATACGCAACAAAGGCTAAAACATAGGCTGTCACCGTTGTTAAAGCGAAAAGATAGAAGAAATACTTAATGCCTCCTGCTTCTTTGGTAAAGACAACCGAAGCCGCCAAACACGGCAAGTAGATCATAATAACCACAACAAAGGCTACCGCTGATGGAAAAGGAATATGGCGAGAAATGGCGTCAAGAAGTCCCTTGCGCTCAGGATCAAGACTATCTCCCATCGAGTAAAGTACGCCTAAGGTAGAGACAACTACCTCTTTTGCTGCTAGTCCTGTCTGTAAGGCAACCGCCATCTTCCAATCAAAACCAAGTGGTCTAAAGACAGGTTCTATAAACTTTCCAATCTGTCCTAAATAACTTTGAGCAAGTTGTTCTTCTTGCAGTTTGTTATTAAGCTGTATCTTCTGCGTCTCACTGACATTTTCAACTTTTTGCGCATACGCCTCATCTAAGCGTGCACTGTGGGGATAATTTGATAAAAACCACACTAACATGGCTGCTGCTGCAATAAAGGTACCTGCTTTTTTAAGGTACATCCAGGTCTTTGTCTTGACCGTATGCCAGATCAATTTAAAGGAAGGAAGCCTGTATTTTGGCATCTCCATTACAAAAGGCTCATCAATCCCCTTAAAAGCCGTCATACGAAGCACTTTTGCCGCGATAAGACCGATCAAAGCACCCAAGATATAGATAGCAAACAAGATATTCCCCGCTTGCGATTCCCCAAAAAAGGCTCCTGCAAAGAGTACATACACCGGAAGTCTTGCCCCACAGGACATAAAACCAATAATAAAAAGTGTTAGCAGTCGGTCTCTATCATTTTTCAGTACACGAGCGGACATATAGGCAGGAATAGAACATCCAAAACCTGTCACAAGGGGGATAAAAGACTGTCCATGAAGACCAAATTTATGGAAGAATCCATCAAGTAAAAAGGCAACACGAGACATATACCCCGTACTCTCAAGCAGAGAAATCCCAATAAACAAAATCACGATATTGGGGATAAAAAGGACCACAGCCCCTACCCCACCAATGATACCATCTACAATAAGTGATCGCACATCATCATTTGAAATACTTGAACCAACAACCTCTCCAAACCACTCAAAAAAGGCCGTAATCCAGTCCATAGGAATAGAGCCAATCTCAAAGGTCAGCTGAAAGAGTCCCCACATAAAAAACAAGAAGATAGGAATACCAAAGACCTGATGAATCAACACCTTATCAATACGTTCTGTCATGGTAAGCTTGGTGTTTTCTTGCTTTTTCACCTTAACGGTCTCAGCAACAATACCACGATTAAAGGCCATATACTCTTCAGCAAAGACCTCTTTAACATCATCCGTATCGTGGTGCAGCTCTATATGTTTATCTGCTTCTATTAAAATAGGCTGCAGCTCTGTCCAGATTGGATTATCGTGCAGGGTTCTATAGGTCTTCTTCTCATTTTGAAGCAGGTTGATAGCAATGTTTCGGTTTGAGATATGCGCCTTGAATTTATGTTTATCCAGATAGTGTGTTATCCGTGTTATCTCCTCTTCTAAGGCTTCTGAGAAGATAAGTTTTTGCTCTTGATGTGAGGCCTTGTGCGTTTTAATCGCAAGATAAAGCATCTCTTCTAAGCCTGTTTGCGCAACAGCAGAGACCTTAACCGCAGGCAAGCCCGTAAGTTCAGAGAAATACCGTTCGTTAATTTCTATCCCCTCTGCTTCCGCTTCATCCATCATATTCATGGCTAAGACGATCTTTTTAGACATAGTCATCAGTTCAGCTGTGAGTTGAAGATTTTTCTCCAAGTTGGTTGCATCAACCACATTTAAGATAAGATCATACGCTTCATTACACAAGTAGTCATGGGTCACACGCTCTTCTATAGAGTAGTCCGTAAAAGCATAAGTCCCCGGTAAGTCAATCACCGTAAACTTATACTCTTGAAAGTCAAAGTGTACTTCAGACTTCTCTACCGTAACCCCTGTAAAGTTCCCTACTTGAAGGTGAGCATTGGAGATGGAGTTGATAAGCATAGACTTACCAACATTAGGCTGTCCAACAAGGGCAATTTTAATTGTGTTCATTATCTATTTCGATGAGTTCTGCCTCTTCTTTACGAAGGGCTATACGCATCTTACCTACCTTAATTTCTACCGTACTTTTAGCAGGAGAATACTCCAAAAGCTCAATCCCTACCCCTCTGGCCATTCCAAAGGACATCAAGCGTTGTTTCAGCGCTCCACTCGCGTGAATCTTTGTCACCTTACACGAAGCACCTTTTTCACACTGTGTTAAATTCTTCATATTATTGTACTTTTCTGTTTTATATTTGTAATGATAATAAATATCATATTAAAATCTTGTTAAAAACTATAATCGAGCCGTAATACTAAGCGTTCAAACTTATTTGCACTCTTATATTGATGAAATTTTGCCCCCACTCCTTCAAAATAGAGATTTTGAGTAATCTGATATGTTATGATAATATCATTCTCTTCAATATCTACTGTCTTATCTTCAGAAACCAAATGACCATGAATTAACTCTAATACAAGATCTTGACCTAATATCTCCTCATAGCCAAGACCTAATCGATATGCTTTAACATCTTCGCCCACAGCAAGACTTGAAGCCGCTGCAAGCGTTGCTTCATCTAAAGAGGTAAAATAAGGACCACCTCCAAAACCATCACTAAGCTGCTTAGATTCAGAGACAAAACCGTAGTTATAAGCCCCACCCATAAAAAGTTGCCTGTAATGTAGCATCCCACTTAGGCCCACTACATCTCCTTCAACACCTGAGTCATCAAGTTCATTAAGACTACTTCCTTGTACACCAAAATCCATATGCCAATTTCTATCAATATCAAGACTATAATGTGACTCTAAATAAAGCAATTGTGCCATCTTATCAACATAGTAGTACCATAAGGCAATTTCATTCTCTTCATAATGATAATCCAATGCAATTCCGGTCAAACCAAATGCATCTTCATCATACAAGGGGTCAAATTCATTTTGATTTCCATCTGAATCAATCCCTGCCATACGATGTAAATAATAACTCTGCAAAGAGGTGTTTTCAAAAATATCTACATAAGCCCAAGCGCCTTCGAAGGTGTTGAATGACATACGGATATCATCACTACCTGCATAGGGCGTATCAATTTTAATACGCCCTAACATTGCTTCAAATCCTTGAGTTTTATAAACTAGACTTGCTTCACCAATATAGGCATACCCTTGGCCATTATTATCCAAAAACTCCCTATTTTGATAAGAACCTTCTCCGGTTAAAAAATCTATATCCTCTGATATATACGCAGCCACATGTAAATTAAAATTTTGATACGAGGCCGTATCTATGCCTAGGTATCCACCCACAGCAGTTGCATAATTACTGGGAACATCTCCTAATTTGTCATCCCTGTAGATATAAGCTGTACGCAATTTTGCAAAGGGCTTTATGGGAGTCTCTTCTTGCATTTGAACACGCTTAAGCTCATAACGCTTTGAAGACTTAGAGTGCATTAAACCTTGATCTTGTATTGGGGTAGTATTTAAGGCTTGTGTTAATAGAACGGTATATATACTCTCTATCATAGCGCGCATTTTATCTTATATAAGATTAAAATGTTAATTTTTTTAAGTTCACTCAAGCTACAATATCATCTCTATTTACGAATTTTTAGGATTTTTATGCACTTTTTATATAATGCAAAAAGCCATTTCAATATGGCCAACCTCATCACCATGGGAAATATCTCTTTTGGGATGATGGCGATCTATTTTGTCACTCAATCAAACTTTTTTGTTGCCGTTATCTTGGCATGGATGGGTGGGGCCTTTGATATATTTGATGGAAAGGTTGCTCGAAAATACAATCTCTCTAATGAATTTGGAGTACAACTGGACTCCTTTGCTGACTTCTTAAGCTTTGTGCTCATGCCTACTTTTTTAATCTTTGTTGCCGTCTTTAACGAACAGTCCATCCTTATTAAAATCCTAGCAGGAGCGGGTTCAATCTATTATGTAATTGCGGGACTTCGTCGTCTGATTCAGTTTAACATTGCTGCTGACCCTGGTGAGGCGGAGAAATATTTTACAGGGGTACCTACTCCTTTAGGTGCGATTTTATTATGGTTAGTCTTCTTAGCCAATGTTTATCTTAGTCTGCCTGCAATTGGGGTACTTATCTTGATGCTTACTATTGGATTTTTACTGAACTCAAATGTTAAAGTTCCTCACCCTTAGTCTACTACTCGTTAGCATCTTGCTAGCGCGTTCACCCTACCTTACATTTTATGATTACAAACTACAGGAGTTTGAGCAGATGAAATCTTCTAAACTAATCTTTTTAGGTGACTCACTCACTATGCGCCACAACTGGTCAACCTTTAAAGCGACTAATATGGGCATCGATGGTGACACCACCTCAGGCCTACTTTCACGACTGCATCAAAGCGCTTCTGCAGAGCATATTGTGCTAATGATCGGTGTGAATGACATCTTAAACAATATCCCCCTTGTGAAAATTCAAAATAACTACACTAAGATACTCAACTCTTTTTCAAAAGAGCAAACCATCACCGTACTATCCCTCCTGCCTGTCATTGATGACAGAATGACAAAAAAGATAAATCAAGAGATAAAAACCTTAAATAATTGGCTTAAAAATGAGGTTAAATCCAGAAATTATGACTATGTTAATTTCTATCCACTTTTTTTAGACAAGGCACAAAAAGGTCTGGCTAAGGCCTATACGACAGATGGAATTCATTTGACGCCAAAGGCTTATAAGGTATGGGAAAAAGAGTTAAAAATATATTTAGATAGAAAATGAAGAATAGATAAACAGAGTAGCACCCTTAGAAGGAGGTCTAAGGGTACAAAGCTACTTATTTTAATGTGTTTGTGATTTTTGCTTGAACCTCAGCAATATCAAGTGTTCCATCAACATGAATATATTGAAGGCTATCATCTCCAGCCGCTTGACCTTGATAATAGGCAATCAGTGGTTGTGTCTGGTCATGATAGACTTTTAGTCTATCAAGAACCACCTCTTCTTTATCATCAGGACGTTGTACTAAGTCCTCACCTGTCTCATCATCTTTCCCCTCTACCTTAGGTGGGTTATAAACAATGTGATAAGTTCTACCTGAGTCTAAGTGCGCACGTCTTCCTGACATACGTTTTACAATCTCTTCATCAGGCACATCAATCTCGATACAAGCATCAATCTTAATACCAGCGGCGGCTACCGCTTCTGCTTGTGGGATAGTACGTGGAAAACCATCAAGTAAAAAACCATTTTTACAATCATCTTCTGCAATTCTATCTTTAACCAAACCAATGATAATATCATCCGTTACTAACTTACCAGCGTCCATCGCCTTTTTCGCCATCTTCCCCATCTCAGTTCCGGCTTTGATCGCCGCACGTAGCATATCGCCTGTAGAGATCTGTGGGATGTTGTACTGTTTAGTAAGAAACTGGGCCTGTGTTCCCTTACCTGCGCCTGGAGCGCCAAGAAGAATAATTCTCATAATGTGTCCTATTTTTAATAATTGGTGGAATTATAACTAAAAAGCAATTAGCTTTTTATGGTAAATGGTAAATGGTAAATGGTAAATGGTAAATGGTAAATGGTAAATGGTAAATGGAGCTTCGTATGTTGAGGCTTAGTTTATTCTTAGATTTTATTTTTCATTAAAGAAACTTTTTCATCTTGTACAAACGGCAATGGCTAGTTTTCCATTCTCCATTAGCGAAGCGAACTATTTTCCATTCACCTGAGACTTTGTCTCACTTATCTTCTTTAAAAGCACACTCCCCTATCTTAATAGTTTTACCCTTTTTGCACTCTTTTTCAACATACTCAAATGTTCCCTCTGCGGGGATATCGGGAAACTCTTCTTGAATGAGGCGCAAGACCTCTTTGGCACTCACTTTTGACCATGTTTTTTCATAATAATATTGGGTTAAAAACTTCATATTGCACACCCATTTACATCCATGGAATGAAAGATTAACTGGGTATAGAAGTACTTTTCATCTGAAGATGTTTTGTATTCATAGGCTAACTTTGGTGCGAGTCTTTCTATCATCTTCATCCCAATATACGAAGAAAAAAGAGGAATATCATCATCTCCTCCAATCGCATTTTTTATAAAAATCTCATTAGGTTTTGCTTCGACTAAAATAGTTGAGTTTGCCTTGGTGTGAATAAAGATATTTTCAAATACCGCTTGAAGTACCTTTTGCATCGCCTCTTTATAGGTGTGAATTACAAAACTCTCTTTCCAATTAGAGTCTACCATTACGGATTTTTTACGAAGTATTGGTTCAAAAGCATCTTGCATCATCTTACAATTATCTTCCATATTCACATCTTCACGAGGCAATTGCATATCCCATTCAATGGACTTCAGAAAGATAAGTTCTTTAAGCTTTGAGGTAATATGGGCAATATCTTCTTGAGAATCCAAGACAAAGGATTTTTTATCCATTGTATCATCATGTTCAAAGAGTGATATCCGTGCCTTTAACACCGCAATAGGTGATTTTAACTCATGGGCTGCTTCTTTAAAAAGTTCTTGCCTTTGATCGCACAAGTAATCATTTGTATCGATGAGTGATAAAATAGCATTACGCATACTTTTAACCTCATAGGTTCCATCACACACCGGTTCAAGTGTATGATCATTGCGATAAGAGTTACAAAATTCAACCAAGCAATGCAGGGATTTAAACTGTCCCTTCACAAAGATGATGAACACTGCTCCAAAAATCAAAATCACAACTGCAAAAAATGCCAAGTTTCTTAAAGTAAAATGTATCACCTCTTGATGCAAACGGGTAAGAGACGATGAGAGGTATAAAATCTTTCCCTTAGCAAGGTTCGTCGTAACAAAAATATCATCCCTCTTATCTGAAGGGACGCTATCCACAATTTCTAGTTTCAAATCAGTAAGAAACTCACCCAAACGATTGCCTTGAAGCTCTTTTAAGAAGTTTTGTAAGTTCTCTTCATCTAAGGTCTTACTGAGTTGCGCACGTTTAATATCGGAGAGAATGAGTTCTAAAGAACCTTTAGCATTTTTTTCTAACTCCGCATAGTAAGTGTACGTAATATAGGCAAAGATAAAACTCATCACTACCAAGATAGAGAGGAAAAAGAAGCTGATGATATTTGACTGCATACTTTTCATACTGGACCTTTAAAGTTCGATAACATAACCACGTGTTTTGACAGTTTTAATCAAATCTACGGGCAGTTTTTTTCGAATATGTGCGATAGTAACACGAATGGTGCTGGAGGCAACATCTTCAGGGTGAAGGTACAGGGCATCTAAAAGATCATCACTTGAGAAGAGTTTGTTCTTGTTTTTTAAAAGATAAAAAAACAGGTCAGACTCTTTTTTACTCAAATCTATGTTCTTACCTTCATAGCTTACTCTTGCACTATCCACATCACAGACCATACCTTCTACCTCAATACTTGTTTGAGCATTATGGCGACGTGAAAGTGCATATATACGTGCATAAAGTTCATCAAAATCAAAAGGTTTCTCTAGATAGTCATCTGCCCCAACATTCAGGCCTTCTATCTTATCTGACACAGCCCCATACGCTGAAATTACAATCACACCCGTTGAAGGATTTTTACTTTTGATTTTGTCCACAAGTTCTAAACCAATATCAACTCCATCGATATTTCTATCTAAAAGTGCCACATCATAATCATACCTGTCTACATAGGCTTTGGCCTCTGTTGTATCATAAACGCAATCTACTCTAAACTCTTTGGCTAAAAAAGCACTGACAAGTTTAGAAAGAGCCCTATCATCTTCTAACATCAAAATTCTCATCAAAAACACCCTTTAATGCTACTATTGTACACTAGTTTTACCACATTCTAGACCTTTTTTACAAAAGCTTTTGCTTCATTCACTACAGCTAACAAAAAACATGAACCCACAACAAATTAAGCTATAATACTTGCCATATCAATGAGGAAAACAAGATGAATAAAGAGATACTAAAGAACTATACAATTTTATATGTAGAAGATGATGAAGATGTCCGCCGCATCGCCGTAGAGTACCTCTCACGTTTGTGTAAAAAAGTTTTAGAGGCTGAAAATGGAAAAGAGGCCCTGAGTATTTGGAGAGATGAAAAGCCTGATATTATCATCACTGATATCTCAATGCCAAAGATGAACGGTATCGATATGGCACGCTACATCCGCGCAGAAGACACCAAAACGCCTATCATCGTTGCCACTGCCTATACGGACCAAGATTACCTTCTAAAGGCAGTTGAACTCCAACTGGTAAAATACATTGTTAAACCTATCACCAAAGATAAACTGATGGGAGCATTAGAACTCTCCATTGAGCGTATGGAAGATAAGTCTAAATTCTCCCTTCCCCTCTCTGATAATTGTGCCTATAATGCCTTTTCTAAAGAGATTTTATGTGATGGAAAAGCGGTTAAACTGACCAAAAATGAACTGCTATTTTTAGACCTTTTAGCCTTTAATACCTCTCGTGTTGTGACCTATGAAGAGATTGAATCTCAAGTGTGGCCTTATGAGGGAATGAGCTCAGATGCTATTCGCTCTTTAGTCCGTGCGCTTAGAAAAAAACTTCCTGATGATGCCTTAGATAACATTTCAGGCGTGGGCTATAAACTCAAGGTGTATGAGGCTTAAACAGCAGCATTTACACCCTAACACGACAATCTTTTCTGCGTACTTTGACTTTTTCTCCTTTATTCAGCTAATATATTAAAACTTTATTTAACAAAGGATTACATAATGAGTGAAAATAACGAAGTCGCTGCCGCAACAGCTGAAGCATCTGCAGTAGCAGGACCTGCCAAATGGATCTATATTTTATACCTCGTGGGATTAATCGTCCCCTTTGCCTCTTTAGTCGGTCTTATCATGGCCTATGTCAATAAAGGCGCTGCTCCACAATGGATACAAACGCATTATCAATTTCAAATACGTACCTTTTGGATAGGATTTTTATATTTTCTTATCTCATTTCTTTTAATGTTTGTTGTTGTCGGATGGCTTACTTTATTAGTGGCACTTGTTTGGTACATCGTACGTTGTGTAAAAGGTCTAAGCGCGCTGAACCTTTCTCAAGAGCACCCCAACCCTACAGGATGGCTTTTTTAATCCTGCTTCACAGGAAGAGAGATAATAAATTCTGTTCCTGTCTCATCACTCTTCACCTCAATACTTCCATCCATATGTTCACTTACAATCATCTGCGACATATACAATCCTAAGCCTGTTCCTTGATGTGCCTTTGTCGAGAAGTAAGGTTCAAAAATCTTATCCATATGCTCTTCATCTATACCATTCGCATTATCTAAAATGCTAACCTTTGCTCTATTATCTTCTTCATAGATACGAATACTCACCTTAGGTTCACTAACCTCTTCAAGTGCCTCTTGTGCATTTTTTAAGATATTAAGCAGTACCTGTATCATCTCATTTTTATACACACTGAGTTTAATGTCACACTCATATGCCTTGTCTAGAGCTACATGATGTTTTTCAAGTCCTTTTTCAATCAAGCCTATGGCACTATCCACAAGAGTACACAGACTAATCTCCTCTTTTTGCTTATCGGGCTTAAAAAAGTCTCTAAAATCATCAATGGTATGTGACATATATTCTAAAAGGTTCTCCCCCTCTTTTAACTTCTCATCCAGATACTCTCGTGAGAGTGTTCGCTCATCATAGGCCCCATCTATATTCATCATCACATACGACATCTGATTAAGCGGTTGGCGCCATTGGTGCGCTATCATGCTTATCATATCTCCCATTGCGGCCATTTTAGACTGTTGAATCAACATCTTCTCTTTCTCTCTTTGTGAAGACACTTCAATGCGTACCTGCTCTTTTAAAGAGTCGTTAAGTTCATGTAGTTCATTTTCACGCTCACGTACCTTATCTTTGTAATCAATAAATATAGCACTGATACGACGTGAAAACCCAAGGGTAATGAGGATAACAATGATGGCAAGCACAAATGAGAAGATTAAAATAGTTTTGATCTCTTGTTCGATGTCATCTTTTAAAACATTTTGCTGTTTATCAATAGCATTTTGAATATTGGTCGCATAAAACCCTGTACTAATCACCCAATCAAAAGGTTTAAAATACACACTTAAGGTTGTCTTAGGCGAAATAACCCCATACCGCCGTGACTTAGAGAGGTAACGCACATACCCTGCTCCTTCACTTTTTGCCATTTTAATCTGCTCTTTAATATAGGCAAAGCCCTGCTTATCTTTAAGCTCCAAAATATTAGAGCCTAACTCCATGGTGGGATGATAAATAATCTCACCCTTAGAATTAACAATGTAAAAGTACTCATCCGGGTCAGTCTGAATGGCCATTAGCGTTGATATAATGCTCTTTTTAATGCGTTCATACTCATCTAGATGATGCATTCCCGTACCAAAAAACCAGTCATAATAGCCAAAGTCTTTGAGGTACATCAACTGAACACGAGGCTTTTTAGGATCAAAGCGTGTTTTCAAAAAAGCCTCTTTATGCTCATTAACAGCAGCAATCTCTTCTTGGACAATCAGTCTTCCATCCGCGTCCTTATAATCCCACAAGTTTGTTCGTAGCTCTTTATTTTTTGATAAAAGGGTATTTCCTTTTTTATCACTCACCCAGATAAAATCTTTTTTATTGTTCCACTCCATCCGTGAAAGTGCCCCAAGAATAAGCTCTTGCACTGCTTTTTCATTATAACCTCGAGAGTATCTATCATGCAGAAACTTTGCCGTATCGTAGGCCACATTAATACGTGAAATCAACTCCTCACTCATGGGTTGTTCCATATTGGTGTACTTCTTATTTAGAAGAAGATAGAGTGACTCAAGCCTCTCTTTAAGCTGCTGTTTTTCACTGGAAATGTACTCATTTTTAAGCCGTTCACTCTCTAATTTAAAGTGCTGATGCCGATAAGAGATGTAAAAATAGGTAATAAGCACCGTTAAGAGCATAATCGCAAGTACAGGAATAATAATCATCAAACGCGGTATGTTCTTCTCGCGCATTAACCTCGTTCTCACGACTCTATTCCTGCATTTTCTAAGAGTTTTTTGTCTATATTTTTCTTCGTTTTTATACCTAATTTTTTCATATCTTCTGTACGTTTAACCAGATTACCCGTACCCAAAGAGAGCTTTTTCATTGCCCCATCATAAGCATCTTGTGTCTTAGAGAGTTGACCCCCAATTTTTTCCATATCATCTACAAAGCCAACAAACTTGTCATAAAGGTTTGCCGCCTTTTCAGCAATCTCTGCAGCATTTTGTTCTTGTCGCTCATTACTCCAGATGTAGTCAATCGTACGTAAAGTCACTAAGAGCGTAGAAGGTCCCACCACCATAATGTTTTGCTTAATCGTCTCTTGAAAAAAGCCTGAGTCCTCTTCAAGAGCGAGCATATAAGCTGACTCAATAGGCATAAACAAGAGCACAAAGTCTAAAGAACGCACCCCCACTAATTCCTCGTATTTCTTCTCAGAAAGCCCTTTAATATGATTTCGTACTGAGAGCACATGCTCCTTTTTCGCCTTAGCTCTTTGCTCATCGTCTTGCGCGTTCATATACCTCTCATACGCCACTAAAGAGACCTTAGAATCCACAATAATGTCTTTTTCATCAGGTAGATGGATGAGAACATCAGGCTGATACCGTTTTCCATTTTCATCCTTATAAGAGGCCTGTGTCTCATACTCATGTCCCTCTCTGAGACCTGAGTTTTCTAAGATCTTTTCTAATATCAACTCTCCCCAATTACCTTGGGTCTTATTTTCACCCTTAAGTGCCTTCGTTAAGTTGTTGGCATCATCAGAGAGTTTCTCATTTAAAGAACGCAGTTGTACAATCTGGTCTTTTAAAAGGTGGCGCTCTTTGGTTTCAGTCATATAATTGGCTTCTATCTTTTTACCAAAGACCTCAACCTGCTCTTTAAAAGGTTTTAAGATCGTATCGAGTTGCAGTTTATTTTGTTCCGCATGTACCTTAGACTTTTGCTCAAAGATATCATTGGCCAGTTTTGAAAACTGAAGCTTCATTTGAGACTCTGCCTCTTTTAAAAGCGCTAACTTCTCACTGTTTTGTGTACGCTCTTCTTCTAAACGCACACGAAGTTCTGCCGTTTGCGCAACACTTTGGGTATATTTCTCTTGTATCTTCTCTAAGCCTTTTACCTCATTTAAAAGATTCTCCTTTTGAGCCTCTAGCCCTGAAATAAGGGTCTGTAATCCTAAATTCTCTTCTCGAAGTGTTTCATATCTACTCCCTAGTACATTTACCTGCTCTTCATGATTTTTTAAGCTTTCATTTTTATACTTAATCTTTGAACTTAAAAAAATATAACTTATTGCCAAACCGACTACAAGTCCACTAGCAGCGCTTATAAGAACCATACTATCCATATTTTTTCCTGATAATTTTCTAAGCACCTATTATACTAAAATTATGGGGCTTAAAAGAGTATAAGTCCATATTGTCAAACTTAAGCTTATGCTAATTATTAGTAAACTTTAAGTATAATTCTGAAAATTTAACTTAGAGACTACATTTTCATCAGTGCCAAAGGGCCATTTACGATGAGAGCTTGGTCTCTCATCAATAAAGGGACATAATGTCAACTGAAAACACTCCAAATGAGTCTGAAACTACACAGATAGAATCAACCTTCGCACAATTTAACTTCAAAGAGTCACTTAACAAGTCAATTGCAGCAGCAGGTTTTAAAACACCATCACCTATTCAAGAACAAGCCATTCCTGTGGTTATGCAAGGTAAAGATGTTGTCGCTCAAGCCCACACAGGTACAGGTAAAACTGCGGCCTTTGGTCTTCCTGCCATTAACCAAATCGAAGGTGAAGGCGTACAAGTTCTTGTTATCACACCTACGCGTGAGTTAGCCAACCAAGTATCTGATGAGCTTTACCTTTATGGTCGTAACTCTAATGTACGTACGGTCACAATTTATGGTGGGCGTTCATACCGTCGTCAAGTCGATTTAGTACGTCGTGGGGCACAGGTAGTTGTTGCCACACCAGGTCGTCTTTTAGACATGCTTTCAAAAAATATGATTGATGATTTCTCTCCTTCTGTGGTTATTCTTGATGAAGCAGATGAGATGCTAGATATGGGATTTTTAGATGATATTAATGAAATTTTCACCTACCTTCCATCTAACCGTCAGACCCTGCTTTTCTCAGCAACAATGCCACCTCCAATCAAAAAGCTAGCTGATAGAATCTTACAAGACCCTACTTTTATTGCTATCACTAAAAAAGAGACAACCAGTGCTAACATTGCACAGAATTATTATGTGATTGATGATAATGAACGTGATGATGCGATGATCCGTCTTCTTGACGCGGGTGACACGAACAAAGCCGTTGTTTTTTGTAGAATGAAACGTGAGGTTGATCGTGTCTCTAATGTGCTTTCAGCTGCAGGTTACTCTGCTAAAGGACTGCATGGCGATATGGAACAAGATCAACGTGAAGCGGTTATTAAAGGCTTTAAACAATCTGGTCTAGATGTACTCGTAGCAACCGATGTGGCTGCACGTGGTATCCATGTTAACGATGTTAGTCATGTTATCAATTACCATATTCCTTTTGATCCTGAGTCTTATGTTCACCGTATTGGTCGTACAGGACGTGCAGGTTCAAAAGGAACTGCTATCACGCTGGTAACACCACATGAGTTTAAAGAGCTTCAACGTATCAAACAAAAAGTGGGTACGACAATGGAGCAGTGTTATATCCCAACTAAGGGTCAGGTGGTTCAAGGTCGTTTAGGCGCCCTTGCTGATGAGATTACAAAACAGAAAATCTTTGATGAAGCCCATCAAATTGTTGATGCCATTGGTGACTCATGCGATCATGAAACAGCCCTTCATAAGGTCATCTCCGTCTTACTTAAAAAAGAGTCTGTTGCTGGTCCTGAAAACATTGGTATTGATGAGGAAAAATTAGCTAAGATCTTAGCACGTATGGAATCACGTGGTGGTAACCGAGGTGGCGGTCGTCGTGGCGGTGGATACCGTGGAAATAGAAATCGTAATGGCGGCGGTGGTCGCGGAAATGGTGGTGGCGGTGGATACCGTGGTAACCGTGGAAGTGGAAATGGCGGCGGTGGTCGTGGTGGAAACCGTGATGGCGGTGGTAGCAGAGATAGATACTAAGCCTCTTTGAGCTTAGTAAAGGGGGAAGTGGACGGCTTCGCCTAAGAGGGAAGAGAAAAACACCTCTTATTCTTGTCCCATCCGGAGGTTTATCAAGACCTCTTTCTCCTTCCTTCTTCACCTTTTACCTTCATAAACACTAAAGGCTAAGTATGATTATTTATAAAACTCCAGACTATTACATTGAAGTCCATGAATCCGAAATTCCTTGGTTGAAAATCTTTACAACTACCCCTTATAAAGAGCTCACAGATGTTCCTAAAGCTTTACGACAAAGCCTTTATGAGGTAATGGAAATTATAGAAGAAGAGATGTTGTCCTATTATAAGCCTGAGAAGATTAATATTGCTGCTTTTGGAAACTATCTACCTCATGTACATATCCATGTCATGGCGCGGTATAAAGAAGATTCTTATTTTCCAGAACCGATGTGGGGAGTTAAACAGCGGGAATCTTTTCTTACACTACCAGCAAGTCAACCTTTTTATGATAAGCTCAATGCAAGGCTCAGTGCTTTATAAAAAGTTAGATCTTTTGAATTCTCTCTAAGGCACGTCTGTCACGTCTTCGTCTCTCTTTTTGGATATCTCGTCTATCATTTTCACGTCGATTAAGCTCATCTAGATTAATGTCTGATGAGACACTGACACGTCGGTGTATCTCTTTACGTCTGTCATTGCGCCTAGAACTCTTTCTTCTATCATAAATTACAGGCTCTTTTTTTAGTTTAACATGGTCTAAAAGTTGCACAAAGGCTAAAAGTTCTACCGGAAGCTCCATTATCATCCTAGCTCCTTATTGAATTGAAAATTGGGAACCTTAATTATACTACTGTTTAGCTAAATATTACTTTTAATTATAGTTATATCCTTATTTAAAGCTAGCCATTATTTATATAAGCTTCTCGTGATAAAATAGACCTTATGATTAAAACAGATGAAATTATAGATCAAATCAAAACATGTACCTATTTTCAAAACATGCCCGATGGTGCGCTTGAAAAACTTATTTCGTATTCCTCAATAAAGAACTTTGAAGATGATAGTATTATCTTTTATCAAGGTGAACAAGCCTCTCATATGCACATCCTTTTAGAAGGTTCCATTCGTATCTACAAATCAAAACCTTCAGGTGGTGAAGTTGAGCTAATGAAAGCAAAATCAGTAACTTCCATCGCTGAGCTTGCTTGTTTTGAAAAGATAGCCTACCCCTCTTCATGTATGAGCACATCTGCGTGTAAAATACTTAAAATTCCTTTTGATACCTTTGAAAAAGAGTTCCTTTGTGATACTGAGATATCCTTTGGAATGATTAAATCTCTTTCACTTAAACTACGTTCTATGTCTTCACTCATTGAGAGGGAACTCACCCTAAGTTCTCAGCAGAAAGTAGCGAAATTTATAATTGACAATCAAGAGCGTTTAAGTGAGATAAAACAGGTGCAGATTGCTTCAGAATTAAACATCACACCAGAGACACTCTCGCGTATGCTAAAGAAGCTTTTTAAAGCAGGGTTAGTATCAAGTACTAATCCACCCATTGTTTCCAATGAGGAGGGTTTAAGAGAGATTTATAATCTTTATTAAGCTCGGCTTCGATTCATAGCCTCGAGCAGTTCTGAATTTTCATCTTCCATCTTTTTCATCGCCTCTTTCATTTTTTCATGTAATTCCTCATCGCTAAGGTCATCGCCTGCAATAAGTGAGTACGCTTTAAAAAAATCAGCATAAGGGCTATGTGATGATGTTAGAATAAGCTTAACATCTACCCCAGGAAAGTACTCCTCAAAACTCGATTTAATCCCATCAATCACCACTCGATTATTAAAGGCATACAGAGCAAATATCAAGATCATTACAATCGATAAAAAAATAATAAAAAAAACAACAGCCTGCGCAATGCCTAACATAGGAAAGACCACTGGATTAAAAATCGCCGCATATTCTATAAAAGGCATGGCAATAAAAGTTAACCAAAAGTAGTTAATATGTAGACCACCGATAGGGGCTTGGTTATATAAGATACGTTTTTTAACCTGCTTACTTTTGTCACCATTTTTTTTGAAAGTTGAGACCGTTGATAAGATGGTTTTTAAATTATGTTTCATAAGGATTCCTTGAAAGTCTAAAGGGGAATTATACTGTGTTAATGTTCAGAAAGTATCACAGGATTGCTCCTGTGAAGATTTAGAATGTAGCTTTTTGCATCATCTCGTCAATACTTATTAAGATTATCGTACCTAAGAAGGCAAGGTTAATCTGAACAAATACTTTTCGAGCATCACTTAGTTCAAAGTTCTTACGCAGAAGTTGCGTTGAACTAAGAAAACCAAGTAAACCTGTAATAGCAAGTAAAACTAAGATCGTGGTACTTTCTGGATTGAAAATACTCACCATAAAGTAACCCGCTTGAATGGTAATTACTAACCATACAAAGGTCAATTTTTGCAAGCTAACACGACCAAAAAGACGCATTGCAGTTGGATAACCTGCTCCTGAGTAATCTCCATAATGAAGCATTACTAAAAGCCAGAAGTGAGGTACTTGCCAAATAAAATAAAAAATTCCTAAGGCATAAAATTCTACTTCTAAAAGCGAATGACCCGCTGCTAACCATCCAATTGCTGGAGGGACAACACCAAGTAAGGCACCTGGAACAACGGCTAAGGCACTCTTCTTTTTTAAAGGCGTGTAAAAACCGTTATACCAGATAAATGAAAATAAAAACAGATTAAGACCTGTAAGACCAAGGAGATCATAAATCAGCGCTAAGGCTAAGACAATATGAATTGCACCAATAATAATACCAGTCATAGGAGAGATTTTACCAGAGGCGATAGGTCTGTGTTTAGTTCTATCCATTAAGGCATCTTCTTTGTACTCTTGCACCTGATTAAGTGTCGAAACACCTAAGGCAACAAGCAGTACAGCAAAGGTTGCAATGAACATATCTGTTCCAATCTCACCGCTTGCCATAATGTAGGCAAACAGAGCCGAGAGGCTCACGGCAAAAGAGAGAACAAACTTCGTTAAAACAATATAATCTTTTAACATTACTTGCTTTGTAACTCTTGAGCGATTGCTGCGATCTCTTCTTCAGTAACATAAGGGAATGTTGGCATTTTACCAATTGATCCCACTTTACCATTTTTAAGTACATTACGTAAAAGGTCTACATCATAGCTAACAAGACTTGGAGCCGTTCCGTATTGACCCTTACCATCTTCACCATGACATGAAGAACATGCTGCAAATGAAGCAGGTTGCTCACCTTTCATACCACCAGCAACATAAGCAGCAATTTCTTGTGCATCTGCGCCACTAGCTAAACCAGCTGGCATTTCGCCCATAGCATAACCAAGTTTGTTTTGACCATTGTTAATTACGTCAAGAACTTGCTCTTTTGTTAATACTCTTGTATTAAGCGTTGGTCCTACAAGGAACTTATCTGTTGTTGTTGAGTGACAAGATTTACATCCATGAAGTTGTAATGCTGCATCACCAGATTTCACATAGTTACCTTTTGGTGTATCATCACTGCTATTGAACCATGCTTCATATTCAGCTTTTGGCATTACAACAAGTCTAGAGTACATATAAGAGTGATCTGTACCACAATACTCAGCACATTCAACATCATACTCACCAACGGTACCAACATTAAACCATTGTTTTGTGATACGACCTGGAACAACATCTTCTTTCATACGTAAAGCTGGTACATACCAAGCATGTAGAACGTCATCTAATGGTGCTGTCATCTCTAAGATAATATTTGTATCTACAGGTACATAGATGGCTGATTTACCCATTGTACCTTTTGTAATAACTTTTCCATTCTCATCAACGATAGGCTTAGTAAATGCCCCACCAAGTTTGTGAACAAATCCATCTTTATTTGCAGGATACTCATATCTCCATTTCCATTTACTACCTTCAACTTGAACAGTGATTGCAGTTGATGCATCTGGCATTGTACGCGCTGTTCTCATTGAATCATAACCATAATAGAAAAGAACCATCAACATAGCCGTTGGAATAACGGTCCATGCGATCTCTAATGAAGTATGGTGTGTGAAGTTTTCAATATCTTCATCTTTTACATTACTAGCACGGTACTTCCATGTGAAATATACCAGTGGAATAAAAATCGTTAAAAATAGAACAATAGAAACCCAGAAGTTGATCCAGAATGCTGTATCAATATCTGCAGCAATTACTGTTGCACTTGTGTTAAAACCTTCTAACATAAATAGGCTCCTTAGTGGTGTGCAGGCTCTGCATGAGCTGCACCATGAGTTTGTGACGCAGCCGCAGCTTCGTCTCCTGAGATGATATGACTTAAGTCTCCATATTGGAAGTTAGCAACATCAATACCGATAACAATTACGAAAAATGTAAGTACAATGAACATAGAGAAATATGTAAACATAATAATCTCTTTTTCACCTTTAAGGTGCATATAATACATTAGAATTAACCAAGCTTTTACCACACCGATTAACATTTGAACTGCAAATGTAGCATTTTCCATGAACATTGTAGGTTGGATTAATGTAAGTGCTGTTAATAATAATAGTCCAACAAGTACTAGCCAATAACGTTTATACTCTTCTTTATAAGTTGCGTCTGAAATAGCCATTAGTGTGCTCCTCCTGTAAGACCTGCACCGATCATATAGTAATAAGGGAATACGAATACCCAAATAAGGTGTACAAGATCCCAATATAGTGCAATATTAAAATGTAAAATGTAGTGTTCAGGAGAAACCTTACCTGCATTAATACGTTTTAGTAACCAAAGCATAATCCCAATACCAATTAAGATGTGGAAACCATGAATACCTGTCATTGTAAAGTACATACCAAAGAACAAGATCTGTCCAAATGGTTTAGAATCTGCATTCCCCGCTTGAAGTGCATCAAGACCTAAGAAAACACCGTGATGGTACTCAGCAGACCACTCAAAACCTTTAATCACTAAGAAAGCTGTCGCTAAAACAATTGTTGCCCAAATCATAAGCTTAGCGCCTTTAACGTCGCCGTGCTTCATTTTTAAAAGGCCAAGACCCATTGTTAGTGCTGAAAACAGTAGAATAACTGTATTTGTTCCGCCTAGAACTCTGTTTAATGATGATGATGCAATTAAGAAATCATCATGATGTAAAGTATAATAGTACGTTAGTGCCATAAACATAGCACCAAACATTAGAACCTCTGTGAACATGAATAACCAAAACCCTAGTTTGGCTCCATAGATGTCGTCTTGCCATCCTTGAACTTTATGCTCTTTGCCCTCGCGGTCTACCGCGATTTCTGGTACATATTCATGAGACATTAGTCAATCCTTTTCATATTTTCATCAAATTTAACCACTGGTTGACCGTGATGATACTCATACGGGTTAAAGTCTACATATGGAACTTTTGTGTGGTTCTCTAATGGTGGTGGTGATGTTGGCATGTGCCACTCAAGTGTTGTTGCATTCCATGGATTAACACCCACAGCTTCACCTTTTCTCCACGCTTGGATAAGGATATAGAACATAAACACTAAACCTGTAATAAAGATAACCGCTCCCCAGAAAGAGAATTGGTGATAAATTTGAAATTCAGGAAGGTAATCAAAATAACGTCTTGGCATACCTAAGTAACCCGCAATAAACATTGGGAACCATAATACGTTGAAACCAACAAAGATAATATAAAAAGCAATTTTAGCTTTTGCTTCGTTATACATTTTACCTGTTACCAGTGGGAACCAGTAGTGCATACCAGCAAACAATAAGAAAACAACCCCACCTAGCATAGCATAGTGAAAGTGTGCAATTGTATAGTAAGTATCTTGTAAGTGAATATCAACACCAACCATTGCAATTGTTACACCAGAAAGTCCACCAATAGCGAATGTAATTACCGTACCAAGTGCCCATAGCATTGGTGTAGCAAGAATAATTTTACCTTTGTAAAGCGTTGCCATCCAGTCATAGAATTTGATACCTGTTGGAACGGCAACAAAGAATGTTAAGAATGAGAATACAACTTTTGCAATATCAGCCATACCTGAAGTATAAAGGTGGTGACCCCATACTAAGTAACCAATACCTGCGATTGATGCAGATGAAAGTGCAATTGTACGGTAACCAAAAATTTCTCTTCTAGAAAATGCCGGGATAATCTCAGACATAATACCAAAAGCAGGTAGAATCATAAGATAAACCGCTGGGTGAGAGTAGATCCAGAAAAGGTGCTCAAATAGTACTGGATCTCCACCTTTTGCAGGATCAAAGATACCAATACCGAAGTATTTTTCCATGATAGCAAGAACAAGTGTAATACCAACAACTGGTGTTGCTAGAAGTTGAATCCATGCCGTAGAGTAGATACCCCATACAAACAGTGGCATTTTGAAAAATGTCATACCTGGTGCACGTAAACGGTGAATCGTTACTAAGAAGTTAAGACCTGTAAGAATAGAAGCCATACCAAGAATAAATGCAGCGACTAAAGTAAAGATAACGTTAGTTCCTGTGTTTAGTGAGTATGGAGCGTAAAAAGTCCAACCTGTATCTGCAAAACCATTACCTACCCATAGTGAAGCAACAGCAATAATACAACCTAAGATGTATAACCAGAATGTAAACCAGTTAAGACGTGGGAAAGATACATCTTTCGCCCCAATCATAAGTGGCATAACAATGTTTCCAAAGATCGCAGGAATACCTGGAACGATGAAAAGGAAAATCATGATTACACCGTGAAGTGTAAAGGCTTGATTAAAAGTGTCACCGTCAATAAACTGTGCACCTGGTGCATACAGTTCAAGTCTCATTAAAAATGCTGTAGCTACAGCAATAAAAAAGAATGTGAACATTACAACAGCATACATAATACCAATACGTTTATGATCTATTGTAAGCATCCACTGCATAAATGTGCTCTTGGGATGTCCAATGGCACAGTGCGTTTCGTCGAAATAAGTTTTACTCATTTTTCTCTCCTAAATTATATGATCTTTTCACTTTTCAAAGCTTGTGAAAAAATCAAATGCATCTATATACTCTAAGAGTGTATAGAACTACTACTAAACCTTGTCAAAATATTCTCCCAAAGAAAAGATGACAAGGCCTTACCCTGTTTACCTCTAAGGTTCAACAGTGGCACCTCTCAAAACTCTACTGAGCTTTCAAAGGTGCCACAAACCATACAGACAGCAAATTTAAAAGGTCTAAGACATCTTAAATTAACTGTCAAAAAAGGCTTTTAAAGCCCTTTTTATTTACTTCTCTTCACTGTCCTCTTGTGGTGCATCAGGATGTCTATCATCTTCTTTACGCCCTGACTTAACAAGAAAGATGAAAAATCCAAATACAATGACAAGCATCACTGTTGCTGCAATCTTTTCCCAAGCAAAGATATATTTCTTACCTTGTGCATCATATTCAAAACAAAACAGAAGTGATTTAGCGATAGTAGGTCCCACTTTTCCATCTGCTGCTTCTAAAATTGCCATCTTTACATCAAATGGAAGTTGATCAACTCCATTTAAATAACGTGTAATCTTCCCCTCTGGTGAGATCATAATTAGGGCTGCTGCATGGATATAGTCTACCTTACCCGTAGGGCTAACCACTTTTTTATACTTGAAGCCAACATGTTTAGCAAGTTGTGCTGATGAGTTGTTATCAGAAATTAAGAAGTGCCAAGCATCTCTTACATAAGGTCTATACATAGAATCTAAATGTGTTTTACGTTTAGCTGCAGCAAGAGGGGGTGTCTCGTTTTCTGCAAATGAAAATGTTAATACTTTGTAGTCAGTGTTTTCTGAAAGATCTAGTTTATCTAGTGTTTTTGCAAGTTCGTCAAGTTGTGGAGTACAAATACCCGCACATCTAAAGTAGTTTAAAGTGATAATAGTCGGTTTACCCGCCATCATCTCTTTAAGTGTAACTGTTTTATTGTTTTCATCATAAAATGTTAGATCTAAGGGAACGTATTCACCCAGTTTTTCGTCAATGCCCAAATCGCTCTGTGCATTTAATGAGACCAATGTTACTAAAAGCAGTAAAATCTTCGATATAAAGAAATTTCTTAAAGTCATTTTATCTCCTTTGCTTAATTAGTTTTTTCAATTTTATGATTCTAGATGTTCTAAGCTTAATCGATTGTTAAAATATTTGTTTTATTTATAGGAATAATTTTACAAAATATTTATAATAATTATAAATTTCACACCATGTCTATTTTGTGATATATTAAAAAATTTAATATAGAAAAAACCTCACAAAAAAATCATTATCTTTCTTAAGACTTTCGATAAGGCTCTTAGATAGGTGCCAAAATCTTTATAGGCACCTTCTCAAGGAGTTAAAAAGAGGAGACTAAAAGAAGATAAAAAGTATTTTTTATCGAGTTTCTATGCTTTTATTTTCATCCAAAAATCGTCTTTTTTTTCTATTATTTTGCTCAAAAAACAATTAAAATTCTATTCAATTTGTCCCTAAAGTGTTTCGTTATTACATACCCTATAAACTTATGGACTTATTTGATTTTCTAATATTTAGAAATAAAAGTTGCTTATCTTTGAGAAAACACAAAGTAAATTTTTATTTTAAGAAATATTTTATATTTGTTCTTTATCGGTGTTATTTGTTAGTTGTGTTATTAAATGGAGTTGTTTAAGTGGATGGTGTCAAGAGGGGGACTTGAACCCCCGACCCCCGGCTTATGAGACCAGTGCTCTAACCAGCTGAGCTACCGTGACACGCTTAAGAGGGTGGAATTATAGCCATACAAAACTTTCATTTCCCTTTAATAAAAACGACACACCCTAAAAAAGTTATTCATCTCATATTTGTTCCAACTATTGATTACAATCTACTAATTTATCTATAATAAATATACTAAATAATCTTTAGTCTATTTGACTAAGGGTATTGACAAAACAGCATTAATTTTGTACTATTTCGTCGTACAAATAATATAACCTATATAGTAAGGAGAAAGTATGAATTTTCAACCCTTAGGAAAACGTGTTCTTGTTGAACGCGTTGAAGAAGCCAAAACAACTGCCTCAGGAATTTATATTCCTGATTCTGCTCAAGAGAAACCTTCTGAAGGTAAGGTACTCGCTGTAAGCAGTGAAGTACAAACTGTAGCGGTAAACGATACCGTTGTATTTGGTAAATATGCAGGAAGTGAACTCACACTAGAGGGAACCACTTACCTTGTAATAGAAACAGATGACCTCTTAGGCATCATCAAATAATTAACAACTTGTTAAAGGATAACTAAATGGCAAAAGAGATAATTTTTTCAGACCAAGCAAGAAATCGCCTTGCAACTGGCGTACAAAAGCTTGCAGACGCAGTTAAAGTCACAATGGGTCCACGTGGTCGTAATGTATTGATTCAAAAAAGTTTTGGCGCACCAAGTCTTACTAAAGATGGTGTTTCTGTAGCACGTGAGATAGAGCTTCAAGATACACTTGAAGATATGGGGGCACAACTGGTTAAAGAAGTTGCTTCGAAAACAGCTGATGAAGCAGGTGATGGTACTACTACTGCAACGGTACTTGCTAATGCCATCTATCAAGAAGGACTTCGTAACATTACAGCAGGAGCAAACCCTGTTGAAGTGAAACGTGGAATGGACAAGGCAACTAACTCGATTCTTGAAAACCTTAAAGCCGCATCAAAATCAGTGGGCGGGAAAAATGAGATTGCTCAAGTTGCCTCTATCTCTGCTAACTCTGATACGGCTATTGGTGATATGATTGCTGAAGCAATGGACAAGGTAGGCCAAGACGGTGTTATTACGGTAGAAGAAGCTAAAGGTATTGCAGATGAGCTTGATGTGGTTGAGGGTATGCAGTTTGATAGAGGTTACCTCTCTCCTTACTTCATCACTAACACAGAAAAAATGACAGCAGAGATTGAACAGCCTTTCATACTTCTGTTTGATGCCAAGATCTCTAACCTAAAAGATCTTCTTCCTGTACTTGAAGAGGTACAAAAAACGTCTCGTCCACTGCTTATCATTGCTGAAGATGTAGAGGGTGAAGCCCTTGCTACACTGGTTGTGAACAAGATGCGTGGTGTGCTTAACATCTCAGCCGTTAAGGCCCCAGGTTTTGGAGACAGACGTAAGGCGATGTTACAAGATATCGCTATTCTCACAGGCGGTCAAGTCGTATCAGAAGAGGTAGGACGTACGCTAGAAAGTACTACTATTACAGACCTTGGTCAAGCTTCTAGAGTAGTTATTGATAAAGACAATACTGTTATCGTTGATGGTGCAGGTGCAAAAGAAGGTGTAACAGCACGTATCGCTGAGATTAAAACACAGATGGAGACAACAACATCTGAGTATGACAAAGAGAAACTCCAAGAACGCCTTGCTAAACTTTCAGGTGGTGTTGCCGTTATCAAAGTTGGTGCCGCAACAGAAACTGAGATGAAAGAGAAAAAAGACCGCGTTGATGACGCCCTTTCTGCAACCAAAGCAGCCGTTGAAGAAGGTATCGTAATCGGTGGTGGTGCCGCACTAATCCGCGCTGCATCTAAAATTGATATCAGTGAACTTGAACATGATCAAAAAATTGGTGCAGAGATTATCTTACGCGCCATTAAAGCGCCAATGAAGCAGATCGCAGAAAATGCAGGCTTTGATACAGGTGTGGTAGTGAACACTATCGAAAATGCAGATTCAGAAACAACCGGTTTCAATGCCGCTACAGGTGAATATGTAGATATGTTTAAAGCCGGTATCATTGATCCATTTAAAGTAGAACGTGTAGCATTAACCAATGCTACCTCAGTAGCTTCTATGCTTCTTACAACAGAAGCAGCAATCTACGACATCAAAGAAGATACTCCAGCAATGCCAGCACCAGATATGGGTGGCATGGGCGGAATGGGTGGAATGCCTGGGATGTGAGTTCGCTGAAAAAAACGTGAACTGCTTCACGTTTTAGCGAACGAAACCGTAGGTGATGTACGATTAATTTTACTCGATGAAAACACTCACCAGAGTGTTTCTCATTCGAGGTATCGTACCACCGAAGGCTTAACATAAAAAAAGAGCGAAGCGACACAATTTCCCGAACGAAAACAAGCCGAAGCTATGTTTACTGAAGAAACTTCATAAATTCATTTTCAGGCGAAGCCGCATTCACAAACAAGCCGAAACAGTCATAACTCAATCTTCCAGCTAAAATCCCACCAACCATAAGTACTAAAAAATTTCTCCTAACAACAAAAACACATTTCCAATAAAACAACCCCAAACACTAAACAAGTAAAGTTTCAATAAAACCAACACTTTCAACCCATTAAAAAAACCTTCATTCCCCTCCCCTAAACTCTATCTCAAAAAAAAACAGTACAATATCTCTAATTATTCTATAGGAACAGATATGAAAAAATTATTATTCGTAGCGCTATTAAGCTTTAGTGCCCTGGTTCACGCCGAAAACTTTGACAGCTTTATTGGTCTTCAAGCAGGAAGTACTAACCTTCAGTTTTACCAAAATGACTCACAATCGGGTGGAAGTTATGGAGTACGTCTGGGTTTTATCAAAGATACTGGACGTGTTTACCTTAGTGGTGAGACTGCTGGTATAGACAATGCAGACTTAAACTCTGTACTTCTAAATTTTGATGCAATTACGCCAAGAGCTTACCGTTTTAATGACTCTTTTGCTATTCGAGGTTTTATTGGTGCTCATGGTGGGTATGTTCAGATTAAACCTAGTGGTGCAGTAGATGATGATGGGGCTGTTGGTGGTGGCCAAGCAGGAATCTTACTCGACTTTCCAGCCAGTATTACTATTGAGTTAGGCTATAAGGCTTCATGGCCAGCACTTAGAGCAGGAAATGATGATGTAAAAAATTATCAAAATGCTTATGCCGCTTTTGATTATACTTTCTAATAAACTTAGAGCTAGTGTTTAGCTCTAAGCCCTCTTTTTCTTACTTCACGTTATAATTTCATCACTATAATATTTTTTGTCTCTTTTAGAGACCTATGAAGGAAATCGATGCTTGTTGCTCCAAGTATATTATCTGCAGATTTTGGTAGCCTCGCCCAAGATGTTAAAGCCATTTGTGACGCGGGATGTGACTTAGTTCACGTAGATGTAATGGATGGGCATTTTGTGCCTAATCTCACCATTGGACCCGTGGTTGTTTCTGCTGTTGCTAAAGCGGCAACAAAGCCTTTAGATGTGCACCTTATGGTTGAGAACAATACCTTTTTCGTTGATCTATTTGCCCCGCTAAAACCAAGCTACATCACCTTTCATATGGAAGAGGAGAAACATCCGCATCGCCTTGTTCAATACATTAGAGAATTGGGAATTAAACCCGGTGTTGTTTTAAACCCACACACCCCTGCTGAATCAGTTGAGTACCTTTTAGCGGATGTAGATATGGTCTTAGTGATGAGTGTTAATCCAGGTTTTGGAGGCCAAAAATTTATCCCTAATGTGATTGAGAAGATTAAACGTCTAGCTGCACTTAGAGATAAAATTAACCCTGAATGCCTTATTGAAATCGATGGTGGCGTTAATGCTGATAACATTGAGATGTTGCGTGACGCGGGTGTTGATGTGTGTGTGGCAGGCTCGTATGTCTTTAAACATGACTCTTATAAAACTGCTATTAATAATCTAAAAGTGTAATATGCGCGTTAAAATCTGCGGGATCACCTCTTTACACGATGCTCAAGCCAGTATAGATGCGGGTGCAGATGCGCTTGGTTTTGTTTTTTATGATAAATCACCACGCCATATCAGTGCAGAAAATGCTAAAAAGATTATTTCTGAACTACCACCCTTTGTAGAAAAGGTAGGACTCTTTGTTAATGAAGATGCCTCTACTATTAACGCCATTTCCAAGGCATCTGGTATCACCCTTATTCAATTGCATTTTGAAGCGAGTCAGGCACTGTGTGAAGCACTCGAATATCCTTACATCAAAGTAGTTCGTGCCCAAGGCCCAGAAGATATTAAAGCAGACAGTCATACTTACCGTTTAGTTGATGCTTATTGTAAAGCTTATGGCGGAGTGGGCAAACGCTTGAACTTAGAGTGGTTTGAAGGTATAGACTGCTCTAAAATCATCCTTGCAGGTGGCCTCAATGTTGGAAATGTTAAAGAGTGCCTACCTTATGGCTTTTATGCCCTTGATGTAAGTTCAGGCGTTGAAGCTTCTAAAGGTGTCAAAGATGCTGCGAAAGTCTCTGCCTTTATAAATGCGGCTAAATGTTAAGTAAACTTGACAAGGCCCTTTCACAACAAGGCATCCCAAAACAAAAGTTTATTAAATCACTCAATAAATTTGGCGACCCAGACCTCCTAATAGAGCTACTTAAGGCACAAGGCCTACCACTGTATGAACACCAAGGTAAGTTTATCTATAAAACAGCCATACAGCCTCTTAATCATGGTAAGTTTTGTATTATGGATATCGAGACGAATGGGTCAAAACCATCTAAGGGTGCAAGCATTATTGAACTCGGTGCGGTGATGTATCAAGATGGTAAGATTATCGATACCTTTGAATCCTTTGTTCAGTGTGACACAATCCCGCAGACCATTCAAGAACTCACTGGTATCACCTTAGAAGATACAAAAAATGCTCCCAGCTTAAAAGAGGTCATGTACCAGTTCAAAGAGTTTCTTGGAACTGCTGTCTTTGTAGCACATGATGTAAAGTTTGATTATAAATTCACTTCAGCAATGCTAGAGAGAGTTGGGCTAGAACCGCTTGCTAATCGTACATTATGTACATTTGAACTTGCCCAACGCACCCTCACTGCTCAACGATACGGTCTTAAATATCTTAACGAAACTATGGACTTGCACAATGATGCCGAACATCATAGAGCCTTATCCGATGCCATTACAGCCTTAGAGCTTATGAAGCTCTCATTTAAAGCCCTTCCTAAAAAAGTGGGTACTGTAGAGGAACTGATACTTTTTAGTAAAGAGGCATCACGACTCAAACTTGAGCCTAAAAAAGTTAATATAGAAGAGGTTGAAAAGAGTAAGTAAGTGAGCAGTAGTTTTATCTACTCGCTAAACTCTCCATGAGAAGTTAAACGCGTATAGCGTTTTTGCATACGCTCATCCGAGCTCATTGCTTGAAGTTCTTTCACAGAAGATAAGAAGTAGTCACCCATTGCCTTAGCCGCACCTTCTTTATCTCTGTGTGCACCAATTAGAGGCTCATCAATCACATCATCAATAAGGTCTAAGTCTAAAAGGTCCTTAGAGGTAATCTTGAGTGCTTTTGTAGCCGCTTCAGCCTTAGTAGGATCATTCCACAAGATAGCAGAACATCCCTCTGGTGAAATAACTGAGAAGACAGAATAACGCATCATAGCAAGCTTATCAGCCACTCCAATAGCAAGGGCACCACCGGAACCACCTTCACCAATCACAATAGAGACCGTAGGGGTATCAAGTTCAGCAAGTTCAAGTAAGTTTCGAGCAATTGCTTCAGATTGGTTTCGCTCTTCTGCACCAAGACCAGGGTAGGCACCCGGAGTGTCAATAAGCATCATAACCGGTATCCCAAATTTCTCTGCCATCTTAGCTGCTCTAAGGGCTTTTCTATAACCTTCAGGGTTTGGCATACCAAAGTTGCGTTTTAACTTATTTTTAGTTCCACGCCCTTTTTGCTCACCAATGAGCACAGCACGTTGTTCACCAATATAACCAATATAACAGATAATAGCCTTGTCATCTGAAAAATGTCTGTCACCATGAATTTCATAATGATCATGCATTAGTAAATGAATATAATCAAGTGCATAAGGTCTATCTTGATGACGTGCAAGTTGAAGTTCTTGAAAAGGAGTAAGATTTGAGTAGGTCTTTTTAACCTCTTTATCTAAATCTTTTTGTAAAATCTCAGCAGCATGTTCATCATGACGTACTTCGGCTGAGATTATATCTTCTTGGATCTGCTTGATTTTTTGCTCAAAATCTAGATAAGTCGCCAAGGAAGTCCTTTAGAGTTTTTTGAAGATTACAACACCATTGGTTCCACCAAAACCAAAAGAGTTACTCATAACAGTGTTAATGTCTGCCTTACGTGCCGTATTTGGAACGATATCTAAATCACAGTTCTCATCAGGATTCATATGATTAATTGTTGGAGGTAAAATTCCATCACGCATTGCCATTAAAGAGACAACCGCTTCAATCCCACCAGCAGCGCCAAGACAGTGACCTGTTTGACCTTTAGTAGAAGAGACAGCAGGACAGTTCTCTTTGCCTCCAAAAAGTTCTTTCATTGCTGCAGTTTCATTTTTATCATTAACCGGAGTTGATGTACCATGTGCATTGACATAATCAATTTTAGGTTCGCCTGCCATCTTATAGGCTGCTTTCATTGCACGAAGAGGACCTTCTAATGTTGGTGTTGTGATATGATTTGCATCACCGCTTTCACCAAAACCAATCAGTTCAGCATAAATATTAGCACCACGTGCCTTTGCAGACTCATACTCTTCAAGTACAAGTGCAGCTCCACCCTCACCCATAACAAAACCATTACGTTCTGCATCAAATGGACGTGAAGCTGTTTGAGGGTCATCATTACGTGTAGATAGAGCTTTCATTGCTGCAAAACCACCAATTCCTACACCTGTAATTGCAGATTCAGCTGCAACAACTAACATCTGTTCAGCACCATTACACATAATAGTTTTTGCTGCTTCAGAAATACCATGAGTACCTGCCGCACAGGCTGTAACACATGAAAGATTTGGGCCTTGAAGACCATGCTCAATCGTTACAAATCCACCTAGCATGTTAACGAGTGCAGAAGGGATGAAGAATGGAGAGATACGTTTAGGTCCACGATTATCTAAAATAATAGAGTTCTTCTCAATAGCAGGAAGTCCACCGATACCTGAAGCCGCAGAGATACCAAAACGCTCTTTATCGATATCATCACCAAAGTTTGCATCTTGCATTGCTTCTTGAGCTGCCTTAAGTCCTAGATGAATAAAACGATCCGCTTTTTTCACCTCTTTTGGTGCCATAACAGTAGAAGGATCAAAGTCCTTAACCTCACCTGCGATGGTTACAGAGTGTCCTTCAGTATCATAAAGTGAAATTTGACCGATTCCACATTTACCTTCACAAATCGCTTTAAAAGCTGTCTCTTTATCGTTTCCAACTGCGGTAATCATTCCGATACCTGTAACTACTACTCTTCTCACATCTACTCCTAGGAATATGTTCTTATACTTTAACTTGGTATAAATTAAAATATAAAAACAGAATTTAAAAAAAGCAAAGCCATAAAAACCTTCTTAGTGAAGGTTTTTTGTTAGTGCTTTCTAAAGATTAGGGAGACCCTAATTATTTACTTTCAATGTAAGTAACTACATCTTTAACAGTTTGAATTTTTTCAGCTTCGTCATCTGGAATTTCGATGTCGAATTTTTCTTCAAGTGCCATTACTAGTTCAACTACATCAAGGCTATCAGCGCCAAGATCTTCTACGAATTTCGCATCTTCTTTTACTTCATCTGCGCTTACGCTTAATTGTTCAACTACTACTTCTTTGATATCGTCTAAAAGTGCCATTAGAGCTCCTAACTATTTTTTATGTCGAGAATTATATCATACTTAACTTAAACAGTAAAATAATAAAAATAAATTTGTTAAAGATTTTTGAAAGAAAAGGAGAAGATTTTTGAAATAAACAAGGCTGTTAAGCCATGTTCATTCCACCGTTTACTTTTAAGGTTTCACCCGTAATGTAAGAAGAGTGGTCTGAAAGTAAGAAAGCTGTTGCTTCAGCTACTTCACTAGGGTTTCCAAAACGTCCCATAGGGATTTTTGATGTAAATGATTCTTTAACCTCATCAGAAAGTTCATCTGTCATATCTGTAGCAATAAAGCCTGGAGTAATGGTGTTGTAGCGAATGCCAGAAGTCGCCGCTTCAATAGCAAATGATTTAGTCATTGCAATGACACCACCTTTAGATGCTGCATAATTAGTTTGACCAGCATTTCCTGTTTCACCTACAATAGAAGAGATGTTCACAACAGAGCCAAACTTTTTCTTACGTGCTGCCTTGAAAAATTCTCTACACCCTGTAAACACAGAGGTAAGATTCGCATTAATAACTGACATAAAGTCTTCGTTTTTCATACGGAGAGCTAATTTATCATTAGTGATACCCGCATTGTTTACAAGATAAGCCAACTCACCATCAGCGCTAATAATCTCTTTTACACCTGCAACAAAAGCAGCCTCATCAGAAACATCAAAACCAATTACCTCAGCTTTTCCACCTGCAGCTTCAATAGCAGCTTTCACCTCATTTGCTTGTGCTTCTCCTGAACGGTAGTTAACCCATACCTTAAGACCGTATGCCGCTAAACCCTTAGCCAGTTCAGCACCGATCCCACGGCTTGCACCTGTTACTAATACATTTGTTCCTGTGAACTTCATAATATTACTCCTTAATTTTATTTCATAAAATGAAGGGAACCCCTTCATTATTTTATACACCATCGGAGAAAACAAGAGAATCGCTCTGCAAAGCAGATGTTTCCTGAAAAGCCCCGATAGCTACGCTAACACTAAGTTCTCCTCGGCAGAGAGCCCGCGCACAGATAAACCGTGCTACCTATTTCCTCACTATATTAGCGAACCATTTCCCTTCACTCTAAACGAGTGAAGTATCCATCTCTTCTGGAATCTCTAAGTCCATTAGAGTAAGTACTGTTGGTGCGATATTATTCAGACCACCTGGCTTGACTGAGTCTACGCCATCAGCTTGCACAAAACACCACACCTTTCCAACGGTATGGTTTGTGAGGACGTTGCCTAAGGCATCTTTCATCTCTTCACAGTTTCCATGGTCTGAAGTTAAAACAAAACTATAGTCATTCTCTTTCGCCTTGTCAAGAATAAGCCCTAATTCTTTATCAACGGCTTCGACCGCTTTAATAGATGCTTCCATATTTCCTGTATGTCCAACCATGTCACCATTGGCAAAGTTTACTACGATAAAGTCTAACTCTTCATCCATCGCTTTACGTACCGCTTGACCTACCTCAGCCGCACTCATCTCTGGTTTTTCATCATAAGTTTTAACCTTAGGACTTGGTATTAGTACCCGTGTCTCATTTAAAAACGGCTCATCCACACCCCCATTTAAAAAGAAGGTTACATGGGCATACTTTTCCGTCTCAGCGGTGTGTAGTTGGTTCAGACCTGCTTTTGAGATTACCTCAGCCAAAGTGTTCTTAGGTGCATCTTTGGGAAACATTACCGGGTAAGGAAAGCTTTTATTATACTCTGTCATCGTTGCGATATGCAGGTTTTTAAACACTCTTTCAAATCCATCAAAGTCCTTATCACCTAAGGCTGTCGTAATTTCACGGACCCTATCTGAACGAAAGTTCACTGAGATAAAAGCATCCCCCTCTTGCATCCCTGCATACCCTGAAAAAGCAGTCGGTACAACAAATTCATCTGTTTCATTTTTAGCATAAGAAGCATCGATATAAGCTTGAGGACTTAATTCAGACTGAGGCTGGGCATCTACCATTGCTCTGTATCCTGGCTCCACTCTCTCCCATCGGTTATCTCTGTCCATCGTATAAAAACGACCCGCAATCGTAGCAATAGAGATTGTATCACTACAGATAGCTTCTATCTGTTCAATATAAGATTTAGCAGAAGTCGGTGATACATCACGTCCATCCGTAATCAAGTGTAAATAAACACGTTTCCCCTCAGCCTCAGCAATCTGAGCTACACCTATAATATGCGAGATATGCGAATGCACACCCCCATCTGAAAGCAGTCCCATAATATGTACATTCTCACTTGCACCCAGTGTCTCTTTTAAGACCTCATTATCTTTTAAAGTATCTTCTTTAAGTGCTAATGAAATTTTTACAAGGTCTTGGTATAAAACGCGTCCACTTCCTATGGAGAGGTGCCCTACTTCTGAGTTCCCCATCTGTCCCTCAGGCAGTCCAACACTTAAACCAAAGGTGTCAATCAAAGCATGTGGTGTTTTCTCAAAAAGTCTATCATAAGTCGGTTTATTGGCATGGTAAAAGGCATTATGTTCAGTACGCTCACAAAAACCTATTCCATCGGTAATCACTAATATCGCTTTTTTGCTCAAAATATGTCCTATCTAATGTTTTATAATAGTATTAGCGCGATTATACTAGAATGTCTCTTTTATTTCCATTACACAAAGAAGACATATGCTTTATTGGTTCTACCGACACCTTGATATTAACCTCTTTCAATACATCACCGTACGTGCCGGTTTTGCCTTTTTTATCGCCCTTCTCATCACCCTCTTTGCCATGCCACGTTTTATCAAATGGGCCCAAGACCGATGTGAACAACCTATTAATGACTATGCCCCAGACTCACATCAACATAAGGCTAAAACACCCACGATGGGAGGCATTGTCTTTTTAATAGCAACCCTTATTGCTACCGTACTCACGGCAAAACTCAACTCTTACTTCGTGGTAGGCGGTATTTTAACTATCGTGCTCTTTGGACTTATCGGTTTACAAGACGACCTCTCCAAAGTGCTTAAAAATGAGAACCTTGCGGGTCTTTCTGCACGTACAAAGTTAATCTTGCAGATTCTCTCAGCAAGTATCGTCGGTGCTTACCTCTGTTTTTATGCCGACTTTAACACTGAGCTCTATGTACCCTTTTTAAAACAACCTCTTTTTGACATGGGCTTTTTTGCTATCTTTTTTTGGATCTTGGTGATGATAGGAACCTCTAATGCCGTCAACTTAACTGATGGACTCGATGGACTCGCCTCAGTACCTTCTATCTTCTCACTGATGTCACTCTCTGTTATCGTTTACATTACGGGTAATGCCATCATCTCTAAGTACCTTTTGCTACCTAATTTTGCTGTTGGTGAGGTGGTCATCATCGCCGCAGCACTGATCGGTGCAATCACTGGGTTTTTATGGTTTAACTGTCATCCTGCGGAAGTTTTCATGGGGGATTCGGGTTCACTTACCATTGGTGCCTTTATCGCCTATATGGGTATCATCGGGAAGTCAGAGGTTTTATTGGTTCTCATCGGGCTGATCTTTGTCATTGAAACCGTCTCCGTTATCTTACAAGTGGGCTCGTATAAACTCAGACAAAAACGTGTCTTTTTAATGGCGCCTATTCACCATCATTTTGAGATGAAACAGTGGGCGGAAAATAAGATTATTGTACGTTTTTGGATTATCTCCATGCTCTCCAACCTTATTGCCTTAATCTCTTTGAAAATCAGGTAATTGGAGAAGCGTAAATGGTAAAAGGAAACGACGCAATTACTTTCTTTGGATATGGAAAAACTACACGAGCTATTGCTAAAAAAGTTGGCCCTTCAAACTTTTATGATGATAATGTCTCCCAACCGCATAAAGATGAGGAAGGCAACCAGCTCAATCCTAGCTCAGAATTTCAAGCCAACTACTCCAATTGTGAAATTCCTTCTCCAGGAATGGCACCTTCTCATCCGCTTATCCAAAAAGCGCAAAACCTTATCAGTGAATATGATTATTTTTCAGATGAGATGCCTCCTTCCGTCTGGATATCTGGAACAAACGGTAAAACAACTACCACGCAGATGATTCAGACCCTTTTGGCTTCGCATGGCTCTCAAGCAGGCGGAAATATCGGAACCCCTCTAGCTGAGCTAGACACAGAGGCTTCACTTTGGATCCTAGAGACCTCTTCCTTTACTCTGCACTACACAAATCAAGCCGTACCTCAGGTCTATGTGCTCTTGCCTATCACCCCCGATCATCTCTACTGGCATGGCTCCATGCATGAGTATGAAGAAGCGAAGCTCAAGCCACTTAAAATGATGAAAGAGGGAGACGCGGTTATCATTCCTAAAAAGTATGAAAACTACCCGACTAAGGCGATGAAGATTACCTATGAAAGTAATGAAGACTTAGCCACTTATTTTGATATCGATATCACTAAACTTCGTTTTAAAGGTGCCTTCTTACAAGATGCCCTACTCGCACTGGGTGTGAGTAAAATTTTGTTTGATGAGTGTGATTATGAGTGCATCAATGCTATGGCCTTAGATGCACACCGACAAGAAGAACTGCACGACAAAGATGGAAGACTTTGGATTAATGACTCTAAGGCAACAAACCTAGACGCAACTATCCAGGCTATCTTAACCTATCAAGACCATCCATTGAGTCTAATCCTGGGTGGAGATGACAAGGGTGTAGATCTTAAACCCCTGTTTGAGAAGATGCAAGACCTTGACATCAAACTCTACGCCATTGGTAAAAACGAAGCCACCCTCCTTCAACTCGCCAAAGAATTCAAGCTACCCATTCAAGGCTGTCACACCTTGCAAAAAGCCTGTGAACTCATCCGAAGTGAGAAAGAAAATGAGCGTACTGTCTTACTCTCACCCGCTGCGGCTAGCCTCGATCAATTTAGCTCTTATGGCCAAAGAGGGGATGAATTTAAAAAGTTTGCCAAACTTTAAGCTTACTATAACAGCTTGAGGGTTATAATTTCGCCCTCTTAAATATATAAATATGCCTCGTTAGCTCAGTCGGTAGAGCAAATGACTGAAAATCATTGTGTCCTTGGTTCGATTCCGAGACGAGGCACCACTTATATTTATGAGACTCTTTTTATTACAAAGCCCGTGCCTCGTTAGCTCAGTCGGTAGAGCAAATGACTGAAAATCATTGTGTCCTTGGTTCGATTCCGAGACGAGGCACCACTTTTAACACTCTTTTTCCCTTATCCATCGTTATCAACTTACTCACATACCGCGGTATGCTTCACAAGTCTCTGCCTTGACTAAGAGAAAAATAGTGTTAAAAGCAAGCTTTTTTACGCCAATTCTTGAATAGATGTTCATATAAATCTCCTCATAGAAAAAAGAGATGACAGTTAATTGCTATAATGGCGTTGAATAAAGAGTTAATTGAGAAAGGAACAGATATAGAAAAGTTATCAAGACTCATATGGTTAGGGCTAGGTGGTTTTTTAATCTATTTGTCATATCACGGTATGATACTTCAATCAATTCATTTTGAAAGAGGAAATTCAAACATAAATCTTGATGGAACTCAAGCTTTGATTTTTGGGATACTTACATTTTTATCTGGTCTATATTTAATATACTTATTTATATGTTTATATAGTTCAAAGAACAGTCAAGATGAATAAACTGACTAGACCAACTAACAAATACGCGAAGCCAATACTAAACCCAAAAGCAGGTTTAGTATTGGCTCACGAAAAACGTTATCTGACAGAAGGAGTATCCAAAAAATGACGAAGTTTTTAGAAGAAACAAATATTATAGATTACTCAAATCAGAATATACAAAAAATAGCAATAAATTTATCAGTTGACTGTAAAACAGATGTGGAAATAGCAAAAAAATGTTTTGAATATGTGAGAGATAATATAAATCATTCTGGAGATTATAAAGATAATACCACCACATGCAAGGCAAGTGATGTATTGATATATAAAACTGGTTGGTGTTATGCAAAAAGTCATTTGTTAGCTTCTTTGTTAAGAGCCAACAATATCCCTACGGGATTTTGTTACCAAAGATTAAGTTGTAGTGAATACAAAGACAATACCTATTGTCTGCATGGGTTAAATGCAATTTATCTAAAAGACTATGGTTGGTATAAAGTTGATGCTAGAGGAAACAAAGAAGGTGTAAATGCACAATTTAATCCACCTATTGAAAAATTAGCATTTGAATTAGAAGAAAATGAATTTGATTTACCAAAGATATATGAAGAACCGCTGGAAGTAGTTGTTCAAATATTAGAAAAATATAAAACATATGAAGATATGATAAATAATTTTCCTGATATTGAACTTGGTGGAACAGATAACAAAAACCTTGATGAGAAATATATGTCTGAGAAGGGTTGAAATAATATTATGAACAATGATATATTTTCAGAAGACGAGCATGGAAATACCCTTTTCTATAAATGGGGTAAGTTTGGTAGTTCATATATTATTAATGATAAAGAGATGCAAAATGAATTAAGAAAGTTTATTCAGAGTAAAAACCTTCTGATGAAAGTTGATTTAAGGATTTATGCTATATTTTTTATTACACCCATATATTTTGGATTAAAATATTTATTTCCTGAAATATCAGTCGTACTTGCAATTATTATTTCATTAATTGTTGTACTTACAATTTTCATTTGGGATTATTCAAAACAAATTAATAAAATTCTGACAAAAGAAAAAAAGGTGTAACCACACCTTCAAGAGAAACATGAAGTCTAAATTTAGGTTTCATGACCCTTATTTCACAATCCCATTTTCCCTTAAGACCTCAGCAAAGGCTTCTGCCATAAGGCCGTAGCCTTTGGCGTTGGGATGGATTCTGTCACTTTTTAAGCTGGTGTCATTTTCTATGATAGAGAGGATATCACCCTCGTACATCACCGCTTCTTCTTGGGCTAGCTCTTCGTATAGGGCTTCGGTTGAAAAGCGTATGAGTTTGAAGTTGGGTACGCCTACGAGCAGAACTTGTGCGCCGCTTGCTTTGATCAGGTGTATCATTTTAGTGAGGTTATCTCTTAGGATCTGTTTGGATTTTTGTTGGATTAGGTCGTTTCCACCGTGGCATAAGATGACGAGGTCGGGTTTGTGTTGTTTTAGGAGTGAAGGGAGGCGTTGCAAGCCTTTGGAGGAGGGTTCTCCTGAGAGGCCTGCGTTAATAACCTTAATCTTGATAAGTTCTTGCAGTTGTGTGGGGTAAGATCGTTCTGGTGCACCTTTTCCATAGGTGAGGCTATCGCCAAAGGCTAGGATCACTGCCTCTTTGGGTAGTGCTTGGGTAGTAACATTGGATGCGGGCTCTTTCAATATGACTAAGAGTGTTAAAAGGCCTATAAATCCAAAAGCAATTAGAACTATTTTTTTCATTTTCTCTCTTTGTGTTGTGATTGTGGTGCTTTAACATCACCTTGGTAAAACACAGTGCATTCTCCTGGTACCACTAAGTCTTTCCCACTGGAAAATATATTGGTTCCTTTGGCATAGGTATCTTCAATAAGTGTTACCTTGGAGTCTTGTCGTAACCCTTTTTGCCATAAAAACGAGGCTGTTGAGTCAATCAATCCTGCACCTGCTGAGATAATCTTATCACCCGTATTTAAAATCTGTTTTGGCGCTTGGCCTAAAACAACTACGGCTGTTCCTGCTGTACCAACAAGCTGAGGATCTTTGATATTACCCTCTAGTTTTTGCTTCAAAACTGCGCACCCTTTCAAATCAAGTATCGCAACCTCGAAGTCCTTAATCTCTCCATTATGTCTTAAATTGGCATGAAGAGCAAAACGATTTTTTTCTGTTGAGACAGCCACGTCCTTTGAGCTAATCAGCTCAGGAGTAATATCCACATTAAACTCTAAATGGGGTATGAAGGTGGAAAGGTTTGTATCTCTGTTTCTGCGTAGACGTGTTTGCATTACGCTATTTCCCATTGCAAAGATATTCAAGCCTAAAACATCCTTATACTCTCTTAACGTCTTATCGATATCTATCCCCTGCACCCTTACCTCTTTAGCCTTGATAGCCACATCCCCTCTTTTATCTTTGAGGTTGTATTCTAAGTAACCATTTATCCTTCCTAATTTAGAGGCACCTTCACTCTTTTTCAGAAGATAGCCTATCTTTTTAGACTCTATCTCATTTAAATTAATGCGTAAATCTTTATCTTTTAACACAAGTAACAGCTCCCCACCTAAACTTTGTGTTGAGAGGTTTACAAAGGCTTTGTCATTTTGAGATTTAACATTGGCATTAATATCTAAAGGACCGTAAAGCTTTTCATCGAAAAGTTTAGCATAAGGAGATAGGTCTTTAATCTGTAAGTCGATATCTGTTTTTAAACGCTTCTTCTTGTAGCTTAGCTTCTGAAGTACTACAAAGTCTTTTTCATGTGAGAGCTTCACCTGTGCCTTAACTTCATCTTTCATATCGCTAGTAATATCAAGCTTTAGTTTTAAGTTCTCATTTTTATGCTTAATTTCTAAAGGTGTACTCACTAAGAGCTTTTTTTCTTTGAGTGCAAAAGATATAGCTGCATCTTTTATGTCTAGATAACGGTTGCTAATATCAGGTTGAATGTAGAGTCGTTTTTCATTTAAATTCCCCTTGATAAGGCAGGAAATGTTTTCATCTAAACCTGTCTCATTTTTATCAAAACTAAGCTGTTTACTGTATAAAGAGAAGCTCTGTTTATAAATATCTCCATTAACATACACGTCTGCTTTTCCCTTGAGATAAGCGGGTTGTGAAAGTTGGGTAAAAAGTTTTTCTAAACGTATTTTTTTACCCTTAATGGCTATTTTTTCTCCTTTTAACTCTGCACTAATTTTTCCACCAAAGTCTTTAGTTTTGGCGCTAAGTTCAAAGGCTTTTTCATAGTGGAAGTTCCCTTTTAAATGCAGTTTATCTTTAAGATGTGAAAGTGAAGGTGCTAGCTCTGTATTGTAACTTCCCTTGAGTTCATTGTCCTTATAAAGGGTCTTGTAAACGTTTAAATTTAGCTCATTTGAGTGTGCTTGTAAGGCTAACTTCGCCTTAGCATCTTCATACTCTGCCTGGGCATTGAGCTGAATCACCTCTTGGGTATAAGGTGTATTAATGAGGGCACTTAAATTAAGATCTGAAAAATCTTTGAGCGTGATATTAGCTTCTTGTATGTCTGCATAAGGTGTTTGAGCATAAGCCATTATCTTAATCTCATCTAGCTTCCCTTGTGCTTTTATATCAATCTCTTTTATCTGTGTTGATCCTATTGCTAAAGTTGGTGTATGTAGACTCGCTTGTAGGTTCTGCCCATCAAAAAGACCTTCACTATCAATAGAAGAAGCTACTGTTTGCTCAGCTCCTATGATAGAGAGTATCTTTACTAAAGAGAGTGATTTTGCTTTCCAAGATAGTTTTTTATCTTGATAAGCCGCTTTAAATTCGCCTCCCAAACTCTGGGTATGCATCTGTGCTAGCAGTTTTTCATTTTCATAATGTACCTTCGCTTTGGCATCAAAAGCACCCTGTAAATTCATGCCTAAAAGTTGATTTATTTTGACATGGTTTTGCATCTTTCTTAGTGCTATATCGACATCGAAGTCAGTTTGGCTACTGTTTAAATCATAGACAATATGCTTAGCAACGACCTTAGAGTCTGCCACTTTCAATGCCAAATTTGCCTGCACAACTGTTTCATTGTGTTCACCCTTAAGGTCCAAGAGAATATCATTAGCCACATCCTTAACACTAAGGTCTACCTTGCCATCAAAACTTTGCTTTAGCTCATCATAATTAAACCAGATTCCTTTATACTCAATATTAGGTGCTTTAAACAGTGCATAGGCCTGAATCAACTCATGTGTATCTGTGATGCTTAGCTCTAAATCATTAAATTCTTGCTCATAGGCCTCAATTTTAGTGGATCGAATTTTATAGATTGAGTTTTTGTCTGTGTTGTAGGTAATATTGGCATCGACTAAGCCTAAAAGGCGTTCAGAGAGGTTGTTCTCTTTTTCTAAACGACTAAGGTCTAAACCTTCTATGTCACACTGTACTTCCCAGTTGTTTGCTTCTTCTATCACACTGACATTAAGGTCTGCCCCCATACTTAAAAGATGACCGTTAACAATGAGATGGTCTTTATAATAGAGTGTACCGACGAGTTCACCCGCTGCACTTAAGGGATGATAGACTTCAAAGGCATTGATATTTCCACTAAAACTTAAGTCGGCTTGAAGTGGATAAAGGACATTGATTTTAACATGGGCTATATTATCCGCTTCTTTAATGCTAGCATACAGATCTAGACTTGAGAGTTTAAAATCAATGGTTTTTACTGGTGTTTCAAGGAGTGCGGTTAATGAGGTCTCAAGAAGATAGGTAGCAATAGGTTTAATAAAAAAAGCACTGAGAATGAGTGCTAGAAAGAAGAGGTACAGTACTATCTTTTTCAAGACAGCACTCCTTAGAATTTATATAAGATGTTTTTTTGCCCGGGTTGTTCTATTTGAATACCCTTGTTTGTAGTATAGACGACATCCCCTGTCTTTTTCAATAAGACCTTAAGGACCTCTTCTTTTTTACCCGTATAATCAAGTACTTCTACCGCTGTTTTTTTAGTAAGAACCTGACAGTTATGCCCCATAAGCCACATCTCTAACTCTAATCCGCCCTTTTCAAGCACATGCTCTTTAGAATACTCTTGAAGCTCTAGAAACATCTCTTCAGATGCACAAGCTCCCACTGTTTTTTTGACATAATCTGCTTGTAGTGTCAAAGTAAAAAGCAGGCTTGTTAGTAGTATGAATTTCATGAAGTTTTCCCTATTTGTTTAATAGGGGGATTATAGCATGTTAAAAATTGTAGTTGATATAAAAAAGGATGCCATCGTCTTTTTGTAGATTGATTTGCTCTGCATATTTCTCAGAAAAGATATCAAAATTTGAGGCAGGTTGTGTGTACCCAAAGGCTAGTTTAACATTTGAAGCTTCCTCATCTTGTAAGAGAAAACCTACACAGTAAGCATCTGAATTATCAAAATACTCCATATTCACTTTCCCTGCGTACAAGCTTAGGCTGTTATTAATATAAAGATTAGAGTATTCTAATACTTCTTTTTCCTCAAGCTCTTGAGAAAAGAGCCTTGATGTTGATAAAATAAAATAAAATATTAAGGTTAATTTTTTCATACCATAAGGGTATAGTAGTTAAGTGTGGATTTTGTGACTAAGAGGAACTTTCTAAAAGATACCCGCTTCCTGAAATGTTTTGAATACGTTCTGACATCCCTTTTTTACGCAGGTTTTTAACCAAGGTGCGTAGGGAGGCTGAACTAACATTTAACCCCGGCCAGATATGTTTTTTAATCTGAGCATAGGTCAAAAGTACATTTTGATAGGAGAGAAAATATTCTAAAAGTTTTGCCTCTTTTTTATTGAGGCTCACCTTCTCACCTTCAAGGATTAAGGCCTTAATACTGGCCTGATAATACAAATCTTCATCTAAGTAGACACTCTGTTGATCTTTTTGCTTACAACATTTTTGCATTATTTTCTCAAAGGCTTTAACAAACTGCTCTTTACTTACGGGTTCTATCAAGTACGAACTTACATTAAAGTCTATCGCTTTTTGAAGATAGTGTGTCTGCGTATGCTCACTTAAAATGAGTATAAACAGATTCTCATCATGCTCTCGAAGTTGGGCTAATGTCTGAAACTCCATAGAATCTTCTAAGCCAATGTCCATAATGAGAAGATCAGGACAGACCTTTGCATATTCACTTAATACATCTTTTGTGTCCGTACAAACATAGACCTTTGGGGAGAGACTTTTTAATATCTTTGTATAGTGTAAACGTGTATGGCTATCTTCTTGAACATACAAAATCGTCATCTCTTGAAACTGCGATGAATGTTCATTCTTGAGCATATCTTTCCTTTACACATTAGATAATTAAGTTCAATCAAAAACAAGTATATTAAAATTATTATTAATATTCTATAAAAGAATAGAATATATTTTCTTGCTTATCATCTCTTTTTTATCCAAGTTATGTTATTTTTTCATACTAAATTTCGGATGGAGACTTTTTGAGAGCACCTTTTAATTCTTTTAAGTCGTATCAATGCCCTAATTTGACTGACACAGTAAGCGTGGATTCTTAAGTATGCGCATCCTCATTGTTAGGCTCTCAGCACTAGGTGATATCATTAACTCTGCCCCTATCTTGCAGTTTATCAAGCAAGCTTATCCTGATGCCAAGATAGAGTGGGTATGTGAAGAGGGCTTTGCCCCCATCATTGAAGAGCACCCCCTACTGCACAAGGTACACCGCGTTAGTATTAAACGTGTTAAAAAAACAAAATCCATCGCTTTACTTATGCAAAACATTAAAATGCTACGCTCCTTAGGAAAATATGACCATATCATCGACCTACAAGGCCTCATTAAATCCGCCATCGTTGCTAGACTCGTTGGCAAAAACATTGCAGGTTTTGCCAAGGACTCCATTCGAGAGCCTTTTGCTGCTAACTTTTACCAACATCATACGCACATTCCTTATGCTGAAAACTCTATCTGGCGGACCTGCGTTTTAGCCTCTGATGCCTTAAACTTTACGCTTACAAAACAGATGCTCTTAGACAAAGAGCCTGCCTTAAAGATGATGCCAATAGAAGAACCTCCAACTGATGCCATTTCTTTTGTCATTGGCGCTTCATGGCCATCAAAGATTTATCCTAAAGAGAAGTTTGTTCAACTTGCCAAGCTCCTAAAAGCCTATAAGATTGTCTTAATCTGGGGCTCTGAGCCAGAGAGAGAAGATGCCCTCTACATAGAAAAAAACTGTGAAAACGCTTCTTTAGCCCCAAAACTAAGCCTAAGCGAACTCACTAGCTATATTGCGAGTACGCAACTGTGTATTGGAAACGACACAGGGCCAACCCATCTTGCTTGGGCAATGAACATTCCCTCTATCACCCTTTTTGGCCCTACTCCAGCGTCTAAAATGATCTTTGAAACTAAGACTAATCTTTGCATTGAGTCAGACTCAGTTGTGGACCCAATGAAGCTTAATAGAGAAGACTTCTCCATTCAAGACATAGCCCCTGAGAAAATAGCAGATATGGCAAAAGGATTACTTCATGATCAGTTTTTATCTTTTTAAGTTTTTTGAATTTTTTCTAGCCTTACTTCCTTTTACATTTCAGAGGGCTTTTTTTAGTGGCTTAGCTAAGTTAGCTGACCTCATTGATTCCAAACACAAGAAAGTGGTTTATCAAAACCTTGAGCATGTTTACAAGGATAAAATCTCTGAAAGTGAAAAAAAAGCCATTTATAAAGGCTGTCATAAAAACCTTATGATGGTGATTCTTCAAGTCATGCGCTCTTTTAAGGCGACGCCAGAAGAGATAGAAAAAGAGGTGAGTTTTAAAAACCTGCATTTTATTCAAGAGGCGCAAAAAGAGGGGAAAAAGCTTATCTTCGTTTCAGCTCATTACGGGAACTGGGAGCTAGGTGCAGTAGCCATTAGCTCGCTTATCACACCTGTAACAGCGATTTATAAGAAGTTTAATAATGCCTATTTTGATGACTACCTCATTGCTTCAAGATCACGTTTTTCCATGCATTTAGCTGAAAAACGCGGGGCTATAAAACATTTTGTAAAAGCCCTAAAAAATGATCAATCCGTTATGCTTATGATGGATCAAAGCATTAATGAGAAAGAGGGAGTAGAAGTAGACTTTTTAGGACAAAAGGCTATTCAAACGGCGGCACCTGCCTTCTTGGCTAGAAAGTTTGACGCGCTTATTATTCCTATTTTTATGGATGTAGAGCATAAGAATGAGATCTATATCTGTGAGCCTATTACCACTGATAAAAGTAACAATGCTGACAAAGACATAGCCGAGGCATCTCAAAAGCTCTCAAATGCCTTAAGTGAAGTTGTAAAACAGCATCCAGAACCTTGGTTTTGGTGTCATCGACGCTTTAAAAGTGTGGATGAAAGTATCTACTCCTAGCATAAAACCTAACTTTTACCCCCTTGTAATGCAGATTATGGTATTTTTTCATCTAACTTGAACCCTCTGAACAAATCTGATGTTCTCAGAGTGTTTTACAAAGGTGATATTGTGCAAAACTTTTTTTGAGGCATATCCATAGCTACGCCGTGAAAATTTTTGTGCAAGATTGCTTTTGTAAAACCCTCCCTATGGGTAAAAAGATAAACATACTATAACTTCGTCGAAAGCATTTGAAGCTACTCGTAGCTCCTGCACACTTTCAACTTGTTCTAGCATATTTCTCTTTTTACTGAGCATATCAGATTTGTTCAGAGGGTTCAATTATATTTTTGGAGATTTTTTGAAACGAGCCTTTAAACGCTATCTACCTTATATGAAACATTATAAGTTTTACTATTTTTTAATCTTAGTGGGCATGTCCTTGACGGTTGTCTCTACCCTAGCCACAGCCTATATCGTTCAGCCCATGATGGATGATATGTTCATTGCCAAGGATGAAACTAAGCTTATCACCATTCCCTTACTTTTTGTAGCTATCTTTTTTGCAAAATCAGTTGGACGTTATATCCAAAGTGTTTTTATGAACCATGTGGGCTTACATATCGTCTCTTTACTCAGAGAAGATCTTCTTGAAAAGATGCTTTTTATGGATATGAAGTACCTCTTTTTAAACCGAAGCGGTGAACTTATCTCTAAAATCACTAATGACATTAACCGAGTACAGTACTTTGTCTCGAACATGTTTCCTGAGCTTTTTAGAGAGAGTTTAACTGCTGTTGGTCTGGTCGGCTACATCGTCTACCTCAACCCTATGCTCGCCTTTTACTCTTTAGTTGCCATGCCTATCGCCATCTATCCACTCATTCGTATTGCTAAGCGTCTCAAACGCCTTTCTCACCGTTCCCAAGAGAAAAACGCAGACATTGTTTCTCGATTAACTGAGGTCTTTAACAACAGCGAAATCATCAAGGCTAACTCAACCGAACAGTATGAACTCAAACGTTTTAGAGATGACAATTGGCACTTTTTTAAACTGAATATGAAGTCGGTTTATACCAATGAGGTTGTCTCACCACTTATGGAGTTTTTTGGAGTCTTAGGGCTTGCCTTTGTTATCTACATGGGGGGACGTGATGTCATCAATGGAGTAATGAGTCCAGGTGAGTTCATGTCCTTTTTTACTGCCGTAGGTCTTAGCTTTCAGCCAGTACGCCGTGTAGGTTCTATCTACGGGAAGATTCAAGACGCGATAGCTGCAACCGAGCGTATCTTTGTTGTTTTAGATCAAAAGGTCGAAGTTGAAAATGGTGAGGTCAGCTTAGAAGAGGATATCCACTCTATCCACTTTAAAGATGTGAGCTTAAAGTATGATGATAAAACAGCCCTATCTAATATCAACCTAGAAGTTCACAGTGGGCAGAATATTGCACTTGTTGGTGATAGTGGAGGAGGAAAGTCCTCTTTAGTGAACCTTCTTTTGCGCTTTTATGATATCAACGGAGGCAGTTTAAAGGTCAATGGGACTGAAATCTCTTCATTTATACAGAGTTCTTTACGTTCACACATCTCTATTGTCTCACAAAGGGTCTATATCTTTCAAGATTCCCTTGCTGCTAATGTCGCTTATGGACAAGAAATAGATGAAAAAAAAGTGCATGAAGCCTTGAAGCTCGCCGATGCTTCCGACTTTGTTGCCTCGCTTGAAGAAGGTATTCACACGAAAATGGATGAATCAGGAACTAACCTCTCAGGGGGCCAGAGACAACGCATCGCCATCGCACGAGCCATCTATAAACATGCCTCACTACTCATCTTTGATGAAGCTACTTCTGCGCTAGATAATGAGAGTGAAAAACGTATCCAAAAAGCGATCGAAGCCTACACCAAAGATAAGATAACATTCACCATCGCACACCGTTTAAGTACTATTGAACACGCGGATCTTATTTTGGTCTTTCAAGAGGGAAAAATCGTTGCTAGAGGTTCACATGAGGAGTTGTATAAAAGTTCTAAGGTCTATCAACGCCTAGCAGGGTCCCTAGAATAACTCTTTTTCTATACTTTTAAGTTGTTTTTACATATAATTTCACAATTGAAAGAGAGGGCTTCTATTGTCATTATCTATTACTATCGCTAATCGTGCTACAAAACTTTTGGGAAATATATCTAAAGCTTTATCGTATCCTTTCCATTTTCTATTTCCTAATAAACGCTTTACCATTGCCAAACAGTGCGATCCTAGTTATACTGTAAATGATTCTCAAAAAATCCCTAGAATTTTATGGCAAACAAACTATAGTAATTCAGTCAGTCTACCTATGTACCTCAATTTTTTATTTAATCGCTTAATGTCCCGTGGATACGAATATAGATATGCTAGTGATGATGACATTTTAGATTTTTTTAAAACACATGCTTCAGAAGAAGAATTAAAGGCGTATCAAAAACTTAATGATGGAGCAGCTAAAGCAGATTTTTGGCGTCTTGTTGTACTCTATCACATAGGCGGTGTGTACCTCGACATAGATGCTAGTTTTATTTGGCCCTTATCTAAACAGATTAAAGAAAATGATGACGAGATTTTTCTACTGAATAAAGAGCACTATACAAATTATTTTATGGCCACAGCACCTAAAAATGAAATCTTTAAAAAAGCAATAGAAATTGTTGTTCAAAATATAGCAGAAAAAAAGATAGCAGGTGGCGCATACTCTTTAACAGGTCCTGAAGTTGTAAATTCTGCTATAGGCGATTTAAAAGTTAACTCACGTTTTTATCGTTATGTATGTGTTCAAGGTGCATTCACCAATGAATATTTCCATTATATTGATAAAAAACAAGGGAAATGGATACATACCAAAAAAGAAGATATTCTCAAGGAGTCTGAATGATTTTATTTCAAGCAAACAGGGTTAATTATGCCTAAGCGTATTTTAGTCACTGGTGGAGCTGGATTTGTAGGAAGTCACCTTTGTGAACGACTTGCCCAAGACGAAAACAATGAGGTTTACTCTTTAGATAATTACTTCACGGGAAATGAAGCAAATCATGTTGATAATGTTACCTATATCAAAGGTAGTACAAAAGACATTGCTAGTTTAGTCACCTTTAAACCTGATATGGTTTACCATCTTGGAGAGTATTCACGTGTTGAACAAAGCTTTGGTGATATTGAAAAAGTATGGGAATACAACAAAGACGGTATTTTTGCTGTTTTAGAGTTCGTTCGTAATGCAGGTTGTAAAATTTTATATGCGGGTAGTTCCACGAAGTTTGGAGATGGAGGACTTGGACGTTCTGCTTCACCTTACGCATGGACAAAGGCTACAAATACTGAGTTAGTAATGAACTATGGGACGTGGTTTAATGTGCCTTTTGCTATTACTTATTTTTACAATGTGTACGGACCACGAGAGATTCAAACAGGAAAATATGCCACCCTTATCGCTCTGTTTAAAGAGAAGATGAAAAATAAAGAAACGCTCACTATTGTTAGCCCCGGCACCCAAAAAAGAAACTTTACTCATATTGATGATATCATCGACGGTTTAGTCCTTGTGGGTGAAAATGGGTATGGAGATGAGTTTGGTATCGGAAGTGGTGAGGCCTTTAGTATCTTAGAAGTAGCTCAGATGTATGGAGGTGAGATTGAGATTCTACCTGAACGCGCAGGAAATAGAATGGTGGCAGATGTCATTAGTGCTAAAACAGAAGCACTTGGATGGTCTCCAAAACGAAGATTAGCCGATTATATCGAAGCTTCAAGAGAGAACGATTGGCAGTAACAAAGGCACCAACTGCTATCATCTGTCTCTCTCCCTACTCTGGTGGTATGGAAATAGACAGTATCAAAATGGCAAAAAAACTTGAGCCTTATTGCAAGACCGTGCTTATTGCCAAAAAAGATCATTTCATTGCCAATGAAATGAAAGCGTCACAAACAACACAACTGGAGACCATAGCTTTTAAAAGTAACCTTGGTTTCTCTCTTATCTATAATCTAAGACGAATCATCCAAAAACATAATATTAAAAATGTTATCTTTTTTGGTGCTTCTGAACTGAAGTCTATGTATTTTGCTTTCTTAGGCTTAGATATCAACCTCATTATCCGCCATGGAACGACCAAGTCACGCCCCAAAAAAGATTGGTTTCACCGTCTTATCTACTTGAATGTAAACTATCATGTCGCCATTTGCGAACACTTAGCAAAAAACGTAAAATATATCATTCCCTTTGGAAAAAACACGCAGTTAGTCACCATCTATTCATCGCTTCCCAAGATTGATTTAGTTCAAAAAAAGACACATTCTCACAACCCTATAAAACTCCTTCATATAGGCCGGATTGCCAATGCTAAAGGGCAAAAAGATGCCATCTTGGCTTGTCAGATACTAGTAGATAACAATATTGATTTTGAGTTAAATCTAGTAGGCGGGTTTCACGAACCTTATAAAGAAGAGTTTCTAAACTTTCTTGAGCATTGCTCTTATAAAGATAAAATCACCTTAGTAGGCCATACCGATAAGGTCAGTGACTTTTTAAATGAGAGTGATATCTTCATATTTCCAAGTCATGGAGAAGGTTTAAGCAATGCTTTTTTAGAGGCACTAGCACATAACCTCATCTGTATAAGCTATAACAACACCTCATTTCCAGAACTAGAAGCACTAGGTTTTTACTTTCATATGGTTGAAAATAAAAATATTCAAAAATTACAATCTGCCCTGCTTGCAATTTGTAAGGAGCCAAAACATGAGTTCACCCTACATCAGAACAATAACAATCAAGTAACCACTATTTTTTCTCTTTCTAACGAAATGGAAAATTACCAAAAGATTCTAAGATAACATGACAACATTACTATCAAATTTTCAAACAAAATATGAAGAAAACTTAAATATTGCCCTAAACCATCTATTGGTAGTTTACGCATTTTTCTTACCTATAAGTGTAGGAGGGTATGCTCAATCATTTTTGTTTACATTAATGCTTATCATGATAGTAGCAAGAGGAAAATATTTTTACTACTTTAAATATGCATTAACCCATCCTGTTGTTTTAGCATTTCTTCTATATGCTTTGATGCACTTTCTTTGGCTGATAGGCACTGATAATTCACAATGGGCTGAACGCATGATTGAACAATCAAATAAAGCCTTGTATCCCATAATTTTTATGAGCTTTTTAGATAAAAAATTTACACTTCAAATTTTATCAGGATTTTTAGCAGGGATGATGCTTAGCGAACTCATTTCCTATGCAATTCATTTTAATCTTATACCTTGGCAATTTATTATAAATGATATTAGCTATCCTTGGAAATCTCATGTCCTTGATATCACATTTTATTCAGCACATTCTGCAATAGATCCTTCTCCATTTTTACATCACTCTTTTTACGCCGCAGCTTTAGCATTAAGTACTTCCATTTTAATATACAGGCTACTTAAAGAAAATCTTCCTAGATATATGGAAGTTGTTTCAATAATTTTTATTTCAAGTATGACCTTTAATATTTTAATTATAGGGGGTCGAACTGGATATTTTTTATATGTATTATTGCTCATTATATTACTATTTTTAGTATATAAAAAGAAGGTATTGAAACCTTTAATTGCTTCACTAAGTATTCTTGTCATTGTATTTACACTTACATATCAAAACAATGGTCTATTTACGAAGAGAATAGATCAAACATTTTCAACATTGCAAGCTTTAAATGAAAACTCGCAAAATTTCAATTCCTCTTTTGGGTATAGGCTTGGAATTTGGTTTTATGGAATGGGTGTTATTTCAGATGCTCCACTTTTAGGTGTAGGGACGGGTGATCACATGGATGCGGTAAAACTAAAGGTACAAAAGCAACACAACTTTTTGAAGACTATGCCTGATATGCATAATCAGTATTTTGAAATACTTTTACAATTTGGATTAATTGGTCTTCTTATTTTCTTAAATATATATTATCAAGTCTTTAAGTTTCGTCCTGTCACAGAGGAATTAAACGGTATAAAATTTTTAATTTTAACTACTATGATCATTACTGGTATTACAGCAACCTATTGGCATTTTTACCTTCCTATTTATACTGTCTTGCTTTCAGCGATTTTAGTAACCCGTGAAACAATACAAAAAAATATTGCATTACCGACCTTAAGATTAGCATCTATTTATATACCACTTATATTTATTAGTTATATCGTGGAGAAACTGCAATGATGAAACAACAAACTATTCTTTTTATTTTAAAAAACAAAAACGAAGCTTCATCTCGTTTTCGGGTTTTATCTTATCTTCCGTACTTAGAAAATGACTTTAATTACTCACTCTTTTATGCTGAGTACAACAATAAAAAAGTGCCTAAGATCTTGCGTTCAGTGATTAAGCGTTTTCGCTTTTTAAACTTACTTTTTCAGGCTAAAAAGCATGATATTATCTTTATGCAAAGACCTATGAGTTCGGACAAAAGTAAAAGTACCTTCTTTGAGAGCCTTCTGAAAAAAGTCAATCCAAACATCATCTTTGACTTTGACGATGCCCTCTTTGTGCAAAATGAGCAGAAGATCAAGTCACTTATTTCATTGTCAAAGGCATGTATCTGTGGAAATGACTATCTTGCAAGTTTTGCAAAAAAGTATAATCCTCATACCCATATCATTCCAACACCCATAGACACCAATAAATTCAAGCCTGCTTCATCAAAAACCTCTAAAAAACTTTCCATAGGATGGACGGGAACAAGTGGGAACTACGACTTTTTTACAAAAGAGCTCATTAATGCCTTGAAAATTACACTGCAAAAGTATCAAGACACCATAGACTTTGTCTTTATCTGCGATAGAAAACCGCCTGAGCGTTTTGACTTTGATTATACCTTTATTCAATGGAGGGATGAGAGTGAAGTCATGGACTTGCAAAACATTGATATTGGACTGATGCCTTTAATAGACTCAGCTTGGACGAAAGGTAAGTGTGGCTTTAAGCTTATCCAATATGGAAGCATTGGTATTGCCTCTTTAGCCTCTGATGTAGGGGTAAATAAAGATGTTGTTTTAGATTCTCAAACAGGATATATTATTGACAATGAGCAGCAGTGGCTTGAAAAGCTAGAAGCCCTTATTACCAATCCCTCTTTAAGAGAAGAGATGGGCCGTAAAGCGAGTGAACATATTCAAAAACATTACAGCGTGAAAGAAAATTATCCTAAGCTAAAAACGCTTTTGCAGCATCTATAAGTTCTTGTGTTGAAAAGCCTTCTAAGGAGTTTTCCTCGAAAAACTGCGAGCGTATTACCGCATGGTCATGACTTCGTGGTCCCCAGCCTGCTATATGAATGTCATCATTTTTATAGATACCAACAGTAGCAACATTATAAGCAGATGCAATATGGATGATACTGGTATCGGGTGAGATAACCAGTTGAACTTTAGAAACTATCGCTGCAACATCGTATATCGATTCTGTTTTATAACTCACAAAAACATTTTCTAAATTATTCTTTTTAATCAACTCTTGCATCTCATGACGACGGTTTGGCAAGGACAATAATATAATAGCCGTGTTTTTTGAGGCTAGGGCTTGTGAGATCTCTACAATCTGCGGTTCATATAGACTTCGCGTAAGACTACTTGCATCCACATTTAAAGCGATCTTTTTTACATGTGAAAAATCAGAAAGAAAGGTGTCTGCTTTATCTAGATGTACTTTGTCATTAAAAAACAGCATTGTATCACTGTACTCTTGCACATTTAAAAAACGAATTAAGTCCGTTAAGTACTCAACCGTGTGCTCGCCCGCGCTAACTTGGTGAAGTTGTCCATTATACCTCTTCAGCTCTTTTTTCATCACCTCGTATCTAGGGGCATATTCCAATCCAACCATCCACTTAGCATTAAGCAAGAACAGACTCATCTGAAGCTCAAATTTCAAAGGCATAGCATCGATGATTAGATCATACGAACGAAACTTCATCTTAAAAAAATCTATCCAGGTCTTAAAGATTTGGCGTTTCTTGTACTTGACATAAACCCTTTCAACAAAAGGACAATAATCAAATAAAAAGTAACTATGCACCCCTGCATACACATCCACTTCAATCTCAGGGAAGTTTTTCTTTAACTCTCGCAGTAAGGGAAACATGCAGACCACATCTCCAATCCGCCCATTTCGTACCACAAGAATACGCTTCACCTGTTTCATATCTAAAACACTATTATGAGAGCGATTTCCTAAAAGCCTTAACACCCTTCCCTTAATGTTCATTCTCTATCTTTCTTAAATGATGAGAGCTTACTTCAAAGACATACTCACTAGTAGGGATTTGTTTCTCACCGGTAAAAGCAATCTCATGCATCCCATCACGTGGCCAATAACGATATGGAATGGTAGCGAAGAATATCCCCAGCGTTGGGGTATTAACCGCAACTGCCATATTTCTAACACCAGTATCATTTGAAATCGCCATTTTAGCCCGTGCTAAAAATCTCATGGCTTCTTCATAGGCCAAGACCTCTTGCTTTGCTACATTAGTGTACTGGCTTAAACTAGCAACAATATCATCTACTTTTTCATGGGCATGCAAACCATCTAAAAATCTATGTTGATACTGAGGATAGGCTTCTGCCATCTTTTCACCAAGTGCTATAAAATGCTCTTTTGGCCAAGTCTTACCCTCATTAGAAGCACTGGTAAAATAGACGATATAAGGATTTTCTTCTTCAACGCCATAATCCTCATAACCATAATCAAAAGGTCTTTGTGTCTTCGCTCCTAAAATATAGAGTTGGTGCAGCATGTTTTCTGTTTCTAAAACCATATCCGAACGCTTAACCGTCACATCATAAAAAATGTTCTCTATCTCCCTATAAGGATACCCTATACACAACTTGGCCCCGCACAAAAGAGAAATCCACTTGGCGATGGAAGTCCCCGCTAAATCAAAAATAATATCTTGATTTTTTAAGGACTTAATCTCTTTAAACCGCTGCATTATCGATGTTTTTTGACCATCAATTTTTTTGTGAACCATATGTACACTGTCTACAATATCCGTTGGCGCTCCATAAGCGTGGGTATTGACTAGACTTAGGGTAATCTTTGCATTCGGGAAAAAACGTTTTGCTTCTTGGATAAAAACACGTGTTACCACCTGGTCACCTATGGCCCCATGTCTGATAACGGTAATGTTTTTTACACTTTGCCTATCTAAAGCCTCTGCCTTTTTACACCCTTTCTTTGATGCCCACGCCGCACCTCTTTGAAACCATAAGTCCATCACTTTTCCTCTACAATCGCATTTAAATGTGTATACAGCGCTTCAAATTGCTTCTCATTTGAAAACAGGGCTTCTGTTCTCTCTTGTGCACTTTTTGCCAAGGTCTCTTTATATCCACTATCTTGAATTAATTGCATTAATTTATCCGCTAAATCCTCACTACTGTTTTTTTCAAACAAAAGCCCTGATTTTCCATCTTCGATAATTTCCAAAGGCCCACAATCATTCGTCGCTACAACAGCGGTACCCACTTGCATCGCTTCTATCACCACTAAACCAAAGGTTTCACACGGCGTAGCCAAAACCACACAGTCACACGCCTGCATAAAACGATGCGGATTTTTTGTAAATCCTAAAAAAGAGACCTTATCTTCAAGTCCTTTGCTACTTACCATTACGTCAAGCTCTTTTTGATACGACTCTTCCATGGCGTGTCCTACAAAACATGCACGAATGCTATGAGACTTTAACTTTTCAAGAGCCTCTATCAAAAGGTATTGTCCTTTCATCTGCTCAATACGTCCAACCATCCCCACAAGAAACTCGTCCTCTTGAACACCGATCTCTTTTTTATAGGCTTGAATGGCTTCATCACTTAAGATTTCAGGTTTATCTGAGCCCATGTACAAAACCTCAACCTTAGGACGAATACCTTCAGGAATAAACTTCTGTACCTGTTGCGCCACTTGATGGGTTACAGCTAGTACCATATCCATATGTTTATACAAGAACCGATGGTAAAAATCATCTTTAAAACGGGTCATTGTCATGTTGCGCGTTTGAACAAGTTTAGGTTTTCGTTTTGAGAGTAGTTTTGCCATCACCGCGATAGGGAGGTCTTTGGTCCAGTGCATATGAATGACCTCGATAGCATGCGCATCGATAATCTTCGCCAATTTTCTAGCCGCTGAGAAAGAGAAAGAACGGTTACGTTTTATCTGCTCATACTGATATTGTTCATCTTCATAATACTGCTTTAATTTCGTTTTTTCAGCAATAACCGAGATCACATTCATCTTCTCATTCAGTGCCTTTGCTGAGCGCATCATATAGAGTTCAAGACCCCCTAAGTCAGGAGAGAGACAGAGTTCTAAAAGATTTTTATTCACTGTTTTCATTCTCCTGTAACTCAAGCATAATCACATACTTCATATAGGCATTATACGCTGAGGCAAACCCCACATGCCACTCATGTAAACCACCTAAGATTCCACCTTTAACAATCATCCCCTTAAAAAAAGCACCCGCGCCATGTACAAAAGGATCATACCAAGCAGCGCGTTTGCCTTCTTTGTAACGTACATGGGCTAAGTTTACGGCGAAACGATCTGCCTTTCGCACCAACATCCCAAAATCGGTAAATGAGTAGTGCAACATATCTACATCCAGTTTTTGAAAGTTATTGGTTTGTACTGCGCCATGTTCGCCCTCTGTGTTGTACCCACATTTAGACTTGTTATACAGACGCACCACTCTATCAGGGTACCATTGGCGGATATACTTTTTACCGATAAAGCTTTTTCGTCTAAAAGAGAAACCTTCATACTTAGTATTTTCTAAATCTAGATTTTCTATCAGTTCTAATGCCTCATCCTCAAAACGCTCATCCGCGTCAATACTGAGTAACCAGTCATTCTTAGCATACTGCTCGCACCAGGCTTTTTGCCCGCCATCACCAAGGTACTTCTGTTGAATCACCTTAGCCCCTAAGCCCTCAGCAATTTCACATGTTTTATCCGTACTAAAAGAGTCCACAACAACAACCTCGTCACATACCCGCTGAACATTTTCAATCACTTCAGCAATATGTTTCTCTTCGTTTAATGTTATAATTGTGGCCGTAATATTTTTTTGCATATTTTTACTTTTAAAAATTTTATAGATTTTAACATAGGCACACTTATATGGGTATCAAATACAAACTTCATCCCAATTTTCAACACTTTCAAGAAGAACTCTTTAACATTAAAAAAGTGTTTGCCCAAGATAATGAAGTCATTCATCAAGCTCGAAATGTCTTAAAAATAGTCCCACTCCATGGTATTGACACCGTTATCAAGGCTTTTAGAATCCCTAATGCCATTAATCAATTTGCCTACGCTTATATCCGAAAATCAAAAGCCTATAAATCTTACTTTAATGCCCTTGAACTTGAAAAACTTGGTGTCAATACGCCCTCGCCTATTGGATTTATCGAATTTTACAGAAATGGATTTTTTAAAGAGAGCTATTTTTTAAGCAAAAAATTTGATTATGAGCTTACCATGGCTGAGATAAGAGATAATCCTCCTGTGGATAAGATAGCGATTTTAAAGGCCTTTACAAAGTTTTCTTTTGAGATCCATCAAAAAGGGGTTTGGCATGTGGACTACTCCGGTGGAAACATCCTCATTAACCGTCAAGACGATGGATACCATTTTTCACTTGTTGACATCAATCGTATGGAGTTTCGCTCTATCTCTGGTTATGAAGGATTAGAAAACTTTAATAAGTTCTGGTTTAATGAAGAAGATCTAACGCTTATCGCCATAGAATATGCCTCTCTTGCAAACCTTGATGAGAGAAAAGCCATTGAAGAAATTATCTTTCAAGATAAAAAGCTAAAAGAACATGTACTTAGACGACGAAAATTCAAGGCTTTTTTTAAAGGGAAAAAATAATTGCTCTTTAACAGCTACGAGTTCATATTTTTATTTTTACCGCTATCGTTTTTCATCTATTTTTATCTTTTAGAGAAGAGACTAATCACAGGAGCTAAAGGTTTTTTAG